>Ga0335079_10000977_pt1 | contig 32342 bp, 28 predicted proteins | sample Lox_Sample_33_FD_206719 | JGI IMG/M metagenome (GOLD analysis project Ga0335079, IMG submission 206719) | Soil microbial communities from Loxahatchee National Wildlife Refuge, Florida, United States - Lox_Sample_3.3 | ecosystem: Environmental > Terrestrial > Soil > Wetlands | place: USA...
ACGTGGAAGAGGAGACGCGGAGCAACCAGGAAGTCACCGACCAGTACATCGATCTGACGGCGCGGCTGAAGGCGGCTCGCGCAACCGAACAGCGGATTCTGCAACTGCTGGCGACGCGCACCGGGAAGTTGTCGGATGTGCTCGAAGCCGAGCAGGAACTGGAGCGTGTGCGCGGCGAGATCGAGAGCATGGACGGACAGCGCGTTCGCATGGAGCACGAAGTCAGCTATGCGACTGTCAAGGTTCAGCTCAACGAGGAGTATCGCGCGCAGCTGAACGCGGGGGCGTCGTCGACAGGACGGCAGATCCGCAACTCGGCGGTCGAAGGGTTTCGCAACTTGGAGGACGGCGTCGTCTCGCTGTTGCTTTTCGTCTTCGCGTATGGGCCGTCCATCCTCTTTTGGCTGGCGCTGCTAGGGACGCCCGCATGGTTTGCGTGGCGGCACTATCGCGGTCCAAAGGCCGACTGAGACGGTGCCCGGGGCGCGGAGAGCGCAATCTTCCAAAGAATGTAGGAAAGCGCGCGCGAGTTTTAAGAAATTGGATTCTGCGTCGCCTGAGCGGCGTGGCGGTCAGCGCCTTGCGCGGCTAAGTCGATTGCCTACAGCGATCTTGGTAGAGGCGCAGGCGAAGGGCAGCGTGGCAACGTTCGTGCACTCTAGTGGGGATGGCTGTCTCTTATCCCGGGGTGGGCCGGTTTCGCCGCGCCGAGACCGGAATCTTGGGGGTAGAGCAAATAGGGGGCCCGACGGGGCCCCCTCTTCATTTCTGCAGACTCCTGAATTAACAAAATCGATTTTGCAAGTTGCGCATCCCAAGATCGAGAACTGAAACATCCGTTACGGTTTGGGGGCGTGTACCGTTGCTCCTTCGGCACGAGCGAGCTGCTGCGCTCAAGTCCGGCCGTTCGCGGCGCGCCAAGCGACTTCCTCGATCGGGCCCACCACGTAGATCCACGAGAGCGAACCGATCAGCGTGACGATGCCCGTAACGGCGAAGGCCCAGAAGAAGTGCGAAGTCTTCTGGACAAGCAGGCCGGTGAGCGCGGGCGCCACGATGCCCGCAAAATTTCCGATGAAATTCTGGAGGCCCATCCATTTGCCGGCGACGTTGGGTCCGGCGAGCGCTTGGGCGGAGGCGAAGATGTGCGGATTGCAGAGGCCATAGAAGGTGCTCGAGGCGAGCAAGAGGGCGACGGAGAGAGCCGGCGTGGCGATCACGCACAGAACCAGGAGAAGGCCGGCGCCGGCGAGCCCGACGACGAGCATCGTCTTGCGGACACGCGTGGGCGACGCGCCGGCGACGATCCAGCGGTCGGTGAGCGGCCCGGAGACGAGCGAGGAGAGCGCGCACAGGAGAAAGGCGACGCCGCCAATGCGGGCCATCGAGTTCATGGAGAAGTTGCGCTCGCGAACGAGATAGAACGGCATCCAGGTGAGGAGAAAATAGATGAGGTAATTGCCGGAAAAATGACCGATGCACGCGCCCCAGCACGAACGCTGTACGAGGATTTCGAGTAGGCCGGGGAGAGGCTCGGTGGAGCGGCGGCGAATCGGGACGTGCGTGCGCGGGCGCCAGATGATCCACGGGATGAGCCAGAGCAGGCTGAGGAGACCGAGTCCGATAAAAAACGGGCGCCATCCGAATTGCGCCATCAGCATCCCGCCGACGAAGGTGCCGACGGCGGGGCCGGAGGTTTGTCCGGCGGCGATGGCGCCGTTTGCGAGGCCTCGGTGGCGCGCCGAAAAATCGCGCGCAAGAATCTTCGAGTACGACGGGTAAGCGACAGCCTCGCCGAAACCGAGAATCAATCGCACGACGAGTAGCGCCGCGAAGGCGTGCATCGCCCCGGTGATTGCGGTCGCGCCAGTCCAAACAAAAAAGCCGAACGCAAGGACCCAGCCGACGTCGAAGCGGTCAACGAGCCAGCCGGCGGGAATTTGAAACGCTGTGTAGGTCCAGAAAAAGGAGGAGAGCAGGAGGCCGAGCTGCCAGGGAGAGAGGCCGAGCTCGTCTTTCACCAACGGCGCAGCAATCGAGAGGCTGCCGCGGTCGATGTAGTTGAGGAAGACGGAGAGCGTGAGCAGGATCAGCACGCGCCGCAGTGCGGCGGAGAGTTTTCCGCTGCTGGGGGGTGTCGGCACGGGGGAGCCTCTTTCGAGGCGGCGCGGATGGTAGCACGGGCCGAAATGGAAAAGGGAAAAGAGAGAAAAGGAGTAAGGTCAGCCTGCGCCCGCGAGAGACGGCGCGGAGCGAGCGGCGCGCTGGCGGCGAACGAGCCACTCGGCGACGAGGAGATTCGGGACCCAGCAAAGCCAGGAGATGGTGATGTATGCCGGAGCGAACGCGAAGTGCGCAATGAAACTCAGCGGGAGATAGATTCGCAACGTGACGGCAGCGAGCGTGAGCGCGAAATTGCGGGTCATCCAATCGCGATGCGATTGGACTCCGCCCTGGCGAATGCGGACGTAGGCCATCAGGCCGGTGGCAAACCAAAGAACGGCCAAGATGCCAAAGCCGAGGTGAGTCGGAAGACCTTGCTCCGAGAAAAGAGCGAGGCCGAAGCCAGCGATTGATCCAAGCGCGACTCCGGCAAGGTAGATGCGGCCGAACCAGCGATGAAGGCCGAGGGCGCGAGCGCGGAGGCGGTCGGAAAACTGCCAAGGGCCAAAGAGCAGGGCGATGCTGCCGCCGGATACGTGTCCGATGAGGAGGCGGAAATGTTCGCCGAAGTGGCCTCGCGGACGAAGGAAGAAATACTGCATGGCGTAGAAGGCGATTGCCGCGCAGGCGAAAGTCGTAAGGCAGCGCAACCAAGGCAGGTGCGTGGCTTGGTGATCACCGGGCAGTTGTGAGCCGAACGGCCGGCCTATGGGCGTGGATGCGGAAGTCATGCGATTCCCTGTTTTGACTACGGTACGAAGATTCGGCGCGCTTAGTTCCGTACGCGCCCGCTCCGGTTTGCCGAGTCAGCAGGGGTTTCCTACGACTGAGGCGGGCTGGGTGCGCTAGCAGAGCCGGCGACTTCCGGGCGCACAGCTAGAGGATAAGGGACGACGACTCGGCGTAACATAGCATCGCAGTAAGCCCCGCGATAGCTAAGCGGGATGATTGCGTCCGTTATTTGGTCGCTGCGGTAGAACAAGGCGGCAGGGTGTGCTGGAAAACGAGGAAAAGTTCGGGGGATTTTTGGACCAGGCGCAATTCGACCTCCCGTTTCCCGCGCGGCGGCTCCGGCAACTCAATCTGCATCTTGTTGAGATCGGCGATAAAGCGAGCCTGCCAGTCAATCTCAGTGGCCGAACGGGTCTTTTTGCCAGCGTCATCACGCAGATTTTCGGTGAAAGGGAGCCCGTCGAGATGCACTCGGCTCAAGAATAGAACGACCGGGGAGCCCCCGGTGAACGTAATCATGTCCGGCAGGTTGTCGCCAACACCAAAGTCGACTCCAAGCCATTTGATCCGCATACCAAACACCCGAATTCCGAGCCGAATCAGTTCATCATCCAGTTCGCCCCACTTGATCTGGCTCGCATGGTCCACCCCATCTGAGATTACGTACAGACTGTCGCCCTCCTGTGCTGTTCCGAATGCTGACTTCCCCTGATGCAGCGCGTCGAACAGAGCAGTACTGCCCTTGGGTGTCCTCGCAAGATCTTGGTCGTCGCGAAAGCTCTGGAGTTGTTTACGAACGGAATCGCGATCGGTTGTGAATATAGGTGTGACAGGCGGTCGCTTGGCGAACACCATAACCCCGACGTATGTACCCTGTGGCAGGTCGTCTAGGAGTTCGTCTGCGACGTCGGAATCAAACGCGTGAGTGCTTTGCAAGTTGCCGCTGGCGTCCATGAGAATTAGCACCCGGCGCGGGCCAGGACTCGGTGTGATTGAAATTATTCGAACGGGCTTGCCTCGATAAGTCACCACGAATTGAGACGGGCTCAAATCGGCGACGGGTTGGCCTAGGTGATTGAGCAAGCTGAACTGAATTGTGTGGCGAAGGCAGCTATCGTCCTGACCGCGCGCGGTGGGAATATTGAAAAGAAATGCGCAAATCAGCAGAAGTGGCTGCGCGCACTTTGCTACAGGATACATGGGAGATTTCTTAGTTGGAATATACGTATCCCCTGAAGTAGTCAAGCGAATTGCGGCGTGGGAGCGCGGTCGAGCAATTGTTCGTCGGAAGGACGCGTCGGTATGCATTTTGGTCGCGCTTCAAATTCGTGTTAACACCAGGACCTGGCAACTGTGCCCATCCGGTGGGCTCAGACGCGGTGCCATTTCTAAAATGGCGACAAGGTCCCGATTGGCGGGCTTTACCGGAAACTTGGGATGCTCTGGTGCCCCCAGGTTTCTTGACCCATCCGGGCAGGTCGACTAAACTAACCGTTTGACTTGCGCTTGAGATTCGTTCCCGAGCCCGGGGAACCGGCGGCAGGCAAGCGGTTCTTGCGCGGCATGCGTCCCGGTGGGCCGGGGCGACACACAGGACAAGCAGAGGAGAAACATCGTTGCCGAAACGGACGTATCAACCTCATGTGCGCCGCCGTCACAAGAAGCACGGCTTTCGCGCACGCATGAAGAGTCAAGGTGGACGGAAGGTCCTTGCGCAACGACGCAAGAAAGGGCGCCATAGCCTCACGCGCGTTTGACGCGGCGCGGCAAGGGTTTCCGCGCGCCTGCCGGCTGGTGCACCGGGCCGAATTCGACGCGGTGTACAGCGAGGGGCGACGGCGGACAAGCCGCGAATTTACCGTTTTTCTTCGCCCCAATGGCCTCGAACTCAGCCGGTTCGGATGGAGCATCAAGAAGGCGCTGGGAAACGCGGTCCGGCGCAACCGAATCCGGCGCCGCTTGCGCGAAATTCTAAGGCTGCACCGACGGGAGATTTCTTCGGGATGGGACATTGTCATACATCCGCGCAGCTCGACGGCGAAAGCGCAGTTTCCGGCGCTGACGCAAGAGCTGCTCAAGCTGCTGCCGCGCACGGCAACGCCGCCGAATCCGGGCGCCGCGACGCCGAGTTGAACAAGCGCGCGCAATCACCTGGCTCTTGGGTGCTGCTGGCGTTCGTGCGCTTCTACATCGTGTTTCTCTCTCCGTTTTTTGGCGGCGCTTGCAAATTTTATCCGTCGTGCTCGAACTACGCGCGGGAAGCGATTGCAATGCATGGCGCGCGGCGGGGGATGGCGCTGGCGGCGAAGCGGTTGCTGCGCTGCCGCCCGTTTACAAAGGGCGGGTTCGATCCCGTGCCGGAGCCGGAAGAGTACGGAGGTTCTCCTCGTTGGCGCGATTCCGCTGACACTTGGCCGGCATTCCTGCCGGATACAAGACCTCAGCCACCCAAGGGACGGAAATTGTGAGCGACCTCTCCGACCAGTCCCGCGGGATCATTTTCGTTATCGCCGCTCTTGCGATTCTTTTTCTTTGGTCCCATTTTTTCCCTCAGCCAGTTCCACCTCCGCAAAAGCCGACTCAGCCAACGCAGGCGGCAGCGCCGTCGCAATCGGGAGCGGAGAAGACTGAGACGCCACCGGGTGCGACCGCCGCGGCTGCGAAGCGCGGCAGCATTTCCGTGATTCGCGCGACGGCGGAGAAGGCGATCGTGGTGGAAAGCCCTCTTTATCGCGTCGAACTCTCGAATCGCGGCGGCGTGGTTCGAAGCTGGAAACTGAAGAAATACCTCGACGATCAGAAGCCGCCGAAGCCTCTTGATTTGGTGAATCCGGATTCCTCGCAGCAGCTTGGCTGGCCGTTCTCGCTGACGCTGCCGGACGCACAAGCAGAGTCGCTAGCCAACACCGAGTTCTACCAGGTTTCAGTGGCGGCGGGCGGAGGAGGATCCCCGGCGGACCAGGCGCAGCTCGAAGCCCCGGTCAGCATCAGCTTCCATTTCAGCGACGGGCATCTCGACGTCACGAAGAGGCTCGATTTCAACCAGGACTATCAGACGACGGTGGAGGTGTCCGTCTCGCTGGACGGCAAGCCGCTGCCGGCGGGAATTGCGTGGCGAGGGGGATTCGGCGACAGGGCGGTCTACAAGGCGTCGCAGCTGCTCACTGTTTTTTACAAGCAGAACGGCAAACTGACCCTGCTGCAATACAAGAACCTGGGCGTCAAGGACAATCAAAGCCAGCCCGCGCTGGTGACGGGGCCGCTCGAATTTGCGGGCATCGAAGACCAGTTTTTCGCCGCTGCGTTCATTCCCGACGGGATGGCCGAACTCTCGCTGTGGGATTCGACGCAGAACCACAACATCGTGGTCGACGGCAAACCGGAAACGGAGCCGGTGGCGGAAATGGCGGCTGGAGACGCGCGCGGCGAACCCCTGCGGATGCGTTTGTACGTCGGGCCAAAGGACCTCGCGCTTCTGAGCCGCGTGCAGCCCAATCTCGAACAGCTCGTGAACTTCGGTTGGACCGGCGTGATCGCGAAACCGCTGCTGTTTGTCCTGCAATGGGTCCATCGATACGTTCCGAACTACGGCTGGGCGATCATCGCGCTGACGCTCATCATCAACTTCGCCTTGTTCCCGCTGAAGATGAAGAGCTGGCGGTCGATGCAGAAGATGCAGAAAGTGGGGCCGGAAATCCGGTCGATCCAGGACCGCTACAAGAAGTATTCGATGAGCGATCCGCGCAAGCGGAAGATGAACGAGGAAATCATGGCGATTTACCAGCGGGAGGGTATCAACCCGATGGGAAGCTGCCTGCCTATGGTTTTCCAGATGCCGATCTGGTGGGCGCTCTGGCGCGTGCTCAACGGCGCGATCGAGCTTCGTCACGCGCCATGGCTCGGCTGGATCCACGACCTATCGGCAAAAGACCCGTATTACATTTTGCCGATCCTGATGGCGATCACGATGTACCTGATGACCAAGATGACGCCGCAGACAACGGTCGATCCGGCGCAGCAGAAAATGATGAACCTGATGCCGCTGATGTTCGCGGCGTTTTTCTTCACGCTCTCGAGCGGCTTGAACTTGTACATGTTTACAAGCAACCTGGTGGGCGTCGGCCAGCAGTACTATCTGAACCGCACGCAACCGCTTCCCGCGAAGGGGAAGTTCAAGAAGAAGACCGAATGAGCGACGGAAGAGCCCACGCTTCGAAGAAACCGCCCATCAAGGTGCGGCCGCAGAACGCAGCGCCGCTCGACCGCCAGCGCGCGGCCGAGGAACTGAAGCGTCTCCTCGATCTGGCGCTGCGCGAGATGAAACTCGAACTGGAGTATGAGATTTCGTCTGAGCCGGCGCCCGAGGGTGAACGCGAAGATGCGGACCTAACAGTGCGATTCCGCGGCGCGGATGAGGAACTTCTTTTATCGCACAATGGAGAGCTGCTGCTGGCGCTCGAATATCTGGCGCATCGGTGGCTCCGGCTGGAGCCCGTGATGCACGATCGCGTGCGATTCGATTGCGGCGAGTACCGCGCGACGCGGCTAGAAGAATTGAAGCTGTCCGCGCGCGTGGCCGCGCAGCGAGTGCGCGAGACGGGACAGCCCTTTCGTTTCAACCCCATGTCGCCGCGCGACCGCCGCCTGATTCACCTTGAGCTCAACGGCGCGCCGGGAGTTCGCACCGTGAGCGAAGGCTCCGGCGATCACCGCCAGTTAGTGGTTTATCCCGCCACACACACGAAGAAATAGCGACACACCCACGAAGACTGCTCCGGGAAACGTCGCAGGTCTAAAGCTGCACGATGTGACCTTCCTTGCCGACGTTGAAACATTCGGTTGCGCCGATGCGATCGCGCAGACCGGCCGTTTCGTGAATGTGGCCGCAGAACAGAAATGCGGGCTGAACGCGTTCGACCCATTCGCGCAACGCCGGGCTGCCGGCGTGCCTGCCAGGAGCGAACTCGTCGAGCTTCGTGTCGCGCGGCGGAAAATGGACAACAAGATAGAGCGGCCGCTTGCCTTCGAACATCGTGAGCGCGCCGGCGATTTCGTCTTCCGAATATTCGCCGGGCGTGTTGAACGGAGTGATGTTGCTATAACCGAGGCCGGCCCAGTACGTCGGGCCCGCTGACGATTCGAGCGCACGCACTTGGCGGTGGAAATCGACAAAGCCGAACCGCTGGCACAACGAGCGCGCCTGTTCGTGACTTTCGTGATTTCCAGGGAGCAGCCAGAGGCGCTCGCCGAAGGGCCGCAACACTTCGCCGCACCGTTCGAGGCTGCGTCCGAAAGTCGAGAGATCGCCGGCGGCAATGTAAACGTCGGCAGGCTGCGCCATCACGCGCTCGAGGGCGCGGATGTCTCCGTGGATGTCGCTAAAAACGAGTACCTTCATCGCGCCCCATCCGCAGGCTTCGGCCTAACGCTTCTCATGTTGCGCAACAGCATTCCGTTTGTCAGCCAACCTTCTTCGACCACGTTGCCGGATGAATCGAAGACCACGCCGTATGTGAAGGGTTGCGGGCCTTGTCGCCGGCGGCTGACAAACCGGTTTTCGCCGAATTCAACGATGTGATCGCTGCCCTCGGTGAGCGATTGAATCAACGGAAAGCGGGCAAAAGTCCAATACAGACGAACTTCGGGCAGCTCCAGGGCGCGTGCGGTGAAGACGTCCGGCGAAGAATCTGGACTGAAGTGAAACACCGGGGGACTGGAATCGCGAAGATCGAAGCGAGCGGCGTAGACGCCGTCCGGCGTTCGAATCGCGTCGCCCCATTGGAGCAGCGACGGAGGTACAGGCAAGGCGCCAATGCGAACCACCGCGATGTGATTCGCCGCAGCAAAATCCTCCACGCGGCGCATCGCGGCGTGGTGGGCAATGCCACAGGCGAGAAGATATGCAATCGCCGCGTAAAGGGCCGCCTGACACCAGGCAGAGCGCGTTACGCCAAAGCCCCAACCGCGGACCGCCGGGAGAAAAAACAAAATGGCCATAACGACGGATGCGACCGCAACCACCCAAAGATGAAATGCAACGGCGAACGCCATAGCGATCCGCCACACGCCGACGGCAGCGGCAGTGAACACAATCCACATCGACACGGCGCGGAGCGGGGCCTTCGCGCGCTCGCTGTAAATCCAAGCGGCGATCTGAGGCAACAGCAGAATCGACGTGAACGAGAAGTCGACGATGAAGAGCAGGTCCCACGCGACGCGGGTCGATGAGAGCGGCATCCACATTCGGGTGCCGAACGACGTCATGCCGTCGAGAACGATGTGGCTCGCGATTCCGATGGCGTAAATAAACGTCAACTTCCCAAAAGAGGGCGCCTCGAATTTGTAACGGCGCGCAACCCACCGCGTCAGCCACGCGAGCAGCACGGCGAAGAACGGCAAGCCTACGAACGAATGCGTGATCGCGCGGTGATATCTGACAATGGCGAGAGGGTCGCGCGAAATGGCGTCGGCGAAAACATCAACGTCTGGAAAAACTGCGCCGAGCACCATCGCGGCGATCGAGACGCGCGCTTCACGTTTCGAAAAATACGCCTTGCCAAGCAGAGCGCCCGTGATTCCGTGGGTTATCGGATCCATGAAAGAGGTGAAAAAGCGAGAGTGTACACGATTCGGCGGAAATCAGGAGATTTCTATCAGCGGCGAGCGCTTGTCGACAACGGCCCCAATCACGCGCGCGGGGACGCCGCGGCGCTCGAACGCAGGCATCGCGGCGTCCGCAGCCGCCGGGGCGAGCGACACAAGCAGGCCGCCTGAGGTTTGCGGGTCGTAAAGCAGCGCACGGAACTCCTCTGGGACGCTGGCGGAAAAGCCGACGCAGCCTTCGACGAACTCAAGGTTGTTCTTCAGGCCGCCCGAAAAGAATTTCGCGCGTGCGGCGTCGATCGCGCCGGGGAGGTATGCGATGCGGGTGGGGTCGATTTGCATCGAAACGCGGCTGCCGACGGCCATCTCGCGAGCGTGTCCGAGCAGGCCGAAACCGGTAACATCCGTGACCGCGTGAATCGAAGAGTTGCCATCGTCCGCCACTTCGATCTCGTGCAGCGCGTCGGCGGCGTCGCGATTCAGGCGCGTCATCGACGCTGTGGACGCGGCCACCCAAGGTTCCTCAGCCTTGCCCTGTTTGAGTGCGGTCGAAATCACGCCGGTACCGACGGGCTTGGTAAGGATCAGGACATCGCCGGGTTTAGCGCCGACGTTCCGCCAGATATGCTGCGGATGAATCAAGCCAGTCACCGCGTAACCGAACTTCAGCTCGTCGTCCCGAATCGAGTGGCCGCCCACCAGCGTGCATCCGGCTTCGTTCATCTTGTCCAGGCCGCCGCGAAGAATCTGTTCGAGCGTGTCGGGTGCACCCGCAGCGGGGAAGCCAAGCACCGAGAGAGACGAGATCGGCCGGCCGCCCATGGCATAGACGTCGCTCAAGGAGTTCGCGGCAGCAATCTGGCCGAAGACGTAGGGGTCGTCCGCGATGGGCGTAAAGAAATCAACCGTCTGAACCAGAGCGATCTCATCGGTGAGCCGGTAGACGCCGGCGTCGTCGCTGGTTTCGAAGCCGACCAGGAGATTGGGGTCCGTGGGCGGCGGAAACCGCTTCAAGACCGAGTCCAGCAGACTGGGACTCATTTTCGCTGCGCAGCCGGCCGCCTTCACTGCCTGCGTCAGGCGAACAGAGCTTTCCGCCACGGGAATTCTCCTAAATGCCAACTGGTGATTATAGCGCCCTGCGACCCTCGTGCGGCCCCCTAGGCGTGCGCCGCGGCGGAACGGATGACAATTGTTACGGGCTTTGCGGATTCTCTCGGTGCGAGCACATGACAATTACCGTCAAAGATGCCGCCTGGTTCGATGATCAGACAGGGAGTGTGAATCTCGCCTGCCACGACGGCCTTTGTGTGAATCTCGACTCTCGTCCGCGCACGGATGGTGCCATCGAACCGGCCGGCAATGATCGCCGAGCCGCAGGTCATCTGCCCTTCAACCAAGGCGTGCTCGCCCAAGATCAGGGTGTCCTCCGAAACGAGGTCGCCCTTCATGCGACAATCCACACGAAACGTCCCGGGCGATTCGAGCTTCCCTTCCAGGCGAACCCCGTCCTCGAGAAACCCGCTCCAATCACCGGAAGGCTGACGTTTACGGTCAAAAAAGCCAAGAGGCATTTTGAGAGCCCTTCATGCTATCTGTGTAGTTATACTATCCCTATTCATTGCATGAGGATGTCGTACAGGCGCGTCAAATCACTATCTGTATAGTATTCAAAGATGAGTTGACCGGGCTTCTTCATGTGGGCGGGATGGATTACTACGCGAGTCCCGTATTCCCGCTGTAGCTCCTCGACTGCCGCCTTCGTGTTGGGGTCAATTTGGCGGGGCGGCTGCGCGCGGTGCCCGGGTTTGGCGAGACGAGCGGTTAGTCGCTCGACCTGGCGCACAGTCATGCCGGTGCGCGCGACCTTGCGTGCGAGGGCGATGCGCTCGTTGGTGTCACCGACGGCAAGGAGAGCGCGTGCGTGGCCGGCGGTGATGCGAGTCTCCTCGAGGAGTTCCTGAATGGGTTCTTCAAGACGCAGGAGGCGCACGGAGTTCGCGATCGTGGCTCGGTCTTTGCCCGTACGCTCGGCAACCTGTTCTTGCGTCAGCGCGAATTCGTCGATCAGGCGCTGAAAAGCGCGCGCCTGCTCCATCGGATTGAGATCCTCGCGCTGGAGGTTCTCGACGAGGGTCATCTCGAGGGCCAGCTCTTCGGGCACGTCGCGGATAACGACAGGGACGCGCTGCAGGCCAGCTCGTTGCGCGGCCCGCCAGCGACGTTCGCCGGCGATCAGCTGGTATCTCGCGCCAAATCCGCGAACGACCAGAGGCTGGACGATGCCGCTCGCCCGAATGGAGCGGGCCAGCTCGTCGAGGGCCTCTTCGCGAAAACGGGTGCGGGGCTGGTAGGGGCTGGGATCGATCAGGTCGATATCGACCTGGAGCATGCCGCTACTGGGTGCGAGGGCCGGCGCCGCCGCCGCTGCTGCTCCCGCTCCCGGGGCCGGTACCTGCTGCTGCGGCCGAGGCGCTGGCTCCGGTTCCCGGATCAGCGCGCTCAGACCCTTGCCCAACGCGTTTCTGGTCATTGGCGATAACCTCCTTGGCGAGCTGGATGTAAGCCTCCGCTCCTCTACTATGTATGTCGTAGAATATGACTGGCATCCCGTGGCTAGGAGCCTCGGCTAGACGGACGTTCCTAGGTATGACCGACTCGAATACCTGGGAGCCGAAGAAGCTCCGGAGGTCAGCCGCAACCTGCTTCGAGAGCGTCGTCCGGTCGTCATACATCGTGAGGAGAATGCCCTCTATTGCGAGGGATGGATTGATTGTCCGGCGGAGCCGCATGAGCGTGTCCAGAAGCTCTGAAACGCCTTCAAGGGCGAGGTACTCACACTGGATCGGCACTAAGACGGAGTCGCTCGCTGCCAGAGCATTCAAAGTCAGGAGATCGAGTGCCGGCGGGCAGTCGATCAGGACATAGGCATACTTGTCGCGGATGTGCTGGATTGCCGCCTTGAGGCGGTATTCCCGATGGTCGACCGATACGAGCTCTACGGCGGCACCGACGAGGTTTTTGTCTGAGGGGATCAGCTCAAGGCCCTCGACTTGGGCGTCAATGGTTATTCGCTCGATGGGCTCGCCTAGGATGAGGGTCTGGTAGAGCGTTCGGCGAGCCGGATCTTTGGGGAAACCGAGGGCACTGGTAGTGTTCGCTTGGGGATCGCAGTCGATGATTAGGGTTGGCTTTTCGGAGGCGGCGAGAGAGGCGCCAAGGTTGACAGCTGTAGTTGTCTTGCCGACGCCCCCTTTTTGGTTGGCGATCGCGATGACCCGCGCCAAATCTGCCCCCAGGATGAAAGTGGAATGTAGCAGAGGGTTCCGGTGGCTTGCAAGATGTTTCACGTGGAACAATTTGATCGGCGCGCCATGGATCGGCACTGAGCCAGAGGACACTCGCTCGAAATGTTCCACGTGGAACAAATTCAATCGGACGGCCCGTCATCATCGCGATTTGGGGCCTGCTGAAGAACGCGAACCGACCAGAAGCGACCGTCTCTCCGTTCCCGGGATTCTTGTTGGAGGGAGCCAAATCCAGTCTGAACTCTTCGAGACGTCGCGGGCGTCATCCTCGCCGAGCCAAAGAACGAGGTTGCCATTCGAGTTCAATCTCGGCGCAGCCCAGGCAAGAAGTTCCCGAAATCGTCCAATCGCTCTCGCAGTTACGAAATCGAACCCTGCCTCTGTTGACGACAAATCCTCCGCGCGCCCGCGAAGAACGCGGACGTTGTGCAGTTGCAAAATTCGCTGCACTTCCAAGAGAAACGCCGCCTTCTTGGTGTTCGACTCGATCAAACTGACATCCAAGGCGGGTGCGAACAAGGCGAGCGGGAGACCAGGGAATCCGGCACCGGAACCAAAGTCGGCGAGCCGACCATTTTGAATCAGAACAGTAGACGCGGCAAATACGCTCTCGCCAAAGTGAAATCGGAGAATCTCCTCAGGAGAGGTAACCGTGGTAAGCGAAACGCGCTGGTTCCAGCGAAGCAGGAGGTCCGTGTAAGCACGAATGGCATGGCAGACGGTGGCGTCCGGAGTGGCGCCATATGGCGCCAAAGCCTCCCGAATTCGGTCGTCGGTCAGGAGGTGCCCTCCACTCGCCGTCATGACGGATTGTCTTCCGCCGAAGCCGCAGGCGAGACTGGATCGGCGGGTTGAGCGGCGAGCGCAGCACGCAGCCGCCCCGGCGCAAGCAGACCCACCGTCAGATCTGCGACGAAGTGAGCCGATATCGTCGGAAGCAAGCTCCCGGTCCAGAATCGAACGGATGCGAAAACCACGCCTACGAGGAACGTGGAAAGCAGGCCCCTTCCGCCCTGGTAGAGATGGGCGAACGCGAAGAAGACCGAGGAGACGACGATGCCCCACATCAGTGAGTCCGGGCCGAATTCTTGGGCGACATGCTGCACAAAGCCCCGATAGATCAATTCCTCGCAGACAGCTACCGTGCACACGAGGGCAAAGAACACCAGCCGCTCGGCCCCATCTTGGGGAAACACCTTGAGGGCGAGCTGAGGAAGAAGTCCTTTTATTCCAGCGGGGTGCGTGGCGAGTCGCCGGATGCTGAAGATCTGGTTCACGAAGATGAGTAAGGAAAGAAGGATCGCGATAGCGGCCGTGAGAGCCGGGCGCGGGATCGAAAGTCCAAGTTCCGGCGCTCGCCAACCGTGGGCGGTAGCCCTCCAAAGGATGACAGCTGCTATTGTAATCTGTGAGGCAATAGTCGATGAGTAAATCGAGAGTCGGTCTATTTTCGTGGTTGCGGGTAATTGCATGAGTTGGCGGACGCGCCGACGCCCAGCCAACGGAACAGCAGCCCCGAGAACCACGAGAATGAGTGCGAAATCCCAGTGCATTTTCTCACTCGATAGAACCATTTTCGCGCGGCCGGAGCAAGGATGAACTCCTGTTGACACTCAAGGATGAGCCGCCGTATCGTTCGAAGCTCGATTGGAGATGGATTCGTGAAGATATTGGTGATCGGCGGCGGGGGTCGCGAACACGCACTGGTTTGGAAGTTCCGGCAGAGCCCGTTGGTTGAAAAGGTGTGGTGCGCGCCAGGCAACGGGGGCATTTCCGACGACGCGGAATGCGTGCCGCTCGACGTGAAGGAGGTGGCGGCTGCGGCGGACTTGGCGGAGAAGCTCGGGGTGGACCTCACCGTCGTCGGACCGGAATTGCCGCTGGTGCTGGGTATCGCGGACGAATTCGCGAAGCGCGGGCTGATGGTCCTGGGGCCGACTCGGGACGGAGCGCAGCTCGAAGGCAGCAAAGTGTTCGCAAAGAGGTTCATGGAGCGACATAAGATTCCGACCGCCGCGGTTTACGGCATTTTCGACTCGCCTGTGGACGTGTATGCAGAACTCTGCGAAGTTGATTGGCCCCTCGTAATTAAGGCCGACGGGCTGTGCGGCGGGAAAGGAGTCCTCGTAACCTCGTCCCCTGACGAGGCGACCGCGTTCGTCGACCGGGTGATGGACGCCCGCGAGTTCGGGGACGCCGGCAAGCAGGTTCTGCTGGAGGAGGGCCTTCGGGGGCAGGAGCTCTCGTACATCATCCTCACGGACGGAGAGAATTTTATCTCGATGGCGCCGACGCGAGACCACAAGCGAGCGTTTGATAACGATGAGGGACCCAACACGGGCGGCATGGGCGCTTATTCGAGCAATGATCTCCTTCCAGCTGGCTTGGAAGCTGCAATCGTTGAAACCGTCGTTCGCCCGACATTGAAGGGACTCAGGGCAGACGGAATCTCCTACCATGGCTTTCTTTATTTTGGCCTGATGCTCACCGCCGATGGTCCCAAGGTCCTCGAGTTTAATTGCCGGCTGGGCGATCCGGAAACGCAGGCGATTGTCTTGCGGGTGGAGTTCGATTTGGCCGAGGCATGCCTCGCCGCAGCGGGTGGCCAGCTAAGTACCGTGAAGCCCAAGTGGTCACCATCCGCCAGCGTATGCGTGGTCATTGCGTCCGAGGGGTACCCCGGAAATCCCAAGACAGGCTTGCCGATCGAGGGTCTTGACCAGGTTCCACAAGGATCGGATATTAAGGTTTTCCATGGCGGGACAACCCGAAAAGGGAGATTCACCTACACAAGTAGTGGCAGAGTCCTTTCAGTTTCCGCGCTAGGCACTGATCTCGCGAACGCTCGCGCGCGTTCCTACGACGTTGCTAGTACTATTAGAATTCCAGGGTCCTTTCATCGGAGTGACATTGCCGCGGCTGGAACCGTAAAGGGGCGAGGGGCGGCGTGAGGTGAGAAAGGGGCGCGGGAGACGAGGCGCTTAGCTTGAGAGCGGGAGGACGTACGGTGGCGAAGGGACGAGGCGGGACCGCGGCGTTGGTTGGGATTGTGATGGGCTCGGACAGCGACTATGCGGTGATGAGCGAGAGCGGGAAGACGCTCGAGAAGTTCGGGATTCCGTATGAAATGGAGGTCCTCTCCGCGCACAGGACACCGAAGCGAGCGCACGAATACGCGAGTTCGGCGGTGGCGCGTGGATTGAAGGTAGTGATTGCCGCAGCTGGTGCGGCGGCGCACCTGGCGGGGGTGATGGCGGCCAGCACGACGCTGCCGGTGATCGGCGTTCCGATGGCGACGAGCAGCCTGAAGGGACTCGATGCCCTGCTGGCAACAGTCCAAATGCCCGCAGGCATTCCCGTCGGCACGATGGCGATTGACAAAGCGGGAGCCGTCAATGCGGCGATCTTTGCCGCCCAAATCCTGGGAGTCTCGGACCCGGAAATGGCCAAGAAGCTTGTGGCACACAAGGAAGATCTTGCGCGGTCGGTGGCGGAGAAGAATGCCCGGCTGCAGGAAGAGCTCGCTCAAAAAAAGAAGTAGTCCAAGCGGTGCAGCCTCCCGAATTGACGCGAGCACCAATCCACCCGAAGAGCTTAATTTGGCTGTTTGATCAGGGACGGCGCATCCGCAGGCCGTTCTTGGTTCTTGGCTTGGCCGGGCCGCTTCGGCTCGGGAGGAGGAGCCAGGACCCAGGCAAAACCCGACTCCGCGCCGATTGTTGCGAAGGTTTGGCGAGCGTTCGGGGGCACGATAGCGGCAAGAGCAGCGCGAAGGAATTGGGTGGCATCCTCCGACTTGATTTTCTTGCTGTCCCCTTCCAGAAAGCGGCTTGCGACTTCCCCCATCCTGGGATCGGAGGCGATTAGCTTCTCGAGGCGCGGATCCTTTTGGCGCAGAAGGTCGAGCAGCGAAGGCGGAGGATTTTCGGGCGGATAGGCAAACTCGACCAGCGTGTGTGGCTGGCCCTTCTGGGGTGGCCAGAACTGCAGATATTTCGGCCTTAGTACACGGGTATCCCAGAAATCCCCCCGCTCCTGTTGCTGCTCGATGTCGTAGGTGACCTGCCAGACTTCGGCCCCATAGCCCACGAGATAATCGGCGATGACGAGTTGCGTGAGCGGCTCATCGGACGGTTGGTCGATCTTGCTGTGGAGGTCGCGCGCGACGCTGTTCAATCGTTCCATTACGCCCTGGCCAATCACTTCGATATCGGAAGCTTCGCTACCGGCTTCGGCCTGCCCGAGGCGAGGGCCGCTGCTGACGAGATGGCCGCGCAGGCGCGGCAACTCTGCGTCAATGCGAGCGAGATCCTGCTGGGACGAGGGAGAAAACCAATCCACGGCTCCCATGGTCACGGCAAGCCGTTCGGAACTGAGCTTAACGGGAATCGGCGGGCGAGTTTGGGCCTCGATGGGGTTCTCAACCGTCGCGACGAGAATGGCATCCTTCACGACTGCGACTACGACGCGGCCCGCCGCGAGGTTGGCGACAATCTCTTCGCGAGGAACATCTGGGGTCTGTTGAGCGAATGCGATGGATGCAAGGACCATCGCCACAGCGAACGGCCCGAGGCGCACCAAGATGGACCACCGGGATTGCTCGACGGAATGAGGCTGCCAAGGAAGTGAGAATTGGTTGCGAGGCCTCATGTTGCGCTCAGTTTCCCGCGGCTTTTGCATGCTTACCGGCGATCGCCTGAACGGCGGTGATGGCGATGACGTCGGCAACGTCGTCTGCCGAGCAGCCGCGTGACACGGTGTTGGCGGGCAAGGCCAAGCCTTGCAGGATCGGCCCAAGTGCCGCCGCGCCCGCGAGCTGCTGGACCAAGTTAGAGGCGATGTTTCCAGAGTCGAGGTCCGGGAAAATCAGGACGTTCGCACGGCCCGCGACGGGAGATCCGGGCGCCTGCGAGGCGGCGATGGAATTCACGAGCGCGGCGTCTGCCTGAAGCTCTCCATCGATGGCGAGGTCGGGACGGCGAGCGTTCGCGATGCGCAGCGCTTCGCGAATCTTGTTGATTCGGGCGTGCGACGCTGAGCCTTTGGTCGAGAACGAAAGGAGCGCGACGCGCGGCTCGGCTTCGAGAAGGGCGCGGGCATTGTCCCCGGTCGCGATGGCGATATCAGCGAGGTCTTGCGCGGAAGGATCGGGTACGACGCCGCAATCCGCGAAAACAAGGGCATTCCTATGGCCGAAAGAGGCGCGGGTCTGAGAGGGAAGGACGATCAGCGAGAAGCTGGACAAAATCCGAGCGCCGGGGGCCAAGCCGATCGAATGGAGCGCCGCCCGGATTGCGTCCGCGGGAGGATTCGCGGCCCCGCTCACGGATCCATCGGCGTCACCGGCAGTAACCCGCAATGCGGCAAAATAGATTGGCTTGCGGGCGGTCTCGTCGGCTTCCTCGAGCGTGGCGCCGCGTGCGCGACGCCGGTCGAGGTAAATCTGCGCATAAGAGCCGAGCCGGGAACTTGATGCCGGGTCGAGAATCTCCATCCCGTCGAGGCGTATGCCCAGGCGGTCGGCGGCGGAGCGAATTACGGGAGCGCGGCCGAGGAGCACCGGTCTGGCGAAATTCTCCGCGATGGCTCGCGCGGCGGCCTGGAGGACGCGCTCATCTTCGCCCTCGGCCAGGACAATTCTCTGCGGATGCACGCGCGCCCGGTTCCGGAGAGTCTGGAGGAGGTCCATGCTAGTAACCTTATCACACGCTGCAACGTGGGTGGGACGCGCACAGTTGTCGCTGGTACAAGTGTCCGGGCGGAACCGGCGCCGCGCGGCCTCTCGAATCCGTTGCCGAATCTAGTAGAATGGACGGGTTCAGAGGCATGGCGAGGACGGAAACATGGGGATTCTTGACGCTCTAAAGGGGTCGGGGCAGAGATCGGCGCGCAGCATCCGACACAACGGCAAGCGGGTATCCGAGATTTTGGAGCGTCACGAGCGATTCGTGAAAGGGGACGAGACGGGCGCGCGCGCGGACTTGTCGGGAGCGGATTTGTCTCACGCGGACCTGCAGCGCGCGAACCTGGCATACGTCAATCTCGAGGGCGCGAATCTCGAGGGTGCGAACTTGAGAGAGGCGAAGCTCAGTTCGGCCGACTTGCACAAGGCGCAGCTGCGCAAGGCCGACCTGCGGAAGGCGGATTTGACCGAGGCGAATTTGAACGGAGCGGACCTGACCGAAGCGCTGATCGCGGGTACGGAACTTTTTCGCGCCGACTTGCGGATGGCGATCCTGCGCGGGGCCGATCTTGGAGCCGCCAATCTGCGCGACGCGCAAGTGAGCGGGGCGGACTTTCGGGGAGCAAGTCTGAAAACAACGATTCTTCGCGAAACGAACCTGGATGGCGTGGATCTTTCGGGCGTGGATCTTTCGACGACGCTGCTCCCGAGGAATTACAGAGCGGCTGGGGCGGCCGGCAATACCAAGGCCGAAACATCGAAAGCGAAGGTGTGATGCCGAGTTCACCGATTTTGGTGGAAGACTACAAGCAGGGCGGATGGGTCCGCCCGGAGCAGCGCGACGCGCGGGCGCGTGCTTACTGCGAGCTGCTCGAACGTGGGCAAATCCTGTTTTTTCGCGAGCCGCCGTTCCGCTTCCCGGCGGCCGACCGAGAATTCTTGCTCGCGCAGGAGTGGACAGACCTGCGGTTGCACAAGAACGTCTCGTACCGCCCCACGGAAGACGTGCTGCGGGGCGTCTCAGGCGATTCAGCGACGATCCAGCGCGTGCACGGGATTTTCCGCGACTACAGCGGGCAGGTGATCGAGTTCCTGAAGCAATTCCTCTCACCTTACGCGGGCCGGTGGACGCTCGATTTCGCGAGTTTTCGTCCGATCGAAGAGGAGCGGCGCGGCCTGCCGCTGCACAAGCGCAATGATCTGTTGCACGTCGATGCGTTTCCGAGCCGGCCGACTCGCGGCGGGCGCATCCTGCGCGTGTTCACGAATCTGAACCCCGAAAAGCCTCGCGTTTGGAACACGACGGAAGACTTCGAATTGCTTGCGAAAGCTCACGCGGAGCGTGCGGGTCTGCGGCAGTTTGCCGAGGAAGACGGCTTCGTGAGCCGCACGATGCAGGATTGGGGAGCGAAGCTCGGCTTCGGCGGATTCGGCCGCACGCCCTACGACATGTTCATGCTGCGGTTCCACGACTACCTGAAAGAGAACCGCGAGTTTCAGCAAAACTGCCCGAAGATGCGCATGGAGTTCCCGCCGATGGCCACGTGGCTTGTGTTCACGGATTGTGTGGCCCACGCCGTGCTGTCGGGCCGGTTTGCAATCGAGCAGACCGTCTTGATTCCACCTTCGGCGCTCATTGCGCCACAAGTTGCCCCGTACAAAATCCTGGAGAGCATCGCCGGCCGGCCGCTTGTTTCTTGATCTGGATCTAGCTCCAGCTTGAGAGTTGACCTGCTTCTTTTGTTTGATTGCTGCGTGGGGATAGGTTACTACCCGGCCGAGAATTCGGCGGGATCCTCGCTGTAGCCGAGGGTGGGGCTACGGAGGACGGCGCCATTCCGGCGGCGCGTTTCGATACCAAGGCGCTTGATCTTCTGGTTGAGGGTTGAAAGCGGAATCTGAAAGCGCTCGGCAGCCTCCGTCTGATTCCAGTTCGTTCGCTCGAGCATATCGACGATGATGCGCCGCTCGACTTCCTCCAGGATCTCGAAGAGTGACGGAGCGGGAGCCGCGCCCCGCGAGCCGACTTCGCCCGGCAACGGCGGCAGGAATTCGGCGAGCTGCAGGCGGACGCCCTTGACGATTTCGCGCGAGCGAACGCTTTCGGGGAGCAGGTCCACGTCCATCGATTCCTGCGTCGAAAGCACGACGCCCCGTTCGACCACATTTTCGAGTTCGCGCACGTTGCCCGGCCAGTCGTAATCCATCAGAAGCTTCAGGGCGCCGTGAGTGAAGCCGTGTGGAGGTTTGTTGTTCTCGCGGCAGAACTGCCCGAGAAAGCGCTCGACGAGCAGCGGGATGTCTTCCTTGCGATCGCGGAGAGGCGGAAGCTGCAGCGAGATAACGTTGAGGCGGTGGTACAAGTCCTCGCGGAAGCGGCCCTCGCGCACGAGCTTCATGAGGTCTTCGTTGGAGGCCGCGAGGATGCGGACGTCGACCTTGATCGTCTCCGTGCCGCCGAGGCGCATGAATTCGCGTTCTTGAATCACGCGGAGAAGCTTCGCCTGCGTCTCCGGACTGATCGTGGAAATTTCGTCGAAGAAAATTGTGCCCTGGTCTGCGACTTCGAACAGGCCCTTCTTTGAAGCGACGGCGCTGGTGAAAGCGCCCTTGACGTGGCCGAAAAGCTGGGACTCGAGCAAATCGACGGGAATCGAGCCTGTGTTGACCGGAATAAACGCCTTTTCCGCGCGCGGCGAAGCCGAATGAATCGCCTTCGCGATCAGCTCTTTGCCCGTGCCGCTTTCGCCGTTGATCAGGACGGTGGAGCGGGAGGGCGCAACCTGCGCGACGAGATCGAGCACCGCGAGCATTCTCTCGCTCTTGCCGACGATGTTCGGGAAATTATAGCGCTGCTTGAGGGCGCGCTTGAGCTGTACGTTCTCTTCGCGCAGTCGGTGCCCCTCGATAGCCAGGGAAACCTGGGCGATGAGTTCGTCATTCGACCATGGTTTTGTGATGTAGTCTTGCGCGCCGCTCTTGAAGGCTGCGCGCGCCATGTCGATCGAGCCGAAGGCGGTAATCAGGATGACAGGCAGTTGTGGATCGCGCTGACGAATCTCGCGAAGCAGCTCGATGCCGTTGCGGTCGGGCAAGCTGACGTCGAGAAGCAGCAGGTCGAAGGGGCGATCCCCGAGGCGCTGCAAACCGGCCTCGCCGCTTTCGGCGAGCGTGACGTCGAAGTTTTCGGACGTAAGAAGCGCTTCGAGACCTTCGCGAATTTCCGCTTCGTCGTCGACGACGAGAATCGATCCTCTAGGCATGAACTGCTTTCTTGGCAGCCGGGAATTCGATTCGGAACGAAGTACCCTTTCCCGGCGTTGAACGCACGTCGACCTTGCCGGCGTGCTCCTTGATAATACCGTAGCTGACCGAGAGACCGAGCCCGGTGCCGCGGCCGGAGGATTTCGTCGTGAAGAACGGGTCAAAAATGCGGCCCAGATGTTCGGCGGCGATTCCGGCTCCGGTGTCCGTGACTTCGACTTCAACGGAGCCGTTCCGCGAGCCAGTGCGGACCTCGAGCATTCCGCCGCCGGGCATCGCGTCGCGCGCGTTCATGAACAGATTCAGGAACACCTGCTGCAAGCGTGTCGTCGAACCGAGGACGGCCGGTAACGGTTCCTTGTAATTCTTGATCACGTTCACCTGCGCCGTGCGGAACGGGTGCTGCACGAGCGTCAGCGTTTCCTCGAGCACCGAATTCAGGTCGACTTGGCTGAATTCCATCGAGCCCGTACGCGAAAAGTTCAGCAGATTGTTGACAATCTCGCTCGCGCGGAACGTCTGCTTGACGATTCGTTCGATCGTCCTCTGCCGGGCGTCCTCGGGCGGAATCTGCTTCGCGAGCATCTGAATGTAGTTCGAAATGACGGCGAGCGGCGTATTCACTTCATGAGCCACGCCCGCTGCGAGCAATCCAAGCGACGTAAGCTTCTCGGTCTGCACCATCTGCTCTTCTAGGCGCACGCGCTGCGTGATGTCGTCGAGGAGGATCAACCGGCCCAACCGCGCGCCGTTCTTGCCGACGAGGGGCGTTACGGAGATGTTGACGACGAGATGGCGCCCCGTTTGCGTGTTCAGATGAAACTTGTAGATACCGGAAACGTGCCCGTTCGCACCGTGGGAAGCGATTTCCGCCACGAGATCAAGCGGCAGAACTTCGCGCAGATTCCGGCCGAGCGCGCCACGCCGCGAAACTTCGAGCAGATCTTCGAGCTGTGAGTTCCAGGATTCGACACGGTCCTCGAGATCGACCGTGACGATGCCGATCTTCAGCGATTCGACGATATTCTCGCTGAAATCCTTGAGGCGCTCGATCTGGAAGGCCTTCTGCTCGAGCGATTGATAGAGCCTCGCGTTCTCGATGGCGATGGCAAGATAGCCGGCGATCGTGGAGAGCAGCTCCAGGTCTTCGCTCGAAAGATAGTCGCCGTCCACCGTCTTGCCGAGGCCAAGAACTGCGACGGTACGATCGTGGAAGCGGCAGGCGATAAAGTAGTTCAGGTCCAATTGCTCGAGGGTGCTGCGAACGGAATCCGTTTCCTCTGTCGCTGCTCGCGCCGATTCGAAGAAGAGGCACCCGCGCGCGAGCGCCGGGCGGGCGGGATCGAGGAAGCTCAGGTCCAATCCGCCACCGCGTTGCAAGCCCATCGAACGCGACAGCGCGAAGCGGCCCGGATTCGCGGCGTCCTCGAGAAACACAGCGAGGCGGTCGACCAGAAGGGTTTGCGATATGCGGTCCAGCACCGAACTCAGCAGAGGCTCGAGTCGCACTTCATTGGTCAAGGCGCGCCCAAATTCGATCAGCGTCCGGCGATAGTCCAGGCGATCGCGGTAGAAGAAGCGATCGAGGTGGGCTTGCCCCCAGTCGCGAAGCGGCTGAAACAAGAACGCAGCGACGACGATGGCGATGACCTCGCCGGCCGGGCCTGCAGTCAGCGTTGTGTGAAACAGGACGCCGATCAGGGCGATGGTCCCGAAGTAGATCCCGACGACCCCAGCGGTGGCGAACGTGTACGCGAGCCCGCGCTTGAAAATGATATCAACGTCCATCAGCCGGTAGCGGATGATCGCGTAGCCGAAGCACAACGGAATCAGCGCCAGCGACAGCACGGAAAGCCTCATCCACTGTGGAACGGCCAGGCTGAGCAAGGAAGGCGCAATGTAGAACAAGAAGAATGGTAGGATCCCCGCAAAGGTCCCGCCCGCAACCCACTTCAGCTGCTGTTGCAAGATGCCGCTTGGGGCGCGCACGTAGCTGGAAAGAAACACGCCGGCGGCCGCAAGGAAGTAGATTCCGATATACAGGTGGTCGATTTGATCGAGGAATTGGCGGTTGGCCAGCGACGGGACGAAGCCGATCGCGCCCGTCGCGACGAAAACCTGCAGTGCCAGGAGCGCCGCCGGCAGGGCGTATACCGCGGCAAGCTTGATGCTGAGGGCCCGGCGCCGTTCAGGAAAAACAAGGGCGAAGTGCATCAACAGGGCCGGCTGCAATAAGAGTGCGACCGCGTTGCCCCAATAGATCGTCCAATCGAAGGAATTCAGCTTGCCGGTGTAATGGAAGCTGTAGAACACGAACGACACCAGGCAAAAGACATAGAAATGAATCGCTCGCGGAGCGCTCCACCGCCTCGCGAAGATGAACAGGCCGATGAAGAGATACAGGAGCGCGGTGAAGCGAAGGTAGTTGTCGATCGGGGGTTGTTCTTGCGCAGCCGTCACCAAACGAACCTGAATGGGCTCGCCCTGGCGCCGGATCCCGTAGGTCACCTCGCCCCAGGGACCGACGCGATACAGAACCCGTGTCACGTCCGTCGCCCGATGGACGGCCACGCCGCGAACCGAGTCGACCAAATCCCCCTGCTTGATTCCGAATCGCGCTGCCGGCGAGTCAGGCGCGATGCGCCAGGCCGTGACACCCTGCGGTGTGTCCATCCAGGTCACGCCGTCATCGGGCGAAATGACGCGCGAGCTTTGCTGGTAGTTCAGGACGGCGAAAACAATCGCCGTCAGCGTGAGCAGCGAGAGGACAACCGCCCCGAGACGTATTGGTAGACCGCCGCTCATACCCCGTCCATGCGCGGATACACCCGCACCATTCCTGCCCGCATCCTAGCACGTCTACTTCCAGCGAATTGGATATTATACGGGATGTATGTGCCTCTTTTTTAAGGAGTTAAGAGAATTCAGGGTCCTGCTGCGGAGGGTTATTCCGTTTGTGGAAGCCATATTTCCAAATCCAGTATCGCCAGAAAGCCTAGAACTGGACGCTCAACCCACCCCGCAAGAATCGGTAGGACGGAACTAGGATGACGCGCCCGTCGCTGGTGGCCAGGGTGGCATAGCCTTGCGCGAGGAGGTTGCCGACATCCGCCATGATTTCCATGTGGCAGGGGAACGGAACGGGGAGGGGCTGGCGCACTTCCATGCTGAGATAGGGGTCAACGTGATACATCGACTCGCCATAGGCATCTACACGCGACAAGGCAGCCCCACTGATCCACTTGTAACTGGCGCTGACCCGCGTGCCGAAACGCGGAACGGTTGCTGTGAGGCGTCCCGCCAAGCTGTGCCGGTATTGAGTCGAAAGCTCGTCGCGAAGGACTGCTTCTTCGGGCCCTTCGTTCGGAGCTAGCACGCCGGCATAGGCATAAACGACGGTTGCATTCAGGCTGTCCGAAAACTTTTGCCGGTACGCCACACGCACGCCGGTTGACTCCGAAGTTCCTCCGTCATATGCGAAAGCATCCGAGAAATAGTCCTGGAGGAATTCGGGACTGCTCACGTTACCCCTTCCGATCAGGGCTGTGTGCGTTGAGCGATCGTGAAAGACGGCAGCGCTGAGGTCCGCGTCCTTGGTCAAGGCATGATCGATTGCGAATTCTTCGTGCCAGCCGTTCTCGAGGACCGGGCGCCCGTCGCGAACCATCAAGATCGGGAACTGGTCGAGACTATCGAGGGCGGACTGGAGCGCTCCCTGCGAGCCACTGTCTTGAGGCGAGCCAGCTGCGACAATCATCGAGGCGAGCCAGGTCGGTGCCAGATGGATGCCGACTTCGCCGTGAGGCCGCAGAGCCTGCGTGGTGCCACCGAAGCCCGCCGCCAGAAGCTCGGCACCATACCGAATGCTTACGCGCTCGCCGAGGGCGAGCTGGTCGGAGTCGGAAATGCGTAGCCCGCGGAAGATCGGGCCGGTCGGGCCAAGCTGGGACTGCCGAGCCTCCATCACCATGACGGGTCCAGATCCAGCCTCGCCCGAAGGCAGCCATTCCGCAGCGAAGCCGCCAGCTGGCGCCTGGTTGCCATAGCTGAACTGGCCTGCCATGAGCAGGCGGGCTGTCGATCCGATGCCCATGTCGTACACGATTGCGGTCCCCGGGGAATCTGCCAACGCGCCGATCGAACCTGGATGGTCCGCGCCAGATATGAGCTCCATCTGAACGTGATCCGCACGGTTCTGTGCGGTCGCCTCGACACCGCTCATCTGGGCATCGGAGACAAGAGGCCCGTCGGTCCACCGCAACACGGATCGCGTGTTGGGCGACGCGCGCAGCACCCACGTCCAGTCGTCGGCTGATACCTTCTGGTCAGCGGGGCGTCGCAATTGCTCGAAAGACGACAACACCGAGCCGAGAACAACCTGCAGAATCGTGGTGCGCTGGTCGCTCACCCGAATGTGGTGTTCCATCGCAGGCAGAAAACCTGCGAGTGTCACCTTCACCGAATAAGCGCCCGGCAGAAGGGTCTCAGTCGAGAATCGTCCGCGGTCATTCGTCAGGAGGCTGAGCGGAGCGGCATCAAGCATCTGCTCGGAGGAGATCAGGACCGTGGCGCCCATTTGAGGCGTGCCGCCGGAATCAACGACGAGGCCTGCGATTCTGCCGACATTCGGCGCAGCCGTGGCCGGAAGCGCAAACAAGCACGCCAGCAACGCTAGACCTAAGACGCGAATGCCCTTCGAACTCAAGTCGTCTTACCTCCCTTGAGGGGCCGAACTGGCCGCCGGCGCGGGCTTGATCGTGAAGTCCGCAACCGGCGTGATCGTTTGCTTCGCTAGGTTGTCCGTAACAGCCACTTCGAGCTTGTACTTCCCCGGAGTCAGAGAACCGAGCGTGATCCTGTTCTCCAGCGTCAGTTCCTCTCCATGTTCCGGCATCTTGTCCTGCGAGAGATCGAACTTCAGCACCGGGTCCGTGACCTTGTCCTTGAGGACGCGAAATTGGACCGATGCGTCCGCCCTGTGCGTCTTGTCGTCGACCTTCAGGTTGTACACCTGGAGGAAGACGCCCATGGCGTCGTTCGAGGTGAACACGGCGTCCAACTTGGGCCGTACCTTCACATCGCCCAGCACAAACTGCCCTAGGCCGATGTCCTTCGAGGAAACGCGATGAATGTCGTCGGCGAGAATGAGGGAACTGGAACTGAGCTGGTCATCCTGGAACCGCGGCACAGCCAAGCGCGTGTTTACGACGCCCACGTTCCCGCTGGTTACGTCCTTGATGACGATGTCCAGTCTGTACAGGCCCGGGCTGAGCGGAACCGCCTTCTGGTAAATCTGAGAGGTGGTCAGGGATTGCTGCAAAAGAGAAGCGGGAACAGCCACGTTCAATGGGTCCTCGAACGTCTGGACGATCCTGCCGCTCAGAGTCGTGAGTCGCGCGAAGAGATTCAGAGTTGCGGTATCAACGCCGTCCTTTTCCGCGAAGGTCAACTGTCTCGTCGGAATCTGCACGGTGATGGGTACGAGCACCGTGTCCGAAGTGATCCGCAGAAAATCGAATCGATAGTCGAACTTCACCTGATCGCGCACCAGGCGCGAGGTCACCACAGCTTCGAGATCCTTGAATTTTACCGGTGGGGCTTGGAAGGCATGCGCATAGTTCTCGAGACGCTCGAATTCGTTGTATTCCTCCGGCTGACCGCCTTCAGGCTGCGCCATATGCGTGCCATCGGTGTTTTGGAATCGCTGGGTCTTGCTCGCCATGCCCATCGACTCTGCGATGGTCAACCCAGCGCCGGGAACGTAGGTCAAGGCATCCTTTTCGCTCGGGTCCATGGTGAGGTGGTACTCGCCAGTCCCCGTGGGGTCGACGAACTCAAGCATGATGTTCTCGCCCCAGCCTTCCAGATAGCGATAGCGCCAGTCCTCGAACGGGTACGTCGTGGTCTCGCCGCCGCCTTCCTCGGGCGGGCGCTCGTACGTACCGCCGCTTGGATGCGAGTCGGTCTCATCCGGCGGGCCCCACATAATGTAGATCCGGCCGCGATCTGTCTTCCATCCCGGAATGCCGGACGCGTAATGCTCATTCGCGTAAGCAATACGGCGGTAATGTTCTTCCTTGAAGGTATTTTCAGGGGAATCGGGATCAGGATTGCGGCGAGCCCAGAATGCCTCGATAAATTGCTCTCGTTCCTCGTTCGTCGAAAGATGCAGGAAGGAGCTGCGCTCCTCCGGCGTGATGATGTAGACCACGTCCTCGTTCAGCCACTTCTTGTACTGAGAATCGAGCTCGTTGAAAAGGTCCTTTTCCCTGCGTTTTCTCTCTTTGGTTTGCTTCTTTGCATCCTGCTGGGATTGGTCCGCTTGGCTCTGCTTCTCTTGAGGGGTGGGCTTGGCGTAGGCTACCGCCAGAAACGTCAGCCCCTCCGCCAGAACGATGGATACCAGGATCTTCGCTGAGCGGCCCATATTTCGCACCTTTGCCCGATGGTTAGAAATCTTAACCTGTACCCTAGGACAGGTCAACACAACTTTCCCCGCCACGGTCGTTGAAACGTAGGAATCATGTTGGATAGGAACGGGTTGCCTGGGTTCTTTGTGATTTGAGCCCGAAGAGAGAGGCGCGGGCGGTCGAACGCTCGGGCCTTTCATTTCTGGTCGAATCGACTTAGAATAAGCAACCACCGCGGGCACCGGGCACAGGGAGTTGGGTCTCGCGACCACCGCAGTCGAATTAGAACAGGGCCGAGCCAGTTTCCTGTCCTTATCCGCTACTCTGCGTCTAAGACTAGAAACATTCCGTGCCGCCCAAGCGTACTAGACAGTGGAGGGGGAGATTTGCGGTCGCGACATGATGGCTAGAAGAGTTTCTCAGGGGCTGACGAGATGAAGACGTGGCAGAAAGTGGCGATTGGCGCCGGAGCGGTGGTCATTCTCGGTGGTATTGTTCTGTTCAGCGTCTATCAGGCGAACAAGGGCGTTGAGACGGTTCAGTCAGGGCAAGTTACGCGGGAGGATCTGACCTCGATCGTAACCGCCTCCGGCGAAGTCCGGCCCAAGAATTACACGAACGTATTGGGCGAGGGCATCGGAAAGATCACTGACATTGTGGTCAAAGAGGGCGATCACGTAAGAAAGGGCGATGTCCTGCTGCACCTGGAAAGCATCCAGCCGGGAGCCGACGTGCAGGCTCAGACGGCCAATGTGCAGGGCGCGGAAGCGGCGATGAAGGCGGCTGGGGCGAATTATGACGCATCCGTGGCCACACTGTCGCAGCGCCAAGCCGATCTCGAAAAAGCGAAGCTCGATTGGCAGCGGTCACAGTCGCTCTACAAGGAAGAGCTGATCGCAAAGTCAGACTACGATGCAGCCCAGGCAAGCTATGACAGTGCCGCCGCCGCGCTCACCGCGGCCAAAGCTCAGGTTGAACAGACCCGCGCCGCACGAGAACAATCGCAGCTCGTGGCGGAACAAGCGCGGGCCATATTGACGCACCAGCAGGACGTCCTGCGCAAGACGACCTACCGGGCTCCGATTGACGGCATCGTCAGCTATATCGCCGTGCGCGTGGGCGAGAACGTCGTGCCCGGCATTCAGAACGCCGAGGGCAGCTTTCTCATGACGATCTCGGACATGAGCATAGTGACTTCGGAAGTGAAAGTGGACGAGACGGACATCACCAATGTGCGCACGGGTGACCCTGCCGACGTGACGATCGACGCGGTGCCCGGGAAGACCTTCAAGGGGCACGTCACCGAAGTAGGCGAGCTCGCGATCTTGCGTTCTTCCGGTCAGGCCGCGACGACGCAGACCACCGCAAACACGCAGGAGGCGCGCGACTTCAAGGTGGTCGTCACGCTCGATAATCCGCCCGACTCGCTCCGGCCGGGGCTCTCTTCGACGGCGAAGATACAGACAGCTCAAAGGAAGGGCGCCTTGACCATTCCGATTCAGGCTCTCGCCGTGCGCTCTCAGGCGGACTTGGACGAGGCAAAAGAGGGGAAAGGCAACGTGACCCTGGCCGCTTCGAAACCCTTGACGAGCGCACAAAAGACCGACATTCAGGGCGTCTTCGTGATTCGCGGGAAGAAAGCAGAGTTCGTGCCCGTTCAGACGGGGATTACCGGTGTCACGGACATTGAGATCACCAGCGGGTTGAAAGAGGGCGACCAGATCGTCACCGGCAGCTATAAGATACTTCGCAGCCTGCGCCCCGGCACCACCGTGAAAATCGACAATTCACTCCCGAAGCACGACGAATCGTCGAGCTAAGTCCTTTCTCTTTGCCCGGGCCGCGCCTTGCCCGGGTTGGTTTGAAGGTATATCGCCGGAGGTTGAACCAGGCTTGGAGTTAGGTTCAGGAGCAGAGTGTCGATGCCGGTGGACGAAATAACCAGCCCTCAAAGTTACCGCGAAGACCTGGTCACCTCCGGGATTGTCATTCAGACCGAGGACCTTTGGAAAACCTACGAAATGGGCGCGGAGCAATTGCACGCCCTTCGAGGGGTCAGCATCGAGATTCGCAAGGGCGAGTATGTCGCCATCATGGGGCCGTCCGGCTCCGGGAAATCGACCCTGATGAACCTGATCGGTTGCCTCGACACGCCGACCAAGGGCAGCTACTGGCTCGCGGGACGCCTGGTCAGCCAGCTTGACGACGACGAGTTGGCCTACATCCGCAATAAAGAGATCGGGTTCGTGTTCCAGACGTTCAATCTGCTCCCGCGCGCGACCGCTCTGCACAACGTGGAACTTCCGATGATCTACAACGGCACGCCGGCGGAAGAGCGGCTCGGACGCGCGAAGGGCGCTCTCGCGCAAGTGGATTTGGCGGAGCGAATGATGCACAAGCCGAATGAGCTCTCTGGCGGGCAGCGCCAGCGCGTGGCGATTGCTCGGGCGCTCGTGAACAACCCGTCGATCTTGCTGGCGGACGAACCGACTGGCAATCTCGATTCGCAAACGGGCGAGGAAATCATGGCGCTCTTTGCCCGTCTTCATCAGAGCGGCAACACCATCATCCTCGTCACGCATGAGCAGGATATTGCGGCGCACGCCCACCGCGTGATTCGTCTTCGCGACGGCAAGGTCGAAAAGGACGAACGAACGCGTTGAGCACGGATCATCCGCGAGGTACTTCGCTCATCAGCTCGATTATGTTCCGGTCCGGATCGCGAAATCCCGCTAGCCAAAGATTGTGCTTCTCAAGCCTGGCAATCATCGTCGGCTTAGTCTCGAAGGTGATGCCGCGCCGCGACAACTCGTCCGCGGCCTTCTGAATGTCGTCGACGCGGAAATAAAGAATCGGGCGAAAGAACTCGCCGTTCGCCTCCGGGAGCCCCAACATCAATCGGATTCCCGCGCAATCAAAGAACGCCAGGTTCGGGACCCGAAAGAGAAATTTCATTCCCAGAGTGTCTCGATAAAAGGCAATCGAGCGATCCAGGTCCGTCACTGTAATTCCGATCTGGCCGATTTGACCAAGACCAAAGCCAGAATCCGCAGGGTTCATTCGAGAGATCTCCTTCGCAGGCTAGCTCTGCCGTCAATCATGGCACGGACGCTGCCCAAGAACTTCTCGATTCTTGCGTTTTCCCAATGCAGACGAACTCCTCCCAACCGCCAATGCTCGCCCGCAGAAGAATTTGTTCGCTCATCCAGGGCTTGGCCGTTAGACTTAGCCGGCTTCTCAAACGGTGGCACGGAGGGTTCCTCATGAGCAGAAGCGTGACGAAATGTCTGTTGTCCGCGCTGGTAGTGATGGTGCTGTTCACCCCGGTTTCGCGAGCGCAAATGTCGGCATCCTCGCAGCCCGGTCCCGAGCAGGCATTCCTGGCGAAGCGAACCGGGGAGTACACGCGAGCGATCAAGTTCGTGGGCCAGCAAGGTGAATGGAGCGGAACGTCGAAGATCTCCGTGATTCTCGGCGGCCGCTTCGTCCTGGAGGAAAACCAGGACACCGTGATGGGCCGCCCCGTCGAGGGCACCCGCATCTGGGGCTACAACAACAGCACTAAGCAGTATGAGGCCGCCTGGATGTACACGATGTCGACCGCCATCACTCGGCTGACCGGCACGAGCACTGATGGCGGCAAAATCATCGACTACACCAGCACATCCGCGGAAGCGGGGGGAACGCAGTTGCATGCCCGCGTGCGCCAGATCGACGACGATCATTTCGTGATTACGCTCTCGGCTCCCGGCGCCGACGGCAAGGACGCACCTTTTCAAGAGACGACTTACACGCGCAAGAAGTAAGCCTCGGGCGCGTCGAAAACACAACGGACTCGCTTTGCTTTACGAGCGCGAGAAAAGATTCTTCGCGAGAAATGCGACGTTCGCGGGGCGCTCTGCCAGCCGCCGCATGAACCATGGAAACCAGTAGGATCCGTAGCAGATGAAGACTCCGCTGCGGTACCCCTCGCGAGCCAGCCGCAGTTGTTCCGCGCTCTGGATGCCGTACAGCATCTGAAATTCGATTTCGCTTTTCGCAATTCCCTGACCGGCGGCCCACTCCGCGACGCGGTGAATCAGCTTTCGATCGTGAGTGCCCAGCGCCGCACGAACTCCAGCCCTTCGCGCTTCAGCGCCAAGCAGTCTCTGCGCGACCTGGAAATAATTCTTATCGGCG
>Ga0335079_10000979_pt1 | contig 32325 bp, 25 predicted proteins | sample Lox_Sample_33_FD_206719 | JGI IMG/M metagenome (GOLD analysis project Ga0335079, IMG submission 206719) | Soil microbial communities from Loxahatchee National Wildlife Refuge, Florida, United States - Lox_Sample_3.3 | ecosystem: Environmental > Terrestrial > Soil > Wetlands | place: USA...
TGGGAAGCTGGAAAGTTCGGTCGGAGCCTTCCGCCTCGGTCTTCGGATCGAAGCCGACGCAGATGACGACGGCGTCAGCCTTCGCAGTCAGGGCCTTGGTCTCGCGCCCCACAAACTCGTCAGCACGAGTTACCCCGAAGCCGACAATCGCGCTGCCCACCGCCTCGAAATATTCCAGGCGGATTTTGTACGCCTGCCCTGCCTCCAGGCGGCGGGCATAGCTATCTACGGTCTGCGAGTGCCGTTGCCAGTCGTCAATGACTGTCTCTTCGCCGATGTAGAGGCGCACACCATCGTCGGCAGAGGTGAAGAACGTGTAGTCGCCGGATTTCTGCGGCACAAAATAGCCGGTCCAGCGCACGGAGAAGTGGTCCACGGGCTGGCCGGCAGCGAAGCTACCCTCTCCCCAATCGAAGTGCACGTGCCTATCGGTGCGCGCCAGAGCGGGAGCGCCTTGCAGCGTATCGTTGCTGAAATATTCGGCCTTCAGTCCGCTCTCGCCGCCGGGCGTGGTCTCAAATTCTGAGTGCTCGAAGACCTCGTCAAGCGGCGGCGTATCAACCGCGTACAAGACCTTGCCCTTCGTGCCCAGCCGATCGCTGATTCCTTCGAGAAAACTAACGGCGTGAAATGGCTTGGTCTCCGAGCTGCCGCCGCCGCCCGGCACGGCGGGATAAGCCTCGGGGCCGATGACGGCAATGGTTTTTACTTTGTTTTCATCGAGCGGCAGCAGGTTGCCGGAATTTTTCAGCAGCACCATGCCGGCTCGCGCCTCTGCGAGCGCAACCTCGCGGCCAGCTTGGCTGTAGGCCGGGATATCACTCTCGGCTTGCGGACGATCGAAAAAGCCGAACGTGATGGCGGTTCGCAGAATTCGCCGGACCTTATCGTCGAGCGTCGCGAGCGAGACCTTGCCTTCTTTGATCGCGGGCAGCAGGGTTTCGCGATTCATAAAGCTGGGCGAGGGCATTTCCAGATCGAGGCCCGCGTTGGCGGCGGCCACGCCGTCGTGGGTCGCTCCCCAGTCCGACATCAGAATTCCGTCAAATCCCCATTCCTCCTTCAGAATCTCATGGTTCAGATGGTCGTTCTGGGTCATGTGGACGCCATTCACCAGGTTATAGCCATCCATAACGGCGCCGACGTGAGCCTCTCTGACGGCAGCTTCAAAGGCAGGAAGGTAAATCTCGCGCAGAGTTCTTTCATCCACATCGGAGCCGACGTTCATGCGGTCGAACTCCTGGTTGTTGGCGACGAAATGTTTGGCGGTGGCGACTACCCCTTCTCCCTGGATTCCGCGAATGACAGAAACCGCCATGCGGGAAGCCAGGAAGGGATCTTCCCCAAAATACTCAAAGTTGCGGCCTCCCATGGGGGCGCGATAGATATTCATGCCAGGACCGAGAATGAAATGCACGCCGCGGGCGCGTGCGTCCTGGCCCATGGCAGTGCCAAAGCGCTGCGCGAGATCGGTATCCCAGGAAGCCGCGAGCGCAATGCCGGCCGGATACGCCGTGGTCAAGCCATAATCGTGAACGCCCATGGGGCCGTCGGACATTCTGAGAGAGGGAATGCCGAGCCGCGGAATGGGCCGCGTATAAAAGTCGTTAATACCGCCGAGGAGTTCGATCTTTTCCTCGAGCGTCATCCTGCTCAAAATCGAGTCAGCCCGCTTCTCTACCTGGGCTTTTGGGAGAATGGCTTGAGCGATGACGCACTGTACGAGAGACAGAAGAACGATGAATACCTTGAATCGACGGCTGTTCCCGGTCATTCGGTTATCCGCTCCGAATCGGTAATGAATGAAAAATACCGGCTGCGGCGATCTGATGCGATTGGATTGGATCGTCAGCTCTTGATGCTCTTCGAAGCCTCGTCCCACCACACTGCGGTCTTGCGGAAATAGGATTCATTCGCCATGTGGCAGGCCAGCGCCGCATGGTGCCCGAAGACTACATCTTCGACGACGGGCTTGCGGGAACGCACGGCTTCGAAGAATGTCCAAAGATGTGGCTTCACATCGTCGTAATCCGGGCCGCGAAAGGAAAGCGTCTCCGGCATCGGCTCATGCCCGAGTTGCGGATCGTTTTCCGCGTGCCATTCTTTCTCATAGGCGGCCCGCATGGCATGCGGAAATCCGGTGTCGTAGTAGCTGGGGCCAGAATCTTTGCCGCTCTGCGGTGTGAAGCTCAGCCCGAACTCGGTGACCTCCAGAATTCCCCTGGAGCCCTGGATGCGGTACGTCTCGGGCATTTCCGTTCCGAGATTGAGCCGCATGTAAACCGGAAGATCGCCGTAGTAGAAAAGGCTGGCATGAACGTCTGGCATGTTGCGGCCATCCTTCCAGCGGCGGATGCCGCCCATCGCCATCACCTGTCGCGGGGCCTCATTCATGCCCAGCATGAACATCATGCCGCTGATCAGGTGCACAAGCAGATCGCCGGCCACGCCGGTGCCATATTCTTTCCAGCAACGCCAGCGGGCAAAAATGTAGGGATCGAAGGCACGCTTCGGCACGTCGCCCTGCCAGGTATCCCAATCCAGGGTCTGCGGCGAGAGATCCATGGGCGGCGGATACTCCCATGCGCCCGTGGGATCGTTGCGTCCCAGCCATCCCTCCACCAGCATCAGGTCGCCTACCATGCCTTGAGAAACCAGTTCTTTAGCCTTCGCGCAAATCAGCGAGCTTACCCGCTGCGAACCGATCTGCACGATGCGTCCAGTCTTGGTGGCGGCCTCTACCATGGCAGCGCCATCCGCGGGGCTGTGCGACATGGGCTTTTCGCAGTAAATGTCTTTTCCCGCATTCACAGCATCCACCACGACCCGCTTGTGCCAATGGTCGGGCACCGCGGCCACAATGCAATCAACATTCTTGTCCGCGAGCAGCTCTTCATAGCGGCGAGTCACGGGAAGGTCGGCCCTGGCCGTGATCTCTCTCGCTAGCGTGTGCCGTCCGTCATAAAGATCGCAGGCTCCGGCGCATTCCACGCCCGGCAGCTCGATGGAGTTGGCCAGCAACTGCGAACCTTGCATACCTATGCCGATCATGCCAAAACGCAGGCGGTCGCTGGCCGCAGGCGGGCGCGGTGAAGCCAGCATGGTCGCCGGGCGGAGCAGCGTCTTTGCCGCGAACGATGCACCCGCGGCGGCTGTGCCCATCTCTAGAAAGCGACGGCGCGAAAATTCGCTCATCGTGGTGGTCTCCCGTATTTTCAGCTCATTGCTGATTATTTCAGTTCTTTCACCGCGACTTCTTTGAAGAAAACAATATCGTTGTCGCTATGGTTCTGCAGTCCGATGTAGCCCTTAAGCGGCCTGGGGCCTCGCTCAGGCTCGAAATCGAACTTTCTTGCCGGCACCGGATCGCCTTCGGTGTAATCGGTTACCTTTACCCCGTTCAATACCACAATCGTGCGCGGACCATCCAAGGTAATCTCCATGGTGTTCCACTCTGGGCCGGGTTTGCCCGGCTTCGCCATGGGCTTGGTGAGGGAGTACAGCGTTCCGGTCACGTGATACTCATCTTCGTGGGAAGTTTCGGGATGGTTATCAATCTGCACCTCGTAGCCGTAGTGCACTGGCATCCACGGTTCGCGCGGCTCGATGGGAATGCGGATAAAGACACCGGAGTTGTCATTGAAGTCGCGCATCTTGTACACCACCCGAATCACGCAGTCGCCGAATTTGTCGCCGGTCCAGTAGAGCAGGCCCATGCCGCCATGGGTACGGATCAAGCCGTCTTCGACGGTATCGCCACCGGGCCCAACGTGTTTCCATCCGGCCAGGTCTTTGCCGTTAAAGAGTTGGTGCCACTCTTGCGCTTGGGCATGAAGGTTCAGAGAAGAACCGGCGAGCAGAAGCAAAACAGGCAGAAGAAATCTCTTCATAAGTTGTTCCCTCGAATTTTGCTAGGAATGAATACGGCGAGTTCAGGCGCGGGTTGCGTGCGAGGCATCATCCGTTTCTAGCTCAGCCGCCAGTAGGTTGAATACGGTTCATCACCGATATCGGTAAAAGGCAACATCTTAATGAATCCCCTCGCGTTCTTCATCTGCCAGCTTCGCGAATCCATTCTCCTGGCGGCCAGCAAGGCAGCCGATGTGACCGCCGGCGGCTGGTCAGTGACAGCAAATAGTACAAGAGGGCCGAACATCAGCGCCACGATCGCCGGGTGTTGCGCATCCACGGACTCAAGCCGCAAACTCATCGGCAATTCCAGTTGCACGCGGTCACCATTGCGCCACTGGCGGCGAAGTGCCGCGAAACCCCCGGGGGACGGTGGGTCCGCGCGGCGGCCGTTAATCGTGATTGCCGCCTGCCCGGTCCAGGCTGGGATGCGAAAGTTCAAAACGAAATCCCTCGGAGCCTTGGTCTTTACCTCAAACTGCACGACGTCGTCAAATGGATACTCCCCCTTTTGCGTCAGCGAGACCTGCGTTCCATGCTGCATCCATCGCAGCTTGGAGGGAATATACAGATTGACCCAAACACCCCCGGGATCGCGGAAGTAGGTGTTAATGCGATAATCGGCTGCCACCTGCGGCAGTGTTCCCGAGCAGCAGGCCCAGTGCTGGCTCTCTCGATAAATCTTGCGGCCGTGGAAGTTGTAGTCTGAGTAATAAAAAGTCCGCCCGTCGGGCATGAGCGGCTTCGCGCCCAGCACAGTGTTGTACATCACGCGTTCCATGCCGTCGCCATAGCGGGAATCGCGGGTGACGCGCAGCAGATAACGCGTCAACTTGAAGTGCGCATAGGAGCCGCAGGGAGTCTCGAAGCTGGCATGGGTGTTGGTCAGGCTTTCAGCGATATCGGAGCTGCCAGGTGCACGCAGCGTCTCATCCGGTCCCCAGCCTCCCGTGGCAAAGCTTTGCTGCGAAAGCATTTCAAAGGCGTTCTTGGCCGCACGCAGATATTTTTCGTTGCCCAGAGTCAGGAACGCCTGCATGGCTGAGCTTAGGGAATTTACATAGCTGTATGCATGTCGTCCCGCCAGCACATTGCGCCCCTCGGCCAGGGGATCGTAATAGGCATCGTAAAGATATTGCCGCGCCAGTTCGCGGTAGCGGGCTCCGGCGCCACGCTGATAGGCGAGAAAAAGATTCTCCGAGATCGTATAAGACTCATCCCAGGTCCAGCTGACGTCTTTGTTCGGCCGCCACGGTTGCCCGTGTTCCACCGCCTGCTTGGGGAAATGTGGAAGGGCCGCGTTGGTGGTTCGCTGCAGAATTGAGAATGCCTCAGGATCATGGCAGTACTGGTGCGAATCTATCAATCCGCAAACCAGCTTGTCGTAGCAGTAGGTGGGGAAGCGGTTCTTCTCGTAGTACTCTCCGGAGATCGTCTGTGCGTACAAGCGATTCAGCCGCAAAACCTTCTCGCGGGTTGCCGGGTCGCGAGTAATGGCATAACTGCGGGCGAGCGCCGAAACCCACTGGCCGAACGTGGCGCTGGGAGCAAAACCATCTGCGTCTTGGCCCCACTGGTAATCGGGATCGTAATGGTACCAGCCGCCCAAATCCCTGCCGGGCGCGGGCAAGCCACTCATCTGACGAAAGGGTTTCAAGAGGCTGTCATCGCCCAGTCCCATAAGGACGGCGTGCGTTTCCTGCAATTGCCTTTCGTGAGGGCCAGGGGCAAAGGCAACATCGCCGTAACTGAACTGCTCCAGAGGCGGGGAGACCTGGGCGCTGACCGGGCCGAAAGGGCCATGACTCGGTAGAGTCAGCGCCCCGGCCGCGAGTGATGCAGACCGTAAGAATTGACGCCGAGAAACTCCATTCACCGACATGATGGCAATGGCCGCCGAAACTTCCCGTCCAACAACGGTATATCACCAGACCCAGCCGGAGCGTCAAATCGTGAGCCAGAACTCTTCCCTCGTGAGCCGGGGAGAAACGGGCTCAACTTGCGGCAAGCTCTGAGACCAGGGCGAAAGTTTTCTGTGCAGTTTGCGAGACTCCGCGAAATAGCGCGGCCTGCAGTCCGCTGATGGGAGTGGAGTGAAAGGCAGGCGCCGGCAGCGTTCCCTGCGGGACCCTGGCTGCCCGATGCAGCTTGGCGTACAGGTCAAGAAACGAAGACGCTATGTAGTTCCAACTATATTGCTGCGCTGTCTCCAGGGCTTTGCCTGTCTTCTGAATGCGGAGAGATTTGTTCGAGGCGATTTCGCGAATGGCGGCGGCGAAGGTTGAGACCTGGGGAGAAACGACCCAGGCGTTTTCGCCGTTTGCATAAGAGGTGACTCCCCCGCGGTTCGGAGCAACGAGAGGCAAACCGGAAGCCATCGCCTCAAGGGGCGCGATTCCGAAAGGCTCGTGGGGATTGGGGTGCACAAGAATGTCAGCGTTAGCATATAGACCGCCGAGAGCATCGGCGTCCCGCGGCTCACGCGTGCGCTCTTTGACGGAAGTATATTTCCGTTCCGCGGGCGCAGTTTAACCTCCTAATCAATTTCGTTGGTATGCTGGTACGGCGCTGGGTGCCTGCGAAAGGAATTCCCTACATCCCATGAGCGAAAAAGTGCTGGTTACCGGAGGGGCCGGCTACATCGGCAGCGTTGTTGCCGCCGAACTGCTAAGCAAGGGTTATGAAGTGTTGATTCTCGACAACCTTTCGCATGGCAGCCGCAGTGCGGTTCCTGCTGGCGCACAATTGATCGTCGGCGATATCTCCGACTCCGCGCTGCTCCGGCGCATCTTTCAGGAACACCGAATTGATGCGGTCATGCATTTCGCAGCCTTCATAGAAGCCGGCGAATCTATGCAGGTGCCAGAGCGCTATTTCCGCAACAATTCACTGAACGCGCTGACTCTGCTGGAAGCCGTCCTGGAGCACCGGATCGGCCGCTTTGTGTTTTCCTCAACCGCTGCATTGTTTGGCGATCCCGAATACACGCCCATTGACGAAGATCATCCTCTCCATCCGACCAACGCCTATGGCGAGTCGAAGCTGCTGGTGGAAAGAATGCTGACGTGGTTTCATCAGATCCACGGCCTGCGTTATGCCAGCCTGCGCTATTTCAACGCGGCTGGGGCGACTGCAGAACTGGGCGAAGACCACCAGCCGGAGTCGCATCTCATTCCCCTCACGTTGCAGGTTGCGCTGGGGCAGAGGCAACACATTTCCATCTATGGCACGGATTACACCACGCCCGATGGAACCTGCATTCGCGACTATATCCACGTCGTGGACCTGGCTTCGGCGCACATTCTGGTGCTGGAGGCGCTAAAGGAGCGCGATAAGCTGATCTACAACCTGGGCAATGGCACAGGGTTCAGTGTTCGCGAGGTGATCGAGACTGCGCGGCGCGTTACCGGGCACAGCATTCCCGCCAGAGAAGCGCCTCGGCGGGGTGGCGACTCTGCGGTTCTGGTGGCGGGTTCAGACAAGATCAGGCGCGAGCTGAATTGGCAGCCGCGATTTCCCGAGCTGGAGACGATCATACGCAACGCGTGGGAGTGGCGCTCGCGCCATCCCAACGGGTACGGCGGCTGACAGATGCGCACCCAGGTGGGCATTGTCGGAGCCGGGCCGGCGGGACTGATGCTCTCGCACCTTCTGCATCTGCGAGGCATCGAGTCGGTCATCCTGGAGGCGCGTTCACGGCAGTATTGTGAAGAGCGCGTGCGAGCCGGAGTTCTGGAGCAGGGAACGGCGAACCTGCTTGCCGCCACCGGCGTGGGCGAGCGCATGAAGCGCGAGGCTCTGATTCACCGCGGCCTCGAGTTTCGCTTTCGCGAACAGCGCCTTCGGCTGGAGTTCGAGGAGCTGGCGGGTGGGCGCAGCATCATGATTTATGCGCAATCGGAGGTGATTAAAGATCTGGCCGACGCGCGTCTAGCCGCCGGAGGGCAGATTTTCTTCGAGGCTGAGGACGTCAGCGTGGAGGGTTTTGACGGGCCGCGGCCAACGATCCGCTTTCGGAAGGACGGCAAGGCACAAGAACTGGCCTGCGACTTCATCGCCGGTTGCGATGGCTTTCACGGCGTGTGCCGGCCCTCCGTTCCCGCTGGCGTGCTTACCAGCTACGAGCGTGTTTATCCATTTGGCTGGCTGGGAATTCTTGCCGAGGCCCCGCCTTCCAACGACGAAGTCATCTATGCCCACCACCCGCGCGGCTTTGCGCTGCACAGCATGCGCAGCATGCAGCTAAGCCGGCTCTATTTGCAGTGCCATCCGGAGGAAAACCTGGAGGAATGGCCGGATGAGCGAATCTGGAGCGAGCTTCAGGCGCGGCTTGCGGTGGCGGACGGCTGGAAATTGGTGGAGGGGCCGGTGGTGCAGAAGGGCGTCACCGGGATGCGCAGCTTTGTGATCGAGCCCATGCAATACGGCAGACTCTTTCTGGCCGGCGATGCGGCGCACATCGTTCCGCCCACCGGCGCTAAAGGACTTAACCTGGCGGTGGCGGATGTCCGCCTGCTGGCCCATTCTTTGGCGGAGTTTTACGATCGAGGAACGCGCGAATGGCTGGATGGCTACTCCGAAAGATGCCTGCTGCGAGTGTGGAAGGTGCAACGCTTCTCGTGGTGGCTGACCTCGATTTTGCACCAGTTCCCGGAGGCGAGCCCGTTTGACCGGCGGCGGCAACTGGCCGAGCTCGACTACATCGCCGGCTCGCGCATTGGTGCCCAGGCATTGGCGGAAAACTACGTCGGCTTACCCATGGACGTGCCGGATGGCTACGGCGAGTGACGAGCAGCACCGTATTCCTTCGTTTCACAATCGGTCCGCGAATGATAGCCTGTTAGCCGCTTTCTCAGGCCTTGATACCTATTCTGCGAGGGGTGTTCCATGAACCAGTTTGCCAGGCTGAATAAGCAGTACATCGGGGGTGTGTGGCGCGATGGCAAGAGCCAGAAATCCCTGGCCGACCGCAATCCCTATAACGGAAGCACGATTGCCGAGTTCAAGCTGGCCAGTCTGGCAGATCTTGACGAGGCCTATCGTTCCGCTGCGGCGGCGCAGAAAGTGTGGGCTGAGGTGAACCCCTTCGAGAAAAGAACAATAATCGAAAAAGCGATCACCTGGATTGAGCAGAATGAAGGCGATATCGCCGAGATCATCATTGATGAGCTGGGCGGCACGCGCATGAAGGCGATGATCGAGATCTTTCTCACCAAAACCTTTATCAAAGAGGCTTCGACTTATCCCCTGCGCATGACCGGCGAGATTCTGCCCTCCACTATTGATGGCAAGGAAAACCGGCTTTACCGCGTCCCCGCCGGAGTAGTCGGGGTGATCAGCCCATTCAATTTTCCCTTCAACCTCAGCATGCGCTCGGTGGCGCCGGCGATTGGCGCGGGAAACGGCGTGGTGCTCAAGCCCCACGACGATACTCCCATCGTAGGCGGCACCCTGATCGCGAAAATTTTCGAAGAAGCTGGAGTTCCGAAAGGGCTGCTCAACATCATCGTCGCCGATATCGGCGAAATCGGCGATGCTTTCGTGGAGCACCCCATCCCGCGAATCATTTCTTTTACAGGATCGGAAGCCGTGGGCCGGCATATCGGCATGGTTGCCGGAAAGTCACTGAAGAAATCCATTCTCGAACTGGGCGGCAACAGCGCCATGATTGTGCTGAATGACGCCGATCTTGACACCGCAGTCAATGCTGCCGTGTTCAGCCGCTTTGCGCATCAGGGCCAGGTCTGCATGTGCGCCAACCGCATTCTGGTGCAGCGCGGCCTGTATAACAAGTTTCTGGAAAAGTTCGTGGGCCGGGTGTCGAAGCTCACCGCCGGCGATCCGCGTAACGCGGAAACCGATCTGGGACCGCTGATCAACGAACGTCAGGCGGCCACCTTCGCTAAACAGGTGCAGTGCGGAATTGACGAAGGTGCCAAGGTCGCCTTGCAGGGCAAGGTCGAGGGCAATGTCGCCTCCCCGACCGTCTTTGCCGATGTGAAGCCCGACATGTGGATTGCACAAAACGAAATGTTCGGCCCGGCAGTCTGCGTCATGCCATTTGGCAGTCCGGAAGAGGCCGTGCAAATCGCCAACGACAGCCCCTACGGGCTCAGCGGCTCAATTTTCACCAAGGATGCCGAGTACGGCGCCGAACTGGCGAAGCAGGTTGATTCCGGTATGGTCCACGTGAATGACGGCACTATCAACGACGATCCGCACATCGCCTTTGGCGGAGAAAAAGCCTCGGGAGTGGGCCGCCTGAATGGCAAGTGGGCGCTCGAAGAGTTCACCACACTCAAATGGGTTTCCGTGCAGCACAAGCAGCGGCACTACCCGTTTGAAGTTGTGGCCAAGGCCTCGTAGGGAAACCTTACTGCGGAAATGGCGGCGGCTCGGGCTCAGCCGAGCCGTCGGCTCTTGCATCTGACCCGCCGTAATTGATTCCCGTCGCGGAGTCGTGCATCACGGCGTTGCCCCGGCCCATCATAGTCGAGTATTCCTCTTCCACCTGAAAGATGTGACCCATCGCGGAGAGCCTCTGGAGAATTTCCGGCGGCACCCGCGACTCGATGGTGATATGGCATCCCCCGGCGTGATTCACCGTGAAGCGCGCGTTCTCCAGGGCCTGCTGAATGTTCATGTTGTAATCGGCGACGTTCGAGACAAACTGCGCATGCGCGAGCGGCTGGTTGGCGCCGCCCATAATGCCGAAGCCGATATGCTCGTCACCGCGCTCCATGAAAGCAGGAATGATGGTGTGAAAGGGCCGCTTGCGCGGCGCCAGGACGTTGGGCGACGCAGGATCGAGAGAAAACAGCGCGCCGCGGTCCTGGAGTGCGAAGCCCATTCCATGAACCACAACACCTGACCCGAATAACTCATAATTGCTTTGAATCAACGAAACGATGTTGCCCTCACCATCCACGGCCGTGAGATAAGTGGTGTCGCCCGGAGGGGTGCCGTATTGAACCCTGCAGTTCGCATGATTAGGATCAATCAGGCGGGCGCGCTCTTCGGCATACTCTTTGGAGAGCAGGCCTTTTACTGGAATCTTGGCGAAGCGCGGGTCGCCATTGTAGCGGTATAGATCAGCGTAAGCTAGCTTCATCGCCTCGATTTTCTTATGCAGCTCTGTCACGCTAAGAGGGCCGTCAGGAGAAGCGGGAAAAGTCTGCATGATGTTCAGCATTTCGAGCGCCGCCATGCCCTGGCCATTCGGCGGCAGCTCATAGACAGTCCAGCCGCGGTAGTCAATGGAGATCGGGTCCACCCACTGGGGCGAGAACTCAGCCAGATCATCGGCGGTCATGGTCCCGCCGAGCGCTTTTGACGTGCTTAGGATGGCGTCAGCAATCTCACCTTTGTAGAAAGCATCGACCCCGTGCTGTGCTACAAGTTCCAGAGCCTTCGCCAGGTCGGGATTGCTAAACACCTGGCCAACCGCGGGCGCTTTTCCATTGGGCAGGTAAACCCTGCGGCCTTCCTCATCATTGGCGAAAATATCTGGCGCAGCTTGCCAAAACTCATGCACTAGCTCAGGCACGGGATAACCCTGTTGCGCATAGAAAATGGCGGGCTGAAACATTGCCTTCCAGGGCAGCTTGCCGAAGCGCGCGTGCAAGGCGTTCCATCCTGCGACCGCGCCGGGGACGGTCACCGAATCAATACCCCGAAGCGGCATTCTCCTAAGGTCACGGGCCTTCATGCGCTCGAGAGTGAGGCCTTGCGGCGCCCAGCCGCTTGAGTTGAGTCCATAGAGCTTGCCGGTCTTTGCGTTCCAGTAAATGGCAAACAGGTCTCCGCCCATGCCATTCATCATGGGTTCTTCCACGCCCAGAACGGCGTTGGCAGCGATGGCGGCGTCCACGGCCGAGCCGCCCTGCCGCAGAATCTCGGCTCCTGCCTGCGAGGCCTGCACGTAGCTGGTTGCAACGATGCCGTACTTCGAGATCACCATGGAGCGCGCATTGTGGCGATCCTGGGCGAAGGAGAGCTGGGTCAGCAGCAGGAGGCAGGCGGCTAAGATGCGGGTCTGCATCCTCACATGCTACCCCAAACAAACTTCACGTTGTGTTGCGGCGTTTCTTGTCGGGTTGGTTGCGAATCAGGGTCCAATATTCCTCGCGCGCGTCGGCATCGATTGGCGTGGCCCGTGGCCCGTAGAGACCATCGGCGCCGTTTTTCTTCGGGCCCGAAATCCAGTATTCCTCTCCTGTCTCGACGTCGAAATAGTTGGCCTTGAAGCCGCGGCCCTTCAGACTCTGGAACATCTTGCCTTTGTAATAGAGACTCTTACCGCTTTTTGAGAACAAGACACGCCCAATCACGGCTGGTCCCACCAGTCCTCTTTGGCCAGGACGCTGCGCAGACTTATTCTCGATATACATGACGCGAGCCGATGGCATGCCTAGATTGTAAAGGCGAGTTCCGAAAAGTTGGGGTCATGACTCTGTTCAGGCGGCCACTTCCTGCTTGGCCATGACTGCCTTCACCGCATCAACGATCTTTTCCTCGCTCGGCAGAACGTAGTTCTCCAGCGGCTCGCTGTAAGGAATGGAAGTATCGAGCGCGGTGACCATCTTGATGGGTGCGCGCAGATGCTCGAAGCCGTGCTCGGCGACTTCGGCGGCTATGACCGCCGCCGCCGAAGAGTGGCGCGGCGCCTGATCCACCAGTACCAGCCTTCCAGTCTTGGCAACGGAGTTGACAATCGTCTCTACATCGAGCGGCGCCAGGCTGCGCGGGTCCACCACTTCCGCGCTGATGCCTTCTTTGGCCAGCATTTCCGCCGCGGCCAGAGACTTCTTGACCATCCAGCCGGTGGCCACAATGGTGATGTCGCTGCCTTCGCGCTTCACGTGGGCGACTCCGATGGGAACCACGTACTCGCCTTCCGGCACTTCGCACGAATCAATCATCAACATATACGGATGCAGGTAGACAACCGGGTTGTCGTCCCGGATCGCGGCGGCCATCAGCCCTTTGGCATCAGCCGAGTTTGACGGAATGACGACCTTGAGCCCCGGAATTCCCATCATGGTGTGATAAATGCAGTTGGAGTGCTGTCCCGCCCAGCCGGCAGCAAAACCGTAACCGGCCTTGAGCACGAGAGGCACTTTCACTTGCCCGCCTGACATGTAACGCAGGCGCGGCGCTTCGTTGATCACCTGGTCCATGGCAACGAGCATGAACTCGCTCATCCACAGCTCAACGATGGGCCGCAGGCCGGTGACGGCCGCGCCCACCGCGATGCCGATCTCGGCGGTCTCAGAAATCGGCGCGATGCGCACCCGGTTTCGCCCGAACATTTTCAGCATGGGATCGCGCTCGGTCATGGCCATGTTTTGGCCGTAGAAGATGACGTTCGGGTCCCGCTGCATTTCTTCCATGATGGCCACGGCCATCGCTTCACCGTACATCATTTCACGCGCCATAAGATCTCCTATGCGTACACGTAGTTCGAGGCTTCCTCTGGTTTGGGAAGCGGGCTGGACAAGGCGAACTGCACCGCCTCGTCCATTTCGTCGCCGGCGAATCGTTCGATGGCGCTCGCCTCGGCTTCGGAAAACACTCCCTCGGAGATGAGCTTCACACGGAAACGAACAATGGGATCATTTTCTCGCGCGGCCTGATATTCCGCCTTCTTCCCGTAAACCCCCACCGCTTCATGCTCGGGAAATTGCGTGGGCGCGGGCGGAACCGTAATGGCATTGCCGTGCGCGCTCAGGCGGTAGAACTTCGATTCGATGAGGCTCGGCCCTTTCCCCGTTCGTGCGCGTCGCGCGGCTTTCTTCACCGCTTTATACACCGCCAGCGGGTCGGTGCCATCCACGGTGACGCCCGGAATGCTGAAAGCTGCAGCCTTCCTGGATAGCGGATCGCCCGCCACGCAGTTGGCATCCTCGAGGCTCACGTGGGTGTAGGCTTGGTATTCGTTGTTTTCGAGAACGTAAACAATCGGCAGCTTCCAGACAGCGGCCATATTCACCGACTCGAAAAACCCGCCCTGCTTGGAAGAGCCGTCGCCAAAAAAGCAATAGACCACCTGGCCGGTCTCTTTCACCTGCGCCGTGAGCGCCGCGCCGGTCGCGTGGGCGATGGCGGCGGCGATAATGCCGGAAGTTCCAGGAAAATGGTGCTCGGGGTCGGCCAGATGCATGGAGCCGCCAAAGCCCTGGCAGAGGCCATCTTTGCGGCCATAGAGCTCGGCCATCATCTTGCGCGGCGAAGTGCCCAGCACAATGGGATAGCCGTGGCAGCGGTAGCTGGGCATGGCAAGATCATTTTTCTTCCGCGTCGCAAGCGCGCCCACGATGCTGGCTTCGGCGCCATCGGCCAGGTGAGTATGCCCGCGCATAGCGCCGGGATGCTCGAGAAAAGTACGCTTCACCCGCTCCTCGAACTCCCGCACCCGTACCATCTGGGTGTACATCCAGATTAATTGCTCATTGCTTGGGTCCTGTTTCTTTGCTGCCATGGTGTGCTCCTAGTTTGTTGACGCCGCTTCCGGCGGGCCGATCTGGCAGAGTGGCTGGCCCACCGGCACCTGCGAATTCTCCTGCGCCAATATCTTCAGCAGCGTGCCTTCCGCGGGAGACTCCAGCTCGTAGCTGACCTTTTCCGTCTCCAGTTCGACCACGGGTTCGCCAATGTTGATGTGCTCGCCCACCTGCTTGAGCCAGCGCACGACGCTGGCTTTAGTTGTCGGGATCCCCCCGGTCTTCGGCACCTTCAGCGTCGTAATAATGGCCGCCCCCTCGGGACTCAGCCTTGATAGCGCAATCGCCAAGATAGTGTCAAGCAAGCCCGCGCAGGATTGCTGCGCGAACTAGCACGGCCTCTTTCCTGCAAGGCTGCGAACCGTCTGAACCCTCTTCTTATTAACTGCAGGGGCGCAAAAGCACGGCTGCAGCAAACACAAAGAAAACGGTTTCTAATGTACTTGCCGCTCTGCGCCCTTCCAGTAACGCTGGCGAATCGTCTTGCGGTCGAGCTTACCGGCAGACGTTTTGGGAACCTCGGACCAGAACTCGACTGATTTCGGCGATTTCACTCCCCCAAGCTTCTGCTTGCAATGGGCGATCACATCTTCTTCCCCTAATGCCTCGCCCTGGCGCAGCACCACGATCGCCTTCACGGCCTCGCCCCAGATATCGTCCGGCACTCCCACGACCGCGCACTCGTGCACCTGGGGCAGCGCCATGATGCCGGCCTCGACCTCAGCGCAGAACACATTGAAGCCGCCGGTAATGATCATGTCTTTTTTGCGGTCCACGATATAGACATAACCGGCTTCATCCATGTAGCCCAGGTCGCCGGTGTGGTGCCAGCCGTAGGTGCGGATTTCCGCCGTGGCCTCGGGCAGCTTGTAGTAGCCGCGGGTCACCAGGCTTCCGCGCGCGACGATCTCCCCAGGTTGGTTGGGAGGCAGGATGCCTCCGGCTTCATCCATGACCGCCAGGCGCACCGCCGAGGTCGGCCGCCCGCAGCTGCGCAACCGCTCCGGATGGTCGCCCGCAGCCGAGGCCGCCACCGTTTTGGGATCAAGCCACGTCAACAGCATGGGCGCTTCCGTCTGGCCATAACATTGGCAGAGGCATGGGCCGAAGACTTCCACCGCCTCTTTAAACTTGTCCGGCGAAACCGGCGAACCGGCAAGCAGAAAAATCCGCAGGCTCGAATAATCGAACTTTCGGACTTCGGGATGCGACAGCAAGTTGTACAACCCGGTCGGGGGAAGGAAAAGGTGTGTGGCCCGGAAGCGTTCAATGCTTTCCAGCACCTCAAGGGCGTCGAACTTCTGCAAGACCACGTTGGTTGCGCCCAGTGCTGACATGACGAAGGCAACCACGCCGGCGGCATGGGAGAGCGGCGCGATACTGAGACAGACGGGCGCGATATCGGCGCAGCGCCAATAATGGGTGGCCATCTCGGTCATGGTCCCCCAGGCGAGACTGGTCACACGTACGCCCTTGGCCGGTCCGGTGGTGCCGCCGGTAGGAACCAGACCCACCAGCCGGTCCATGTTTCCGTACGGATCGGCCCAGGCGGGGTCGCCTGCTCCACTGGCGCGGGACATGAAGCGCTCGAGCGAAGGATGATCACCATCATCGCAGTCAATACAAATGACATGCCGCAAGGAAGGCACGCAGAGCTTCAGCTGCTGCACGCTTTCCCGAAACATGCTGTGATAGAAAAGCCACGCCGTCTCCACATAATTCATGTACTCGGCGTTGGCCTCGAGAGCGTTGCGGTAGTTGATGGGGACCCAGACGGCGCCGGCGCGCATAATGCCCAGCATGCAGAACAGCACGCGCGCGTCGTTGTGGGAATAGATGGCAGCGGTTTCTTCTCCCAGCAGGCCGCCCGCCCACATCGCGCGGGCGATGCGTTGCGTAATTTCCTGCATCTCGCGATAGGAATGGCGAACGCGGCCGTCTACGATCGCGATTCGGTCGGGATTCGCTTCGGCGCCCTTGTCGAAATAATCAATCGCCCGCATCAGCTTGCGTTCCCGGCAATCGATGGTCACGTTAAAAGCCAAGCTAAAAGCTAAAAGCTAAAAGCTAAAAGCTAAAAGCTAAAAGCTTGGTTTCCACATGCCGGTTCTCGATTCTCAGATGACTTCACGGTTCACGACGAAATTCTGGCCTTGGAGAGGCCGTGGTCCTCTAAGGTCTGCAGTAATTCCCGGTGACCGAAAGCTTCTGCGGCCGAAGCAAAGCCAAGCTTGCGAGGCGCGGCCAGAGACAAATGATGCGCGGCGAAGGCCTGAATCAGGCCTGTCTGCCGGTAGCAGCAGGTGCCGAAGACGGTGCACTGAACAAAATCCGTCGAGCCCCGGCCCAGCACGACGTCAATGGTGCGCTGCTCGCGGGCATTTTCCCGCGGAGGCGTCCCTCCCTGCACCGCATTCGCCATCTCCGCCAGCTTCTTTTCCTGTTCCGCCTTGGGCAGGGGGCGAATCTGCTCTTCGAACATCTTTTCCGTCGCCGCCACGCCGGTCATGATCTGGCGGTCGAGCAGTCCACCCACGGACTTCACATTGGCGATCTGCGGATGGTTCTTAAACCACACGGGGTGCGGAAACCCGCCCCAGGCGAGCGCCAACTGCGGCTGCAGATACCCGGGCACCACCACATCATAGGATGTGGCGCGCGGCCATAGCTTGAATTGATTTTGTGCCAGGTAAAAAGCATCGGTTTGGATCACGGCGAAAATCGTCTGGGTCGAGCCAAAGGTAGGAATGCCGTTGAACATGGTGAGAATCTCAAGACTGTCAATCTTGCCGTGCTCCAGGCAAAGGCGCGCCGCAGCATCGCTGACGGCAGACATGAACGCCGTCGCCGGCGCGGCCAGCAATCCCTTTTGCGCAAACTTGCAGCCCCATTTCTCCCAGACCTCGCGCAGCCACGCTTGCTCCCCGCCAATATCGAGGTAATGGCAGCCCGCCTGGTAAGCCGCCTCAATGACGCGTGGGCCATGGTAGATAAATGGCCCCACGGTGTTGCAGACCACGCGGGCGCCGGAAAATATCTTGACCAGCTCCTCGACTGACCCAGGGGTTTCAGCGATCTCGTAGTCGGCGGTCTCGATCCCCGGCACGCGGTCGAGCACCTCTTCCATCCTGGCGCGGTTTCTTCCCAGGGCGACAAAGGGTACGTTGTACTCGCGAAGAAACTCGGCCACCAGCCGGCCGGAGAAGCCGCTGGCGCCATAAATGACCACGGGCCGGTGCTTGCTCATGTTTTCTCTTTCCGAATTGAAATCGCCCAGGGCGCCTCGGGCAAATGAGATGACGGCTTTGGCGAGACCTGCCCCATGGCGGCACTCAAGCACGCAGCAATTTCGGCTTGAGTTTCAATTCTAGACTAAAGTATCTTAATTGGTAGTAGGAACCATGACGTAACCTGGTATCCGGGAGGCTTTGCCATGCAAGAGTATTATTGCCCGGTCAAATTGACGGCCGACATCATCGGCGGCAAATGGAAGCCGCTGATCCTGTTTTACCTGGAGGGGCGCACCCTGAGGTTCGGCGAACTGCAAAAGCTGATCCCGGGTTTAACCAAGAAGATGCTGACCCAGCATCTGCGGGAGCTGGAAAGGGATGGCATCATCCATCGCCGCGTGTACGCGCAGGTGCCGCCCAAGGTGGAATATTCTCTCACCAAGCACGGCGAAAGCCTGAAGCCGATTCTCAAGCTGATGTCTGCCTGGGGGACCAAGCACCGCGCCCGCTACGGGATGCCGAAGAGCGAGTTGCACGCGCAAAGGGTCCCGGTCGCGGCGAAACAGAGCTCGAATGCGGTCGAAACCCTTCCGCAGGCGTGATATGCATCGTCGCAAAAGCTGCCGCATCCAATTTCCGAAAGGAATTATGCCATGACCCGGCCAAAGGGCCTGCTCTCGGAGTATGACGACGTCTGGCTGCTGGATGGTGTGCGGACGCCGTTTGCCGATTACAACACCGTGTTGGGTCTGGTCTCGCCGATTGACCTGGGAATCAAAGTCGCGCGGGAGGTATTTGCGCGCTCCGGAGTCGAGCCCGAGCGGACCGGCCTCGTGGTCGCCGGCAGCGTGGCGCAGGCCAGCTTTGACGCCTATGTGCTGCCACGGCACATTGGTTTATATTCAGGAGTTCCCGTCGAAACACCGGCGCATCTGGTGCAGCGCGTCTGCGGCACAGGGATGGAAGCCATCCTGCAGGCGGGCGACGCAATCAAGCTGCGCAAGGCAGATCTTGCCCTGGTGGTGGGCGCTGAATCCATGTCTCGCAATCCGATTGCCGCCTATACCCACCGCGGCGGTTTTCGCATGGGCCAGGTTGAATTCAAGGATTTCCTGTGGGAGGCCCTCATGGATACCTGCCCCAACGCTTCCATGGGGCAAACCGCCGAGACCCTCGCCAGGAAATACAAGATCTCACGCGAGGAGGCTGACCAGTTCGCTGCCGATAGCTTTGCCCGCGCCGTTGCAGCCCAGCAGAGTTGCTTCTTGAGCGGCGAGACTACGCCGCTGACCACCGAGAAGTTCGAGCTGGCAGGTTATAAGCCGCGTGGAATTCAGCTTCCACGCAAAGTGGAATCGTTCGCTCAGGACAGTCATATCCGGCCTTCGCCACTCGAGGTATTGGCCAAGCTGCCGCCAGTTTTCGGGGGCGTGCAGACTGCGGGCAACAGCTCTGCCATTGTGGATGGAGCCGCGGCTACTCTGGTGGCCTCGGGAGACTTTGTGCGCCAATGGGGCAGAAAACCGCTGGCCAAAATTGTGGCCGGCGCGGCCGTGGGCGTTCCTCCCGAGATCATGGGCATTGGCCCGGTGCCGGCGATTCGAGCCGTGCTCGAGGCCACAGGCCTAAAGCTGGGCCAGATTGATCGGGTGGAGATCAACGAAGCCTTCGCCGCGCAGACACTGGCTTGCGAGCGGGAATTGGAACTCGACCACGCCAAGCTGAATGTCAACGGCGGAGCGATCGCAGTTGGGCATCCTTTGGCCGCCACCGGCGTCCGTCTGGCCGTCACCGTGGCCCGCGAGCTGAAACGCTCGGCCACGCGTTATGGCATTGCCTCAGCATGTATCGGCGGCGGGCAGGGAATTGCCGTGCTGGTGGAAAACGTCTAGAGAAGCCCCTCAGTCTGGCCAGATGCTCAGGGCTGTCTTGCTGAGAATCTGCTGCCTGGTCGCTTCCGGCAGTGGCAGCGCCCGGAAATCATCCAGATTCTGCTTTATGTCCGGAACTCCCGGACCGGGCCAGTCAGTGCCGAAAAGCGTTTTGTGGGCAATCTCTTCCAGACGAGGAAAATATTTCAGCAGAGTCTTGGGCGGAATGCCGCTGATATCCAGGAAGACGTTGGGATGGCGGCGCAGCAAAAAGAACGCCGTATTCATCCACAGCGGCCTGCCGCCATGCGCGAGCAAAATCTTCATTTTCGGGAAATCCACAGCCACATCATCCACGTAGATGGGATCGCCATAGCGGTTTCGGGCGCCGGGAAAAATTGACGTTCCGGTGTGAAACATAACCGGAATGCCATTGGCTTCGGCGGCGCGATAAATCATCTCCAGTTCCTTTACCCCGTTTAGGTAATCGTTGGGAAACAGCAGTTGATGCGGTGGATGAATCTTGATCATGCGGATCTTGAGCCGCAGAATCTGCTCTACGTCGGCGAGAATGTTGTCCGTGTGCCTGGGATGCAGCCCCCCGCACGAGATCAGCCGCTTGGGATCGTGCTCTGTGTAACTGGCGATGTACTGGTTGACGCCCCCGGTAAAGCCGATCACTTCGGGGGCGACATAGTTAATGAGGACCGCGCGGTCCACGCCGGCAGCGTCAAGGTGCTTCAGGAAAGCGGCAGGAGTGCGGCAATATTCCGCAATCTGGTCGAAATTCGGCCGGTTACGCTTGAGCAGTGCGAGCGCGTGGGGATGAAACATGTCCAGCGGCGCGATGTGTACGTGGCAGTCAGTGATCACAGTCCGGAGTTTCCTTGTCCGGGAATTTAACTAAGACGCCGTAAGCTAAGACTCGCTCCGGCGTTGCACAGCCGCCAAACCTACGCTTTGCTTCTTGCCGGGGCATAAATCCCGCCCAGAAAAATGTCGCTGATCTCCTTGGCTAGAAGTGGCGGCGCGCCATCCACGTGCGGGTTGTACCACGTGTGCAGCCAGTTGATTATGCCGAACAGGCTCAAGATGGCGGCGCGAGAATTGAACTCCAGCTTCTTCTCAAGCTTGAGGGCTTCGATGAGGTCGGCGCAACAGCGATAGTACTTGCGCTTCAGAACCGCGATCTCTGCCCCCAGCTCGTCTCGCAGAACGTCATCTTCGTGGGAGAGAACCTTCATCGCTTTCGGTTTCGACAGAAAGAACTCCACGTGGTTGAGAATGAAGGCGCGCACGCGCGCCTCCGGCTCCCAAACCCCCTCCAGGCGCTCATCCAAAAGTTCCATCACGGTCGAAAACAAGTCCTTCTGCACAAGGTAGAGCAACTCTTCCTTCGACTCGAAATAGTAATAAAGACCGGCCAGCGACATTCCGCTTACTCGTGAAAGGTCGCGCATGGAAGCGCCCTCGTATCCTTTTTCGCAGAAAATGCCGGTGGCGTGGTCCAGAATCTCGGCCAGCCGCCGGTCGTAGCGGGAAGTCAGATGTGAGTGCTCAGCGATAAGTGTTTCAGTCGGCATATCAGTCGTACGTTCGCCCCGGATTCTATTCTTCGAATCGCTATGACATCAAGCTTCAGCCGCGTGAAGCCGCCTGGGCAAAAGCTTCACGCATCTCATTCAGCGTTGCCGCAAGCTGCTTCATATCGGTGTTCGGCGGGATGTCGCCGGCGGAGGCAAACATCGTCACCTTGCGGCCAGAAGCTGCCTCAAATACAGGCTCCCGCAGAGCCAGAAAACTGCTGTCGCCCCCAAAAAACTCCGTTGGGAGGCTCAGTCCGATGTGATTCCCCCCGGTCTGCGACAGGAGTTTGTGAAGAAATGCGGCCTTAGTCGTTTCCAGGCAAAGGACGCAATCCCACGAGCGTTCAAAAACAACCGCAAGATTTGCTTCCACGCTGACCTCGGTGCCGCCCAACAGCAGAACCGGCATAGCCTGATAAAAGCGGGCGACATTGATAGCGGGGGCCAGAAGCGACGCCCACCAGGCGCAGCGTTCCGCGGAAAGCTTCGCGGGTAGTTCTTCGGCGATCAAAATCACGTCGGCGCCCGCTTCAGCCAGGGTCTTTACCGTAGAGGCGCAAATTTCGGCGGCAAACTCGACCCTCTCATCAGCAACCGCTCCACTGACAAGTTGTCGGGCCAGCTCAAAGGGGCCGCTCACTCGAACCATAAGGGCGGGCTCGTCCTTCAGCATGGCCTTGGCGCGCTGCAGCACGTCGCAGGCGTGGCGCAGTGGACCCTTCTCTGCGAGACCCCCCAACGAGGTTAGCTTGGCGCGCAAATCATCAGCCGAGGTGCCCTCAGGCCAAAATGGCACGCTGGAACCGTCGTTTCTCCATTCTCGTACACAACCCAGAGCTTCGGCTTCCATGTAAGGATCGAAGTATGCCGCCACGCCATCCACTTTCAGCACGGCGCGAATCTGGCGCAGGGCGCTGGCGATTTTAGTCGGATTGGAATGAAAGCTTCGCAGCGGAAGGTTCTCCAGCCTGGCTCCAAGGGAAAACAAAGTTGGCAGAAGCAGCGGCCTGGGCAAAGCCTCTCCCCGCAGCCAGGCTTTGAGCATTCGGCGGGGAGTGATTTGCTCTGCCATTGCCTTACGGCCGAAAGATGGGTGCCGTGGCCTTCGCGTCTGGCCACGACCCATACCATTGCAGAATTTCCTGCGGCGGAGACTGCTGGCTCCATTCCGCGACGAATTCCTCATACGGCTTGCCGCGCTTCAGTCGGGCCTGGCGCTCGGCAGCGCGCATTTCTTCTGTGCGGAAACTGTCCACTTTCCTGCCTTCGGAATCAAAGGCAACGCGGTAGATATTTCTCGCCGTCCATTCCGAAACGATGTTTTTCTTGACATCCTCGACCACCCGTTCGGGCTGCCGTTCCAGCGCATCGCCATAACCCGGCCCGCCGCCGCTGAAACCGAAAAGAAGATCGCCTTCGCCAAACAGATCTGGAGCGCGCGCAATCAACTCGAGCTTCCAGTCTCCTTGGATGTCGCGTGTTTCGAGCATCTCGCGGTGGTTCAGCGTGAGTTGCGGGTCGCCGGCCTGCATGCGCTTGAGCAGGTCCGCTTTCTTGATGCTGATGCCGGGAATGGGAGCCGAAGCGTAGCCACCGAACAGCGGCTGGCCGAGCGGAACCTTGCTGCCATTCCCCATGCACATCGAAAGCAGGGCGGGAACCTTGTGGATCATCCACTGCTGCACCGCGCCCGCGCCGCCGCGATTCAGGCCGGGCCCGGAGGAGTCTTTCCAGTGTTGCGAAAGCGTCACGGTAAGAGGCAACTCGCTTTCCACCTGCTCACAATCGGGGGCGCGGCCGAAAGCGCACCAGGCAAAGCCGTAAGCATCCATGCCATCGTGGGCGGCGCGGCCGCCCTGGCCCTGCGTGTTCAGCGAAAACGAAAGAACGTCAGAAACCGCCAGGTTCCATTGCGAATGGCCGGCGCAAATCTGCGCGGTATGCTGGCTGCCCGGCGCAGAAGCCACCTGTGCCCAGCCCTCGCGCGTGGAAAACAGCATTTTGGCAAAGCAGTTGTGGGTGGCGCAGCGCGTCTGCATCCCGATGTACACACAGCAGCTCGTGGCAGCGCGCTTATCGGGAAAAAGCAGCGTCCCTTCGGGAAAAATGAAGTCAATGGGCGCGAAGGTCGAGCTGCAGATCGGTAAATCATGAAAGAAGTACTCGTACATGAAGTTGGCGATGTGGCCCACCACCGCCTGCGGATGCACATTGTAAGATGACGGCGTTTCCGGCGATGTGCCGGTGAAGTCGAACGTCAGGTGATCTCCTTCTTTGATCACCGTCAGAAAGCAGGCCCGGACCAGGGCCGGGGTCCAGCCCAGCGCGTCATTGAAAACTACGCTGCGAAACTTGCCGTCGGGCAGGCGCTTCACCTTTTCGATCGCCCCCGCCCGGGCTACTTCGATCATCCTGCGCATCAAACCAACAATGAACTCCACGCCGCGCTTTTCCACCTGTTCGAGCAGGCGAACCCTTACCCGGTCAGCAGTGGTGCAGCGCGCCCTCAGATCGGAAATGAACATGGCCGGGGCGCGCAGCCCATACACCGAATAGAACTCCACAAAATCGTTCCGCAGCTTGAAGTTTTCTCCGATCTTGATGGGAGGCATGTTCAAGCCCTCTTCGAAGCGCGACTTGGCGGTGACCGGCATTCCCCCGGGTTCTGTGGCGCCGGTTTCCGTGGTGTGCAAGGCCGCAGTGGCCCAGGCGATCAGCCGGCCATTGTGAAACACCGGCATGATTGCAACCTGGTCGGGATTGTGAATGCCGCCGTAAAGTGCGTCATTGGTATAGAAAATATCGCCGTCGTGAATGCCGGGATTTTCTTTGTAATACTTCAATATGAACTTGATGATGATGGGCTGAATAATGGCGTGAAGATAGGTCCCGCAGGAGCCATTGATCAGATCGCCGCCGGCGGTGAAGATGGCGACCATTGAGTCGCCCGAGACGCCGAAATAGCTGCGCGACGAGCGCACGAAAATTTCCATGGCTTCGTCGAGAATGTCGTTGGTGATCTGCACTCCAATTTCATAATCGCCGGGACGGATGGTTTTGGCGCACTCCTGCTCGAACTCCGTGGCGGGCGCGGGTTTCAGCCAGTCGAGCTTTTCTTCCAGCGTTGGTATGGGCATAGAAGCTCCTACTCCAGAATCCCCAGGCCGTGTTCGTCAATGGAAAAGCGCAAGGGGAAGGGAACTACCAGTGTGGTGTATTCGCCTTCGACCACCGCCGGGCCGGGAATGACATTGCCGGGCCGCAGCCGGTCAAAACCGTAAATGTTGGTGCTGCTGAAATCTTTCTTGTCGGGCCAGTACACCGGGCGCGTGCCCTTCAAGGCGGCATCGGCCTTGCTAGGTTCCAGAGGCATCTTTTGCAAGGTCACTTTCTTCGTCGGTACGATCGCCTTGAGCACAAAACTATCCACAAACACGCCGCCATCGGGATTGACCACGAAGGGGCTGAAGGCCTCGCTGAATTCTTTCTCGAACGCGTCGCAGATGGCCCTCACGTCACCCTGGTTGCGAATGTAAAGAAGCGGTGAAAGGGTGCGCTTCACGTGAAACTGCCCGCCGTACAACATGTCTAGCTCGAGGACGAGGCTGGCGTGCGCCGGGTCCAGCCCTTCACCCGCAAGGTCCTTGCGCGCGTCTTCCGCAAGCATGTTTACGGTGTGATTGAAGCTTTCGAAGTCGTTGGTGAGAGCATGCGTGACCGGCTCCATCAGGGTGAGCTTTTTGGAGTGTTCGTAGACGTGCATGATGTCCATGGTGGAGGAGCCGTAGGCGCAGAAGACGGGCGAGAAAGGGAAAATTACGGCCTTCGGGATATCCGCGCGGAAGCCTTCCACGTGCGTGGCGCCGGCGCCGCCGGCGGCGAACAGAATGAATTCCTCGGGGCTGTAGCCGCGCAGGTGAACTTCTTTCATGATGGCGGAAGACATGTTGCCATCCACGATCTTGCGAATGATGGCGGCGGCTTGGGCCACTTCCAGCCCGAGCGGCCTGGCGATCTTGTCGCGAATGGATTGAACGGCTTTTTCCTTATTCAGAATCAACTTTCCGCCAAAATAAAATTCAGGATTGATGTAGCCGAGGACCACGTCGGCGTCGGTGACCGTAGGTTCGGTTCCGCCGCGGTTGAAGCACACCGGGCCCGGCATGGATCCCGCACTGCGCGGCCCGACCTGAAGCTGATTCTGCAGCAGCTTGTTGATCCAGGCGATGGAGCCGCCGCCGGCGCCAATGGACATGGTCTTGATCATGGTGATGCCGACCATCCAGCGGTCAATCACCGGGCGGAAGTCGTAGCTGCGCACGCTGTCTTTCACTACCAATCCGACGTCGAAGCTGGTGCCGCCCATGTCAGCCATCACAACGTTATGTACGCCCATCGCCTTGGCGACGTAGTGCGCGCCCATAAGCCCCGAGACCGGGCCGCTGTTGAAGGTGCGGCTGGCCGCGGTCTTGAACACTTCGGCGATGCCGCCCGAGCTCTGGATCATGGAAAGTGAACGCTTGTAGCCGCGTTCCCGCAGCTTGTCCCAGCAGGTCGAGAGCTCGATTTGCATAGAGCGTTGCAGGTAGGCATCAAGAATCGCGGCCATGGTGCGCTCGTACTCGCCGAGTTTGCCTACCACCTGCCCGGCCAGCACCACCGGCATGTAGCCGATGTGAAATTCCTTGTACTCGCTGCGGATGATCTCCTTGACCTTCTTTTCGTGGACCGGATTCAGAAATCCCCAGAGCAACGCGACCACAAAGGCGCGCGCTCCCTTGTTCACCAGGTAACGGACCTTCTCTCTCACGTCGTTTTCATCGAGCGGCCGAATCACGCGCCCGCCAGAGTCAATGCGCTCTTTCACCCCCACAATCAGCTCGCGGGGAATGATGGGCTCGGGCTTGTGCTGCACGCTGAGATTACGGCGCTCCTGCACGCGCGTGCCGTCGATCCACTGCGCACCGCGGCCAATCAGAGTTGTATCTTCATGGCCCTCCGTGGCAATCAGCCCCAGCCGCGGGCCCTTGCGCTCGATCAGGCGGTTGAGCGCAATCGTGGTCGAGTAGCGAATCATGTCAATTGAGGGCAGCAGGTTCTCCATGCGCAGGCCGAGCGCCTGGGCGCCTTCTTGAATCACGCTGGAAAAACAGACCGAGAGGTCGTAGGGCGTAGTCGGAACTTTGCGGATCACCGTCTGGTCGTTATAGTTCAGCACCATATCGGTGAAGGTTCCGCCGACGTCAATATCAATCGAGTTCATCCCACAACCTCTAGCCGCCGGTCTTTGATCGCCAACTCGCCATTTGTCAGCCGCGATTTCAGGGCGTCGATGTCGATTTCAATGTCGTGGGTGATGGGATGGCCGGGTGGAAGGTATTCCGTCTCCATCTGCACCCCGCAGCCGGGGCAGTAAAACTCAACAATTCGCACCCAGAGAGGATCGGGAGCAAAGCTGTAAGCCCCCTGCACGATGGGCACATGAATCTCGCGGGGATCGCGGTCGTAGAGCAGGCAGCCCTTCTTGTAGTTCTCTCTCGCCGGCCCAAGGTCACGGTTGCAGCGATTGCACATCCACCGTTCGCGGTCGAGATCGAGATCGAGATACTCGGTGACGCGGATGCGCCGTCCGGATTGATTATTACCGTTGCCTGGCATGGCTCTCCTGCAATGGGCTGGAGGTTTCGAGGGGACCGGCGGCGCGCAGCTGCGCGTTGCCATATTGGTCCATCTGCAGCGCCCAGCCTCGAGGAACGAAGTAGGTACTGTTGGCGGATTCCAGAATCGCCGCGCCCTGGAGTTTATTGCCAGGCTGGAGCGATTCCCACTTGTAGAGCGAGGCTTCGATCTCCGGGCCGCCGTAACTTAGCTTGCGTTTGCCCAGAAGCGCCGCTGAAGCATCCGCAGTCGCCAGTTCCCTCATGACGAGGGCGGGCTTCGAGATCGCCTTCCGAATCTTCACACGGACAAGGTCGAGCGTGAGTTCCCCTGCGGGAGAGCCAGGCCCGAGCTGGCGGCGCAAGTCATCCAGGCTGGCAAAATGAAGTTGCGGGCATTTCACCAGCAGGCTGGCACCTCCCGGCTGCGAGAGTTCCAGCTCGATGGAGCACTCAGCGCCCTCAGGGCGAATTCCTTCGCCCAGCAGATCGCGTATGCCGGTATTGCGCAGCTCTTCGATCAGACGGTTGAGCGGCTCAGTCTTGGCGCCGCTGCTTAGCATGAGATGAAACAACCGCTCGTAAACGTGGCTGATATCAGAAACCGATGAGCCCAGGGCGCTGAAAACCGGCCCCAGGCCGAACAGAAATACATTTCTCAGGTTGGCACGTTCCGCCACGCCACATGCAAATAAGCCGCCATTGCCGCCATAAGCGAACAGGACGTGGTCCGAGAGGTCAAGCTTGAGTTCGCGTCCCGCCACCGCGATCATATTGGCAACCATGTCAAAGCCGCGGTCAATGATGGCGCCGCAGGACTGCGCGACCGACATTTCAAGCGGCGCGGCAACCTTCTTCTCGAGCGCTTCGCGCGCGGCGCCGAGGTCCAGAGCCTTGGTGCCGCCAAGAAAATACTCGGGGTCAATCAGTCCAGCGGTTACAAAGGCATCCGTGAGCGTCGGTTCTTCTCCGCCGAGCATGTAGCACACCGGACCAGGAAACGAGCCAACGCTCTCCGGCCCCAGGCGAACTTCCTTGCCGCGCAGGCTGACCACGCTGCCCCCGCCGAGCGCAATCGAACGGAGATAAGGCAGGCCGACGCGAACGGGAATGCCGAAAAGATCGCTGGTCTGGGTGTACACCGGTTCACCGTCATGAATGACGGCCATTTTGGCCGTGGTGCCGCCGATATCTACGGCGATCACGCGCTGCAGCCCGTAACTGCGGGCGAGGTAACTTGCACCATAGGCGCCCAGGATAGGCCCCGATTCCATCGTGTCTATGGCGCGGGTCTTGGAGACCCCGGCCACGCCGCCGTTGATGTGGCTGATCAGGAACGGGCGCGTATATCCGTGCGCGTAACGCAGCTCATCTTCGGCCTTGAACAGGGTTGCTGCCAGCGCGCTGTGAGTGTACGCGTTAATCACCGCGTAGTAGGTTCGCGTCATGTCGTCGGTGTTCTGGCAGATGTCGCTGCCCGTCAGCACCGGCACCGAGCCAAGAAAATGATCGGGATACTGCTCGTCAATCGCGCGCTTGATGTGTTGCTCGTTTTCGGAGTTCTGATGCGCTCCCTGCAGGCTGATGCAGATTCGCCGTACCCCTCCTTCAAGGAGAGAGCGCACAGCGCCGAGAATTTCGGGGCTGTGGAAGCCCTCGATGCCGACGACGCTGGTTTCTTCCACCACTTTGTTCAAGATGGCGCTGGTCTCCTGGCGGCCGTACAGATCGCGCTCATGGCCCTTGCTCACGATGAGGCCGATGCGCGGGCCGCGGAGCTCCGCCAGCACGTTCGAGGTAATGGTGGTGGACCAGCGCAGTAATTCGACCTGCTCAAGGAAGGCGGCGAGGTCGGCGAACCCGAGCTGGCTCGCCCCCTGCGTCAGGCAATCGAACAGACAGACCGTAAGGTCGTGCGGCGTGGAATCCACCTTGGCGCAGATGATGCGCTCGCCGTCGCTGAAAAGGCCGTCGGTCAGCGTGCCGCCGACGTCTATATCCACGCTATACATAAGCCCCTCGCGGCGAGTGCTCACTTACTGCCTGCAGAAACTCAGAAGAACTGAGCGTCCAACCCAGATAGTTTTCGACATTCAGCACCGTTGCCTGCTGCAGGATCGGTGGTCCGGCTTGCATGGTGGCATCGGTAAGCAGAATGGGCCAATAGTCCAGAAAAAACGCGTCGCGCAGAGTGGATTCCACGCAGACATTGGTGGCAATGCCGGCAAAAAATAGCGTGCGGATTCCACGCGTGCGCAGTATGGAATCGAGGGGCGTGCCATAGAAGCCGCTGTACCGCGTCTTGTTTACCACCAGATCCTCCGGGTGCGGCCCCAGTTCTTCCACCACTTCCCAATCCCACTGGCCTTGGGTGAGCACCTTGCCTTTCAGCTCCGGGCGGCGCCGCATGAGTAAGAGCGCCAGCTCCTTCTGCCAGTTGGGTGACTCCGGTCCGCCGCTGGTGGTGAGCTTCGCGTCATAGCCCATCTGCAGATAGACCACCTGGATTCGCGCACTACGGGCCGCATCCAGAACCTCGCGCAGTATCGTGATCACTTGCCGCGCTCCGCCGATGTCAATACCTGAGAGATCAAACATCCCACCCTTCGAGGCAAAAGCATTCTGCATGTCAACCACGAGAATGGCGGCGCGCGCAGGATCAACAGCCTGGTGTTCCGGCCTGGTCGGGAATGTGATCATAAATTGCCGCTCTTCAATTGCCCATTACCAATCACCAATCACCAGCGCGGCCATCAGTAGTTTCTCTTCACCAACTGCCCCTTCATCTCGTAACGGGGCAAGCTTCCGGCCGAAACCAACTCGACTGATGCCGGCACCGAGAGCACCGCTTTGATCCTGGCTTCGATGGCGGATTTCAAAGTCAGCGAAGTGTCTGCATCATTTCGCTCGGCCACGATCTTCAACGGCGGAGCTACCTTCGGGCCCGGCGCCTCCAGAACAATCTGAATCTCGCCCGTGGTGCGGGGGTGAAAACTGGAAACCACATCCTTGACCGCCGAGGGAAATATGTTCACGCCCAGCACGATCAGCATGTCGTCTGTGCGGCCGACGCAGCGCAGCTTGAAAGTCTTTCGGCCGCAGCAGCACGAAGTCTCCAACACTTCTACCCGGTCACGGGTGCAAAAGCGCAACAGCGGCACGCACTCGCGTTCGAGGCTTGTGTACACTAACTCACCTGCGACCCCCGATTCAATCGGCAGGCTCTCCCCGGTCTCCGGATCAATGACTTCGGCCAGCACGTAATCCGGGCTGTTGAAGTGCATGCCCGACTGGTCCGGGCACTCGCTGAAAATAATGGGCGCCATATCGGCATTACCCAGGCCCTCGGTGACGCGCGCGCCCCAATCTGCCTGCATCCTGGCCCGGATGGCGGGAATGCCTGCTCCCGGCTCGGCGCCACAGAACAGCTTCTTCAACCCCAGATCCTTTGGATCAAGCCGCGCTTCCCGTCGAATCCAATCGGCAAAGTAAATTGCGTAAGACGGCGTGCAATGTATGGCGGAAGCCTTCAAAGTCTGGATGGCCGCCAGCGCCTTTTCTGAGGCCCCGGTGCCGATGGGCACAAACATCGCGCCCACCGATTCGATGGCATCTTTGGCGTTGAGGCCGCCCACGAACATCGTCAGCCCTGCCGCGTGTATCACGATGTCGGGTTTGCGCAGGCCCTGCGTATAGAACGAGCGTGCAGTAATCCGAGTCCAGATCCTGGCATCGCGGCGCGTAATGCCGACGAAGCTGGGCTTGCCGGTGGTGCCGGTCGAGCTGTGTACGCGAATGACGTCGTCGAGCCTGGCGGCTATGTGCTTCCCCAGCGGCGGGCAAGCCTCCTGGCTCTCCCGCAGTTCTTCCTTGGTGGTGAACGGAAAACGCTGCAGGTCACGCAGGCGGCGATAATCCTTGCGCCGAAGTTTGGCTGCGGTGAACTTTTCCTGGTAGAAAAGCGAGCGGGCAAACAAATAATCGAGTTGCTTGCCCAGCTTGGCTTCCTGGAGCTTTTCGACCTGGCGGGCGCCGGCGATTTCGATTTTGTCCAGGCAAGCGACCGTAGGCATGTTGGCTGGTGATGGCCCTGCGCCGTAGTGTCGAGCCATCCGGCGCGCAGAATTCGGCTCCCCTCGCAGCGCTAGAACTTTAGCGAACGCACGTTATAATTTGCAAGGGGAAAACAGGCGCGCTTGCGCGTGAAGTCCGGGCAGGCGCCCAAGAGAGGAGGCGGGTTGTGAGCGGCGGTTCTATAAGCAGATTCATGCAGCAGCAGGGATTTTCCACCGAAGCGCCGCCAGCGCTGCGCTCCCACTTCCACGCATTGCTGTTTCAGCCATGGATTGTCGGGCCGCTCATGCTGATCGCAATCATTCTGCAGTCCCGGACACTCTTCTTTGCGCTCGCAGCCGTGCTGGTCTGGAATGCCGCATTACCGCGCTGGAATCCCTTCGAGCGCCTCTTCGACCGCCTGATTGGTCGGCAGCGTGGTTTCCTGCCGCTGAGTCCGGCGCCGGCGCCCCGGCGTTTCGCCCAGGGCATGGCAGCGACCTTCATGTTGCTGGCCGGGCTTGCGCTTTCCTGGCATTGGCAGGCGGCCGCGTATGTGTTTGAGGCGATGCTGGTGATGGCATTCGCGGCCTTGCTGGGCGCCAGGTTCTGTCTCGGCGCCTACATCTATCATCTGCTGCACGGCCGCACGCAATTCGCCAACGCCACCTGTCCCTGGGCCGGCGATTGACATTGAGCCAATCCGCACTCACCGAGAATTCGCCAGCAGAAATTGTGTTAGCATCGCGCGCCCGGGGAATGAGGCCAACGTGCACGGCACCATGATGGACTATCCGCTCACTTTGCTCCACATGCTGGAGCGCGCGGGTAAGCTGTTTCCGGAGTCGCAAATTCTTTCCCGCAAGCCCGATCGTTCTCTGCACCGTTATCCCTTCGCTGACTTCTATCGCCGTTCCCGAGCGCTGGCGGAGGCTTTGCAGAAGGCGGGTCTGAGGCGCGGCGACCGCGTGGCCACCCTGATGTGGAACCACTATGCCCACATGGAGGCGTACTTCGGAATTCCAGCAGCCGGCGGAGTGGCCCACCCCCTGAATCTGCGCCTGGCGCCGGCCGAGATTGCTTATATTGCCAATCACGGCGGCGCGCGTTTTCTCATCGTGGACGATATCCTTCTGACTGTCTACGAGAAGATACGCGAGGCGGTGAAATTCGAACGCGTGCTGGTGGTTCCGCTTTGCGGCGGCACGTCTCACGGTTACGAGGACTACGAAGATTTCCTCGAGAGCGCGAAGGGCGATTTTCGCTATCCGCAGCTGGATGAGAACGAGGCTGCATTCCTCTGCTATACCTCGGGTACGACTGGCGTTCCCAAAGGAGTTGCGTACAGCCACCGCTCCATCTCGCTGCATACCATGCTGCTCACTACGGCGGACAACTTTGGCATTTGCCACAATGACGTGCTTCTGCCCGTGGTTTCCATGTTTCATGTTTGCGGCTGGGGAATGCCCTTTGCCGCGGCCATGACCGGCTGCAGGCTGGTTCTGCCCGGGCCCTAC
>Ga0335079_10000981_pt1 | contig 32318 bp, 27 predicted proteins | sample Lox_Sample_33_FD_206719 | JGI IMG/M metagenome (GOLD analysis project Ga0335079, IMG submission 206719) | Soil microbial communities from Loxahatchee National Wildlife Refuge, Florida, United States - Lox_Sample_3.3 | ecosystem: Environmental > Terrestrial > Soil > Wetlands | place: USA...
CTTCGAGCCCGGCGTCCCCGAGTTGCTGCTGTCCATGCCCAGCCGGCGTTCCAGTTCGGCGATCCGCAGCTCAAGCCGACGTTCCCGGTCCAGCGCCGCCGACAGCTCCGCCCGCAGCACCGCGTTCTCGCTGTCCTTCGCCTCCACCACAGCCCGCAGCCGGGCCAGCAGCTCACGCTGCTCCCCGGCACCGCCAGGCAGATCGGGCTCATCGGACACAAGCCGCAAGCTTGTTCAACCAGAACTGCAACTTCAAGCAACCGCTACGGCGTGTCGCGCAGTGCAGTCACCCTGCAGCCCCCTGAATGGACACCGCGCCACCGCTAAACACTCGCCGCCGCGCCGCGAGCTATCCCGTGATCACGACTATTTGGTCATCCAGGGCAGCCGACCTTGCCGACCACATGAAGTATTCGGAACATTGCGTTCGAGAGCGTGTCCAGGGCGGCTTCTGCGCATGCTTCCTGGCAGTATGCGGTTTGGCGAAGGCCGCCTGTCGGCATTGGCTGGCGAAATGGTCGGGCAGGAGCACCGCCCGATTCGAGGAAGCGAGGTGGTGAGCGGTGTCGCTGCCGGTTCGTATCGCGACTCTGCTGGTCGCGTTTGCCGCAGTGGTCGCCGGCGGCGTCTTCGTGACCATCCATTACCTGCTCGCCGGACCGCCGGTGGTGGACTACACGTCAATGGCCAAGGCTGGCCAGATAAATGTCACAATGCAGACCGACCCGCAGAACACCGTCAGCGACACGCCCGACTGGGTGTCGTACTTCATTAAGTCACCGCAGAGCGGGCAGTGGGTTCACACCACGCTTCTCAAGGTCCCGGCCCGCACTCAGGTGAACGTGACGATCATCGGGTACGATGGCTGCACGCCGCTGCGCAACCAGCTGTGGGGCAAGGTCACAGGAACCATCGGCGACGTCGAGCACGTCGACGGCAAGCCGGTGACGGTTTTGAACTCCTGGTCCTCGTGCTCCGTGCAACATACGTTCGCGATCCCAGGGCTTAGCCTCAACGTGCCCATCGCGGCGCCGTTGAACCCCAATCTGTGCGGGACGTCGCCATGCACGAGCGGCCCCCACACGGTGAACACATTCAGCTTCAGGACGCCCGCCAAGGCCGGCATCTTCGTCTGGCAATGCCGTATTCCCTGCGGTGGCGGATTCATCGACGGTAACGGCGGTCCCATGTCCACACTCGGTTTCATGGCCGGCGAACTCCAGGTCGTGGCCTGATGGCGGCCGAATCGGCGGACGTGGGCCGTCAGGCAGCAGGCCACGAGCCCCGGCATGGCTTGCGGATCTTCCTGATATGGCTGGTCGCGGCCGCCATCGGCGATCTGCTGATCTGGTTTGTCCTCGGGCCGCATATGCCGCCTGGCGCGATGTCGTCGTCCGCAGCCAGCCAGCAGGGCGACATCAGTGTCTTGTCGGTCGTGGCCGCCCCCGTCATGCTGTTCGTGATCATCTACTTCACATACGCCCTGGCGGTCTGGCGGCATCGCGAGGGAGACGACGAGGACGGGCCGCCGATTCACGGCAACACGCGCGTGTCCGTGACCTGGATCGCCGCCACCGCCGTCATCGTGCTCAGCCTGTTCGTCTTCGGCTTTGTGCAGCTGTGGGTGCCGGCGGGTGCGGGCGCGGGGGAGGGCGCGGCACCCATCTGGAAGCCGAGCGGAGACAATGACTTGCAGGTCCAGGTCATCGCTCAGCAATGGATTTTCACGTACCGCTATCCGCAGTTCGGTGGCATGCAAACGACCGCGCTTGTCTTGCCGGAAGGCAGAAACGTCCAGTTCAATGTCACCTCCCTCGACGTCATCCATAGCTTCTGGGCTTACCAGCTCGGGGTGAAGGCCGACGCCAATCCGGGCGTGAACAATGTCGCGTACACCAAGCCAAAGCAACTGGGCTCGTTCGGCGTGCGCTGCGCCGAACTGTGCGGGCTGTTTCACGGCGCCATGACCAACGTGGGAACCGTGGAAACACCCGCACAGTTCGAGTCGTGGGCAACCGCCACCCAGGCACGGCTCGCCGACGTGACCAAGATCCTCCCACCATACGCGACGGTCTACGACCCGACCGTGATCCCGAACATCGGCAAGGCGCTGATCAAGCTCGGCATCACAGGCGCGAACGGGTACTACTATCCACCACAAGATCCGTACCAGCCATGACCCGTCCGGGGCAGCAGGCTCGTTTGGCGCTGCGGGCCATCGGTCTCCGTGGGACCTGCGGCCTGCTCGGCGCCCCGCTGCGCCAGTCCGGCCCTGTCGGTCGGCCCCGCACTTTCAGCCAGCCCCGCACTTTCAGCCAGCCCCGCACTTTCAGCCAGCCCCGCACTTTCAGCCAGCCCCGCACTTTCAGTCAGCCTCGCACCATTAGCCATGCCCGCCAAATTAGCTCGACGAAGAGGTGACGGATGGCCATCGAGACGCGGCCGGACACGACGGCGCAACAGCCCGGCGGGCACGAGCCGGCCGGGCCGCCGAGGACGCGGGCCTGGTGGATGCGGCCGGCGATCCACACCGCGCTCATCGGGGCGATCCTCGGCTACCTGCTAGGTCACTGGCTCGGCAACTTCCTCGCCAGCGGCTACCAGCAGCTGCCGCTGTCGGATTCGAACGACATGCCCATCGTGCTCGGCTACGGCCTGGGTGTAGTGGGCTGGCTGACCGGGCTCGGGGTGTTCAACGACCTCCTCCGCAAGATGGCAGGGCGTCCGGCGAGCCCTCACCCGTACATGACGGTGGTCGCCGAGGAACGGGCGACGAGGAACCTGGCCAGCTACTTCAGGTACTCCCTGGACCACAAGATCGTCGGCATCCAGTATCTCGTCGGCATGATCATCTATTTCCTCACCGCCGGCCTGTTCGCCATGGCCATCAGGGTCGAACTGCTTTCGCCGAGCTACCACGTGTTGAGCCCGGGCGCCTATCTCATGGTGGTCGGCGAGCACGGCACGATGATGATGATGATGATGACCTCGGTCGTCATGGGCCCGTTCGGCAACTACCTGGTGCCGTTGATGATCGGCTCCAAGCGGGTCGCTTTCCCGCGCATCGAGGCCCTGTCCTTCTGGCTTACCCCGGCCGCGTATATCATCCTGCTCTCCGGGCTCCTGTTCGGCGGCTTCCCCACCGGCTGGACCGGATACGCGCCCTTGTCCATCCAGGCTGGTCTCGGCATGGACTCCTACGCCGTCGCGTTCGGGCTGATGGGGATATCGGCCATCCTCGCGGCGTTCAACATCGTTGTGACGGTCATCAGCTACCGTGCCCCCGGCATGCGCTGGAGCCGGCTGCCGGTGTTCGTGTGGGGGATGGTCTCCACGGGCCTTATCCTGGTGCTCGCTGCGCCGGTGCTCGTGGGCGGCATGTATATGATCCTCACCGACCGCACCGCGCAGACCGCCTTCTTCGAGGACACGCTCGGCGGCAGCAGCTATCTGTACCAGAATCTCTTCTGGTTCTTCGGGCATCCTGAGGTGTACATACTCGCGCTGCCTGGGTTCGGCATTGTCGCGGAGATCATCCCGGTCTTCTGCAGGAAACCGCTCTTCGGTTACCGGATCGCGGCCGCGGGGATGATCGGAGTGGGTCTGCTCAGCTTCTTCGTATGGCAGCATCACCTGTTCAACTCCGGCATCAACCCGGATATGCGGCCGCTTTTCATGTTCACAACCGAGCTCATCTCCATTCCCACCGGATTCATCTACCTGGTGGCCATGGGTACCTTCTGGAAGGCGAAGATCAGGCTGACCGTGCCGATGCTGTTCGCGCTCGCCCTGTACTTCAACTTTCTCATCGGCGGAGTCACGGGCGTCTACCTCTCTGACGTACCCGCGGACACTACTGAGCATGGCTCGTTCTTCGTGCTGGCGCACTTCCATTACACGATTATGGGCGGGCTGATCTTCGCGTTCATGGCCGCTATCTACTACTGGCTGCCGAAGATGATGGGGATCAAGCTCAATCAAACGCTGGGGAAGATCCACTTCTATACGATGTTTGTGTTCTTCAACTCGACCTTTCTCCCGCTGTTCGCCGTCGGCCTGCTCGGTCAGCCCCGCCGGGTGTTCGAGTACCAGCGTCAGTTGCAGACGCTGAACGACTGGGTCTCGATCTCGGCTTTCCTGCTCGGCGGATCTATCCTGATCTTCGTCATCAACTTCGTCTGGTCGACCGTGATCGCCCGCGTGCCCGAGACGGGCAATCCATGGCGATCCCGGGGTCTGGAGTGGCAGGTGCCTTCGCCGCCGCCAGCGGACAATTTCGACCGCATCCCCGTCGTGCTCTCCGGCCCCTATGAGTACGGCGTGCCAGACGCGCCGCCCATCGCCGATCTGAATCCGCCGCCCGGTGTTGTGGCTGGCGCCCTCGCGGGTGCGGCAACGGCGGGCCCTGGAGCGGAGGTCACCCCATGAGTGACATCCAGGCCGCGGCGGGCCGCTCGGCGACAGAAGAAGAACTCTTCTACCACGAGGCCTCCCTGAACGCTGCCTGGACAGGTTCCAGGCTCGCCGCAGGCGGGCTCGCGTTCCTCTTCGGCTCGTTTGTGTTCGCCTATTTCTACCTACGGTCGCTAAACCCGCACGGGATGTGGAAGCCCAGCGGCTTCATCCCGCCGCACCTGTGGGTGGGCACGGTGATCATGGGCTTGGTAGTGGCGAGCGCGGCGGTGCAGACAATTGTGCTCAGGCTGCTCAAACGCGGCGCCAAGAGGCCTTGGCAGCTGGGCGGCAGCGCAGCGCTGGTGTTCGGCCTCGGCGCAATCGGGCTGCAGATCTGGGAACTGCTGAGCCTTCCGTTCTTCCCTGGCGCCAGTGGCTTCGCGAGCGTCTTCGTCGGCTTCTATCCCGTCTATGTGGTCATCGCGCTCGCCGCGATGATCTGGCTCGAAACGCTCATCGTGGGATCAGTCAAGCTGCCAGGCGCCTGGTTCGCCGAACTGCCGCCGGTGACCGGCGACGTGGTCAACCTGCAGCGGTTCCAAGCATCGTTGAGCGCCTTCACCGTCGTCTGGAACTTCATCGCTGCGATCGCGATCCTCGCCTGGATCCTGTTTTATGTTGCATAGGAGGGCGTCTATCGGTGGCCAAGGAAACTGGAACCAACACCCGGTGAGGTGAATTCGTGGCCGAGTCGCATCTCGCAGTGAGCCCCGTCAATCCACAGGACGGCGCGATCCTCACATTCGCATTTCCCATGTTGCTCTTTATCGTCGTCACGCTGGTGCTCTGGGGACTTTTCGCCCACTTCAGGCCCGCCTGGGTCGACCGGTTCCAGACCGCGATCGCCCGGGATCCTGGGACGCTCGCCGCGGCACCGGGCCGAGCAGGCGGTGCAACTCCAACGGCGCCAGGAATGCCGGCCGGTGATGCCGGGCAGGCGCCACCTGCCGACACGGGTTCAACCGACGCTGCTTCAACGGACGTTGCCGGGGCCGGCCCGGGCCCGGCCGGCCCGGGCGGGGCCGGCACCGCGGCTGATGGCACACAATGAAGACCGAGCCGCAGGTGGCCGACGTGCGTGCACTTCCTGAGGCGGTGGCAAGCCCCACGCCGGGCCGGCCACTCCCATTGCTCCCCGGGCCCTGTTCGCGCTCACCAAGCCGCGGATCATCGAACTGCTTCTGGTCACCACCGTTCCGACGATGCTGCTAGCGGACCGCGGCATGCCCTCCCTGCGGGTAGTCAGCCTGACCCTGGCGGGCGGCGCGCTTGCCCCGGCAGCGCCAACGATCAACTGCTACCTTGACGCAGACATCGACGCCGTGATGCGGCGTACCTCACGCCGCCCCTCGCCACCGGCGGCGTTGTCCGGCCAGGCGAAGCGCTGGTATTCAGCGTCGTGGTCGGGGCAGCGGCGACGGTGCTCCTGGGTGCCGGCGTCAACTGGCTCGCGGCCGCGCTCGCTGACGCCGCCCTACTGTTCTACGTTCTCGTGTACACGATCGCCCTGAAGCGGCGGACGGCCTCGAACATCGTGATCGGCGGCGCGGCTGGGTGCTTCCCAGTACTTGTTGGCTGAGCGGCGGTCACCGGATCGGTCGGCACACCTGCGATCGTGGGACGCGCATGAAACCGCCGCTGGCAGCGCAAAATTCCTGTTCAGAGGGTGTGCAGGGGTGTTGAGACGTGGTCGGCACCATGGCTCGGTGAAACGACCGCGGTAAATTTGTTGCCATTATTTCCGGAACTTGCCGATCATGAAGCGTGCCCGGCAGCATCGGCAGTGCAGCACAGCGGCAGCGTCGAGGGTGCCGCATAGCGGTGTGATTGGGTCATCGAGTGGGCACCGCAGAGATACCGCTTCTCATCGGGATAGGCGTGGTCGCGGGCGTAGTGGCCACCGTCGCGAGCGTGGCCTCGATCGTCTCCTATCCGGCGCTGCTGGCGATCGGCCTGCCGCCGCTCACCGCGAACGTGACGAACACGGTGGCGCTCGCGTTCACGGGCGCGGGGGCGACGGTCGGCTCACGCCCGGAACTCGCCGGCCAGAGCAGGCCCGTCCGGCGACTCGCCCTCCTGACTGCGTGCGGCGGCGCCACCGGTGGGGCGATTCTACTGGTGACACCAGCTCGAACGTTCGAGGCGGTGGCGCCGTTTCTCATCGCGTTCGCGTCGGTGTTAATTCTGTTCCGGCCGAAGCCCGGCGACATGTCCGCGGGTCGCGGGCAGACTCGCGACCGCCTGCTGAGTCTCGGTGTCTTCGCAGTGTCGATCTACACCGGGTATTTCGGTGCCGCCGGCGGGGTGCTCATGCTCGCGGTCCTGATGGCCAAGCTCGACCAGGCGCTTGTCAGGGTCAACGCGGTCAAGAACGTCATCGGCGGAGTGGCCAACGCGGTCGCCGCAGTCGCGTTCGCGCTTTTTGGCCCGGTGCGCTGGACCGCTGCGATACCGCTGGCTGCCGGCTTCCTCATCGGCGGGTGGGCAGGGCCTTGGCTCGTCCGCCGGATCCCGGCGGGCGCCCTGCGGGTGATCGTGGGCGTCCTTGGACTGCTTGTCGCTGCCAGGCTCGCCGTGAGCGCCTACCTCTGATCGACCCGGGCAATGGGCCCACCACTGGACTGGGCCGTTGGCGGGCCGGGCCCGGCGGGACCCGGCCCAAGCGGCCGACGAACCAAGCAGATCACTCCAGCTGCCCGCTCGCCCGGGTGTCCTGGCGGATGGATAGGCGGCCGTTTTTCATCAGGCCCACGCGCTCGGCACGGCGCGCCACCGAGCTGTCGTGGGTCACGAGCACCAGGGTCAGTTCGCGCTCACGCCAGAGTTTCTCGAGCAGCCCGATGATCTCGTCCCTCGTGTCCTCGTCGAGGTTGCCCGTGGGCTCGTCGGCGAGGATCACCTTGGGGTCCTTGACCAGTGCCCGCGCGATCGCGACGCGCTGTTGCTGGCCACCGGACAGCTCGGACGGAAGATGGCGCAGCCGGTCGCCGAGACCGACGCTTTCAAGCGCACGCGCGGCCTGGTCGCGGCGCGCCGCCGTCCCGGTGTGCAGCGGCACCACGGCGGCCTCGACGTTCTCCTGCGCGCTGAGTGTGGGTATCAGGTTGAAGGTCTGGAAGATGAACCCGATCGACTCGGCACGCACCTTGGTGACTTGGCTCTCGCGCAGCCTGCCGAGATCGGTCCCGTCCAACTCGACGCTACCGGAGGTGGCGCGGTCAAGGCCGCCGAGGAGTTGCAGCAGGGTGGTTTTCCCGTGGCCGGTAGGGCCCTGGATGGCAAGCCACTCACCATCCTCGATGACTACGTCGACGCCCTGCAGTGCGGCGACCATCTCGCGGCCCTTCTGATAGTGCTTGGTGACGCTGGTCAGCTTGTACATGACTTCCTCTCCTGGTGAACGCACGGTCCGCGACCGGCGGCGGTCCTAGCCCCGGGGGACGACCCCCCGGAACCCGCCGGGCCGAAGGAGCTGGTACGGGATGCCACGGCTGTCATTCCACCCGGCTCAGCGCTGCGGCTGGACGCAGCCTGGCGGCCCGCCAGCCACCGAACGTCCCTGCGATGAGTCCGCCCGCCACGGCGAGCACAACGGCTAGGGCGATCGCATCGAATGTGACAGGCGCGTTCAGGTGGACAGCGACGGAATGGCTTGCGGCCGCCGTGGCGCGGCGGAAGCCACCGAAACCGCCGCCACCGCCGCCACCGCCACTACCACCGAAGCCGCCACCTCCGGCACCGAACTGCCGCGCGCCGCCTGGCGTCGCCGATCCGCTCGTCAGGCCTACCGAGGCGGTCAGCGAGGGCGCGAACTTGGAGACGAGTTCAGCGCCGCCGAGGCCGAGCAGCACACCCATGACGCCGCCGGCGATGCCGCAGGCGACCGCCTCCCCCATGACCTGGCCGATCACTCGCCTGCTGCGCCAGCCGAGTGCCTTGAGGGTGCCGAATTCCCTGGTCCGCCGGGACACCGCCGACATCGTCAACAAGCTGGCGAGCAGGAACGCCGCAGCAAGCACCGCGATAGCGAGCCACTTGCCGAGGTTGTTGGCGAGGCTCGCAGCGCTGGATATCGAGCCGGTCACCTCATTGGCCAGGTCGCTGGACGTCGTCACCGTGGCCGAGGGAAGAGCCTTCTTGATCTCACCGCTCACGCCGCTGATCGCCGACGAGCTGCTGGCCGCCACGTAGATGGTGTTCACCTTACCGGTGGTGCCGGACAGGCTCTGCGCCTGCTGGAGCGGAACGAAGACGTCGGCGGGCGTGGCACCGGGCGGTTCTGTCACGATCCCGACAACGTCGAAATTGTTGCCGGCACCGCTGGTGTTCCCGAGCGTGACCACGCTGCCGACCTTGAGCCCTTCCGACTTCGCATAGCCGGCGTCCACCACGGCGACCTTGGCGCCGCTGTCGGCGGACGTGAAGGTACGCCCCGAGCTGATCTTCCCGGACGTCAACGGCCCGAGCGCCTGGCCGCTGGCGGAGAGGTCAACGCCGTTCACCGTGAACGTAGTCGGCGTGATCGAGCCGGTGCCGGTACTAGCGCCGCTGCCACCACCGCCACCGAAACCGCCGCCGCCGCCCGCGGAGAAGTTCGGGACGGTCCCGGTGATGTGCGTGTTGTTCAGAGTCAGCGACCCCGCCGCCGCCGCCACGTTGTGCAATGCCGCGACGGTCGTCACCGAGGACGAGTCAAGCGTACCGAGCGAGCCGGCCGCGGCCAGGCGGTAGAGGTCGATCTTCGAACCGGCAGCCGGGCGCGTGCCGGTGCCTCTCCGGACGCGGAAGCCGAAGGCCCCGGCGGTGCCTTGCGACGGTGCCTGGCTGACCGTCATGTCCGTGCCCACTCCGTACAGCGAGTGCAGCACCGTGCCCTGAGCGTTGCTCACTCCGGCCGAGGCGGCGGTCACCGTGATCACCAGGCCGATCCCAACGGCCAGGCCGAGCGACACCACCAAGGCCTGGCGCCGTCTCCGGCGCAGCTCGCGTCTGAGGTACGTAAAAAACATGCCTTGTCTCCTCGATTGACACCTGACGTGCTACCAGCACGGACAGGGGAAACACCCGATTAGAGCCCGTAGCGGCGGGCTGCGGTAGCGATTGTGTGCGGCAATCCTGAAGGAGAGCTGAGGCGGGTCTGCATAATCGCGCAGCGCGGCGCGGGGCTTATCGCGGGTGAAGTCGGCATCGGCCGAGGTCAGGACCTTGCCAGCACTTAGTTGGCCGCTACGGCCGCGACAGCGTGCCGTGAAACTTATCTTCCCTAAGTCGCACCGAAATGTTCACAAGGGCTCGCACACATGAAACTTTGAATGCCTGCGTTTTGCATTCCTGTTGCAAGCGGCCCTGGCACGTGTTGGGGCCACCCGCCCTGGCACCGGGGCCCCAGGCCGGGCCGACCCGGGGCTGCCCCTCGCGGCGGCAGCAGAACCGGCGAGGGCCGGCGGGCTGGTTCGTGCTCGCCGTGGCGACACACCGAAGCGGCGCCGAACCGCCAAGCGGCATGCGGCTGTCAGTGGCCTCCCGTACGCTCCGTGCCATGAGTGATGTCGCTGCGCACCGACCACAGGTCGCAGATTCCGCGGCCGGCCCTGGCACAGCCCAGGTCACTGGCGCCCTGTCCCCGTCACGGGCTGGCGACTTCATGACGTGCCCGCTGCTCTACCGATTCCGCGTCCTCGACCGGCTACCTGAGCCGCCGAGCCCGGCAGCAGCCCGCGGCACCCTGGTGCATGCGGTGCTCGAGCGGCTGTTCGACCGGCCGGCAGCGCAGCGGACAGCGCTCGCCGCCCGCGCCTTGCTCGAACCGGAATGGCAGCGCCTGCTCGAGGACGAACCCGAGCTAGCGCACATGTTCGCGGGTGACGCGGAGCGGGACGCCTGGTTCGCCGCCGCGCACGCGATGCTCGACCGATATTTCGCCCTGGAGGACCCACGCAAGCTCGAACCCGCCCGCCGTGAACTATATGTGCAGACGGTGCTCGATTCCGGGCTGTTGCTGCGTGGCTATGTCGATCGACTGGACATCGCGCCGAACGGCGACGTCAGAGTTGTTGATTACAAAACAGGCACCGCGCCTCGGGCCGAGTTCGAAGCACGTGCGCTCTTCCAGATGAAGTTCTACGCGCTCGTGCTTTGGCGCGAGCGCGGGCAGGTGCCCAGGCTCCTTCAGCTGATGTACCTCGGCAATGGCGAGATCCTCCGCTACGCGCCCGATGAGGCTGACCTGCGCGCAACCCAGCGCAAGACGGAGGCGATATGGCGGGCCATCGACCGGGCGAGATCCCTGGCGGACTGGCGGCCGCGGCCAGGTCGCATCTGCGACTGGTGCGCGCACAAGGCGCTCTGCCCGGCCTTCGGCGGTACCCCGCCGCCGCTTCCCGCAGAAACCGGTGACACATTCGACTCCATAACGGCTGCCGCGGATGCGGAGTCGGCCGCTCGCGCAGAACCGCTGCCCGAGGTCCCCTCGCCCCGGTCGTTTCCCGTGGATATATGAAGCAGACCGTGCACCGCAAGTACGGCCAGCGGATCGGAACGCGATGATGCTCGAACGCTTCACCCGAGACGCCCGCACCGTCGTGATTCACGCCCAGGAGCATGCTCGCAGGTCGTCCCCCGGGCTGGCACAGCTTGCGTGAAAATGCCTGACCGACAGGATCACGGGGGTCCGGGGGGTCGTCCCCCAGGTGGCAGAGTCAGCGTCCGGTGTTCTCAGGGAAATGGCACGCCACCTGGTGACCCCCGGTGAGCTCGTTCAACGGCGGCTCGGTCGTTTTGCAGGTCTCCCGTGCCTTCCAGCACCGCGTATGGAAACGGCACGCGGGCGGAGGGTTGAGCGGGCTCGGCACGTCACCAGAAAGCCTGATGCGCTGCCGCCGTCCCCTGGCGGCGGGCCTCGTCGAGGGCACCGCGGAAAGGAGCGCCACCGTGTATGGATGGTGCGGCGAGGCGTAAAGCTGCGCGCTGTCCGCCATCTCGACGATTTTCCCTAGGTACATGACCGCTACACGGTCGGAGATGTGCTTCACGACGGAAAGATCGTGGGCGATCACGACGTACGTCAGCCCAAGCTCGTCTTGCAGGTCCTCGAGCAGGTTGACGACCTGGGCCTGGATCGACACGTCAAGCGCCGACACCGGTTCGTCGGCAACGATCAGCTTCGGCCGCAGGGCGAGCGTGCGGGCGATGCCGATGCGCTGCCGCTGCCCACCGGAGAATTCGTGTGGGTACCGGTTGTAGTGCTCTGGGTTCAGTCCGACGAGCTCGAGCAGGTCCTGAACGGCGCGTTTGGTGCCGCGCTCGGTCTTGACGTGCTGCAGCCGGTACGGCGCGCCAATGATCGTGCCAACCGTGTGCCGCGGGTTCAGCGACGAATACGGGTCCTGGAAGATCATCTGGATGTCCCGCCGCAGCGGGCGCATCTTGCCCGTCCGCAGATGGGTGATGTCGTGGCCAGCAAAAATGATCTTCCCAGCCGTCGGCTCGAGGAGCCGGGTGAGCAGGCGCCCCGTGGTCGTCTTGCCACAGCCGGATTCCCCCACGAGCCCGAGCGTCTCGCCGTGGCCGACGCTGAAGTCGAGTCCGTCCACTGCTTGCACGGAACCGACCTGGTGGCGGAGTATGACGCCCCTGGTAACAGGGAAATGCTTCTTCAGGCCACTGACCGTGAGCAGGGCGCCCGCCGTCTCACGCGCCGAAGGGGCGGCAGCGATCGTGGCTTCCGACAACGCGCTCTCCTCGCTCACAGATTCGGCTCGATCTGCTCGGCCCAGATCTGGTGCCGCTGACCGGTCGTCAGATGGCAGGCACTCAGGTGGCCAGGCGAGGTCTCGCGCAACTGCGGCACCTCGCTCGCACTCGCGCCGCCGGTGAGTTCCGCGTAAGGGCAGCGCGGGTGGAACGGGCAGCCGGAAGGCACCCGGATCAGGCTGGGCGGGGTTCCCTTGACCGGCATCAGCCGCTCGGTCCGCGCACGGTCCAGCCGCGGCATGGAACCGAGCAGGCCCCACGTGTAGGGATGATCAGGCCGCTCGAAAACGTCTTCCGCGCTGCCGTCCTCCACGACCCGGCCCGCGTACATGACCAGCACGTCGTCGGCAAGCTCGGCGACCACGCCGAGGTCATGCGTAATGATGATCACTGCCGAGCCGAACTCGTTCTGCAGATCCGCGATCAGGTCCAGGATCTGCGCCTGCACCGTGACGTCGAGCGCGGTCGTCGGCTCATCCGCGATAAGCAGCTCTGGGTTGCAGGACAGGGCCATGGCAATCATCACCCGCTGCCGCATCCCGCCGGAAAACTGATGTGGGTAGTCGTCCACCCGATCGGCCGGCTCCGGGATGCCGACCCGGTGCAGCATGTCGATCGCGTGCTTGCGGGCGGCGTCCTTGCGGACGTCGTTGTGGATCCGGTACGCCTCGATGATCTGATTGCCCACGGTGTAGTACGGATGCAGCGACGACAGCGGGTCCTGGAAGATCATCGCCATCTTGTCGCCGCGCAACTGGCGGACGCTTGCCGGGCTGGCTGACACGAGTTCCTCGCCATCCAGCCAGATCTGGCCGCTGATCCGCGCATTCGTGCCCTGGTGCAGGCCGAGGATGGACAGGCCCGTGACGCTCTTGCCCGAGCCGGACTCGCCGACGATGCCGAGAGTGTCGCCGCGGTCGAGGCGGAACGACAACCCATCCACCGCCTTCACAAGGCCATCGTCGGTCGGAAATTGAACGTGCACGTCGTGGACCTCGAGTAGGATGCCGGGTGCGTCGCGATCGCGGAAGGATCCAAGTGCCGCGCCGGGCGCGCCGCGGCGGCCAGCAGGGACCACCCCAGCCAGCCGTGCGCCGTCGGCAGGCGGCCCGCCCGGGTGGACGCCGTCGGACATCAGTACCTCACCCTGGGGTCGACGACGCCGTACATGATGTCGACTACCAGATTCGCGATAACGATGAAGAACGCCGCAAACAGCGTCACGCCGAGGATCTCGGGCTGGTCGTCGGCGTCCACGGCGAGCACGGCGAACTGGCCGATGCCCGGGAGCGAGTACACGACCTCGGTGATGAACGCGCCACCGAGCAGGAGGCCGAGGTCAAGGCCGAAGATGGTGAGAATCGGGGTCAACGTCGACCGCAGCGCGTGTTTGAGGATCACCATCCGTTCCGGCAGGCCCTTGGCGCGCGCGGTGCGGATGTAATCCTCGGCCATGGTCTCCAGCATGCCTGCCCTGGTCAGCCGCGCATATAGCGCTGCGTATAGGAAGGCGAGCGTCACCCAGGGCAGGAAAAGATCGCGCGCCCACTGCACCGGATCCTGGGTCAGCGCCGTGTACTGCCCGGCGGGGAACAGATGCCACTTGAAGCTGAAGAGCAGCAGGGCCACCTGACCGGTGAAGAAGATGGGCAGTGAGACACCTGCCAGGGCCACGCCCATCGCAGAACGGTCGAAGATGCTGCCCTTGCGCAGCGCGGACACAACGCCGGTCGAGACTCCAGCGACCAGCCAGATCACGGCGGCGCCGATTGCGAGCGACAGGGTCACTGGGAACCTGGAGATCAGCAACGGCCAGACCGCCTGCTGGTTCTTGAAGGAGTACCCGAAGCAGGGTGGCGGGCAGAAGGTCTTGTCCGAGCCGTAGTTGTAATGCGCGCCGGCGACAACTCCCCTGACGAAGTGCCAGAACTGCACGAGCAGCGGCTCGTTGAGGCCAAGCTTGTGCTCGATCGAGAGGATCTCGCCGGTGGTCGGGGACTTGCCGACGTACTGCGCCGCGACGTCGAAGGCGTTCTGCCCGGCTAGGCGCGGCAGGTAGAAGAAGATGGCGAACGTGACCAGCGTGACGATGAGCAGCATCACGACCGCCAGGACGAGACGCCTTACGATATATGCGATCACGCTGTGGGGTGCCGGCGGCCGGCCGTGTCCCGGCCGGCCGCCGGCGCCTTCACCTGCCTTCTTGTGTCGTCAGCCGTTGGTCACTTGACGCCTATTTGGCCGTAGTCGAACATCAGCAGCGCCGGGTTGTAATAGACGTTGGTGGCCTGCGGATTCCGGTACAGCAGCGCCTTCTGGTACACGATGGGCAGGATGACCGCGTCGTTCATGACCTGCTTGTCGATCGCGCTGTAGGTTGCCGAGCGCCCGCTCGCGCTGTTGTCCGCCATCACGTTGTCCAGGTCGGCGTTGACGACCGGGTCATTCAGTTCCTCGAGGTTGCTGTTACCCGCCGGAGTGATCGCGGCGCCGTTCACGATCGCGTTCAGGAATCCGAAGCCCGCGGGCCAGTCAGGTCCCCATAGGTACATCATCAGGCCGAGCCCGTGCTGGTGGACGAAGTTCGGGGTGCCGACGACGCTGGAGATGTTCCCCGCCGGATAGGAGTAGATACTCGCCTCGATGCCCACCCTGGCCAACGCGGCCTGGAGCGCGAGTGCGCCAGCGTCCTCGTTCGGCCTGTTCTGCCGCTCTGCGATCGTGGTGGAGAATCCGCTCGGCTTGCCGCAGAGCGAGAGCTGCTGCTTGGCGGCGGTGAGGTTGCCCGTCGGCTGGGTGTTGAACCCGTAGGGGTCGTAACCCGGGATGTAGCCGCCAATCTGCGGTGGCAGGACCTGGGTGGCCAGCTGCCCACCGTACGTGCCGCCGTAGGCCGTCCGCAACGATGCGTGGTCGGCGGCGTAGAGCACGGCCTCGCGGCAGTGCGGGTTGTTGAACGGCGCCACCTTGGTGTTGATCGCCGTATAGGCGAAGAAACCGTTGAGCACGTCGTCGGCGTTCTGCTTGAGGCTAGGGTTGGTCAGCACCCGTGCCTGGTCGGCCGGCGACACACCGGTGCCCGACACGTTGATGTCGGCCTGACCGGAGAACAGCTCGTTGTCCAGCGTGCTCGCGTTGACGTTCACATTGACGACGATCTTGTCTGCGAGCTGCTTGACGTTCGGGTCGGTCGCCGCGCTCCAGTACGGGTTCTTCACGAGCACGTACTGCTTGCCCACCTGAACGGACTGGAAGACGTAAGGCCCGGTGGTGACCATGTGCTTGAGGTAGTTCACGCCGCCGTTCGCGCCGCTGTCGGCCGACGGCGGAACCGGCGACGTCTGCGACAAAGTCGCCAGGTAGTTGAACTCCGCCATCGGCTTGCGCAGGTTGAAGACGATGGTCGTGGCGTTGGGGGTGGAGATGCCCGTCAGGCCCATCTTGCCCGGCGTCTTGTCATAATAGGCACCTGGGTAAGTAGCGTCCTGGAGGAAAATCCCCCAGTAGATCGGGCCGTTGGGTAGCACGGCCGGCTGCCCCGGCTGCGTGTAGCTGGCGGTGCGCTCGACCGCGTACTTGATGTCCTGCGTCGTGACCGTCGCGCCGTTCGAGAACTTGATGTTGGGTTTGATGTGGTAGGTCCAGGTGAGACCGTTGTTGCTGACCTGGCCCAGGCCGGTGGCGAGGTCAGGTACCAGTTGCATCCCGGCGCTGCCTGGCTTGCTCTGGTAGGCGAGCAGCGTGCGCGCGTAGAGGCGGGAGAAGTCCCATGAGTACCCGTAGTAGGTATTGCCGGGGTCGATCGAGTCCCAGTCCGCGGGACTGACGTACGTGACCGTGCCGCCCGTGTGGGTGGAGGGGTTGACGACGCTGGTTGCCCCGGCGTTGTAGGCCGCGTTGCTGGTGCTCCCGCTCGAGCTGCTCGAGCCGCCGCACGCCGCGAGGCCCAGGCTCAGCGCGGCACTCAGCGAGGCCAACGTTAACCAGTACGTTTTCTTCATGGGCATGTCCTTCGTTGATGGTTGAATCGTCTGTTCGGCTGTGTCCGATGCACCAGAGCCTGTCTGGAGCCTGGTCTGGAGCCTTACTCACGAAAGCGCTGGTCTCAGCGCGCCCTCGGGTCAAGCGCGTCGCGGAGCCCGTCGCCGAACAGGTTGAACGCGAGCACGGTGATGAAGATGGCCAGCCCGGGCACGAGCATGTACTCGGGGTCGACCTGATACCAGTTGACCGCGTCGAAGAGCATGGCTCCCCAGGACGGGGTTGGCGGCTGGATGCCGACGCCGAGGAAGGAAAGCGCCGCCTCGAAGAGGATGTTGGCAGGGATCAGCAGGGTCGAGTAGACGAGGATCGGGGCGACGAGGTTCGGGAACAGCTCATGGAAGAGGATGTAATTCGACCGTGCGCCGAGGCTGCGGGCGGCGTCCACGTACTCCCGCTCGCGCAGCGAAAGCGTCTGGCCGCGGATGATCCGGCCCATGTACGGCCAGTTGAAGAAGCCGATGATGAACACCAGAACTGAGACGTGCAACGTGTTCCCCGTCAGGCCGAACGCGCGCTGCTGTACCACGGAGCTGAGTGCTATGGCGAAGATCAGCAGCGGGAAGGCGAGGAATACGTCCATCGTCCGGCTGATCAGCGCGTCTTGCCAGCCGCCGAAATAGCCCGCGATGATGCCAAGGACGACCCCGATGGCCACCGATAACAAAGTGGCGAGGAAGGCGATAAGCAGCGAGATCTGGGCGCCATAGAGAACCCGGCTGAACAGGTCCCTGCCGTTCGAGGGTTCCACGCCGAGTAAGTGGTTCAGGCTGATCCCGCCGAAACGCCCGAGCGGAATCTCGAGGTTGGGGTTGATCGTGCCCGGGTTGAAGGTATCGGGCGACTCGCCGAAGTGTTTCGTCAGCACCGGCGCCAAAAAGGCCGTTATCACCAGCAGGATAACCACGACGCCACCGCCGATGGCCACCTTGTCGCGCCGGAACCTGCGCCAGGCGATCTGACTGAGTGACCGGCCCTCGATCGCGCCTCCTCCCAGCGCCGCCGCCGAGGCGGCTGTGGCCTCTACGGGCGAGACATCGAGCGGAGCGGCCATCAGTGGCTATCCCTACTTGCGGCAGTTGCTTTGTCGCGGGTGAGCACGGCCTGCCCGCTCCGCACACGGTTGGCGCTGCGCGATCACCACGAGAACGGGCCTGCAAACCTCTACGCGGAGATTCCGCCACATGGAGACGTGAGCGCCATACCCTCTTGCCGGTCGTAGCCCGATTGTGACCGGATGATGATCAATCCGCATCGATCCAGGCGCCAATGTGTACGGAATCATCCAGCCCTGTCACGCAGGGCGATAGCTGTTCACGCTGGTGGCTGCGCTGCGCGGATACTGTGACCGCTGCCAGTGGTGACGGCCGGTAATGCGCACCAGATTGTGATTATCAGCGGGCAGATCTGTACCGCGAAGCTGCCAACTGGCGCAGCCACCTGGCGGACAGCCCACGTAGCGACGGCACGACGATGCGGCCGTCGCGTGGCGGAATCCCCGCTACGCCAGGCACGGCGACCACTAGGCAGCCGGCCGCCTCGGCGGCCTCGACGCCGTTCGGGGCGTCTTCGAATACCACGCAACGCGCCGGATCGGCATCGAGCAGACTGGCAGCGAGCAGATAGGGTTCCGGATGCGGCTTGGCGTGCGTGACATCGGCCGCGCATACTGTTACGTCGAACGGAGGTGGCCACTCGCCGGACGGGCCGCGCGGATTTGATGCTTGCGGCTTGCGCCCTGTGCGGCTGGGCGCTATCCGGCCTGGTGGCCCTTGCCAGCCCGGGTCTTTCGCGAGATGAGTTAGAACCGCGTCCATCACGGAACGCCGCGACGAAGTCACCAGCGCGCGCGGCAGGCCGGCCGCCGCCACGTCGGTGAGCAACTCGGCCGCGCCGGGCATCGGCGGGGCGCCCCGGGCGGCGATACGGTCCACCATCGTTTCCACAAGCCACTCGGCCACCGTGACCTCGCCAGGCGGCCATTCGCCCCTGCCCGCCGCAGGCCATTGGCGCGCGGCCGGACCGCCCCCGGCTGGGCTCGATCTCCGGCGCCCACCTGGGGCATGATCCCCATCCGGGCCAGTGTCACCCGGTGGCAGGTGACGCGCGGCTGCCGCACCACCGGGCGGCGTGGGCGGGACCGGCGCGGCCTTGGCGCGCAGGTATCCGGCCGAGTTGGTGAGTGATCCGCCCACGAGCTTGGCCTGGTCCGCGTGGCTCCAGGTGCCGCCCAGCCTGGCCATGATCTCGCTCTGCACCTCGAACCACAGCGGTTCGGTGTTCACGAGCAGGCCATCCATGTCGAACATGACGGCCTGCAGCAGCGCATCCGGATCGCGGACCCGCCTCACCCAGGCTCCCTCGCTGCGACGCGCCGCTGGCGCGCGGCGCGCGGAACTCTGCCACCGTGAGCGGTGCCACCGTGGGCGGTGCCACCGTGGGCGGTGCCACCGTGAGCGGTGCCACCGTGAGCGGTGCCACCGTGAGCAGTGCCACCGTGAGCGGTGCCACCGTGAGCGGTGCCACCGGTGGGCAGTGCCAGCGCGGGCGCTGCCGACGGCTCAGGCACTGAAGTAACGGCTCAGGCACTGAAGTATTTGGCCTCGGGGTGATGCACGACAACGGCGTCGGTGGATTGCTCCGGCGCGAGCTGATACTCCTCGGATAGGGTCACGCCAATTCGCTCAGGCCGCAGCAGCCGCACCACCTTCGCCCTGTCCTCCAGGTTCGGGCAGGCGGGATAGCCGAACGATAGACGCGCGCCGCGGTAGCCGAGCCGGAAGAAATCGTAAAGATCATCGGGATCCTCGGCGCCGAACCCGAGCTCATCGCGGATGCGCGCGTGCCAGTACTCAGCGAGTGCCTCGGCTAGCTGGACCGACAACCCGTGCAGCTCAAGGTAGTCGCGATAGGAGCTCTTCTCGAACAGCTCACCGGTGGCAACGCTGATTCGCCCGCCAACCGTGGCGAGCTGGAAGGCGACGACGTCGATCTCGCCGGATTCGCGCGGCCGGAAGAAGTCGGCCAGGCACAAATGGCGGTCGCGGCGCTGGCGCGGGAAGGTGAACCGTTCGAGCTCCGGGCCGGCCAGGCCGCCATTTCCGGCCTGGGCGCGCGCGCCGGGCTGGCCCGGGGCCTCAGCGCTGGAAGCGGCACCGGCTGAGATGCCGTCCGGGCTGAGCACGACGAGGTCGTTGCCCTCACTCACGCACGGGAAATAGCCGTAGACGACGGCTGCTTCGAGCAGGCCCTCCGTCTGTACTCGCTCCAGCCACATCCGCAGCCGCGGGCGGCCCTCGCTCTCCACGAGTTCCTCGTAGGAAACCCCTTCCGCACCCGCGGAACCGCGCGCCGCCTTAAGTCCCCACTGCCCCATGAATGTCGCACGCTCGTCAAGGAACGCCGCGTACTCCGCGAGCGGAATCCCCTTGATGACCCGGGTTCCCCAGAACGGAACCGCTGGGATGGGGTTATCCGTGGCGACGTCGGAACGCGCCTGCGGCAGCCGTTCGGTTTCAGTTTCTTGGCGAAGCTTGGCACGGACGCGCCGCTCGCGCAGCGGCGGCAACTTAGCGCCTGCCTCGCGGCGCTTGACCGCCATGAACGCGTCCATCAACCGAAGCCCCTCGAACGCGTCCCTCGCGTAACGGACCTGGCCGTCGAACTGCTCCGCCAGATCCTGCTCGACGTAGGAGCGGGTGAGCGCGGCACCGCCGAGTAGCACCGGCCAGCGCTGCGCGAGCCCGCGGGTGCTCAGCTCCTGCAGGTTCTCCCGCATCACTACGGTCGACTTCACCAGCAACCCGGACATGCCGATCGCATCGGCACGGTGTTCGAGCGCGGCCTCCACGATCGCGGATACCGGCTGCTTGATGCCGATGTTGACCACGTCGTAGCCGTTGTTCGACAAGATGATATCGACCAGGTTCTTACCGATGTCGTGCACGTCGCCCTTGACGGTGGCGAGCACGATCTTGCCCTTGCCGCCTTCGTCCGCCCGGTCCATGTGCGGCTCGAGGTAGGCAACCGCGGCCTTCATCACCTCGGCGGACTGCAGCACGAATGGCAGCTGCATCTGCCCGGACCCGAACAGTTCACCGACGACCTTCATGCCCTCGAGCAGCACATCGTTGACGATCTCCAGCGCTGGCCGCTGGGTAAGTGCGTCATCCAGGTCGCATTCGAGGCCTTTACGTTCACCATCGATGATTCGGCGCTTCAGCCGTTCCCACAGCGGAAGTGCGGCGAGCTCCGCCGCCCGGTCGGCCTTCACGGTCGCGCTGTCGACACCCTCGAAGATCTCGAGCAGCCGCTGCAGCGGGTCGTAGCCTTCCTTGCGCCTATCGTAGACCAGGTCGAGCGCGACCTGGCGCTGCTCGTCGGGTATCCGGGCCATCGGCAGGATCTTGGAGGCGTGCACGATGGCCGAATCGAGGCCCGCCTTGGTGCACTCGTTGAGGAAGACGGAGTTGAGCACCGCTCGCGCCGGAGGCTTCAGCCCGAACGACACATTCGAGACGCCGAGCGTTGTCTGCACATCCGGATAGCGGCGTTTGACCTCGCGGATGGCCTCAATGGTCTCGATCGCGTCCCGCCGCGTCTCGTCCTGGCCGGTGGTGATCGGGAAAGTCAGGCAGTCCACCACGATGTCGCCGACCTGCATGCCCCAGTTCGTCGTCAGGTCCTCGATCAACCGGGTGGCCACGCGCACCTTCCACTCGGCGGTGCGCGCCTGCCCCTCCTCGTCGATGGTCAGCGCGATCACGGCGGCGCCGTGCTCCCTCACCAGCGGCATGATCCGCGCCATCCGTGACCGCGGGCCGTCACCGTCCTCGTAGTTGACCGAGTTAACGACGGCGCGGCCACCGAGCAGTTCCAGGCCGGTGGCAATGACCTCAGGCTCGGTCGAGTCGAGCACCAGCGGCAGCGTCGCCGCCGTCGCGAGGCGCCCGGCGATCTCGCGCATGTCCGCGGTACCGTCCCTGCCGACGTAATCGACGCACAGATCGAGCAGGTGTGCGCCGTCTCTCGTCTGCTGCCTGGCGATCTCCACGCAGTCGTCAAACCTGCCGTCGTTCATCGCCTCGCGGAAGGCCTTCGAACCGTTGGCGTTGGTGCGCTCGCCGATGGCGAGGAACGAGGTCTCCTGCCGGAATGGCACGTGCTGGTAGAGCGACGCGGCTCCTGGCTCAGGGCGCGGGCGCCTGTGTTTCACCTCGCGGCCGCGGACCCGCGCGATGACGGACGCCAGGTGCTCGGGTGTCGTGCCACAGCAGCCGCCCACCAGGGCGACGCCGAACTCCGTGGTGAACCTATCGTGCGCCGCAGCCAGTTGATCAGGACTGAGCGGGTAGCGGGCGCCATCGGCGGTCAGTTCGGGCAGGCCCGCGTTCGGCTGGCAGGAAAGCGCCACCCGTGAGTGCTGCGAGAGGTACCTCAGGTGCTCGCTCATCTCGGCCGGCCCGGTGGCGCAGTTCAAGCCGATCACGTCGATGCCGAGGGGCTCGAGTGCGGTCAGCGCCGCCCCGATCTCCGAGCCGAGCAGCATAGAACCGGTGGTCTCGATGGTGACCTGAGCGATGAGCAGCACGTCCGCGCCCGCGCGGTTGATCGCCCGCCGAGCCCCGATGATCGCCGCCTTGGCCTGGAGCAGATCCTGGCAGGTCTCCACGATGAGCGCATCCGCGCCCCCTGCGAGCAGGCCCTCGGCGCATTGCTGGTAGGTGTCGCGAAGCCGGGCGAATGTGACGTGGCCGAGGGTCGGCAGCTTGGTCCCTGGACCGATCGAACCGAGCACCCAGCGCGGCAGGTCCGGCGTGGCCGCGGTCCAGTAATCGGCCGCCTCGCTGGCGATCTTCGCGCTCGCTTCGGAAAGCTCGAAGATCCGGTCCTCGATGCCGTACTCGCCGAGGTTGCCGAGGTTGGCACCGAACGAGTTGGTTTCCACGCAATCCACACCGATTGCGAAGTACGCGTGGTGTACCGCGCGCACGACATCAGGGCGGGTAACGTTCAGTATTTCGTTACAGCCCTCATGGTCGTCGAAGTCGCTGAGGGCGACGTCATGGGCCTGGAGCATGGTGCCCATCGCCCCGTCTGCCACAATGACGCGCTTACCAAGCGCGGCACGCAAGGATCCCGATCGCCCGCTCATGTGTAGTAACTGTATCCAACGGCATTACTTCGCCGCACGCCTGCCGAGCTCGGGAGCGGCTTGGGCTCGTGAACTCGGGACGGCCTGGGCTTGCGGGGGCCCGGCGCATCCGGGGCGAGCTAGCTCCGGGTAGCTCGTCGTGCACGCTGCCGTAGCAGGCGGCGAGGTGCCGCGGCGACCGGCGGTAAGCACGTAGGCTGGGAGCGTTCGCCCTGCGCGCGGCAGGCCGGGCAGCTGGCTACGGCGGCATCGGGTGCGGCACTCGCCACGGCGCCGCCCACGGCCTGGCCGCGTCACAGGGAAACGACGCACGAAAGTGATGCGGGCTAGTGCCGCCGGGCACGGCAAGCGCGCGGAGGAGGTGTTCGGGCCATCGAGTTGGAGAACGTCGATGATCTCACCGCGCCTGTACTGGTCGCAGCTTTCGAGGGCTGGAACGACGCCGGCGAGGCCGCGTCAGGGGCGCTCGAGCACCTCGCCGCCGCGTGGGATCCTGAGCCGGTAGCGGCGATCGACCCGGAAGACTTTTACGACTTCCAGGTGACACGGCCTGTCGTCGAGCTTTCTGCCGGGCGGACCGAGCACCTGATCTGGCCGACGACGCGGCTGTCGCGGGCGAAGCCAGCAGGAATCGACCGCGACATCATCCTTGTGCACGGCATCGAGCCCAACATGCGCTGGCGCCGGTTCTGCGACGAGCTCGTGCAGAGCTTCAGCGACCTGGGCGCTGACATGATCGTACTGCTCGGCGCGCTGCTCGCCGACGCGCCGCACACGCGCCCGGTGCCGATCGCGGGATCGGTGTCGCAGTCCAAGCTCGCGGCCGAGCTCAACATGCAGCCGGTCGACTACAAGGGCCCGACCGGGATCGTCGGCGTGTTGCAGCACGCCTGCGGCGAGGCTGGCCTGACCGCAGTCTCGCTCTGGGCCTCGGTGCCCCATTACGTGGCGCAGCCGCCCAACCCGAAGGCCACGCTCGCGCTGCTGCGCGGCATCGAGGACGTCGTGGACATCACCCTGCCGCTCGCCGACCTGCCCGAGCAGGCCCGTGCGTGGGAGCGTGGGGTCGATGAACTCGCCCAGCAAGACAGCGAAGTGGCCGAGTACGTGCGGGCCCTTGAGGACCAGCGGGACGCGACGGACCTGCCGGAGGCGAGCGGGGATGCCATCGCACGCGAATTCGAGCGGTACCTGCGCCGCCGCGGCGACCACGGCGACGCGGGCAATCGCTGACCCATACCGCATCTGGGCCCAGGCTCTCGGATACCGAGACAGGATCCCTCCGGTCAACGGGCCCTGGCCGGTCGCCCTGGCCAGTGGCCGCAGGATCAGCGGGGCCCTGGCCGGTCACCGCCGGCCCCTACACGCGCGCCTGACGCGGCACTATCGTGTTAGGTCAGGGCTAAGGGACATGTCTCGGGGGGACATTTGTCGAAGCTTGGCAACGCCGTGTGACTCGATGGTCTCAGGCGGCGAACTCGCGGCGGGGCGAGCCACGATACGCCGCGGCGGCACGCCCACGCTCTGCGCGGTCTCGGCAGATGGCAGCTGTCGCGGTCGTTGCCGTATTTGCACTGCTGATGATCATGCCCTCGGGTGTGACCCCGCTCGCCAAGTCCGACGTGTGGTCGTTTTCCGAGCATTCGCACGGCATCGTCCAGCAGCTCAGGGTCCGCGGGCCGGACGATGCGCAGTGGCACTCCGTCTGGGTCTGGCGCCCGCCAGGACCCGACTCTGCGCTCATCCCGGTGCTGTACTTCCTGCACGGGAACCCGGGCGGCCCGGGTGACGCGTTCGACCACGGACTCGTCCAGATCCTCGATGAGCGCCTCGAACAGGGCTACCCGCCTTTCGTGGTCGCCTGCCCCGACGGCAATGGTGACAGCCACTGGGATACGGAGTGGGCGGACGCGGCCGACGGATCGGACATGGTGGAGAGCCGGCTGCTCGATGCTGTGATCCCCGCCGTCGAGGGTGCCGACAGGCGCGACCCGGCGCGGCGAGCGATCGCCGGGTTCTCGATGGGCGGCTACGGTGCCATGAACATCGCACTGCGGCATCCGAACCTCTTTGGCCAGATTGTCTCTATCGCGGGTTATTTCCACGTGGATGATACGGCGGGAATGTTCGCTGGGCGCCAGTCCCTGATGGCCGCGAATAGCCCTGACCTGCACATCAACATGGCACGCGGCAAGCGGATCCTGCTCGAGGAGGACAGGTCGGACGATATTGCCGTGATCAGGGGACAGGCGGCGAGGTTCGCGGCTCTGCTCGATCGGGCCCACATACCGGTGACATCGCGCATCACCGCGGGCAGGCACAACTGGACGTATGCGATCGGTGCGCTTGCCGGCGCACTCGACTTCCTCGCCACTGGCTGGGTGCAGGTGGCGGCGCGAGACATGCCCTAAACCGGCGGCCAAGGTACGGCGGGCCACTCTTCCGACGGATATGGATGCACGCGGTGCTTGAGCAGGAAATCCACTCGGCCCTTGGTGGCACTAATCTCGGCGGCAGCAAGCCGCTGGCCGAGTTCGGCCGCCAGCTCGCGACCGTCGAGGGCGGCGCGGAGGCGGTCAAGAGCCTCGATCGCCCTTCCAGGCAGCGGTCGTCCGCGCCACTGCCAGAGCACGGTGCGGAGCTTGTAATCCTCGGAAAAGCACACGCCATGATCGCAGCCGTAGAGATGCCCGCGTGCTGTGGGGAGCAGATGGCCGATCTTCCTGTCTGCGTTGTTTACCACCGCGTCGAAGACGGCCATGTCCCGCAGCCCTGCGTGGTCGCTGCGCCGTGCCAGGGCAACCAGATCGACTGTAAGGTCCGCGTCGATCCACAACTGGCACATGCCGGGACCGAACGGGCCGTCGCGGTACACGGTAGGCGGCACCACGTCCCACCCGGCCGCCTCGGAGATCAGATAAGCTGCCACCTCACGGCCCGCCAGGGATCCGCGCGGGAAGTCCCACAAGGGCCGCTCGCCCGATATTGGCTTGTAGACACACGCCGCGCTCTTGCCGCCGTGTTTGATCTTGCAGTAGAGCGTCGCGTTTGACGCCTCGAAAAGCTGACCCTCGACTTCGATCGGACCAATTGTCAGCAGGTCAAGAATTGCCTCACGGCCGCCAGCCGCCCCATCCTGCCGCCGGCGCATTCGATCGGACCGAGGCTCCCGCATGTCCTGATTCTGACGCCTTACCGGCTGCACCGCGAGCCGGGCCTTGGCGCCGGGGCGGTTGCCGCTCCTTGGCATTGCTACGCCACCGTGCCAGGGCGATGACCATTCTGCCTCGGGCAGACGTGCCCCGCCGCGTCCAGTGGCAGGCCGCACAGCGGGCAGGGCGGCCGTCCCGCCGCGACGATCTGCAATGCTCGCTGCGCAAACGCGCGGGCCATGGCGGGCGTTATCCGCACCCGCAACACGCCTGGACCGTCTGCGGAGACATCCTCGGCAAGGGGCTCGACCGGCTCGTCTGACTCCTCTTGCGCCTCGATCACGACGCGGTCGTCGTCCGCGTCCCAGGCGAGTGCGATGGACCCGACCCTGAACTCTTCCATCAGCGGCAGTTCGAGTGGCGCGTCGTCCTGCAATTCCGCGGGCGCAACCGCGGGCACGGTAGCCGATCCTCCGGATCGGCGCAGCACCTCGTCAAGCAACTCATCGAGCCGCTCGGCAAGCAAGCTGACCTGCTGTTTCTCCAGCGTAACGCTGGTGACCCTGCCTGTACCGCTCGCCTGCAGGTAAAAGGTCCGCTCCCCTGGCTGGCCGACGGTGCCTGCCACGAACCTCGCCGGCGGGTCGTAGATATAGACAGGCATCTCGCTATCCTTGCGCTTCCACTGGCTGCTGCTGAACTTCGTGGCCGCAGGAAGCCGGCGCGCCGCCCGCGCGCCCGCGAGCGTCCGCGCTGAGGCTCGCGGGGGCGCCCACGCTTTGGCCGTCCGCAGCGCCCGCAGTGCCGCTCACGCCGACGCCTGTGCCGTCACCCGCCGCACCCTCCTTGTTGACGCGCACCTGCGCGTCTGCGTTGTCACCATCGGCGCCCGCGCCGCCGCCTACCATGGCGTCGCTGCCTGCATGCCCCGCACCGCGAGCCGCCTTCGTGAGACCGCCCACATCCCCTCCGGTGTCGTTGAGGCGGAGAAGGAACGGCCGCAACTCGGTGTACCTGATGATGGTCAGCGAGCACGGATCGATCTGGATCCGCTGGAACTGGTCGAGATGAACACCCAGGCTATCGGCAACAATCGCCTTGATCACGTCCCCATGCGAGCACACGACATAACACGCGTCGCGGCCCAGCTTCGCATTCCAGTCCCGTACCGCGGCGACCGCACGGTACTGCATGTCGGGCAGAGCTTCGCCGTCCGGCCCAGGGAACCGCGCGCCGCTCGGATGCGCCTGCACGATACGCCAGAGGGGCTCCTTGGCGAGCTTCTTCAGCCGCTGGCCCGTCCAGTCGCCGTAGTGGCACTCGCCGACCCGGTCATCGATGTGCACGGCCAGCTCCCCCTGACCGTCGCGCGCCTGACCGTCAGGCGCCGCGCTGGCCGCCGCCGCGATAGCCAGCGCCGTCTGCCTGCAACGCTCGAGCGGGCTTGTGACGATCGCATCCAGCGGCACGGGCACGAGCCGCGCGGCGAGCGCTTCCGCCTGCGCCCGGCCGCGGTCATCGAGATTCACGCCGGGAGTCCAGCCCGCGAGTACCGGCCCGGTGAGCGCGGTCAGGCCGTGGCGCACCAGGAGAACCGTTGTCACATTCCAGACTCTAGTGCCGCATGCTCGGTATGCCCGCCGCCGGCAACGGCGCGGAAGCGTTAACCTCCGGTCATGGAGCAGCGCAGGCTCGGGGCGTCGGGCCTTCGAGTCTCGCGGCTCGGGCTAGGCACGATGACGTGGGGCCGCGACACGAGTGAAGACGACGCCGCCGCCCAACTCGTCACGTTCGCCGATGCCGGCGGAACCCTGATTGACACGGCAGGCTCATATGCGGGCGGTGATGCCGAGCTGATCATTGGCCGCCTGCTGCGCGACGTCGTACCGCGGTCGGAGATGGTCCTCGCTTCGAAGACTTCCGGGGACGTCTCGCGGCGGGCCGTGCTGGCCGCCCTTGATGCCTCACTGGGCCGGCTGGGCGTCGACCACGTGGATCTGTGGCAGGTGGGCGCGTGGGATCCGTCGACACCGCTGGAGGAAACGCTTTCTGCCGTCGACCACGCCGTGACCGCTGGCCGCACGAGGTACGCGGGAGTCTGCAACTACGCCGGCTGGCAATTGGCGCGCGCCGCGACCTGGCAGCAAGCTTGGCCGGGTCGGGCACCCGTCTCCTCGATACAGGTCGAGTATTCGCTGCTCGCTCGCGATATCGAGCGGGAGGCGCTACCCGCCGCGGACGACGGGGGCATAGGCGTGCTCTGCTGGTCCCCGCTCGGCCGTGGCGTGCTCACCGGCAAGTACCGCACCGGGATCCCAGCGGATTCACGGGCCGCGACCCCGCACTTCGGCTGGTTCGTGCAGCCTTATCTGGGCGAAAGGTGCCGCGCCATCGTGGAGGCGGTGAGCACCGCCGCCGACGGCCTCGGCGTTTCGCCGCTCGCGGTAGCGCTGAGCTGGGTGGCCGACCGCCCGGCCGTCAGTTCGGCGATCGTGGGAGCACGCACTATCGGCCAGCTCACCGGCATTCTGGAAGCCAAGGAGGTCGTGCTGCCCGCCGAGATCTCGGCTGCGCTCGACGACGTTTCCGCCAGCAGGCAACCGGCAGCCGAATAGCCCAACGCGAGACCACCAGGGCGTGCCAGGCTGTGTGCGCCGCCGAAGATTCACCAAACGCCTCAGCCTTAGTCTCCCACGATGAAGGTGACCTGACCGAATGTCAGCTGATCACCCACCTGGAACCCCGCGGTCGAGGGCGGCGACCTCGCGTACGGCCTCGGCGATGGCTGGGAACTCTTTTCTCAGGATCGCACCGTGGTTGCTGGCGACCTTCTCGCTCAGCTTGATGTTCGGGTTGCGGGCGGTCACCGCATTGAGGATGTTGCGTAGCCGTTCTTGCTCATCACCGTGGCTTCCGAAGGACGTCCCCGAAGCAACCACGTACCGCACCGGGACGGTGATGTTGTCCAGCACGGGGCCCAGCGTGCGCTCGCGGTGGATCACGCCGAGCTCGATGTTGCTGTCGGCCTGCTGTTGGACGACTTCTTCAGGCCCTGCACGTGGATCGCAGGCCCCTGGGGTCGGACGGCCGCGTCCTCGGCGAACGACCGACAGGATCTCGATCGCGGTGGGCCCGGCCGGACAGTCCTGGTTCTGCTCCTTTAGAGGCTGCGGGCGGTGATGTCGCCGTGGGAGGTGGTGGCGCGGATGTCGAGATCGGCGGTGCCATCGTTCTTCAGGGCGTTGCTGATACGGCCGTAGCCGGTGCCGGCGTCCATGGCGGCCGATACGCCGCCGGCGGCGGCGACCGAAATGTCGCCGGACTGGGTGCGGAGCACGACCGTGCCGCGCACGGCCTCGGTGATCCGGATGTCGCCCCTTGCGGTGCTGATCTCCGCGGGGCCGTTGAGCCGACCGACCTCGACGTCGCCGTCGATCGCAGTGAGGCGGACGCTCGCGGCCTCGTCGATCTTGATCTGGCGATACGCGCCTTCGAAGGCGATGTCGCCAAGGCGGCCGACGCCGCGGAGCTCGGCGCTGGCGGCCTTGGCCTCGATGCGGGAGCCGGCCGGCAGCTGGACGGTGACCTCCAGGGATCCGGAGGGGCCGAAGAGCTGGTTCTTGGGCTCGGGGGTGTGGATCCGCAGGACGCCGTCGGCGTAGGCGACGACGGTCTGCTCAGCGGTCTTGGTGTCGCGGCTCTTGGAGGGGTTGGCGGGCAGGACCTCGACGGTGGTGGTGTCGGCGCGGTCTGCGGCGATTAACTGGATGCGTCCGGCCGGGATGTCCAGGACGGCGGAGATCGGGGCGGGGGTGTCGAAGTTCTGCATCATGCTCTCCGGTGCTCGTTCGCTGTTTCTGATACCAGAAACGCTACGTTGCTTTCTAGACTACGACAACACACCTGTTGCGCAGAATCGACATATGTACAGGTCAAAGTCGAAAACTGTTGCAACCGCGTTGAGAGTAATGCAACGACAAAATGCCCTGATCATTGCAATGGATGACGAGTGAACGCTACCGTGGGGGGATCAGGGACCACCACGAAGGATCGCCAAGGTGATCGCGATGCCGGGAGGCAGGCTCACCCAGCAGGAACGCCAGCAGATCGCGCTGGGGCTGGCCGACAGCCTCCCCTACGCCGAGATCGGCCGACGCCTCGGCCGTCCGACCTCGACGATCACGCGCGAGGTGATGCGCAACGGCGGCCCCACGGCCTACCGCGCCGACCTGGCCCACCGCGCCACCGAACGCCGCGCACACCGGCGCAGGCCTGCCTCCTCCCGAGGGCAGGAGTCAGTCCCCCAGCCACCCGGACGCGACGCCGAGGCCGTGGCCGAGTACGTGGAGACACTCACCACCGTCCTCATGGCTTCGGGCCTGCCCAAGATGACGGCCCGGGTGCTGACCTGCCTGTTCACCACCGACGCGGGCAGCCTCACCGCGTCCCAACTCGCCCAGCGCCTCCAGGTCAGCCCAGCGTCCATCTCCAAAGCGATCGCCTTCCTGGAGAGCCAGAGCCTCGTCCGCCGAGAACGCGACGAACGCCGCCGCGACCGCTACGTCGTCGACGACGAACTCTTCTACCAGGCGACGATCGCCAGCGTCCGGTCCAACGACCAGCTCGTCGAAACCGCACGCCAAGGCGTCGCCATCCTCGGCCCCCACACCTCCGCCGCCACCCGCCTGGAGAACATCGCCCGCTTCCTCGACTTCATCAGCGAAAGCATCACCCGCGCCGCCGAGCAGGCCCGCGAAGTCCTCCACACCAAACCCGAAACAACCTCAAACCAGCGTAAGAAGAGGTTGTCAAGCGGTGCAGGAGAGTTTCTGGTGCCATTGCGAATGGCTTGTGAAGTGGGGTTCTTGCTACGGCTGGTGCCTGGCGTGCCCGGGTTTCGGATCTGACCGGGCCGGGGCTGGCTGGGGGCATGCCGAAGTCCCGCGCCGGGAAGGATGGCCTTTCCCGGCGCGGCTCCGGGTGCCGCTGCCTGGGTCTTCTCGCTCCACGTAGTGCAAGCGGGCTCGGCCCGGGGCCGCGGGAGGCGGCCGGGCCTGCCCCGACAGCGTTCAACCGAGCTGGTGAGAAGCTCCAGGCGACCGGGGGAGAGCTGCCCAGGGTTTGAGGCGGGGTTGGTCCCCGACGGCAATGCGGGCTCGCTTTCCCCCTCATCGGGAGGAAGGTCGAGGGGCACCCGCAGCGGTGCAGGCGGATAGGTGCGCTGGTCAGGCCGCCTTCGGCTGGCAGCGCGGGGCGTGCTCGAGGCCGGCGGCGCCGGAGGCGACTTCGGCATCCCAGCTGGTGCCGTGGACGGCCATGGAGTAGATCCAGCGCAGCAAGGAGGCGGCGCACGCGACGCGGGCCGTGGCGCGCCGGGCGCGGGCCGCGGCTGCTGCCGCCCGGGCCTGCTGCGGGCCCGCGTCAGCCGCCGCGGCGGCATCGGCGGCCTGGGTCAGTGTGGCGTACTTGGCGGCCAGCACCGGGTTGAACCGGAGCATCGGCCAGACCGCGCGCCAGGCGGTCAGCCGCAGCCCCGGCCGGCCGCGGCGGGAGATGTGCGCCTGGCCCTCGAAAGCACCCGAGGCGTTGCCGGACGGGGACAGCCCGGCGTGCTTGACCAGCGATGATGAGCCGTCATAGCGGCGCGGATCCCCGGTCTCGGCCAAGATCGCCGCGGCGCCGACCGCGGTCAGCCCGGGGATGTCCCCCAGCCGGGACAAGCCCAGCTCACCCAGCACTACCACCATGTCCGCCTCCACGGCGCGCCGCTGGGCGCGGGTCCGCTGCAGGTCGCCCAGCTCATCGGCGACCCGGCGGAGCAGGCCGCGGCGGGACCAGGCGACCACGCCCTCGGTATCAGTCAGGGCGGCGAAGACCCGGCCGATGATCCTGCCCCACCCCTTCTTGCCGCCCCAGCCGGGCACGGCGGCCCGGACCACGGCCGTGAACTCCTCCAGGCCGAGGGGGGCCAGCCTGGCCGGGTCCCCGCCGCACCGCGACGTGACCACCTGCAGCGCCGCCAGCCAGGTCACCGACTCAAACGGGCCGGCGCACGTCTCAGTCACGGTCGGCCAGGCCACCGACAAGAAATCCCGGATCCGCTGCACCGACGCCGTCGCCGCCGTGATCAGCTGGCCGCGGCGCCGCCCCAGGTGCCGCAGGTGCGCCCACGTCTGGTCCAGCTCCTCGGGAATGTAGCAGTGCAGCTCGGCCGCCAGCCGGGCGATCATCACGCAATCGGACTCATCGGTCTTGTGCGGGGTGTAATCCTGCTGCTCCCGGGCGATATGGGATACCAGCGGCTGGATGCACACCAGCGGCAGGCCCCGCTCGGCGCACAGCCGCTGCACCTGCATCCATCGCGGCCCGGTCGGCTCGCACGCCACCGCCACATGCGCGAACCCCTTCACCTTGGCCTGCGCCACCGCCCAGTCCAGCGCCTCACCCAGCCGGAACGCCTTCACCTTCACCGTCTTGCGGGCCAGCACCCGCACATCGTGATCGACCACCGCCAGCGCCTGCTTGTCCTCAGCCAGGTCGATCCCGATCACCGCGCCGTCGCGCGGCAGCAGCTGCCGTAGCCGTTCCCGCCGCGCGTTGCGCCGCCGGTCCCCCCGCGTCGTGCCGCTACCCTTGCTCATAGGGACGTCCTCTCTGGCTGCGTTTGGGACACCAAGCCCGTACTACCGCACCAGGAGGACGTCCCCGTATCAAGCGCTTCTCGGAGAACAGGCGCCTCTAGCGCGTTGTCCTATTACTACGGC
>Ga0335079_10000983_pt1 | contig 32299 bp, 26 predicted proteins | sample Lox_Sample_33_FD_206719 | JGI IMG/M metagenome (GOLD analysis project Ga0335079, IMG submission 206719) | Soil microbial communities from Loxahatchee National Wildlife Refuge, Florida, United States - Lox_Sample_3.3 | ecosystem: Environmental > Terrestrial > Soil > Wetlands | place: USA...
TATTTCGCAAGAGACGTCGTGTCAGCGGAAGCCAAGGCTTCCATGCAACAACACCTCGATACCGGTTGCGAGGACTGCGCAGCAGCGCTGCGAATTTGGAGAAACGTAACTGCGATTACTGGACAGGAAAAGCGGTTCACTCCCGGAGAAGACTCTGTTCGTATAGTGAAGAGCTTCGTCTCCCCGCTAACCAAGGCCAAAACCGGCTTCCGCCTGATATCTGACTCTGATCTCCAGCCCCTTGCCGCTGGGATTCGCGGTTCTGTTTCTGCCCGCCAGGTTCTCTACGAGACCGACGACTACTATGTTGACCTGCGCCTCGAGCCGCGTCGGGAGACGGGAAAAACCAGCCTGGTAGGCCAAGTCCTCGCCCGTGCGAAAACACAAGGGACGAAGGGATTATCCGTCCGGATGCACCAGGGCAAGCAACCTGTAGCCCAGACCGTATTGAACCAGTTTGGTGAGTTTCAATTCGAGTTTGGCGCCGGCCAGGATCTATATCTTGTAATCAGTAGAGACGAAGAAAATGAGGTCGTACTCCCTCTGCGTGGTATGCAATCCAAGTCATTGAAAGACAATGACTTGGATTAAGCATTCGATGGGCACTTAGTAACTTCGCCTGAATTACCGGTGTAAGTTTGGAGAATTCTAATCTGACTCTAAACTGAATCGGATAAAGCGGGAATTAGAGGGGATGATGACAGCACTCAATCAACCGGCGATCAACCAGCTTAAGAGCCAAAAGTATTCTCGTGCTCTTCGGATCACAATGGCGGCCTTGCTGCTAGTGGGGCTTTTCCTGGCGCTGCCAGCCGCACAAGCCTCCCAGCCCACTTACACTCGTTTGGTGGTGCGGGACAGTCTCGGCGTCACCGGCATCGGAAATGTTTGCATTTTGGTACGGTGCTCGAAGGTCGAGTCGCTGGGCGATCCCAAGGGCCAGCTTTTCATGATCGAACTTCCCTCGTCGCTCTCGGCAATTACCTCGTTGCTGAATATTTCTATTCTCGGGCTTGTCGACGTTGAAGTTGATCAGGTCGTGCAAACCGAGGGAGCCTCGGCCGGGCCGGCTCCTTCATATTTGAATGACCATGCGCCCTACACTTATTACGGCTCCACGGTGTGGCACGGCTATGTTTACCAGCCGGCCAATCAGCTCATTAGGACCACCACCTCTCAGTCGTCTTTCAAGACCGCCGGGTCGGGGGTAACGATTGCTGACATCGACACAGGCGTAGATACGAATCATCCAGTTTTGAAAAATTCTCTGGTCAGCGGCTACGACTTCACCCGCAATCAAAGCGGCGGCTCGGAAATGAATGATGTAAGCTCCTCGGCTGGGTCTGGCTCGGGAAGCACGGAGACGGCGCAGGTCAGCCAGTCTACGGTAGCTGTTCTTGACCAGTCCACAGTCGCCGTGCTCGATGGTCCTCCCTATGCCGCCTTCGGCCACGGCACCATGACTGCTGGCATCATCCACCTTGTCGCGCCTCAAGCCAAAATCATGCCGTTGAAAGCCTTCCAGGCAAATGGAAGCGGATATGACTCGGACATCCTGCGCGCAATCTATTACGCGGTCGCGCACGGAGCCAAAGTCATCAACATGAGTTTCAATTACACCAGCTATTCGCAGGAACTGGCGAATGCGGTCAACTACGCCACTAACAGCGGCCTGATTTGCGTCGCTGCCGCCGGCAACAGCGGTGAGCAGGTCATGGTTTATCCGGGCGGGCTCAAAAACGTGATCGATGTGGCTTCCACCAGCAACACCGACATTCCTTCAACTTTCTCGAACTACGGCGCTCCGCCAGTTTGGCTGGCTGCACCTGGGGAGGGCGTCATGACAACCTATCCTTTCTCGACCTATGCCGCCGGATGGGGCACTTCGTTCAGCACGCCTCTGGTCGCAGGAACGACGGCGCTCATGGTTTCTACTTACAATGTGTCCACCAAGACTGGCCTTTCGCTGAAATCGCTTTCCATTTCGCTTACAGGAAGCGCCAATCTGCCAAGCTGGGAGCCTCAGGCGGCAAATGCTCTGGCACATGCTCATCAGATTCCTGATCCGCAGATGGGCCATGGGCGGCTGGATACCTATCAGGCAATGCAAGCCTGGATCAGCACCCTGGGACTCAACTAACTCGGGATAGAGTCGTGCCGATCTTGACAACCCAGCTTCCGGCTGAAGTCGCAGGCAACGCCGTGCTGCTGCGAGTGAAGGAACTCGAGCAGCAGCAGCATGCATTGCTGAAATCGGTGATCTGCGGTTTCAACCAGTTGCTCGATTTGCGGGATCTCGGCACCGGAGTCCACAGTACACGGCTGGCTGAGTGGGCCCTTAGGGTCGCTCGCAAAATGGAGATTCCGGAAAGCGATTTGTATCAGATCGAAGTCGCGGCCCTTCTGCATGACATCGGCAAAATCGGCGTGCCCGATTCCATCCTCAAAAAAGAAGGAAAACTGACCGAAGATGAACGGGCGCTCATGAATAAGCATCCGGAGTACAGTTGGTCCATCTTGCGGCTTTTTCCCGGCCTCGACAAGGCCAGTCTCTATGCCCTTCATCACCACGAGAGCTACGACGGGCGGGGCTATCCCGGGGGGCTGCGCAACAGCGAGATACCGATGCCATCTCGCATCGTCTCCGTCATTGACGCCTATGACGCGATGATTTCAGATCGCTGTTACCGCAAAGGCATGCCTCATGACGAAGCGGTTCGCAGGTTAGTCGCCTCCGGCGGCACCCAGTTTGATCCGGCGGTCGTGAAAGCCTTTGCCGAAATCGCCGAGAATGAAACGGCTGAGGTATTCGCCGCCGTCGGAGCTGGACACCCGTGATTCACGATTCCACCGACACGGCAACCCATCGCAGCAAACTTCAACCGATTTCAATAAGGTCTAAATCTGAGAGGTTCAAATCCTCCCTGCGACCACTTTCATAGCCTTCATCGCAAACATTCCGCACCTCACGCGACCTTTTCGACACGGAACTGCCCGGGTCGATAATCGCCCGGCACTGTTCGGGCTGAAATGTTCAAGCGGTTCCAGCCATTGATGGCGACCACAGCGAGCGTAAGATCCGACAATTCCTTTTCATTGAACTGCTGGCGCACACGCTCATAAACCTCATCCGGCACGTGGCCGTCGGTGATGAGGGTGAGACCCTCGGTCCACTCCAGCGCGGCGCGTTCGCGATCGGTGTAGAAGGGAGATTCGCGCCAGGCATCGAGCGAATAGAGCCGTTGCTCGGTTTCTCCGCTTGCCCGCAGTTCCTTCCAGTGCATGTCTAGGCAGTACGCGCAGCCGTTGATTTGCGAGGCACGCAGATCTACCAGAGTAAGCAGTCTTTCTTCCAGGCCGCAGTTACGAAGATATTGCCCCAAACCGAACATAGCTTTAAGTGCTCCGGGGGCTGCCTTGGCATAATTAAAACGCGCTTCCATAAATCCTCCTTTTGGTTATTCGATTCGGTATTCGCCGGATGGAACCAAAGTTATCCGCCATTTGGCGTACAGCGATTACCTTAGGCGCGCGGAGTGAATAAATACGCGCCTTTGTGAATCGAGTAGTTCCTCAGTCGATCAAAATAAGCAAGCGCAAAATCACAAGGAGAAAGCGGAAATCATGATCAGTGACTCAGTTGATATCGATGTATTGATCGCCGGGGCTGGTCCGGTGGGCCTGTTTCTTGCTAATGAATGCGCGCGTCGCGGCCTGCGCTACCGGATTGTCGAAGAACGTTCACAGCAATCCGAACACTCAAAGGCGCTCGCCATCTTCCCTAGAACGTTGGAGATTTTCGATATGGCAGGCATTGTGTCCCCTTTCTTGGAGAGGGCAAATCGAGTGACAAGAGTGACGGTCATGACTCATGACCGGGTTCTCGCCCGCATGAGTTTTGAGCCGGACGAGAGCCCCTATTCTTTCGTGGCCATGGTGCCGCAGGACATCACCGAAAGGCTGCTGGCCGAAGAACTTCGACACAAGGGCGGAAATGTCGAATACAACACTAAGTTTCTTTCAGCAATTCAAGACCGCCAAGGGGTGAATGTCACGCTCGCGCGGAACGGCGAATCAAACCACGCCAGAGCATCTTTCGTCATTGGATGCGATGGTGCCCACAGTACCATCCGGCACCAGCTTCATCTGCCTTTCCAAGGCGCAGAGTACAAAGGCTCGTTCCTGTTGGCTGACGTCGAGAGTAACGAGGCCCTCTCGCGTGAGGAGTTGCAATTGTGCCCAAGCGAGTTTGGACCGGTAGCGATTTTCCCGATGAGCGCGACGCGCCGGCGAGTTGTGGCCACCATTGAAAACACAGAGGGGGATGCGCCGTCGCTCGAACTGGTTCGCAAAGTCCTCGCGCAGCGCGCGCCCGGTTTAATCGAGGCACGCGGCCTGCACTGGAGCACCTACTTTCGCATTCATCATCGTCAAGTGGCGCGCTTGCGCGAAAGGCGCATGTTCATTGCGGGCGATGCTGCCCACATTCACAGCCCCTTCGGCGGGCAGGGGATGAATACCGGCCTGCACGACGCCTGGAACCTGGTTTGGAAGCTTGATCTTTTTCTGAAGGGGCATGGGAACCAGGAGCTGCTCGACAGCTACAGCCGTGAACGGCTGCCCGTGATCAAAAGTGTCATCGAGACTACAGATCTGCTGACCAAGGTCATGGGAACTCCAAACAAATGGGCACAGGCACTTCGCGATGCGGTAATACCCATGATTTCACGCCTGTCCCCGTTTCAACATGCCTTCGTGCAGCGCCTTTCTGAACTCGGAATCGCCTATCAGGGAAGCCCGATCATCGAGGGGCCTGGCAAGCGTTATCTTGATAATTCAATGCGGGGTGGAAAGGGGATCACCAGCCGTTTTCTTCTCTTTCTGAGCACTGAAGCGCAACCTTCCATAAAGGAAGAGGCGAGGCGCTTGACGGATTCATTTTCGGACATGGTTGAATTGCGCCCTATCGAGAAACCCGGCCTCGTGCTGGTTCGCCCCGATGGGTATATCGCATACTCGTCAGAGGCGGCCGACAATCCTGCATTCGCGAAAGTACGCGCTCTTTTGCGTCGCCAGACAGTGGAGCCCGTGCAGCGCGCGGCGTAACACCGGAAGGCACTGGATGGAAGCGCTCTGATTCGCGGCTTGTGCGTGGGTGACCGGTCTGACGCTTAGTGCTTCGCCACCGCAATGCTATTGACTTCAAAGCGCGCTCCGAACAGCAGCTTAGAGGCGCCTACGAAGGTACGCGCCGGGAAATTGTCGTGGAAATATTTGCCGTAAACACCATTGAAGGCTTGGTACAGGTCTAGATCCGTGCAGAACACCTGAATAGAGACCACGTCATCCATCGTCATGCCTGCACCCCCGACTGTCTCCTTGATCTGTTCCATCACAAACTTCGCTTCTTCTTCCGGGCTCATGCCGGCACGCAGTTTGTCAGGGTCAGCGATCGTCCCCGCGATGTAAAGCGTGTGGTCAACCAGAACAGCGCTGCTGAAGGGCAGATGCCGCTCGGCTGCCGCTTTCGATTTCATGAATTTGCGATCGCTCTGCGCGCCTGCGGTAATCGCCAGCAGAAGAATACTGATGAGAAAAGTCCATTTCATGATTGTCCTCCGGTGAACTGAGCTTGGACACGGCTGGAACGTGCGCGGTAAACCAGGCGCACATGTCGAACGTCCTACTTCACCCCATTCGGGTAGACCAGGATCTTGCTCGCCTCGCCCGTCTTCAGCCTGCCCATGGCCTGCGAAAAATCTTTCATAGCAATGCGGTCGGTTATCGCCGGGTGCAAATCAAGCTTTCCGGCCTTGAGCAGAGCCGTCATTTGAAACCAGGTCTGGTACATGCGGCGGCCATTGATGCCCTGGACCGTGATTCCTTTGAAGATGATGTCTTCTGAGAAATTCAGCGAGATCGGCTTGGAAGTCAGGCCGAGAAGCGAAATTCGTCCGCCACGCCGCACAATGTCGAAGGCCAGGCGTATCGCGTCCGGGTGTCCGGCCATTTCGAGCACGACGTCTACGCCGAGTCCGGCGGTCTGGTCCCGGATGATGGACCGAACGTCTTCCTGTGCAGGATTAAGCGCGAAATCCGCCTTCATGTCCTTCGCCAGGGCGCGCCGGTGATCATTTACTTCAATGGCGAAAACTTTGGCCGCGCCGACCGCTCGCGCGACTGCGATCGAGAACAACCCAATCGGGCCGCAGCCGGTAATCGCGACAGTCTTGGCTGCAATCTCCCCCGCAAGCACCGTATGCACGGCATTTCCCAGCGGATCCAGGATGGAAGCGTACTCCTGCGGAATGGAAGGGTCGAGCTTCCAGATATTTGACTCGGGAATGACCACGTACTCTGCAAATGCGCCATCAGCGTCGACCCCGATGATTTTCACGTTCTGGCAGATATGTGCTTCGCCGGTGCGGCATTGCAGGCATTTTCCACAGGCGACGTGCATCTCGGCGGAGACAAAATCGCCTTCTTTCACGCTGGTGACTTCATCTCCATAGGCCGCCACTTCTCCGCAAAATTCATGCCCCGGGATAAGTGGAGGGTGGATGCGTCCTTGCGCCCACCGGTCCCACTCGTAGATATGGAGATCAGTCCCGCAAATCGATGCGACTTTCACTTTGACCAGCACGTCATTGCGCCCGAAGGCGGGGATCTTGACCTCGCGGACCTCCGCGCCCGGCGCAGCTTCGGGCTTTACCACCGCGAGCATACTGTTTGCCATGCATCGCCTCTTGATAGTCCAGACTCAAACCACAAAACTCATGATTCTAGCATTCTGGGCTGTGTTGTTACTGCCGTGGCCTCTGTGCTCCTCCGTGACCTCTGTGGTTAACGGCCGGGGCACAGAGGCACCAGGTACACGGTGCGGGTCCGGCCGCCTTTGTTACTTTTCCTGCGGCAAGCCTTGGTTCGATTTGGGTGGCGCGGTCTTGTATTCCTCGGACTTGCCACGCGGAATGCTGAGCGTCTTCCAGTCGCTCGAGCGCAGATGCTTGGCAAGAAAAACGATTTGCCCAATGTGCTGGGCGTAATGAGCAATGGCGCGATTGATCGCCTGCAGCACGGTGTGTGGCTCGCCCCGAATAGTTACGGTGCGCATCACGTCCTCGGGCTTGAGCGCCTCGACTGTGGAGAAAACCTGCGACCATCCCTGCTCCCACCACCTCATAACGTCAGTGCGGGTAGTCGCCGGAGTGATGTCGAATTCCTGATCGCGAAAGCGGTCAGGCTTTTCTCCGTCTGTGGTTAGAAAGTCAGTAAAGCGGGACCGCATATTGCCGGCAATGTGCTTCACGATCACAGCTACAGAGTTCGACTCAGGATCAAGAGCCACAAACAGCTGCTCATTGCCGAGTTGCGCCATTGCCGCTTCGGCCATGCGCTTGTGGCCGCGAAGCTGACGCCGAGCTTCATCGAGATAATGGCTTGCGATATCGGATGGCATGGGGAGAGTCCTGTCTACAAGCGTGATGCGCGACGACCCATTGTAGTTTGATTTCAGCTCGATTGAACACGCCACAGGCTAAGCTCGCCCTGCGCGCCATTTACCCCCAGCGTGCTCACGGCCAGCAGATCGCTTTCGTTTTCGCCGTCAGGCAGGAATGCGTTGCCGTACTGAAAATATCGCATGGGCCACGGGTCTTTGTGCCAGTGCAGCTGTTCGGTCCATTGCCAGCCGTCGAAACTGCCATAGACATTCACCTCATTCTGCACATTGACAATGCTCGGCTCCGCCATGGTGGAAAAGAAAATCCCGCTGCCTGCGCGGCAGGCGTAGATCGAGGAACTCGAAATCTCGGCAACGCTCGCCAGATTTCCTCGCCGGTCAAGGCGATAAATATGGTTCGGTTCGTGCGGCGAGTCCGAAGAAAAGAAGACCGCCTCCTTGGATATAGTCAGCGCCGCCGCTCGCGTCTGCTGACCTGAGCAGAGAACCACATCGACATCCTTGAAATCCGTAGAAGCTCTCATGATCCGGCATTCCCGGCCTTCGTCGCCCGTCAACACCCAGAACCGGTCGTCCCAGCGGTCATACACAATGTTGTGCACGTGGCGAATCCCGCGCCGGGCAAAAACATACGCCACATCCCAGCTCTCACCGCGGTCGCTTGAGCCGTAGATGTACACCTCCTCCCGCTTTCGATTGTCGAAATACTCTCCCCAAAAAACATTACCGTTCGGCGCGGCCGCAAAATGCAGAGGCCGGCTGCCGCGCTGCACCTGGTGCGTGACTTTGAATTCGCTTTCACCGGGAGCCAGCCTGAGAATCGCCCCTGGAACCGCAGCGATCAAATCCCCGGACAAAAGTACTGCGAGCGCGTGAAACCCGTCCCGCATCAGCCGCGAGCCAAGGTGGAACCGAGAACTGAAGCGGCGAGTCGATGGGGCGTGATAATCACCAACCCTTTGCCCCTGCTCGCGGTCTCTGACACTTATCCGAAATAGCTCATATCCACGGGACGCGTACAACACGTCGCCCGACCAGGCGAGACAGCGCATGCGTTCGAAGCTGGCGATTTGCGTCAGTTTCAGCTCTGCCGTGCTGGGGGCTAAAGCGCGGGATGCCATGCGTCACTTCTGGCCTTATCGGCAAGGTATGGACCTATCGCCAGAAAATCCATCCGCGTGCGCTTGAAGCATTCGATCGCTTCCTGCGGCGTGCAGACAATCGGCTCGTTTTCGTTGAAGCTGGTATTGAGCAGCACCGGAATCCCGGATCTCCGTTCGAACGCCTTAATCAGGTCGTAATACAGAGGATTTTCTTCGAGGCTAACAGTCTGCAGGCGTCCGGTGTTGTCCACATGATTGACGGCGCAAAGCTGCGCGCGCTTTCCTGGGCGAATTTTATAAACGTGCAACATAAAAGGCGAAGGCTGATGGTGCTCGAAGTACTCAGCCTGGCGTTCCGCAAGGATCGAAGGCGCGAAGGGCCGAAACCACTCGCGATTCTTGATCCGCGAGTTGAGTACGTCTTTCATCCCGGGCAACCCCGGGTGCGCGAGAATCGAGCGGTTGCCCAGCGCCCGCGGACCCCACTCCATGCGGCCCTGGAACCACCCGGCGACATCACCGGCGGCGATTCTCTCAGCCACGCAATCAAGTAGCTGTTGTCGATCGAGACGTCGGTAATTGAGACCGGCCGCTTTCAGGCTCTGCTCGATGCATTCGTCGGAGAAGCCAGGGCCAAGGTATGAGTGTTCCATCACGTACTGGCGCGGTTGATTGAGCGTCGAATGATAGGTGTAAAGTGCAGCGCCGATCGCCAGGCCTTCGTCGCCGGCCGCGGGCTGAATCCAGGTTTGGCAAAATCGGGTTCGGTCGAAGATTTTTCCGTTCGCCACGCTGTTCAGCGCGCAGCCGCCTGCCATAGCTAGTTTCTCGGTAGGTACCTCCGAGTAAAGAGTATCGAGACAGTGAAAAAATCCTTCTTCGAGGCAATTCTGCACCGCATGGGCGAGATCTTTCTCACGCTGCGTGATTTCGGTTTGCGGCTGGCGTGGCGCGCCGAAGCGTTGGCACATGCGATCAGAGTAGTGCCGCGCCAGTTGCACTGTGCCATCCGGTAGCAACTGCATCCCCGCGGTGCTGCCCAACGGCTTGAAATAACTTAGGTCAAGCTCAAAGTGGCCGTTGCTGAGCGGAGCCAGTTTGCTGAGCACATCGCAGTACGTGGCTGATCCATAAGGCGCAAGCCCCATCACCTTGCCCTCGTCGCCGTACTGGTTGTAGCCGATAAACTCACACACCATCGTATAGAAGCTGCCCAGGGAATCTGGCAAAAATGTGCGGTGCTTCACTTCGATTTTGCTGCCTTCGCAACGGGCAGACATGGCCGAAACAAAGTCGCCCGAGCCGTCATAGCTGAAACCCGCAGCCTGCTCCCATGGCGAACAGTAATAGGCGCTGGCGATGTGCGCGATGTGATGCTCAATATTGTGCTGCTGAAACCGTAACCCCGCCGGATCGATTTGCAGCTTTCTGGCGAACAGAGAGCGCAAATCTTTTATGGTTCGCTTGCGCTCGCGGAGCTGAACAAAATTCAGCAGGCTGGCTGGCCTGCGAATCGCATACTGAAGTTTTTGGCCAATGTTTGCGTTGCTGTTCTGCCCGATGCAAACGTGATCGATGTCAGCGATCTTCGCTCCAACGTGGTCAAGACAAGCCTGCACTGCGAGCGCCGGAAATCCGGCGTAATGCTTGATGCGATTCAGTCGTTCTTCAGCAACTGCAAACTTGAGTTCGCCGTCCTGAACGATCGCAGCAGATGCGTCCGCATGAAATGCATTGATGCCCAGAATCAACATTGCAGGCATCCCGGGCACTTGCTCATATCGAGCGCAATCGCTTTGCCCTTGCGGCGCGATTCAAGCGCTGCAAAGGTTGCCGAGGTTGTTCTGACGATCTCATCGAAAGGGATCGGCGCTTCTCGGCCGTTGAGAATTGCCGACGAGAATTCCTCCCACGCGCGGCGATGGCCTTTATCCTGGCGGAGCCGGGATCGAAACACGCGTTTTTTCCCATGCCGTATCAATTCCAGCCGGCGGAAATCATCCAGGATCGCGACCGCTTCCCCTCCGAATATCTCGAGCCGCTCTTTCGAGCATCTCGTGTCACCATTGGCGAGATAACTAAGAATGCCCTGTGATCCATTAGCGAACTGAAGAGAGATCACCATGTTCTCGTCACCATAACGTCCGCTGTTAGCGAGCGCCTGGGTGTGAACATCTACAATCGGTGATCCTGCCAGGAAGGCGAGAAGGTCAAGAAAGTGGCAGGCCTCGCCCAAGATGCGCCCGCCGCCGGTTTCTGGATCCCTCGTCCAATGTTCTCGCGGCACAGGACCAGCATTGACGCGATAGTGCATAGCCAACGGTTCTCTTATGTCGGAGAGGAATTCCTTGATTTTTCGGATCATCGGCGCAAACCGGCGGTTGAAGCCGACCATGAGAATTTGTTGGTCCCGCGTTTCGGACTTGCATGCAGAGATTTCCCCAAGTTCCTCTTCGGTAAGGCACAGCGGCTTTTCGCAGAAAACGTGCTTGCCTGCACGCAATGCTGCAATTACCTGTCTCGCATGCAGATCATGACGCGTTGCAATCGCTACCGTATTTATGTCCGGATGATTGAGGACTTCCCGCTCGTCAGTGGAACTGTAACGGAAGCCGAATTTTCTCGCGGCGTGCTGCGCGTGCGCGCCGGTTGCTGCGCATGTAGCGGTCAACTCGGCGCTACCGCCGCGCTTAATAGCAGGTATTAGCGTGTTGGTGGCAAAAGCACCGGCGCCGAGCACACCGATCTTCAACCTGCTCTCTTTCGATAAAACCGCCCGCCCGGCGTTCCGAATGATTCGCCAGGACGCATCTTGTGCTGCATCTTCGCCGTAATGAATGACCACGCCGAGAAACGGCTCCCGCGACCTCCCTGAAATCAGCTCGTAAGCCGCATGCGCATTCTCGATATCGAAGCGGTGCGTAATAAGCGACTTCACATCCATCTTGTGCCGTTCGAGCAAGCCCAGAAAAGCCTGCATGTTGCGGTTTTCCGTCCAGCGGACATAACCAATCGGGTAGTCGCGGCCCTTTTGCTCATAGGCGGAATCGTAACGACCCGGCCCGTATGAGCGCGAGACACGAAAATCGATTTCTTTTTGATAGAAGAGGGGCCGTTGAAGCTCCATCCCAACGGTTCCAACTGCAACCACGATGCCGCGCTCCCGAACCACCTCGGCGCCCAGATTGACCGGCCCGCTATCTGGAGTTTCGGCGGTAATTAAGACGGCATCGGCTCCGTATCCGGAAGAAAGTTGCCGGCATAAGTCGCCGAATTCGTTTGCCGAGACGGCAACCGCATCTGCCCCGAGGCTCGAAGCAAGCACGGCTCGATCATTTTTCGGATCGAACCCAATCACCCGGCATCCGGCAGTCTTCAACAGTTGTACCGTCAATTGTCCGACCAGGCCCAATCCGATCACACCAATTACTTCACCCAGCTTGGCTTCGGCCGTGCGTAGGCCATGCAGCGCAACCGCGCCGAGGGTAGTGAATGCCGCTTCATCAAAGCTGATGTTTTCGTCCGGAACTCTGGCAGCCAATAAACGAGGCACACTGGCAAATTCAGCATGTAGTGCGCAGCCTGCACCGGCGCAGGCCACGCGGTCGCCTGGCCGAAGGTCATTTACTCCATCTCCGATTTCTACGATGGTGCCTGCGCTGCTGTAACCAAGAGAATTAGGCTGATCGAGCCGGCTGCGCGCGGTACTGAAAGCCGAAAGCGCTCCGTTCCTTTGAGCCTTGTTCAAAACACTTCGCACCAGATCGGGGCGCGACATGGCTTTTTGCAGAAGGTTCTTGGCAGCGAACTCTGTAGCAGCCCGCTCCGTGCCGGCTGAGACAAGCGATGCCGCGGTTCGCACCAGCACACAGCCTGGTAACGCGCGCGGAGCCGGAACATCGGCAATTTCGATCTGGCCCGAGCTGGCATATTGCAAGACTTGCTTCATGCCGTGGCCAACCTCAGGCCATCGCGCGAGGAACTACGTTCAATCGCGCCGTCGACAAATGTCTGCATCCAGATTTCGAGGGTGAGAAATTGCCAGATCTGCATCGACCAGTCGTTCCCGCCCTGACGATGCTCCTTAATGTACCTGGCCACTGTTTCCGGACGGAACAGCCCTCGCTCGCGAATCCGCTTCTCTGAAAGCAGATCATCGGTCATTTCTTTGAGATCATGCGCAATCCAGTAGTCAACGGGAGCAGCGAAACCGGCTTTAGGTTGCCGCAGAACTTCATCTGGCAAAAGATCTTTCATTGCCTCGCGAAAAATATATTTCGTCTGCGGGCGCGCCCATCCTCTTAATTTGAGCTGTGGGGGCACGTTCCAGGCGACAAATTCCGCCAGTTCGTGATCGAGAAACGGAACACGCACCTCGACCGACGACGCCATGCTCATTTTGTCGTTGTAGTTGAGATTCAGGCTGGACATGAAAATCTTCGTGTCCAGATAGAGCATCTGGTTAAGAAAGTCGGCATCTCGAACTTCCTCGAACCTGGCGAAATGAAGATCGCTGCTCCCCAGATCGCTTGTTTCGCGTAGAAAATCTGGACTGTACAACGAGAGCTTCTGCTCATCGGTGAAATAGGTACAATTGCGAACGAAACCTTCTCGTCCCGGCAAGGATGCGCAGGCTGCCATCTTTCTCGCTAGTCGACTCGCGCCTTTCAACCTGCTTCCGCGCGCGCTCGGTAATGACGCGGCAAACTTTTCCGCGCCTCGGCGCGCCAGCACCGGGAGCTTCTGATAGCGCTGCGCCCAGCGGTGCGCCACATGCTTGCGATAGCCGGCGAACAATTCGTCTCCGCCAACGCCGGAGAGGAGCACCGTCGAATTTTTCTGCGCCTCCCGGCAGACCAGGTAAGCCGTGATGATGGCCGGATCGGCCGTCGGCTCATCCATGTGCCAGGTCAGCTTGGGCAATAGCTCGGCTACTTGGGGTTCGACGGTAATCGTCTGGTGCTCGCACCCAAACGCTCGTGCGGTACGAGTCGCAACTCCGGGGTCGTCGAGCGCATTCTCTCCACGGCGATATTTCTTGGGGAAGGTAATGGTATAAGTGCGAACCGGCTTGGTTCGCGTACGCGACGTGCAGGCCACAATGCTGGAGGAGTCCACTCCCGCGCTGAGAAACGCTCCCACCCGAACATCGCACACCATTTGTGATTCAACTGAGGCGTGAAAGCGTTCGCGAATCTGTAGCGCAAGTTCCTTTTCTGCAAGCGGAAAGTGGTGATCGGCGCGCGGAAAGTCCAACTCCCAATACTTGGTAAGTCTCAATTCTCCGGCGCGAAAAGTCCCGTAATGTCCGGCCGGAAGTTTCCTGATTCTCCTGAATATTGTCTCGGGCTCGGGAACCCACAAAAAAGTCAAGTATCTGTGCAACCCTTGCGAGTCCATCTCTGCTGCGATCCCCGGAACTTCAAGCAGAGCCTTTATTTCAGAGGCAAACGCCAGGCGCTCGCCTTGTTGAAGGTAATAGAGCGGCTTGATGCCAAAGCGGTCCCGCGCGATGAAAAGCGTCGGCGTACCCGAGCGCAGATCGCAGATTGCGAGAGCAAACATGCCCTTCATGCGCTTCACGCATTCGGATCCTTCCTGCTCGTAAAGCCGAAGCACAACTTCGGTGTCAGTTTCGGATCTGAAGCGATGCCCTTTGCTATGCAGGTCAGCGCGCAACTCGCGGAAGTTATAGACCTCCCCGTTGTAGGTAATCCACAGACTTCCATCTTCATTGCACATGGGCATGTGCCCGCCGGGCGACAGATCAATGATGGCGAGACGCCGGTTGCCAAGGCCGATGTAACTGCCGTCCGGGCTTCGAAAATCCCAGATGCCTCCGTCGTCTGGCCCGCGGTGCCTTTGAATGGCAGCCATGCGCTGCAGTACCCGGCGGTTTCCGCAATTGACGAGGCCGCTTATTCCGCACATAAAGAGGTCGTTCTTCTCCGCGAGCTGGCTTCAAACATTTTTGCTTTGGTGTGAAACATCTGGATGGCCTGAAACCCGCAATAAATCAGCCCGGGGGTCCCGTCGAGATATCCCAAACAAAACACGTAACGATAAATAAAGAGCAGGATTGGCGATCCCGGCAGTCTGTAGAACTTCCGCTTCAGCCACCGCCGGCGCTGTGCCGGCGACCCAAACAGCGACGCCGGAATTTCATGCACTCGATTCTGCTCCGCCAGGACCCGGCTCTCCCAGTTCGAATACTCATTGTGCTTCGAGATATACCGCGCCAGCGAGCCGATATTGCGGTGCAGAATCGGATGCTTCAGTGTCCTGGTCGGCCCCTTTACCGCGACGTGCTCGTGCACTTCGATGTCAGCCATGCTTGCATCCTGCTCGCGCAGGCGGCACTCGAAGCGTCCTTTACCCCGCCGAAAGAGAGCCAACTTATAGAAGCTCGCTCCGCCATGCCGAAGCCGCCGCCCCAGAAAGTACATTTGCAGCTTGATATAGTATCCGTCAATATGCGGCTCCTTGATTGCGGCGCAAATCTCCTGTTTTAACTCCGGGGTTAATGCCTCGTCCGCATCCAGCAGCAGGATCCAGTCGTAGCTTGAGGGCAAAGTGTTCATCGCCCATTGACGTTTCTTGGGCCATCCCCCCGGATAATGGAACTGCACGACCTTGGCGCCATACGAATGCGCTACATCCGCTGTTCTGTCCGTGCTGAAAGAATCGATGACCAGGACCTCGCCACAGTCCTGCACAGACTCAAGACAGTGCGGCAGATTGTGCTCCTCATTACGGGCCGCGATGATTACGCTGAGCGGGATCGCACTTGTCAGCGCGGAAATATCGACGGCGACGGTTTGAATTGCGGCTTGCATGGCGCAGTTCGCTCGAAAGTCATGTTAATTCCCAATCTTCGCCGTGATAATTACGGATAGGGAACACCATCTTCATAGTGGCTTGACGGTGCGACGCTTCTGGCCACGTGCTGATATCCTGATTCCATCCTCTCCATGAAGTCGGAAGTCGAAGAACTTGCCCCAGCCGAAGCCGGCGGTCACAAGGTCGTTGGTCGCCTTGTATTTGCTCTATTAGTGCTTCTGTCAGCGCTGGTCGGCGCAACCGCCGGGCTGCTGCTGGTTTACTCCACCAATCTCCCGCAGGTTGAAGAGCTGGAGCATTACCGGCCTGGTTCGATTACCGAACTGTACGACACACAGGGGCACATCATCGGTTCCTTTGCCCTGCAGCGCCGAGTCGTAGTGAGCTATTCCGACTTCCCTCCCGTGCTGCGCAATGCATTGATCTCAATCGAAGACAAAGATTTCTATCGCCACTGGGGCATCAATGTCTGGCGCATCGCCGGAGCGGCGTACCACGATATCGAATCAGGTGGAAAAGTCCAGGGAGGTTCGACCCTGACCATGCAGCTCGCACGAAACCTGTTTCTTTCACCCGATCGCTCATTCCATCGCAAAATTGAAGAGGCGCTCCTGGCCATTCAGATCGAGCGGCGCTTTACCAAGGAGCAGATCTTCACGCTTTATGCCAATCAGATTTTTCTTGGCCATGGCGTTTATGGATTCGAGGCGGCGTCAGAGTACTACTTCAGCAAGCCAGCCAGGCAGCTCACCCTTCCCGAAGCCGCCCTGCTGGCCGGTTTGCCCAAAGGACCCGAGACTTACTCGCCAATTAATCATCCCGACCGGGCCCTGAAGCGGCGCAATCTGGTGATCAATTCCATGCTCGAAGACGGAAAGATCACTGCGCAGCAGGCCGATGTTGCTCGCAATCAGCCCCTCAATTTGAACCTGCAGCACGATCCCAATTCGCTGGCGCCTTATTTCGTCGAGGAGATTCGTCGCTATCTCGAGAAGAAATACGGTGCCGACCAGGTGCACGAGGGAGGGCTGAAGGTGTATACGTCGCTCGACATCAACCTGCAGCAGGCGGCAAACCAGGCCGTGCTCGACGGATTGGCGGCCTATGAGCGGCGGCATGGATGGAAAGGACACCTGGAAAACGTGCTGACCGAGGGCGCCAAGCTGGCGAGCTATCAGCATCCGGATTGGGCGGTTCTGCCCGATGGGAACGGATATATTCACGCGCTGGTCACATCAGTCGTGTCAGGCTCAGCCACCGTGAAATTCGAGACATATGCGGCGACGATCACGCAGTCGGATGCCGCTTGGACCGGCAAGAAAATCCACGACATTCTCCAGCCGGGGGATATCGTCTATGTGAAAATCCTCGCCCTGGATGGCAACAGGGCACGCATCGCGCTCGAGCAGGATTCCGGAGCAGAGGGCGCACTTATGGCGATTGACAACCCGACGGGCGATATTAAGGCCATGGTCGGCGGCCGCGATTTTGAAGAGTCGAAGTTTAATCGTGCCACGCAGGCGCTGCGCCAGGTGGGCTCGTCCTTCAAACCGTACGTTTATACCGCCGCGATTGATCAGGGAGCCAAGCCGGATGACACAATCGTGGACTCTCCAGTGACATTTCAGACTGCCTCCGGCCCGTACATTCCGCACAATTATGACGAGAAATTCGAAGGTACGATCACGCTGCGGCGTGCCTTGGCCGCTTCCCGAAACATCCCTGCGCTGAAGTTGGCAGATAGCGTGGGTATAAAAACCGTAATCGAGTATGCTCGCCGTTTCGGTGTTACATCGCCCATTCCCGCATATCTGCCCATCGCGCTCGGTGCAGCGGATATGACGCTGTTCGAGCAGACATCTGCCTACAGTGTTTTTCCTGACGATGGGGTGCGCATCACTCCGCGATATATCACAAAGGTTACCGATTATGAAGGGCGAGTTCTGGAGGAGGACTTTCCCGACGTGAAGGACGTCATCAGTGCCCGCACCGCCCGCATCATGACTTCGATGCTGCAAGGAGTGGTGCAGCACGGAACTGCCACAGCCGCCGCAAGCATGAAATATCCCCTCGCCGGCAAAACCGGAACCACAAACGATTTCACCGACGCCTGGTTCATGGGCTTTTCGCCCTCCATAACGACCGGCGTTTGGGTGGGCTACGACGAAAAGAAATCGCTCGGCGCGAAGGAGACCGGCGCTCACGCTGCGCTTCCAATCTGGATGGATTTCATGAAAGTCGCGCTGGCAGGAAAAGATCCGGGGCGCTTCGAGCCACCGGATTTGCAGCCGGGTGCGGTAGCACAGAAACTGGACACGCCCGACTCCGCGCCGGTGGAGGAGTTGCCGCATTGACTCTCGACGCTGCACAACTGGGGCCGGACATAAACATCATGACATCTGAATGAGAACATTTTTCCGCTTTGTTTTCCTTGCGCTGGTGTTGCTGGTAGTAGCCCTCGTGTCGGCGCTGACCGCAATGCGCTTCGCCATCCACGGGCAGGAAATTCGTGTGCCTGATCTGGTCGGCAAGCAGCCTTCAGAAGCGAGGCGCATGGTGGATGGTGCCGGGCTGCAGTTTGTCATTGAGCGGCAGTACTACAGCCCTGCGGTTCCGGAAGGCCGCGTCCTGTCCCAGTTGCCACCACCCGGAACGAAGGTCCGTCGCGGCTGGGAGGTGCGGGTCGCGCAAAGTCTCGGGCCGCAGCGGGTACAGATTCCCAACCTGCTCGGAGAAACAGAACGCGCCGCCGAGATCAACTTGCGCCGCCGCGGCCTCGAGCCGGGCGCGCTTGCGGTAACCGAAATTCCCGGCGAACCCTCCGATCAGGTAGTCGCACAAAGCCCTCCAGCCAACGCATCTCAGGTGGCCACACCGAGGATTGGCTTGCTGGCAACCCAAGCTCCCCAGCCAGCTGCTTATGTAATGCCCAATTTCGTCGGACAGACCTTTGGTATTGCCCGTTCGGCATTGCAACAGGTGGATATCAAGGTAGGAAATGTAGCTTCTGCGCCGAAAGCGGGCTCGCCGGGCAGCCCGCAAGCCGCGCAACCGCTCTCCACAGGTGTGATAATTTCCCAAAACCCGCCGGCAGGATCAAAGATTGTCGCAGCAACCACGGTGACCTTTGAAGTTCGCTAGAGGCCCCGAATGCTACCTTCCATTCACCGCTTTGCGATAGGCAGCCACATTCCGGTTGTGCTCTTCAAGATCGTGCGCGAAACGGTGGTGACCGTTGCCATCGCTCACAAAATAATAGTCATCAGTGTGCGCCGGGTGCATCGCCGCTTCGAGCGAAGTGCGCCCTGGATTGGCAATTGGCCCGGGTGGCAGACCGGCATGAGTATAGGTGTTGTATAACGAGTCGAACTGCATATCGGCATGATGCAACCTGCCGCCGTACTGCCCCTGCAGCTCCTCGGCATAGATGACCGACGGATCTGCCTGCAGCGGAATATGTTTTTCCAGCCGGTTGTAATAAACACTTGCCACATGCGGCCGCTCCCCAGGTGCAGCTGTCTCCTTTTCAATGATTGATGCCAGGGTGACCACGCTCTCCATTTCATTCTCCGCGAGAGTGGCTTGGCGGCTGAATCCGGCAACCGGTCCTGGCGTCAGCCCAATCTCCGCCGCGACTTGCCGAAACTGTTTCACCATCGCCGCGGCCATATCATGCATGCTCTGGGTTCGGGTAAATTCGTATGTGTTCGGAAACAGAAAGCCCTCCAGCGATTTCGCCTCCGGATCGATATCGGCGATCAGAGATGTGTCGGACATCGCTATATTGACGAACTCCTGACTTGAGCCGAGCCCGGCATCTTGGATAGCTTTCGCGATCTCGAACATGTTGTAGCCCTCCGGAATGAGGACGGTGTGGAAGTAGATGTCTCCGCTCGCCAGGCGATCATGGACCTCCCGCGCGCTTGCCGGCTTGTCAAACAGGTACTCGCCGGCCTTCAAAGACCGCTTGCGGTGCAGGTAGTGCCACACCACGAACGCATCGGCATTGCGAATTACTCCCTGATACCGCAGCTCAGATGCGATGCGGCGTGTCGAGCTCCCGGTGGGGAGCAAAACGAATGTGTTTGCCGGTGGGCTGACGGGGAGCCATAAAGCCCAATAAAGCCACCCGCCCGCAGCAAGGCAGATTAAAAAAACCAGACTCAGGAATATCCGCACTTCAAACCAGTTTAGATGATTGAGCCGGCCCGGACGGATGGCAGCCGCATGTTGCTCATTACCGTCGGGTCATGAACTTATGCCTGCCTGCTCACACAGAGCGAGGTCCCTTGCCATTTGGATGGGGCGCGAGGTTGGCCGCCGTCCTCACCACCTGCAAAAATGTTCGGGCCTCCGCGCGTAATGGCCGTCGGCGGGGATGAATGATGTCCAGGCTGCGTCGCAAAGGCTCGGCATCAACCATCTTGATGGTGCAGAGTTTGCCGGATTGCAACTCGCGGCCGACCGCCAACTGCGGCAAAAATGATATGCCCAGCCCTCGTTCGACCATGCGCTTCGCGGTTTCGATCGTATCCACTTCGAAGGCGACGTTTGGCATCAGCCCGGCGCGGCGGAAGAGCCCGTGCGTCAAAGTCCAGTCGCTCGAGCCGCGTTCATAAAAGATAAGAGGTAGGCTGGCTACCTGCTCGAGCTGTGCCCGGCGCAACGTAGTAGGCCCATGCCGCGGGTGGGCAACCAGGAGCAACGGATCATCGCGCAGGCTGATCGTTTCAACTTCCGGATGATGCAGGGAACGCGCCAGGCCGATTTCGGCATCTTCGTTCAGCACCATCTCCAATACTTCCTTCGAGTGGCCAGGCCGAATGCTGACAATCACATTCGGGTTGGACCGCTGAAATCGCTTCAGCACATCGGGGAGAAAATAAACGGAAATGGACAGGGCTGCTGCAATCTGAAGCGGCGTTCCACTCGAGGGCTGCAGCTCATGGACCGCTTGCCGCGCCACCGACGCAATTTTGAGGAGCTGCTCGGCGTGCGGGCGAAAGGTACGGCCCGCGTCCGAAACGGTAAGGCCCCCGCGCGAGCGGGAAAACAATTGCACTCCCAGCGAGGCCTCAAGCGCCTTGATGCGCGCACTCACTGCCGGCTGGCTGATGCGTAATGCCTCGGCGGCACGATGGAAGCCCCCGAAAGTCGCGACTGCCAGGAAGGTTTCGACTTGATCGATTTCCATGCTTTCCCGGTCCGCCCTTGAAGTGTACCAACCACTAACAATATCTCATTATCTAAAACCGGTTGCTGATAAATAACTTGAATCAAGGCGATAAAAACGTTCCGTTTGACTGCGCTTGCAACCAGGCACAGAATCCGAAGCGTGATGGTTTGTTTCCAGGGGTGCGATTTCGGCCTACAGGAGAGTCTGTACTCTAACCTGGCCGTGCTACGGCACTTAGGCAACCGCCCTGATTCACCATCAGGCTACCTTTCAGGCAGTTCTCCCCATCTCAGCCCAGCCCCAATTTTGCTTTGCAGTATAGAGCTAACCGCGCGCAGCGATACAAATTTCGCAAAAAAGGAAGACTAACAGTTTATGGCCAGCAACGGATCACGTTCCACGCAGTCTCGACTCTCCCAGGAAGTAACCCGGCCTTACAGTGTCCAGGACGTTAAGCGGCTCAGGGGTTCCATGCGCATTGAATACACCTTGGCAAGGCAGGGAGCGGAGCGTCTTCGGCACTTGCTCGAAACTCAGCCCTACGTTGCTGCGCTAGGGGCTTTGACCGGTAATCAGGCGATTCAGCAGATCAAGGCGGGGCTGCAGGCCATTTATGTGAGCGGTTGGCAGGTAGCTGCCGACGCCAATGATGCGGGACAGATGTATCCCGATCAGAGCTTATATCCCGCTGACAGCGTTCCGAACCTGGTTCGCCGCATCAACCAGGCGCTCACCCGCGCCGATCAGATCCATCACGCCGAGGGCGACGACAGCATTCACTGGTTCGCCCCGCTTGTGGCCGATGCCGAGGCGGGCTTTGGCGGAAACCTCAACGCTTTTGAACTGATGAAGGCCATGATCGAAGCCGGCGCAGCATGCGTCCACTTCGAGGACCAGCTATCCTCGGCCAAGAAATGCGGCCACCTCGGCGGCAAAGTCCTGGTTCCCACCGTTGAGGCCATTCAGAAGCTGGTTGCCGCTCGTCTTGCCACGGATGTTCTCGATGTGCCGACGCTTATTATGGCCCGCACCGACGCCGACAGCGCCAAGCTGATCACCAGCGACATTGATCCTCGCGATCGCGAATTCATTACCGGCGAGCGCACGTCTGAGGGATTTTTCTGCGCGCGCGGCGGAATCGAATCAGCCATTGCCCGTGCCGTCGCTTACGCTCCTTATGCCGATCTGCTCTGGTGCGAAACCGCCCACCCCGATCTCGCGGAAGCCCGGCAGTTCGCCGAAGGCGTCCACGCAAAGTACCCGGGCAAGTTGCTCGCCTACAACTGCTCTCCTTCGTTTAACTGGAAGAAGCACCTCGACGACGCGACCATTGCCAAATTCCAGAAAGAGCTGGCGGCCATGGGCTACAGGTTCCAGTTCGTCACCCTGGCTGGCTTCCATGCCCTGAACCTCAGCATGTTCGAGTTGGCGCGCGGATACAAGGTCACCGGCATGAGCGCCTATTCGCGGCTGCAGGAGAAGGAATTCAGCCGCGAATTCGAACATGGCTACGAAGGCGTGAAGCATCAGCGCTTCGTCGGCACGGGATATTTCGATCAGGTTACGCAGGTGATCGCGGGAGGCACCTCTTCAGTGACGGCGCTGGCGGGTTCAACCGAAGCTGAACAGTTCGCTGAGAAGAAGATCCAGATTCATCCTGAAAAAGGTCCGGATGCGGCCTGCCAGCCGGTTCTCGGGGAATGCCCACATATGCCGGCACCGGCCAGCGTTCCACAGGATGAAATGCTTCTGCCCTCGGGCGATTGATTCGCCCGGCACGAATTTGTCGACAAACAGCCATCCGCGCGGCTAACTGGCCAGACGGGTGGCTTTTTCTGTCGAGAAGAACACGCCACCTCGGGTTGCGCGTGTCCCGCCGCTTTTAGGGGACGCGGGAAAATCCCGCTGGGCCTGCCCTGCCCGACCTCACCCGCGGCAAGATTCCTTCTATCCCCGAAATGTAGGATTGCCCTGCACCAAACTCGGCATCCGGCGCTGATTTTCACAGTTGACTTTCGGTTTTCCAGGGCGCTAAATAATGCCGCCGGGTTTCTGCATCAGGGCGTGTTTCCTTCGTGCGACCAACCTGAGACAAAAGAAACCTGCCAGGAGCAACGATGAACAAAGCCGATCTTATTGACAAGATTGCCTCAAGCTGTGGCATCACCAAAACACAGGCTGGCGGCGCCATTGACACAACCGTGGACAGCATTACATCAGCATTGAAAAAGGGAGACCGTGTCGCGTTGATTGGGTTCGGGACGTTTTCGATTTCGCAGCGCAAGGCCCGCAATGGCCGCAATCCGCAGACCGGGGCGACCATCAAGATCGCTGCCCGCAAAGTAGCGAAGTTCACTCCGGGCGCAGAGTTAAAGAAAGCAGTTAACCGCAGCAAGTAGCTGAGGGCCAGATTTCAGAAGAGTTTGCAGACGGCGGGGGGTCGGCCCTGCCGTTTTTCTCTTAATGAGGCTTCGGCAAGAGAAAACCCGCGCGTTCTCGATATTGGCTGTACTGTTCCCCGAATTCAGTCGTTAGCAACGCTTCCTCCCGCCGCGCCTTGAATGAGAATCCCGCCACCGCGACGGCAAAACCCAGCAGGCAGCGCCATTCCCCGCCGACCAGGGCGGTGCCGACCATGGCCGTCAGTATCCCCGTATAAAGCGGATGCCGAATCCAGGCGTACGGGCCCGATTGGATCAGCCTGTGATCTTCTTTCAGCGTCACTCGCCCGCTCCAGTATTGCCCCAGGCACGCGCGTGCCCAGATCGTAATTGCACAGCCGCCGCAGGTCAGTCCAAATCCCAGCTCCGCAATCCACAGGGAGCCGGGAACAAATCGCTCACTCAGTGGACCGAGGTAAGTGTGAAGCCAAAACAGCAGCCAATAGCCCAGGACGAGAAAACCGGTGTGAACCAGCCGAACGCCCATCGCCTCTTTCACCTTCGCGCGCTTGATCTTGAGGGCGCTGATGCCAAAGTACGCCGCCGCACAGTACCACGCCCACAAGCTCCAATGCCATTGCATCGCGGTTGTCATAGATTTACCTCAGACCTTATGCTTTTCTCGCAGTCTCCGGCTGCGCATTCGCGAAATCCACCCCAGTTCCGACCGGATCTGTCTGCGCAGAAAGCGCAGCACTTCTCCGCCGTAGTAACCAATGTCCATTCTCGCCGCCCGACCCTCCAGCCGCTCTTGCCGGCTGCGCAGGTACCTTTCACGCACCTGGAGAATTCGCCCACGATCTTCACTCGGCAACAGCTCGAACATCCCGACCCGAGTCACAAATGCCGGCTGTGAATCCGCATCTTTCTCTGTGTAGGCAATGAGTTCTTCCAGGAGAGCTTGGCGTCCCGCCTTCGTCAGAGAGTACTGCTGCCGCGTCTGGCCGCGTTCCCCGGGCGCCGTCTTTTTCATTACCCACCCCGCTGCGGTAAAACGCCGCAGCATGGGATAGATGAGGTTGTTGTGTAAAGCTTCCTGTCCTGTGATCTGCCCGGCTTCATGCTTGAGCTGGTAGCCGTGCTTGGGCCCGCTCGCTAGCATGGCAAGCACGATTAGATCATTCATGACAGTGTCAATTATGACTTATTAATCAAAGACTGTCAACCCTGTAAACGCTGACAACCGGGACTTGGGGCGCCGTAAAAGGGCTATGTACGAAGTTCAACCACTGTTGCTCCACCACCGCCTTCATTCTGCGGAGGCTCGGCAACCGACTCAACATGGGGATGTTTCTGCAGGAATTGACGCAGAGCTTTGCGAAGTATTCCCATGCCGCTGCCGTGCACAACCCGCACCCGGGGCAAACCGGCGAGAAAAGCGCGATCCACAAACTTCTCGACCTCGCGCGTAGCATCATCGACTGTGCGTCCGATGACATTGATCTCCGATGGCATGTTCTGGTGTTCGCTCTCGAGAGACACGGAAATCCCGCGGGCCCGCGCGGCCTTCACCGGAGATTCTTCCGCCCGGACTAGCACCTCCGCAATGTCATCGCGGGCGACCTTCATCTTCATCGTCCCAATCTCAGCGTCGAAGTGATTGTCGTCGATCCGGCGCAGGATGCGGGCGGCTCGCCCCAGTGATTTCAGCTTGACCGTGTCGCCCTCCGAGACGTGCTTCACAACCTGGGGCTGCGCATGCGGATCGTCGCGGTCGGCGCCGGTCGAATGAGCGACCACCGCGGAATCGAACTGTTCGCGAAATTCGCGGCGCAGCTTCGCCATCCGCCGCTCGGCATCTTTCGAAAGCTTCTGCGTTGCCGCCCGGTCCTGCACCGCGCGGACCGCCTCCCGCGCATGGTATTCCAAATCCTTCAGCAGACTGTCAAGTTTCTTCTCAAGTTCTTTGACTTTGTTCTGCTGCTCTCGCTTGCCCTCTGCGGCCAGATGCGCCTTTTCGAGTTCGACCTCTCGCTCGCGTTCGCGTAGTCGAAAGCGATCGCTCTCCAGCTGACGCAACTCGGCATGCAGCCGGTCGAGGAACTGGGCCACATCCCTCGCCTGTGAACCAAGTCTTGCCCGGGCCGATTCAATAATCTCCGGGTTCAGCCGCAAACGCTGTGCGATGTTGATCCCCGCCGAGGCGCCGGGTACTCCCGTCTTGATCTCATAAGTGGGCTGCAAGGTGGCTTCGTCAAAACCAACGGCTGCGTTCAGCACGCCGTCCGTGTTCGCGCCATACACCTTCAGCGACGTGTGATGAGTGGAAATTACCGTCAGGCAGCTGACCCGCCGAAAATATTCCGCTATCGCAACTGCCAAGGCGGCGCCTTCTTCTGGATCGGTCGCCGAACCAAGTTCGTCGAGCAAAACCAGTGATTGTACTGTTGCCGTGCGAGAGATGAAATCAATATTGGTTACGTGCGCCGAAAACGTTGAGAGATTCTGTTCGATGGATTGATAATCGCCAATATCAGCAAGCACCGCGTCGAAAATCGGCAACTCGACGCGGTCCGCCGCAACAGGAATTCCGCATTGCGCCATCAACGCGAGAAGACCGATGGTTTTCAGGGCGACCGTCTTGCCACCAGTATTCGGGCCGGTGATAACCAGTTCGCAATGTGAGGAATCAAGTTCAATCGAGACTGGAACGACCGCCGCTCCCTTCAGCTTCAGGTTCCTTTCAAGCAGAGGATGGCGGGCATTGATCAAAACCAGTCGCTCGCGGCTTTCCGGACCGCCCTCGGACAAAAACTTCACCGCTGTACAGTTGTAGTCCTCGGCGAACCGGGCCTTGGCAAATTGCAATTCAAGTTCGGCGAGAACCTCTGCGGCCGCACGAATCGCTTCCGCGTACCGCCCAATCCGCTCGGTCATTTCGAGCAGAATGCGGTGGATCTCCGCCTGCTCTTCATCGAGCAGGCGCACCAGTTCGTTGTTCAGTTCGATGGTTTCGAGCGGCTCAACGAAGACCGTCTGCCCGCTTGAACTCGCGCCATGCACCACGCCCTGCACGCGCCGCTTCTGCTCGGCCTTGACGGGTACCACAAAACGCTCGCCGCGGATGGTGATCAGCTCATCCTGCGCCGCTCCGCCTTCAGAGAGATGTCGCAGAAAACCGTGCAGCGATTCCTGAATTGAACGTCTTTGTTTTTCAATTTGCCGGCGGATGCGCGTCAACTCAGGCGATGCGTGGTCCTCAAGTGTCCCATCAGGCAAAATCTTGTTGCGAAAGAACCGCAGAAAATCAGCAAAATCGCTGATTCCACTAGAAAGCTGCGCCACCGCCTCCCACGGCGCTCTCATGGCGGCAGGCGGCTCGGCAGCAATCCTGCGCCATTCCGCTGCGCGATCAACCAGCAGGATCACATCGCGAATTTCTTTGGCTTCGAGTACGGCGCCGGCAATGCGCGCTTTTTCGATCGCCTTTGCGATCTCCGGCAGCCCGCCGAAATCGAAGCCTCCGCCCACGCGCCGGAATTCGCGAATCTCCCCCGTAAGCTGATGTTGATTTTCAATCCAATCGCGGTCGGCAGACGCCGCGAGCGCCGCGATCATGGCCTTCCCAAGCGGCGACGGCGCATAGCCGCGCAACAGTTCGCGGAGCGAGTCGAATTCCAGCACTTGCGCACCGGTATGAGTCAGCGGCGAGACAGGCATTCCTGTTTATGTTACAGGAGAGGGTAGCGCCGGCTCGCTCGCGTATTCTTGGTTGATATCTGACCACCCCGGAGTACACCGAGGAACTGAGGCATCAGACTTCCTCTGTGTCCCCGGTGTCCTCGGTGGTTCAGATTTTGAGATTTATGCCGAGAACAAGAGCCCCGCGCTCCGCTCACCGTACCGCCAGCGTGTAAGAAACCCTTGCTTTAGACAGGTCATACACACCGAAATCGCAACTATAAACCGTCCAGGCTTCAGTGGGATCGGCAGCGTCGGTGGTCGAGGTCCAGTAAAATTCGGTTTCAATAAAGTTGCTGAAAATTGCCGCCTGATAAACCGTATTGTCCGAGTTCAGGAAAGTTGTGTTGAAGAATGCCGCGTGATTGGTTTCCATGCGGTCGGAGAGGCTTTGCATCTCGTTTCGGTTGGGCATTCGCCACTCGCCGGCGTTAGAACCATCCGTCAGCCCGCATGCGCCTTCGGCCAGCGAGTTGATCGTGCTGATCGCGTCTGACCACGCCGCGTGAATGCAATCGGCTTGCTTCAGCCAGATCAGGCCCGTCATCGTATCCGTTACCGTGCCGTTCGCGTTGTCAATCCAGCGCGGATAGGTAAGCCGCACTCCAGTTTGCAGGCTGCCATCATCCCCGGCTGCAAACACCACGTATTCACCGGTCGCCTGCAGCTTGACTGATCCTCCTTTGCTGGTTTCTTTCACCGGCCATACGGCATTGTTCGAAGTTGCTTTCACGTTGGAAACGCTGTCATTCATGTATCGTCCATCGCTGAAGCGTATCGCCCACGCGTCGGGCGAACCCTCCTCGCCCCCAAAATAACTTGTGGAGGACCAGTAGATGCCGTCGCTCACCTGGATAAACGAACTCCCCGCCGCAATTGCAGGGTTGGCGGCAGATGCGTCCACCAGGCTCTCCAGCTCGCCCAGGTTTGGCAGGCGCCACTGCCCGGCAGTTGATCCATCACTCAGGCCACAGGCTCCGCTCGCCAGATCATTCGCGTCAGACAAAGCCTTGGACCAGGTTGTAGATGCAAAGCAGGCAGCGTTCTTAAGCCAGATCAGTCCCGTGAGGTTGTCCGTTACCGTCCCGTCGTTGTTGTCGCTGAACCGATCGATGGGCCACGCCGCTCCTTTACGTTCCCACGCGTCGTCGCCCGCCACATAGCTGGCCTGCTGACCGGTAGCCGCCAAACTCACCAGAGGATTGCTGCCGTCATAAGCGATAAAATCGGCTCCTGTGATGGAAGCATTGGGCAGGGAATCGAAGTCTATGACCGTGAAATAAATCGCAATGTATGGAGATTGGTTCTGCACAAACTGCCCGGTGTAGTCGGCACGTTCGATCTTGGCGCCGCTGCTGATTGAAGGATAGAACCCGTACCCCGTTTTCCGCGCCCAAACCTGATACTCACCCGGTACATCGCCGGTGGTCCCCATGCCAGTGAACGAGTAGCTGCCGCTCGTCTCTGTGGTCGCCGTTTGATAAATAACATTTGAATTCGTTAAAAAATCGGTGACCTTTACTCCAGAAAGCGCATTTGCTTTGAAAATCACGGACCCCGAAATGCTGTCCGGATCCGGCTGGGGCGCCGGATCGGTGTTTCCGCCGCTGAACGATCCGCCACCGCAGCCCGCCAGCAGTAGAAACGCCAGCGACGCCGCGACACAATACGTTCTTCTCATATCGACTGGAAACCCGGCGTGGGTTCAGGATTACATCGGCAAATCCAGATCTTTCTTTAGCCGGTTGCAGTGCGGAGGGAAACAGACGTGAATTCAACTTTCGGTCAAGGCCAATCAGTCTTACCCATTATTGGCGTAAACGGCCGCGACCTCCGGATCGACTACACCCGCCTGGACTAGTTTTTGAATCTCCTCCTCGAAAAGCTGCATGCCTTCAGCAGCGCTTTCCCGTATGAGGTCGACAACTGCGGCGCGGTCATCGCATTCCAGGCAATGCAGCGCGCGAGGATGGCTCTTAAGGATCTCAAGTACCGCCACCCGCCCGCTCCCATTGCGATGCGGCAGCAGGCGCTGAGAGATGATGCAGCGAAATGCCTTGATGAGGCGCGTGCGAATCGCCCGCTGCTCGGCCGCCGGAAAAGCGCTCGCGATGCGCGCGACCGTGCTTGCAGCATCCCCGGCGTTCAAGCTGGAAAGTACCAGGTGGCCTGTTTCTGCCGCTTCGAGCGCCATTTCCATGACCTCGGGCGTGCCAAGCTCGCTCACAAAGATCACATTCGGTGCCTGTCTGAGAGCGGCCCGCATTGCCTGAATGAAATCCGGGGTGTCGCTGTGCAACTCGCGCTGATGTACGGTCGCGCGCTTGTGCATGTGCAGGAACTCGATCGGATCTTCGATGGTGATGATATGGCAGGTGCGCCGTTGGTTGATGCAATCGAGCAGCGCCGCTAGTGTGGACGACTTCCCCGATCCTCGCGAGCCCGTGACCAGCACAATCCCCTCTCGAAGCTCCGCCACGCTGGCAAGGTGCGCCGGCAAGCCTAGGGAAGACAATGTCGGCACCGTCGTCGGTATCACCCGCATCACCACCGCGCAGCTGCCACGCTGGATAAACACATTCACCCGGAAGCGTGCCACGCCAGGCAGGGCATAAGAAACGTCACACGATCCCTGTTCTCGCAACGTGGTTATTGCCTGTTTGTTATTGCCGATCAGGTCGGCGGCAATGCGCCGCGTGTCGTCGGCCGTAAAGGGTGCCATACCCGGCGCTTGCACCGTCAATAATTGGCCCATGGCCTCCACCTGGGGTAAACGTCCCGGCGAAAAGATCAGATCGCTGACGTGCTCATGCGCGCGCAGCATCGCCCCGAGCAGCGAATTCGTGTCAGATGAGCCGCGGTTGAACCCTGAAATGTCGAGCGCAATGGGTGAGTTGGCGGGCGCGGCCATGTGCAATTCAGTCAGCAGCTGGTTGCTCTGGATAATCTAGCGGCAACCGGTGAGCGATTCTACCCAGAAACGCTTCCAGTGAGACTTTGGTAACGCACGGATACTTACTGCTCGCCCAGGCTCGTCAAAAGCTCGCGCAGCTTTTCCATATTCGGCTGAAACTGCTTCGCTTCTTCAGAGCTAAGAGGAAGCTTTTTCTTAATACGCAATATCGTATCGAGCGCCTTATGCGCGTTGACAGAATTTCGTCTCCGCTTTGCAGAGCCCGGCGGGGACTGAAGCGCAATTTGCGCCATGGTTATCGCGATTTCCAGTTCGACCGCCAGAAAGCTCAGCCCACTCCCGCGCACATTCCCAAACAAGCGCTCCTTTCGCTCAAACCCGGATTGACCTGCCGCCCGCATCATATTCCTTAGATGCCAGACCACCGGAAGCCGGTATGTGAAAAAGGCCCTCAATCGAGGGCCGTTGAATTACCTCTTCACTTTCTCACGCAGTCCGCGGTGGGGTAGTTGTGCCCCCGCTACCCGGCGAAGTAGTTCCCGGAGCTGTCGTGCCCCCCGCTGGAGGAACAGCCTGAGGATTTGGATTCGTTCCAGGAGTTGTCGTGCCCGGGGTGGTTGGCGTGGTCTGGGGAGTGTTCACGTCCGGATTGGTTTCGCCCGGAGGCATGGCTCCCGGAGTTGTGGCCGTTCCAGGGTTCACTCCCGGAGTCGCCGTTCCTGTGCCCGGCGTTGCCGGCGTACCCGGAGTCGCCGCCGTCCCACCCGGAGTGGCTGCCGTGCTACCCGGAGTAGACGCTGTTCTTCCCGGCCTGGCCGCGGTTCCTGCGCCGGTCGTTCCAGTTGCTCCGGTCCCGGTTTGTCCGCCTGCGGTCGCACCGGTTCCCGTATTTCCTGCGCCTGCACCAGCGCCGGCTCCAGCACCGGTACCGGCTCCGCCAGCCTGCATGTCGACCGCCAGCGCTGCCATCTCATATGTACCGGAGTTAAAGAGCGATCCTGTTGTCGTCCCCGCCCCGCAATGGTCCGCAACTTTGGTCGCGCTGGTAACCTGGAAGATATCGCTGTTCCCGGCAGTCGCAGTGGCGCTCATTCCCGGCTGATTTGTCGCTGCTGTCGCTGATCGATCAGCACCACTCGTTCCCCCAGTCGCAGTGGCGCTTGTGCTGCTGCCCAGCTGTCCGGTTACCTGGACTTCATTTCCAACAAGTGTCCGCAGCTCCGCCAGGTCTCCGCTCAAGCTGTAGGCTTTTCCGCTCTGCTCGTCAGTCAACGTGTAATTTCCACTCTCCGCTGATCCCGACAGGCATCCCTTTATTGCTGTAGGATTACCCCCCGTCGTGCCCGCCTGCCCGTTCATCGTCGACCCACCCATAGTTGCTGAATTCTGCATGGTGGAGGTTTGCCCCGTCGCGTTCTGCGTGGCAGATGCGCCCGGCGCTGTCTGAGAAGGGTTTGTCGCAGCCGTGCCTGCTCCCGCAGTCTGGCCCTGATTCGTCCCCGTTTGTGTGCTCGTTGTGCTTTGGCTGGAAGTAGAACTATTTTGGCTTGTGCTGGGCGTTGTGTCCTGGGCGACTACCCACGAACCCGCCATCAGCAGCACAGCTAATGTCACCACCGCTTTACTCATATGCTATGCCTCCGAGAGAAATCCCCGCGCGATTCGCGCTTGTACTACTCTACGGAGCTCGCCGGGCCGCGTGAATCCGGTGGAATCTTTATCTGGCGCGTGAAGCTGCGGTACATCAAATTTGCGTGCATCCGGGAAAGTATTACGCAATATCGCTTTACCAACTTAAGAGCCGGGTTCCGAGCTGCTCAAATTGATAACCGGACCTCGTCGCCGATCTCAGAGGTTGCCGACCGGAACGTCGGTGTGGTGGACAAGATTCCCAAGTCACTCTTTGCGGCATTGAGGCGTTCAGCAGGCGTGAGCGCAACCCGGGGTCCCCGCGGACAGGATTCCTGTTCGCGGGGGCAGCAATCAGAGTCTGCTGCCGAAATTCGAGCGTAGCCACGGACCCCCGCTCAAACTCGCGAGTTACAATGAATTACCCGAAGCGGGCCCTTAGCTCAGCGGTTAGAGCAGTGGACTCATAATCCATTGGTCCCAGGTTCAAATCCTGGAGGGCCCACCAATAGTCCTCAGTCCCCTCTGAAGCTGCGTCCCGTCTGAATTCTATTGGAATTCCTGCTTTTTCCCATCCGCCCCCGGCGGCGTCCACGTGAATCCATGATAATTAAGGTTCGAATCCTGAAAATACCCCGAGACCACGCCGCTATCGTTCACGCCAATAGCCCAGGTCGAAAACGCTCCCGGAAACTGTACGCTCGTCACCGTGTTGTTCTGATACACGAAGCCGTAATACTGGTCTGAGTCATGGGCCTTCTGTGGGTAATAACCCACCATGGCAGAGCCCGATGGGCTGATCCCGGTCGCCAAAGCGTCGGAAGTATCCGGCACATTAAGAAATTTGAATCTATCCGCCTGAAACGAAAAACTCTGCAGGTTGGAGCTTCCCCTCTTTTTCAAGCAATACCCAACCACCCCGCCATCACCGCTGATTCCGTTCGCCCACGTGCCTCCCGCTCCCGGCACCTGAAAAAACTGAATGGTTCCCGACGAATCGACAAACCCTTCATACGGCGTGGTCTGCGTCTCATCGACGATCCCGACGATCGT
>Ga0335079_10000984_pt1 | contig 32279 bp, 27 predicted proteins | sample Lox_Sample_33_FD_206719 | JGI IMG/M metagenome (GOLD analysis project Ga0335079, IMG submission 206719) | Soil microbial communities from Loxahatchee National Wildlife Refuge, Florida, United States - Lox_Sample_3.3 | ecosystem: Environmental > Terrestrial > Soil > Wetlands | place: USA...
TCATTACTCCCAGGCAGCGTGTTTCTCTACACGCGCTGCAACTGCTCACGGACGCAGCCAACCTGCTGCGGCTCTTCCTCGATCAGCCGGTCGCAACCAGCGCACCGACCGAATACGCCCGCGACGAACCGATGACCTTTCGCTCCTACGGTGCAGACTGGCGCCTCGAGGCCGAGCGCACGTCGCTCGAGGTAGCCCTCTCCTACAACAGCCAGCGCTACAGGCTCGGTCCGACCCTCAACAACGACACCAAGGTTGCAGATATCGTGCTCACCCGCCAGCTGCGTCCGGCGCTTGACCTGTTCGTCGGAGCGGATCTCCAGCACCAGGACTATGCCCTCGTCAGGCCAGTGTGGGTGGCAAACTCACTCGCGGGTCTGCGCTGGCAGGCCGGCGAGCGGCTCGGCGTACGCCTGGTTTACGCGCACAACACTCTGACGCCTCACGGCGCCGCGAATCAGGTGGGTCTCTCGGTCTACTACGGATTGATTCAGCCCAAGCCGGTGGTCAGCGAGACCGCCGCAGCGGCCGGTGCGTCGCCCGTTATGCTGCCGACTTCGCCGATGAGCACCCAGACGCCGCCGCACTGAGGAGTCCCGACGTCGAGACACCCCCTCGGACGGAGGTGCCCGGGAGTGCGATGCAACTCACCCCCGCGGTGCCCGTGTGCCTTTACACTAGCTGTAAAGGGCATGCTGTAAAGTTTCCCGCACTGGCCTATGCGCATCCGCGTCCTCGGACAATCCGTACCCGTCTCGATTGCAGTCATCGCGCTCGTCGAGGGCGCACTGTCCTTCCTGGCCGTGTACGCGGCGGCGCTGATTCGCTTCCCGGCGGCACTCGCGGCGCCGCAGCGGCTCGAACGAGAGCTGGGTCCCCTATGGCCCGGCGCCGTGCTCCTGAGTGCCGTCGTGGTCGCCTGCATGCTGGCCTTCGGCCTGTACAGCGCGCGTCAGCGGGCGCAGTCGGCGGGCATCCTCGTACGCGTGTTGGCGGCACTGACGGTCGCCTCGTGCATCGTCGCCGCGGCCTTCTACGTCATTCCCAGCCTGCGGCTGACCCGTGACATCGCGGCGCTGGCCGTGATCCTCGCCGGCTGCGGTCTGCTCGCCTCACGGCTGCTGCTGGTCCGGTACGTCGATGAGAACATGTTCAAGCGCCAGGTCCTGGTCTACGGCGCGGGTGCCGGCGCCGCCGCCATCGCCAGCCTGCGCCGCTCGGCCGACCGGCGCGCCTTCGCGCTGGTCGGCTTCATCCAGCCGCCGGGAGAAGCGCGCGCGGTTCCCGTAGACAGGGTGCTCGAGCCGGCCGGGGATCTGTCGGGTCTCTGCGATCGGCTCAGTGTCACCGAGGTGGTCGTGGCCATGGATGATCGCCGCAACGGCTTCCCGATCCGGGAGTTGCTCGACTGCCGTCTGGCGGGTATCGAGGTCACGGAGCTGCTGACCTTTCTCGAACGCGAGACCGGGCGCGTGCGCATCGACGTGCTGAATCCGAGCTGGATGATCTTTGGTCAGGGGTTCCGGCGCGATCCACTGCGGCTGTTCTCCTCGCGCGCTCTCGATCTGCTCGCGAGTCTGGCCCTGCTCCCCTTCGCGCTGCCGGTGATGCTGCTCACCGTCGTTGCCATCAAGCTGGAGGACGGCTGGCGTGCGCCGGCGGTCTACACCCAGGCGCGGGTAGGCCTCGGCGGACACATTTTTCGCGTGATCAAATTCCGCAGCATGCGCGAGGATGCGGAAACGCATGGCGCTCAGTGGGCGCAGCGCCACGACCCGCGCACTACCCGTGTGGGCGCAGTCATCCGCAAGCTGCGTATCGACGAGCTGCCGCAGATTATCAACGTGCTGCGCGGCCAGATGAGCTTTGTCGGTCCGCGGCCCGAGCGACCCGAGTTCGTCGCGCAACTCTCGGAGAAGATCCCTTACTACGCGCAGCGCCAGTGCGTGCGGCCGGGACTCACCGGATGGGCGCAGCTGTGCTATCACTACGGCTCGTCCGAGCAGGATGCGCTGGAGAAGCTGCAATACGACCTGTTCTACATCAAGAACAACAGCCTGCTGTTCGATCTGACCATCCTGGTCCAGACCGCGGAGGTCGTTCTGCTTGGCAAGGGAGCGCGGTGATGGCCGTAAGCCACCGGCGGCGCAAGCTGCTGATCGTCGTGAACGACCGAACCCTGCGGCGCCAGCTCGAGACGGTGTTCTCCGACCTCGACGTGACCGCCGGCCGGATGGACGATGATACGCTCGCCATCGTGCGGCGGACCGAGCCGGACGTCGTGCTGCTCGACCTCGGCACCGCGCGCGAGCCGAGTGCCGCCCGACCGAGCCTGGAGCTCCTGCGCCAGATCTTGAGTCTCACCCCCGACGTGAAGCTCATCGCCATCACCGAGCACGATGCGCGCGAGCTCACGGTTGCGGCGATCGGGCTCGGGGCGACCGACTTCTACCACAAGCCCTTTGACGCCGGGGTTCTCTCGCTCGTGGTGCGGCGCGCGCTGCGGATTCGCGAGCTCGAGGAAGAGAACTGGCGGTTGCGCGAGCGCACCGGCGACATGGCGCTCGAGGGTATCGTCGGCGTGAGCGATGCGGTGCGGGGCTTGTGCCGCGCGATCGAGAAGGTCGCCCCCACCAGTGCCACGGTGCTCCTGCTCGGCGAAAGCGGCACCGGCAAGGAGCTCCTGGCGCGGGCGCTGCATCGTCTCTCGGGGCGCTCGCATAAGCCCTTCGTCGGCATCAACTGTGCCGCGATCCCCGAGACGCTGCTCGAGAGCGAGCTGTTCGGCTACGAGAAGGGGGCCTTCACCGGCGCCGCCAAGCGCACCGCCGGCAAGCTCGAGTCGGCCGAGGGCGGCACGGTCTTCCTCGATGAGATCGGGGAGATGCCGCCGCCGCTCCAGGCGAAACTGCTGCGCGTCGTGCAGGAGCGCAGCGTCGAGCGCGTCGGCGGCCGCGTGCCCGTCGCGCTCGATCTGCGCATCGTCTGCGCCACCAACCGCGACTTGCAGACGCTCATGGGGAGCGGCGCCTTCCGCGAAGATCTCTTCTACCGCCTGAGCGAGGTCACGATCCGCGTACCCCCGCTGCGCGAGCGGCAGGGGGACAGCCTGCTCCTCGCGCAGTTCACGCTGCAGCAGATCTCCGAGCGCTTCGGCAAGCCCACCCGCGGGCTCGCCCCGGATGCAATCCGCGCCATCCAGGCGCACCGCTGGCCGGGCAACGTGCGTGAGCTCGAGAACCGCATCAAAGGCGCGGTGATCATGGCCGAGGGAGCGGTGGTCACCGCGCACGACCTCGGGCTCGAGGATCCGGGCGACGACCCGGAGTATCTCAACCTGCGCACCGCGCGCGCGCGCGCCGAAGCGCAGGCGGTGCGTCAATCGCTCGCGGTCACCAAGGGAAATCTGTCGCGCGCCGCGGAGGTGCTCGGCGTCACCCGCCCGACCCTCTACGACCTCCTCGAGAAGCACGGCATCGACGCGGCGCAGTTCGCGCGATCCACGCCGCCTGGCGGCGCTGCGGAGGCCCCGGCCCCGCGCTCCGAGCCGCAGGCCGCCTCCGGCGAGCCCACGGAGGAGCCGCACGGGGTCTGAGCGCGGCTTAGGTCCTCAGCGCTGCTTGAACTCCTCGGGCGTCAGCTGGTGCCGCGCCAGGAGCTTGTAGAAATCCGTGCGGTTACGCCGGGCGAGCCGCGCCGCCTGACTGACGTTGCCGCCCGTGATCTGCAGGATCTGCGAGAGATAGCTGCGGGTAAACTCATCGCGCGCCTCGTCGAAGGAGGGCAGCCGCCCCGGCGAGCCGCCGAGTGATTGCTGCACGAGCTCGACCGGAATGATGGGGGTCTGCGACAGCGCCACGTTCTGCCGCACCACGTTCTGCAGCTGGCGGATGTTGCCGGGCCAGTCGGCGGTGGCGAGGAGCTCGACCGCCTCGGGCGCGTAGATCTTGCGCACCCCGCTCTCGCGCGCGATCTGCGCGAGGAAATGCGCGACCAGCATGGGAATATCCTCGCGGCGGCGGCTCAAGGGGGGAATCTCGATGTGCACGACGTTGAGGCGATAGTAGAGATCCTCGCGGAACTGCCCGCTCGCCATGAGCTGCTGCAGGTCGCGGTGGGTGGCGGAGATCACGCGCACGTTGACCGGGATCGCCTCGCCGCCGCCCGCCGGGCGGATCGCGTTCTCCTGCAGCACGCGCAGGAGCTTTACCTGCAGCCGCATCGGCATGTCGCCGATCTCATCGAGCATGAGCGTGCCGCCGTCAGCGGCCCGGAAGAGACCCTGATGCTCACGCGTCGCCCCGGTCAACGGGCTCTTCTCATGGCCGAAGAGCTCCGACTCCAGCTGGTTCTCCGCCATCGCGCTGCAGTTGATGGCGATGAAGGGCTTGTTGCGCCGGGGGCTCGCGCGATGAATAGCGCGCGCCAGCAATTCCTTACCGGTGCCGTTCTCGCCCGTGATGAGGACGCGCGCATCGGTTCCGGCGACCATGTGCGCCTGGGCGAGCTTCTCCTCCATGACGGCGCTGCGCGTCACGATCTCCGCGCGCCAGTCCTCGTCCGACGCCCCGAAGCCCGAGATGCGCAGCGCCTTCTGTACCTGATCGAGCAGCTCCTGCTTGTCGACCGGCTTGGTGAGGAAGCCGAAGGCGCCCATCTGCGTCGCCTGCACGGCGTCCGGGATCGTTCCGTGGGCGGTGAGGATGATCACCTTGAGCCCCGGCCAGCGGTTCTGCAGCTCCTTCAGGAGCCCGATGCCGTCCATCTGGTCCATGCGCAGGTCGGTGATCACCAGGTCCGGGCGGAAGCGGCTGGCGGCGGCGAGTGCCTGGGCGGCGCTCTCGACCGCCTCGACATCGTAGCTCTCCGCGCGCAGGCGGATGGTGAGGAGGCGCAGCAGGCCCGGGTCGTCGTCGACCACGAGAATGCGCGCTTTGCGTTTTCCGATCTGGTTCAAGTGCGGCTCCCTAGCCTCTCATGGGTGCGGCGAGGTGGTGTTGGGCTTGCGCTCATTCAATGAGCGCTCGATGTTGGCGATCGCATCCAGCTTGGCGCGCGCCTCGTCGAGCTCCTTACGGAGTCGTGCGTTCTCGTCGAGCTCCGCCTGCAGGCGGCGAGTGGCCGCCGCCATCCGCGTCTGGTCCTCGCGCACCGAGTCGGTCTGCAGCCTGCGATTTTCCGCGACGAGCGTCAAATGGTCGTCAATTTGCGAAAGCTCGAGGAAGGCGAGGGCGCGCTCGGCCGGCAGTAGCGTCTCGGGATGCGCCATGAGCTCGCGCAGCAGGCGCTGGGCGCGCGGCTGGTCGGTGGCCGGGTGGCCGGGGGTCGCGAGGATCAGCGCGAGCCTGAGCTCACGGCTCGGCGTCGGCGCGGTGTCGTACTCGCTTTGTGCGCGGGCGACGATCTCCGCCTGCTCGGAGGCCGTGCCTTGCACCAGGCGTTGCAGGAGCAGCAGGTAGTCCGAGAGCACGAGTGAGGAGGTCGAGGCCGGCTGCGAGAGCTGCGGGGTGGGGGTGGCGTGGTCACGCGCGAGGAAGCTGCTGTTGCAACCCGCCACCACAAGCGCGAGCAGCGCGATGCCGAGGCCCGCGCGCTGTGGCTCAGGCCGCGCGTGCATGCGCTTTGGCCTTTGCGACCGTGCTGACCGGCTGATCACCGGTCGTGGCACGGATCGGCATGGTGATGCGGAAATGCGCTCCGGGGAACTCGCCGTCGACGATCTCCACCGTACCGTTGTGCGCCGAGACGAACTCGAGCACCACCGACAATCCGATGCCGGTACCCTTCACCGCCGTGCTGCGCGCCGCACGGCCGGTATAGAAAGCCTCGAAGATGTGAGCGCGGTCCTCAGGCGGAATGCCCGGGCCGCTGTCGGCCACATCGAGGATGAGACGGGCGGCAGCGGCCCGCGCCCGCACGTAGATGGTGCCGCCCTTGGGGGAATATTTGACCGCGTTCGACACCAGGTTCTCGAGGATCAGGCGGATCTTGCCGCGATCGGCGACGAGCGTGATGTCCTCGATCCGCACGTCGAGCCGCACGCGCTGCGAGAGGAGCGTGAGCTGTTGATTCTCCAGTACCTGCTTGACGAGCGGACGGAGGCGAAACTCGGTGGCCTCGAGACCGACGCTGGAAGTCTGCCAGGCGCTGAAGGAGAGGAGATTCTCGATCATGCGCTGCAGCTTGATGCCGTTCTCGCGCAGAATCGCCGTGACTTCGCGCTGGCTCGAGTCGAGCTCACCGACCGCCCCGTCCATGAGGAGCTCGGTTCCCTCGCGAATGTTGGCGAGCGGAGTCTTGAGCTCATGCGACATGTGGCGCAGGAACCGGTTGCGCTCGTGGGCGAGCTCGAGCAGCCGCTGACGCAGCCACTCGAGCTGGCGGCCGAGTCGCTCGAGGTCATGGGGTCCGCCAACGGCGATGGTGTTGGTGAAGTCTCCCTGGCCGAGCTCGCTGATGGCGCGGTCGAGCTGGCGGAGCGGCCGGCCGACGCCGACAGTGAGCACCAGCACCGCGAGGAGGGCGAGGGCGCCCGCTGCGCCGACCATCACCAGCAGCTGCTTGCGGGCATGCAGTGTCTGCGCTTCCAGTGCGGCGAGCTGGGTGTCGACCACGGTTTTGCTCTGCTCCGCCACCTGCTCGACCAGGACCGACAGCTGAGTGAAACGGGCGGACAGATCCGCGGCGGTTGCGGCGCTGTTGCTCGGCGGGGTCGAGAGCACGACGAAGCGGGTGCTGGCCTGAAGGTGGCCGAGCTCATCGAGGGTTCCCTGCGCCTCGGCGGTCGCGTGACGGCGCAGCTGATCGCGCGTGAGCGTGAGGCGCTCGTCCTCGGAGCGATAGAGGTCGAGGAGCTTCGGGTCGGCCAGGACATGAAAGAGCCGCGCGGTGCGCTCGAGGGAGGCGATCTGGGCGAAGAGCGCCTGGCTGGCGCGCGCAGCGCTCACCCCCTCGACGATGATGCGCTGCCCGGTATCCGCCAGGATCCGCATCTGCAGCAGCGCGGTCACGATCGCGGCGAGCAGCGGCACGGCCATCAGGCCTAAGCCGAGGAGCATCAAGCCACTCAGTGACTTGGGACGGGCCCACTGCATGGAAGCATTCTACCGGGCCGGTGTTTTAGGTGTCTGTGATTAGCGACACTATGTCTCCAGATGGCGACAGTCCCCAGAAACGCGGAGATAAAGCCGCAAACAGGCTCACCAGGGGTCGCGCTTAAGCTGCCGCTCCCACTCGAGCGACGTGCGCACGATGGTGTCGAGGTCATCGAGCCGCGGGCGCCAGCCGAGCTCCCGCCGGATCCGCTCCGCGCGGGCGACGAGCGAGGGCGGGTCGCCCGCACGCCGTGGCTCCTCGCGCACGTTGAGCTTCGTTTGAGAGGCACGCTCGACCGCGGCGAGCACCTCGCGCACGCTGTAGCCATGACCGTAGCCGACATTGAGTGTCGTCGATCCACCGCCGTCCCGCAGGTACGTCAACGCATCGAGGTGAGCGGCGGCGAGATCCTCGACGTGCAGGTAGTCGCGTACGCCTGTCCCATCGGGAGTCGGGTAGTCGGTTCCGTAGATGGCGAGGCCCGGCCGCTTGCCGACCGCCGCCTCGCAGGCGACTTTGACCAGCAGTGTGGCATTGGGTGTCGCCTGGCCGATGCGGCCGGAGGTGTCAGAGCCCGCGACGTTGAAGTAGCGCAGCGCCACATAGCGCAGCGCGGAAGCAGCGGCGACATCGCGCAGCATCCACTCCGACATGAGCTTGGAGGTGCCGTAGGCATTGATGGGCGCCGTGGCGGTGGTCTCGGAGGCGAAGCCCTCGGCGGGCATCCCGTAGACGGCGGCGGTAGAGGAGAACACGAAGTGTTTGACACCCGCTTCGAGGCAGCACTCGAGCAGCGTGCGTGTCGAGCAGGTGTTGTTGCCGTAGTACTTGAGCGGCTCGCGCACCGACTCCGGCACGATGGTGTAGGCGGCAAAGTGCATCACCGTGTCGACCGCGTGCGAGCGCAGCAGCGCGAGCACCGCCTCGCGGTCGCCCACCTTGCCGACGATGAGCGGCGCATCCACCACCGCGCGACGGAAACCGCGCGAGAGGTCGTCCATCACGACGACGCGCTCGCTGCGCGCGCGCAGCTGCAGCACGACATGGCTGCCGATGTAGCCTGCGCCCCCGGTGACCAATATGCTGCCGTGTTCCATGGACTCGCTTTCGCTCGACCGCTCGTGAAGCAAGGGCTGCGATGATACGCAAAAGCGCTGGCAGCGAGCTGCAGCCCTTTAACGGCCTCACGCCCGCGGTGGTGCTGGATGCAGCCGCCGCGGCGGGCCTCGATCCCGACGGGCGCCTCTTTGCTCTCAACAGCTACGAGAACCGTGTCTACCAGCTCCACGGCGCCGAGGGGCCGCTCGTGCTCAAGTTCTATCGTCCCGCGCGCTGGAGCGATGCGCAGATCGCCGAGGAGCACGAGTTCACGGCCGAGCTTGCCGCCGCCGAGCTACCGGTCGCCGCGCCGCTGACTTTCGGCGGGACGACGCTCATCCACTACGACGGCTTCCGCTTCGCCTGCTTCCCGTGGCTCCGCGGCCGTGCGCCCGAGCTCGACGCGCCCGAGGCCCGGCAGCTGCTCGGGAGAACGCTGGCGCGGCTCCATCAGGTGGGCGCGCGGCGACCCTTCGAGGTGCGGCCGCACGTCGGCATCGAGCGCTTAGGCTGGCAGGCGCGCTCACAGGTGCTCGCGAGCGAGCTGCTACCGGCCGCACTCACCGAGCGCTACTCCTCGGTGAGCGGAGCGCTCCTCGAGCGCGTGGTCGCCGCCTTCGCCGCCGTCGGCAGCATCACCGAGATCCGCCTGCACGGCGATTGCCATCTCGGCAATCTCCTCTGGAACGAGCACGGACCGGCCTTCGTCGACCTGGACGACTGTGCCATGGGCCCTCGCATTCAGGACCTGTGGATGATGCTCTCGGGGTCGCCCGCCGAGCAGCAGCGGCAGTGGGCCGAGATCTTCGAGGGCTACAGCCAGTTCGCGGATTTTGATCTGCGCGAGCTCGCCCTCATCGAGCCGCTGCGGGCATTGCGCATGCTTCACCATGCGGCCTGGGTCGCGCATCGCTGGAGCGACCCGGCGTTTCCGCGGGCCTTTCCCTGGATCGGCGAGCCACGCTACTGGGAGGGGTATCTGCAGGACCTGCTCGAGCAGATCGAGGCGATCGACGATCCGCCGCTCTTTCGGGGCAGGGATTGAGAAGAACGCGAATCCGTACGTGCGCGCAGGCCCGTTCCTGAGGTAACGTGCGCAGCCCATGGAAGCCAGAACCCCGCGTTTAGCCCCCGGTTTCGTGTTCGGCCTGGTGCTTGCGCTCAGCGTGGCCGGCTGCGGCTCCAGGAGCCAGACCGCGCCTAAGCCCAAGGCGGCCGCTCCGGTGAGGGCTGCAACCCCGGCCGACAGCCTCTCTCCCAATCTGGTCGCTGCGGTGGCCACCACCAAGAGCGGGGCGGGGCTGCTACAGGTCAAGTTCGAGCTCGCCGCCCGCCCCGTCGTGGGCGAGACGGTGGATGTAGACCTCGTCATGGTGCCGCAGGCCGATACCATCGACCGGATCACGGGAACGGTCCAGGCGGACGATGGCGTGGAAGTGGTGAGCGGAGGGAACATCTCCACGACGGACAAGATCACCTTCGGTACCCCGATTCACCATGCCCTGAAAGTGCGGGCCAAGCGCGATGGCATCTTCACCCTGGCCGCGGCGCTCTCGATCGAGGCTGGCGGCCAGAGCCTGGCTCCGGTCTATTCCCTGCCGCTCATAGCCGGGAACGGCATGGCCGATACGGGAGCCGCCCCCACACCCACACCGGGTCCCGCCAAGCCGGCTCCGCCGACGGCAGCGAAATAGAACCTTCCCGGGAACCCGCCAGAATCGGGAGAGGCTTCACGGGCCGCCCCGAGGCCCACTCGTATGATTTGAATCGGGCTGGTTCGACTTCATTATGTCAAACATGCGGAGCATGCGGACGCTCGCTGAGCCCCAGGAGGCGATTCCCGGGCAAACCACGACGCTCGTTCGTGCGGACCCGCGTCCCGACGATGGTGAGGATCTGCATCCGGCCCTGAGCGCACAGCTCAAGGAGCTGCAGCTGCGAACCGGCAGCGACACGCCCGATCTCGGGATGCTGCTGAAGCTCATCAACGACCACTACCACACGGCTGAGCGCGAGCGGCGCGGTATCGTCGAGTCGATGCGCCTCATGGCAGATGAGGCCCGGGCGCTCGCCCACGAGGCGCGCGAGCAGAGCTCCGAGCACCTCCAGGTCATTCTCGATCACATCAAGGACGTCGTGCTCGCGCTCGATGAGGACGGCGTCATCCGCACTTTCAACCCGACCGGCGAGCGCGTGTTCGGCTATGCGGAAGCCGAGGTCATCGGCCAGCGGATCGATCTCCTGCTGCCGAAGCTCGCGAGCGGCGAGACCATCCCTGAGGCGTTGCAGCGCTACGCGGCGAGCACCGGCGACACCGGGCTCGACCTGAAAGCGCGCGAGCTCTGGGCGCGGCGCAAGGGCGGGGAGACCTTCCCGGCGGAGATCGCGGTCAGCAAGGCGCCGCTCACGCGGCGCGACATGTTCGTGCTGTGCCTGCGGGATGTCACCGAGCGGCGCGAGTCCGAGCAGGCGGTGCGCGAGAGCGAGGCGCGCTACCGGCTGCTGGTCGATCACGCGCCGGAAGCGATCGTGGTGCTCGACGTCGAGACCGGCCGCTTCGTCGATGCGAACGTCAACGGCCAGAAGCTCTTCGGCTTGGAGCGCGCACGGCTCCTCGAGGTGGGACCGGTCGAGCTCTCACCGCCGCTGCAGCCCGATGGGGTACCCTCGGGCGAGCGTGCGCGCGCCTACATTCAGCAGGCGCTCGAAGGCGGCTCGCCGGTGTTCGAGTGGTCGCACAAGAACGTCGCCGGCCGCGAGATCATGTGCGAGGTGCGCCTGGTGCGGCTACCGAGCGGCAGCCGCCGCCTGGTGCGCGGCAGCATCGCCGACATCTCCGAGAGGAAGCGCGCCGAGCGCGTGGCCGCCGCCGAGCGCGAGGTGTTCGAGCAGGTGACGCGCAACGCCTCGCTTCCGCAGGTGCTCGCCTCGGTCACGAGTCTGGTCGAGTCGGTGGGTGTGGGCACGGTGTGCTCGGTGAGCGTGCTCGCCGAGGGCCGCGGCGCCTTCGCCTACATGGTGGCTCCACAGCTGCCGGAGGCGATGCGCGTGGCTCTCGAGCGGGCCAGCATCGACATCCGTAACGGCTCGTGCGCCGCGGCCGTCTATCTCGGCCGCCAGGTGCTGGTGGCCGACGTCGGCAAGGATCCCTTCTGGCTCGAGCGGCGCGACGTGGCGCTCGCCGCGGGCCTGCGCACCGCGTGGTCGACGCCCATCAAGGCGGCCGGCGGCACCATGCTGGGTTCGCTCGGGGTGTACCGCGCGGAGCCGGGCCTGCCGACCCCACACGATCTCCAGATCATGGCGCGCGCCGCGCAGCTCGCCGGCATCGCGATCGAGCGCCGCCTCGCCGAGGCCGCGCTCCGCGGCAGCGAATCGAAGTTCCGCGGCCTCTTTGAGAGCATCGCCGAAGGGGTGTACCAGAGCGGCCGCGACGGGCGGTTGTTGTCGGTGAATCCCGCCTTCGTGGCGATGATGGGCTACGGGAGCGCCGAGGAGCTCTACGCGCTGCCGAGTGCGGCGGCGCTCTACTGGGATCCCGCCGACCGCGCCGAATTTACCCGCCGGATCGAGGCCGAGGGGGAGATCCGCGACGCAGAGTTCCTCATGCGCCGGCGCGACGGGCAGCAGCTCGTGATCCTCGAGAACTCGCGCCCGATGCGCGACGCCTCCGATCTCATCGTCGGCTACGAGGGCACGATCCGCGACATCACCGCCCGCAAGCGTGCCGAGCAGGCCATGTTCGCCGAGAAGGAGCGCGCCCAGGTAACGCTGCAGTCGATTGGGGATGCGGTGATTGCCACCGACGCCGAAGGGCGCATCGAGTACTTAAATCCGATCGCCGAGCAACTCACCGCCTGGAGCCTCGCCGAGGCGCGCGGCCAGCCCCTGGGCGCCGTGCTCAAGCTCGTCAACGAGCTCACCCGCGAGCCGATCGGCAATTCGCTCGCCGGCGCCTTGGGGCGCGGCGAGAGCGGCGGCTCCACCGACCACACCGTGCTCATCACGCGCGCCGGCAACGAGGTCGCGATCCAGGAGTCGGCCGCGCCGATCTCCGACCGCGCCGGCCGGGTGATCGGCGCCGTGGTGGTCTTCCACGATGTCACCAGGGAGCGGCGCCTGAAGCGCGCGCTCGCCTACCAGGCGAGCCACGACGCGCTCACCGGGCTCATCAACCGGCGCGAATTCGACAACCGGCTGCACTCAGCGCTCCTCTCCGCGCAGCGCGGCGAGGGCGCCTACGCGCTCCTCTACATCGACCTCGATCAGTTCAAGGTGGTGAACGACACCTGCGGCCACCAGGCGGGCGACCGGCTGCTGCGCGATGTGACGGGCCTGCTGCAGACCCGGGTGCGCACCACCGACACCATCGCGCGCTTGGGCGGCGATGAGTTCGGCGTGCTGCTGGAAGGCTGCACCATCGAGCAGGCGACCCGCATCGCCGAGGCTATCCGCCAGGCTATCCGCGACTTCCGCTTCGTCTGGGGCGCGAGCACGCTGTCGGTCGGAGCCAGCATCGGCATCGTGCAGATCCGCGCCGAGACCGAGACCGTCACCCAGGTGATGAGCGCGGCCGACATCGCCTGCTACGCGGCAAAAGACGCCGGGCGCAACCGCATTCACGTTTACGATGCCGACGGCGTTTCCCACCGCCACCGCGAGATGCAATGGGTGTCGCGTGTCACCCGGGCGGCGGAGGAGAACCGCTTCGAGCTCTTCTTCCAGCCGATCGTGTCGCTGGGATCTGCCACCGGGCCTGACTTCCACGAGCTCACCGTGCGGTTGCGCGACGACGGGGGCGAGCTCGTGCCGCCGTCCGAGTTCATCCCGGCGGCCGAGCGCTATAACGTCATGCCGGTGATCGACCGCTGGGTGGTGAAGCGCGCGCTCGAGCTCCTCGAGGAGCGCTCGCGCCGCGGGCAGCCGCTGCCATTGCTCGCCGTGAATCTGTCCGGAACCTCGTTGAACGAGCAGTCGTTCGTCGACTTCGTCCTGCAAAGCGTCACCGATCCTGCGATCGCCAAGGCGCTGTGCTTCGAGATCACCGAGACCGCCGCAGTCACGAGCCTCTCCAACGCCCGCTTTCTCATGAGCGAGCTGAAAGCCCGCGGCTGCAGGTTCTCGCTCGATGACTTTGGCACCGGTGTGTCGTCGTTCGTGTACCTGAAGACCCTGCCGGTGGATTTTCTCAAGATCGACGGCCAGTTCATCAGCCACGTCGCCCACGATCCGGTCAACCGCAGCATGGTCGAGGCCATCGGCCGGGTGGGCCGTGCGCTCGGGATCGCCACCGTCGCCGAGTGCGTCGAGACGCAGGCGGTGCTCGACGAGCTCAAGCGCATCGGCGTCGACTTTGCGCAGGGGTTCCTGCTCGCACATCCGCGGCCGATCGAGCAGCTGCCGAAGTAGCAGCCAAGGCGTCCTCGCCGCGCCGTACGCCTGCTTGGGTTCGCGGTACCCTTGGCCCTAAAATGCGCGCCTTTCGGGCCTTCATTTAGGATTTCCGTGCGCGTCACCCTCTTGTTGTTGATGACCCTGGCTCTCGTCCCACTCGCTGACGCTCGCCGGGCAGAGCCTCCGCCCCCCACTGACGAGCAGGTTGCCGTGCAGCTGCGCGACGAGGCGCTCGCCGGGGCGGACCTCGCCTGGGACTGGGTGAGCGAGCTCACGACACGCTTCGGCCCGCGCCCGGCGGGCTCGGACAGCGAGCACCGGGCGGCCGAGTGGGCCGCGGCGCGCTTCAAGGCGCTCGGCTTCGCGAACGTACACATCGAGACCTTCCCCGTCACGGCGTGGGTGCGCGGCGTCGAGTCGGCGCAGATCGTGGCGCCGGTGCTCCAGCCCCTCGCGATCGCGGCGCTAGGGGAGTCCCCGGCGACGCCGGCGGCCGGACTCGAAGGAGAGGTAGTGATCTTTCCCACCCTGGCCGATCTCAAAGAGACGCCGCCCGGCTCACTCACCGGCAAGATCGCGTTCGTGGCCGCGCGCATGGTGCGCACACAGGATGGCGAGGGCTACGGCGCGGCGGTCCAGGCACGCTCCGACGGGCCCGCCGAGGCCGCCAAGCGCGGAGCGGTTGCCTTCGTGCTGCGCTCGGTCGGCACCGACACCAACCGCCTCGCCCACACTGGCACGACGGTCTATGTCGATGGGCGTGTGCCGGTGCCAGCCTTCGCGCTCGCCGCCCCCGATGCCGATCAGATCGAGCGCCTGGCGGCGCTCGGCGAGAAGGTGCGCATTCGGCTCTACTCGACCGCCTCCTACGTGAAGGACGCCCACTCGCAGAATGTGGTGGCCGATGTTCCTGGGCGCGTGCACCCGGACGAGGTGGTGCTGCTCGGCGCGCACCTCGACAGCTGGGACCAGGGGACGGGCGCCATCGACGACGGTACGGGGACTGCGATCGTCACTGCGGCCGCGAAGCTGATCCTCGATCTCCCGAACCGTGCACCGAGGCGCACCGTGCGGGTGGTGCTCTTCGGCTCGGAGGAGGTGGCGCAGCCGGTCGCGCCGGGCGGGGCCTTCGGCGGCCATGCTTATGCCGACGGCCATAAGGCCGAGCTCGCGCGCCACGTGCTCGCCGGTGAGAGCGACTTCGGCACCGACCGCGTCTACTCGCTCGCGCTGCCGGCGGCGGTTGCGAAGAGCGCCTTCGCGACGACCCTGGCCCGCGTGCTCGAGCCGATCGGCGTGCTCCTCGCCCGCGAACCCGCGCGCCATGCCGGCACCGACGTCGGCCCCACGGTCGAGGCGGGGGTGCCGGAATTCGCCTTGCTGCAGGACGGCTCGCAGTACTTTGATATTCACCACACCGCCAATGACACCCTCGATAAGGTCGATCGCGAGCAGCTCGATCAGAACGTCGCCGCCTGGGCGGCGCTGGTATGGCTCGCGGCCGACAGCGAGGTCGATTTCCGCCCCAAGGCACCGGCGCATGAGTGAGCAGGTCCTGAAAACCTGCAAAGACGGGGTGTGTGAGCTGCGCTTCGACCGCCCGGAGAAGCGCAACGCGATTACCCATCACATGTACCAGGCGTTCGCGGCCCACCTGCACGCGGCGCTCGCTGATCACGCGGTGCGCGCGGTGCTGCTCTCGGGGGCTGGCGCGAGCTTCAGTGCCGGCAACGACCTGAACGACTTCCTCACGGGGCCTGAGTTCACGAGCGCGCATCCGGTGATGGACGTGCTGCGCACGCTGGCCACCTTCGATAAGCCGCTGGTCGCCGCCGTGCACGGACCGACGATCGGTATCGGCGTGACGATGCTCCTGCACTGCGATCTGGTGGTCGCGGCGCAGGGCACGCAGCTCCTCATGCCGTTCGTGGCCCTCGGGCTCGTGCCGGAGGCGGGGAGCTCGCTCCTCCTGCCGCGGCTCGTCGGCACGCAGCGCGCGGCGGAGCTGCTGCTGCTCGGGCAGCCGCTCGATGCCGCGGAGGCGCAGCGGCTCGGGCTCGTCAACCGCGTGGTCGAGGCGGACAAGCTCCTCGATGAGGCGAGCTCGCTCGCGCGGCGCCTCGCCGAGCAACCCGTGGATGCGCTGCGCGCCACCAAGCGGCTGCTGCGCGGGGATGCGGCGGAGCTGCTCGCGCGCATCGAAGCGGAGGCACAGGCGTTCGGGGCGCGCCTCAAGTCCGAGGAGTTTCGCGCCCAGGTGCGCGCCGTACTCGCCAAGGGCCGCGGTTAACGGCCGCGCGGGGGAAGCCCATGCCCGCTTACTCCTTCGAGGGATTCACGCCGGTGGTGGATGCGCGCGCCTTCGTGCACCCGCTTGCGGTGCTGATTGGCGATGTCCGCGTCGGCCCCGACTGTTACGTGGGGCCGGGCGCCTCGCTCCGCGGCGACTTCGGCCGCATCCTCGTCGGCGCCGGGTCCAACGTGCAGGACAACTGCGTGCTCCACAGCTTTCCGGGCAAGGACGTGCTGCTCGAGGAGGGCTCGCACGTGGGTCACGGCGCCGTGCTCCACGGCTGCGTCGTGCGGCGCGGGGCGCTCATCGGCATCCACGCGGTCGTCATGGACGATGTGGTGGTGGGCGAGGAGGCATTCGTCGGGGCCTCGAGCTTCCTGCGCGCGGGGTTCGTCGTGCCGCCGCGCATGCTCGTTACCGGAGTGCCGGCGAAGATCGTGCGCGCGTTGAAGCCCGAGGAGCTCGCCTGGAAGGCGACCGGCACGCGGGAGTATCAGGAGCTCGCCGCGCGCTGTCTCGCGACGCTCCGCGAGGTGAGCCCGCTCGCCGCGCCCGAGCCCGGGCGTCCGGTGCGTCCGGCTACCACGACGGTTCCGCTACATACGATCGAGCGGGAGAAGTGACCCGGGCGTCTTACCCCGTTGACGGCGGGTCGGCGCGGTCCGGGTGCAGGATGCCGAAGGTCGCGGGAATGCGCGCGTAGAAAAGCCGGATCGCATGGGGCTCGAGATGCGCAAGGAACTTCTGCGCCTCATCCTCGGTGACGATGAACTCGACCTCCACGGTGAGGGTGCCCGCCAGCTCGAAGAAGTGAGCCTCGTGCAGCACGTGGTGGCGACCGAAGCCCGCCATGGCGCGAAATGCCGAGCCGCCGCGGATCCCGAAGCGGTTGGCCTCCTCGAGCAGCCACTCCCACACCGGCCGCCCGCGGTGGCGGTGCCCTTCGTGCACGTAGAACCTGAGAAACGAGCCCTGCATCGCTGATGCTCCCGCGATAACCCTAACTCCTCACCCAAACCACGGTGCCGATGCCGGCGAGCGTCATGAGGAGCGAGCCCCCGAGATGCGCGGCGGCGGCGGCCAGCGCCCAGCTGGCGCGACCCTGCTGAAGAAGCGTCACGACTTCGGCGGAGAAGGTCGAGAAAGTGGTGAGCCCGCCGCAGAAGCCGGTGATGACGAGCAGGCGCCATTCGGGTGCGATGGCCGTGTAGGTCGCGAAGAACGCCACCGCCACCCCGACCACGTAACCGCCGATGAGGTTCGCGGCGAGCGTCCCCGGCGGGATGGGTGGGAAGTGCGCGTTCAAGCTCGCGCCGAGCCCCCAACGCAAGAGCGCCCCGAGGCTCGACCCGACACTGACGGCGGCAATCGCTTTCCACATAGCGTCCGCCCTTGTACCTTGGGGCGCGGGGCGCGCGCAACAGCCTGCAGTATGCTGTCGCACTTTCTCAAAGGGACCCGAAAGGTAATCTCATGTCCAAGCTCCGCATCGGCACCGCGGCCCTGCTGCTCGTGACGCTCACCGCGGCGCTCGCGGGCGGCTGCGCCCAGGAAACACGGCAACACGCCGCGGACCAACGCTTGCGCGCCATCTACGAGGCCGAGTGGCGCTGGCGCAAGGAGCAGTTGCCGGGGAGCGAGGACAGCAACCAGCCCGTCGCCGACCATCTGCCGAAGGTCGATCCGGCCTCGGAAGAGCAGCGGCGCGCGTACTGGGAGCAGACGCTGCGTAAAGTGAATGCGCTCCCGCGTGCGGATCTCTCCCCCGCCGAGCAGGTCAACTACGACGTCTACCGCGCGCAGCTTCAGGTACTGATCGATCATGAGCGCTTTCGCGACTTCGAGATGCCGGCGAACTCCGACTCGACGTTCTGGACGGACCTGGGTTACACCGCACGGCGCCCGTTTCGCACGCTGACCGACTACGAGCACTGGATCGCGCAGATGCGCGACATCCCGCGCTACTTCGCCGAGCAGATGGACGAGATGCGCGCGGGGCTTAAGCGCGGCTTCACGCCGCCGCACGTCACGCTCGAGGGGCGCGATGCCTCGATTACGGCGGTGACGAACGCGACCCCGGAAGCAAGCCTCTTCTATACGCCCTTCAGGGAGATGCCGGGCATTGCGCCTGAGAAGCAGGCGGCGCTGCGCGCCGACGCCGTCGCGACGATCCGCGATGTGGTGCAGCCCGCGTACGTGAAGCTGCTCGCCTTCATGCGCCGTGAGTACCTGCCGGGGACGCGCATCACGCTCGCCGCGGAGGCGCTCCCCGACGGCAAGGCCTACTACCGCGCCAAGATCCGCGAGTTCACGACTCTCGACATGGAGCCGGAGGCGATCCACAAATTCGGGGTCGCGGAGGTCGAGAGGCTGCACAAGGCGATGGTCGATGAGATGCATGCCGCCGGGTTCACCGGCGACTTCGCGCAGTTCCTGCACTTTCTGCGCACCGATCCGCGCTTCTACGTCAAGACCCCACAGGAGCTGCTGATGCGGGCGGCGTGGATCGCCAAGGTGTTCGACGGCAAGGCATCCACCTACTTCGGCTACCTGCCGCGCGCGCGCTTCGCCATCAGGCCGGTGCCCGAGGACCTCGCGCCCTTTTACACCGCGGGCCGCGGCGGCCCGGGCGTCTATCTCCTCAACACCTACGACCTGCCGAGCCGCCCGCTTTACAACCTGACAGCCCTCACGCTGCACGAGTCGGCGCCGGGGCATGCATTCCAGATTCCGATCGCGGCGGAGCACAAGGATCAGCCCGAGTTTCGCCGCCACAGCTACATCTCCGCCTACGGTGAGGGCTGGGCGCTCTACTGCGAGAAGTTGGGCGACGAGATGGGCATGTACGAGACGCCCTACGACCGCTTCGGGATGCTCGGTTACCAGATCTGGCGCGCCGCGCGGCTGGTGGTCGATACCGGAGTGCACTCCGAGGGCTGGACGCGCGAGCAGGCGATGGACTACCTGCGCGAGTACACGGCTCTGCCTGAGCGCGAGATCGGCACCGAAGTGGACCGCTATATCGCCTGGCCGGGTCAGGCGCTTTCCTACTACCTTGGTGAGCGCGCCATCCTCGAAGGACGCGAGCGCGCCGAGCACGCGCTCGGCGAGCGTTTCAACATCCGCGCCTTCCACGATGCGGTGCTCGAGCTCGGCTCGGTGCCGCTGCCGGTGCTGACATCAAGGATTGACCGCTTCATCGCCGACGGCGGCAAGGGACCCTATCCGGACATGGAGTAGGGGCCCGCGAGGGGATACGATACCGCGGCTTTTCCATTTCTCACCGGGAAGGGGACCGACATGAGACGTACAACCTGGGTAGTGGCGGTGGGGGCAGCGCTCGCGGTTCTGGCGGGTCCGACGGTCTTCGCCGAGACCAACAGCCAGCAGGAGAAGATGAAGACCTGTAACGCGGACGCCAAGGCCAAGAACCTGAGCGGCGATGAGCGCAAGGCGTTCATGAAGAGTTGCCTCTCGGACCAGCCCGCGGCGCCCGCGAAGACCAACAGCCAGCAGGAGAAGATGAAGACCTGCAACGCCGAAGCGACGTCCAAGGGCCTTAAGGGCGCGGATCGCAAGAGCTTCATGAGCTCCTGCTTGAAGGGCTCGGGATCTGAAGCGAGCAAATGATGAACAGGCGCCGGTTCCCGGGAGAGGGTCGGCGCCGTTTCTCCGATTGACCGGCCCATGACTGCGTCGGACGAATCCCTGGCGACGGGAGGCTGCACCTGCCGCGCGATGCGTTACGCGATGCGCGGCAAGCCCCTCATCGTGCACTGCTGTCATTGCCGCTGGTGCCAGCGCGAGACCGGCACCGCCTTCGCGCTCAATGCCCTGATCGAGGCGGACCGCGTGACGCTCCTTCAGGGAACGCCCGAGGTCGTGCTGACGCCGAGTAACAGCGGCAAAGGCCAGAAGATCAGCCGCTGCCCGGTATGCCGCATCGCCTTGTGGAGCAACTATGCAGGCGCTGGCGATGCGCTGCGTTTCGTGCGGGTCGGCACGCTCGATAACCCGGACGCGTTTCCACCCGATATCCACATCTTTACCGAATCCAAGCAGCCCTGGGTCGTGATCCCCGAAGGCGCGCGCGCCGTCAGCCAGTACTACAAGAGCGCCGAGGTCTGGAGCGAGGAGAGCCTCGCGCGGCGTCGGGCGGTGCTCGGGAAGTGATCGCATCGCCGCCGCTCGCGGTTATAGCTAAACTGAATACCAGAGGGATAAAAAACAATTATTCTTTAGTACCATAGGCTCTCTAGAATCGCGCCCTGATGCGCAGCCCCACCGAAGCCGAGCCATACCCGTTCGCGGGGCAGCAGCTGCCCTGCTTCATCGGCGGAGAGTTCGTCAGCTCGGGTGAGGGTTTCCCCAATACCAACCCGGTGAATGGCCGGGTGATCGCCACCGTCACCGAGGCCGACGCCGCGCTGGTCGATCGCGCCGTGCAGGCGGCGCGCGCGGCGCTCAAGGGTCCCTGGGGCCGGCTCACGATCCAGGAGCGCTGCGGGCTCTTGCGCAAGGTGGCCGACCGGATCGAGCAGCGCTTCGATGAGTTCCTCGCCGCCGAGATCGCCGACTCGGGCAAGATGCTCGCCCAGGCAAAGTCCTTCGACATCCCGCGCGGCGCTGCGAATTTCCGCTCCTATGCCGATATCGCGCTGGCGCGGGCGTCTGAGTGCTACGAGCAGGCGACTCCCGACGGCCGCGGCGCGCTCAACTACACGGTGCACAAGCCCCTCGGTGTGGTCGCGGCGATCGTGCCGTGGAACTTCCCGTTCCTGCTCCTCACCTGGAAGGTGGCGCCCGCGCTGGTGTGCGGCAACACGGTCGTCGCCAAGCCCTCCGAGGAGACGCCGTCGTCCGCGGTGCTGCTCGCGCAGGTCATGCAGGAAGTGGGCATGCCGCCTGGCGTGTTCAACCTGGTGCATGGCTTCGGGCCAGGCTCCACGGGCGAGGCGCTCGTCAGCCACCCGGACGTGAGAGCCGTCACCTTCACCGGCGAGACCTCGACGGGCGCGGCGATCATGAAAGGCGCGGCGCCGACTGTGAAGGCGCTGTCCTTCGAGCTCGGTGGCAAGAACGCCGCGCTGGTGTTCGCGGATGCGGATTTCGATGCAGCGCTTGCCGGCACGATGCGCTCGGTGTTCTCCAACTGCGGGCAGGTGTGCCTGTGCTCCGAGCGCGTCTACGTCGAGCGCCCGATCTTCGAGCGCTTCGTCGAAGCCCTCGCCGCGCGCGCCCGCGCGCTCAAGATCGGCGGCCCGTACGAGGGCGCGGACTTGGGACCGCTCATCTCGCGGGCACACCGCGACAAGGTTCTGTCCTATTACCGGCTGGCGCGCGAGGAGGGCGGCGAGATCGTCTGCGGCGGCGGCGCGCCGCAGCTCGGCGACGAGCGCGATCAGGGCGCCTTCATCGAGCCGACCATCGTGCGGAACTTGAGCGAGCAGGCGCGCTGCGTGCGCGAAGAGATCTTCGGTCCTGTCTGCCACGTCGCCCCGTTCGATTCCGAGGAGGAGGTGGTGCGCATGGCGAACGACACCCGCTACGGGCTGTGCGCGGCGGTCTGGACCTCGAACCTGCAGCGCGCGCACCGCGTCGCGCGGGCGATGGAAGTCGGCATCACCTGGGTGAACGACTGGTACCTGCGGGACCTGCGCACTCCGTTCGGTGGCGCGAAGCTGTCCGGCGTCGGACGCGAGGGCGGCATGCATTCGCTCGGCTTCTTCTCCGAGCCGATGAACATCTGTGTGAAGTTATGAATCCGGCCTCCCAGAGCGCGGTGATTGCCGGCAAGCCGCGGCCGCGCGGCGCCTACCCGCACTTTCACCGCGCCGGGGATTTTATCTTCGTCTCAGGTACCAGCGCGCGGCGTGCCGATGACTCGATTGCGGGGGCTGAGCCGGGCAAGGACGGCGCAGTGCGGTTCGACATCCGCGTGCAGACGCGTGCCGTCATCGAGAACATCCGCGACATCCTCGCCGCCGCCGGCGCCAGCCTCGCCGACGTGGTCGAGGTGAGCACGTTCCTGGTCAGCATGGACGACTTCAAGGGCTACAACGAGGTCTACAGCGAGTTCTTCGGCTACGAGGGTCCGGCGCGCACCACGGTGGCAGTGGCGGCGCTTCCCCACCCGCATCTGCTGATCGAGATCAAGGCGGTCGCGTGGCGCCCGCGCGGAGGCATCGAGCCATGATCGACATTCATACGCACTTTCTGCCGCGCACCTGGCCCGATCTCGCCGCGCGTTTTGGTAGCTCTGACTGGCCGTGGATGCGGCACGGTCCGGGCGGCAAGGCGATGCTGATGGTCGGCGAGCGGGAGTTCCGCCCCGTCAGCCCTGCCTGCTGGGACGCGGCGCTGCGTCTCGAGCACATGGAACGTGACGGGGTGGAGGTGCAGATCATGTGCGCCACGCCGCTGCTCTTCGCTTACCAGCGCCCCGCGGCGCAAGCGCTCGAATGCGCGCGCATCTTCAACGATGCGGCGCTCGAGATCTGCGGGCACGCGCCGCGACGGCTCAAGTCACTCTGTCAGGTGCCGCTGCAGGACACCGAGCTCGCCTGCCGCGAGCTCAGCCGCGCCATGGACGACGGCCACATCGGCGTGCACATCGGCAACCATGTCGGCGCGCGCGAGATGAACGACGAGGGGATTCTCACCTTCCTCAGGCACTGCGCCGAGGAGGGCGCGGCGGTCTTCGTGCATCCGTGGGACATGATGGCGCAGGAGCGCATGGCGAAGTACCAGCTGCCGTGGTTGGTGTCGATGCCGGCGGAGACGCAGCTGTCGATCCTGTGGCTGATCCTCTCCGGCGCGCTCGAGCGGCTGCCGCGCTCGCTCAAGCTCTGTTTCGCGCACGGCGGCGGCAGCTTTCCCTATCTCCTCGGGCGCGTCGACAATGCCTGGCTGAACCGCGACATCGTGCGCGAGGACTGCCCGCACCCGCCGTCGTCCTACCTCGACCGTTTCTCGGTCGACGGCGCGGTGTTCAGCCACGAGGCGCTCGAGTTCCTGGTGCGCACCATGGGTGAGGACCGGGTGATGCTCGGATCCGACTACCCCTATCCGCTCGGCGAGCAGAAGGTCGGGGGCCTGGTGCGCTCGCACCCAACGCTCGCCCCGGCGACCCGGGCCAAGGTCCTGCACTCAAACGCGGCTGCCTTCTTCGGCATCGAGACCGGGCGGCGGCCGACCCGCGCCGGGAGCGGCGCGCCGCTCAGCGTTTAGCGGAACCGCTATGATCAGCGGCCATGACATCGGGCCGGCTCGAACGCTGGATCACGCGCAAGTTTCGTCTGCGTCACGTCGAGCTGATCGCCGAGCTCTATGACTGTCGCAGCATCCTCAAGGCTTCCAAGCGCTTAAGCCTCACGCAGCCGACGGTCACCAAGGCGCTGCGGGACGTCGAGTCGATCCTCGGGGTCAAACTCTTCGAGCGCAGCAACCGCGGACTCGAGCCCACTCCATACGGGGAGATCTTTGCGCGCCACGCCAAGATCGTGCTGGCCCAGCTGCGGCACGCGGCGGAGGAGCTCGAGAGCCTGCGCGCCGGCTACAGTGGCAAGGTGACGGTCGGAACACTGCTGGCCGCCTCCGCCAGCATCCTTCCCGATGCCATCGCGCTGCTGAAGAAGCAGCGTCCGGGAGTCGCCATCAGCGTGGTGGTCGGCACCTACGACATCCTGATGCCCTCGCTGCTGGTCGGCGATCTCGACATGGTGCTCGGGCGGCTGCCCGAGGAGGGCCGCAGCCGCGCACTCGTCTATGAGGAGTTCTATGCCGAGCCGATCTGCGTCGTCACAAGGCGCGGGCATCCCCTCTCGCGCAAGCGCCGCCTCACTTTACGCGAGCTCGTGAATGAGGCCTGGCTCCTGCCGCTGCCCGAGACCGCGCTCCGGCGTCAGATCGAGCGCGCCTTCGTGGAGGCGGGCGCACCGCTCCCGCGCAACGTGATCGAGTCCGTCTCGATCCTCACCAACCGGGCGCTGCTGCGCAAATCCGACTGCGTCGGGGTGATGCCCTACCACGTGGCGCTCGATGACGTCGAGCAGGGGCTGCTCGCGATCCTCCCGGTGAAACTCAAATCGATCGAGACTCCAGTCGGCGCGATCCTCCGCGCGCCGGGCACACTCCCTCCCGCGGCCGCAGCGCTCCTAGAGTGTCTACGGCTCGCCGGGAAGGAGGTGCCGAAATGACCACGAGTGCTATGCTCGCGCCGCCATGATCGCGCTGCTGCGTGAAGTGAGCCCGAGCCTCGCCGCCTGCGAGCTGAGCTTTCTTGCGCGGGCACCGATCGATGTCGAGCGCGCCCGCGCCCAGCATGCGCACTACGCCGCCGAGCTCACCGCGCTCGGCTGCAGCATCGAGTGGCTAGCGCCGCTCCCTGAGAATGCCGATGCGGTCTTCGTCGAGGACACCGCGGTGGTGCTGCCCGAGGTCGCCGTCATCACGCGGCCGGGTGTCGCCTCGCGGCGCAGTGAGGTGGAGAGCGTCGCGGCGAGCCTCGCGGGCCACCGGCCGCTCAAGCGCATCGTCACGCCCGGGAGCCTCGAGGGCGGGGACGTGGTGCGCATCGGCCGCGATCTCTATGTCGGCGCCTCGGGCCGCAGCAACGCGGCCGGCATCGAGCAGCTGCGCACTGCGCTCGCACCGTTGGGTTACAACGTGGCGAGCGTCGAGATGCGCGACTGTCTGCACTTGAAGAGCGCCGTCACGTTCATTCCTCCGGATATCGTGCTGGTCAACCGGGCATGGGTGGATCCGGACGTGTTCGATGCCCGCACCGTGATCGAGGTGGACGACGGCGAGCCCTTTGCCGCCAACACGCTCACCGTGCAGGGAGTGACGCTCGTGAACGCGGCCTTCCCGCGCACCGAGGAGCGGCTCCGGGAGGCGGGGCTCACGACGTGCGCGCTCGATGTGAGCGAGCTGCAGAAGGCGGAAGCCGCCCTCACCTGCATGAGTCTGATGCTCGCCTAGGCGTGTCCGATGACCTCGGGGAGCGCCTTGAGGAACGCATCGATCTCAGGCTCGGTGCCGATCGTGATGCGGCACCAGTTGTCGTAGGGCGCAAAGCGCCTGCCCACTAGGATGTTCCGCGCCCGCATCAGCTCGGTGAAGCGCTTGAGCGGCATGCCGGTGTCGAAGAAGACGAAGTTGCCCTGCGGCTCGCCATAAGCGAGGTTGAGGCGCGTGAGCTCGGTCGTGATACGCACCCGGCTCGCGAGGATGCGCCGGCGGCAATCGGTGAGGAACGCGGTATCGCCGAGGCTGGCGCGTGCAGCGCGCACCGCGAACACGTTCGGCGTCGTCATGCGCGCGTCCGCGAGCTCCTTGGCCACGTCCGCCCGTGCGATGGCGTAGCCGCAGCGGATGCCGGCCATGCCGTGGATCTTGGAGAAGGTGCGCAGCACCACCACCCGCCGCTCACCCTGGGTGAGATCCGCCACGGTGCCGACATCCCGCCCGACGGCAAAATCCATATACGCCTCATCGACGATGGTTGTGACGGAAGCGGGAAGCGCCGCGACGAAGGCACGGATGTCGGCGGCGGGCAGCGTTGTGCCGGTCGGGTTGTTGGGATTACAGAGGTACACGGCGCGCGTACGCTCCGAGACTGCCGCGTGCATGGCCGCGAGGTCGTGCCGCAGGTTGGCATCGACCGGCACGAAATGGATCTTCGCGCCACAGCCTTCGGCATAGTGCGTGAGCTCCGTATAGGTAGGCTCGGCCGCGACGATCTCCCCGCCGTCGCGCGCGGCGAGCATGCCGAGCGCCCGCAAGAGCTCGCCCGATCCCGTGCCGGTCACGATGTGATCCGGGCTCACGCCTTCGCGCCTCGCGAGCATCTCTACCAGGGGATCGAGCTCATCGTCCGGGTAGCGGCAGCTGACACCGATCGCCTTGCTCGCCGCCGCGCGGGCGGCGGGCGAGGGGCCGTAGGGATTCTCGTTCCAGCAGAGGATGATGGGATTGTCGCCGCCCGCGGCCGATTCGCGCCCGCCGGCGCGCATCGCGAAACCAGGCCCTGCTAGCAGCAGCGCGGAGGCGGTGAGAAGATCGCGGCGACTCAGGCTCATGGCAAGGGCTCCCCTGGTGTGTCCGCCTCCAATACTGGACGAGGCGGACCGCCGGGGACAAGAGGTGAGCGAATCTCACCGCAGTTGGGCGCCGAGTCGATCCGGGTTCAGCTGATCGCCTTACTCCCGACGTTGGATGGCGCGCTCTGTGTTCCGACGGTGGTGTAAGCGATGACGGTGAAGTACCACGTGCCCGTGGTCAGACCCGTGACGGTGTAACCGGTCGCGGTTGCGCTCGAGACCGTGATCTGCTGGCTGAGATTGGTCGCGCTGGTGCCGTAGTTGATGATGAACCCCGCGAGATCCGTGAGCGGTGAGCCATCGGTGTTGGTCGTCGGCGCAACCCACGACAGTGTCGCGGTGCCGCTGACCACCGCGTTGACCTGGATACTGAATGCCGGGAGGGCGGCTGACGCCTGGCCGTCGCTCACGCTGATCACGATGTTGGCGAACGTGCCGACGTTGGAGCTCGAGGGCGTGCCGCTGACAGTGCCGGTCGCGACGCTGAACGTCGCCCAGCTGGGCAGGTTCTGAACGCTGAAGCCGAGCGTGAGGCCGGCCGGACCGCTCGCGGTCGGGGTGAAGGAGTAGGCCTGTCCCGCGGTGACCAGTGTCGAGGGCGTCCCGCCGATGGTCGGCGGCACGGCTTTGACCTGAATGCTGAACGCCGCCAGCGAGGCCGACAGCTGCCCGTCACTGACGCTGATCACGATGTTGGAGAACGTGCCGACGTTGGAGCTCGAGGGCGTGCCGCTCAGGGTCCCTGTCGTTGCATTGAACGACGCCCAGCTGGGCAGGTTCTGAACGCTGAAGCTGAGTGCGAGGCCGGAAGGACCGGTGGCGGTCGGGGTGAAGGAATATGCCTGTGCCTCGTTGACTGCCGTCGAGGGCGTCCCGCTGATCGTGGGCGGCACGGCTTTGACCTGGATGCTGAACGCCGCGAGCGAGGCCGACGCCGGTCCGTCGCTCACCGTAATCACGATGCCGGAGAACGTGCCGACATTGGAGCTCGAGGGTGTCCCGCTCAAGGTGCCTGTTGAGGTGTTAAAGCTCGCCCAGGACGGAAGGTTCTGCACGCTGTAGCTGAGCGTGAGGCCGGTCGGGCCGCTCGCGGTCGGCGTGAAGGAATAAGCCTGCCCTTCGTTCACCGTCGTTGCCGGAGTGCCGCTGATCGTCGGTGACTGAGCGTTGACCTGGATGCTGAATCCCGGGAGCGAGGCCGACGCCTGGCCGTCGCTCACGCTGATGATGATGTTCGTGAACGTACCGACGTAGGCAGCCGGTGGCGTGCCGCTCAAGGTGCCCGTCGAAGTGCTGAACGTGGCCCAGGACGGCAGGTTCTGGACGCTGAAGGTGAGCGTCAGGCCAGCCGGACCGCTTGCGCTCGGCGTGAAGGAATACGGGTGCCCCGCGGTGACCGAAGTCGCGGGCACTCCGCTGATCGTCGGTGCGGGCGGCGGCGCAACCGCGGTGACCTGGATGCTGAACGCCGGGAGCGAGGCCGACAGCTGGCCATCGCTCACGCTGATTACGATGTTGGCGAACGTCCCGGCGCTCGCAGGCGTGCCGCTCAAGGCGCCCGTTGAGGTGCTGAAGGTCGCCCAGGACGGAAGGTTCTGGATGCTGAAAGTAAGGCTGCCGCCCGCTGGATCGGTCGCGGTCGGCGTGAAGGAATAAGCCTGCCCGGCCGTAACCTGCGTCGCGGGTGTGCCGCTGATCGTCGGCGGCTGTGGATCAGGAGCGACCTGGATGCTGAACGGCGGGAGAGAAGCGGACACCTTGCCGTTGCTCACGCTGATTACGATGTTGGGGAAGGTCCCGACGTTGGAGCTCGAGGGCGTGCCGCTCAGGGCGCCGTTCGAGGTGCTGAAGGTTGCCCACGACGGCAGGTTCTGGACGCTGAAGGAGAGCGTATTGCCGGTTGGATTGGTCGTAGTCGGCGTGAAGGAGTAGGCCTGCCCGGCCGTGACCTGCGTGGCCGGCGTCCCGCTGATCGTCGGCGGTTTGACCGACGCGTCCACCACCGTGGAGACGTCGGTTCCCCCGCCGCCGCCGCAACCGGCGAGCGCGGCTACCGCGAACACACACAGTGTCAACGCACCGAGAACCGGTGCTCTGCGAGAGAAAACTGTTCCCACTTGGCTCTCCATGTCCAACTCCTGAGGCACCGGCGGGCCTTTACCCGCCCTGTCACTCCATCCCTATGTCTGCAGCCGGCCTTTACGGCCGTCACGACGGTCTTAAGTCTTCAGCTTCGAATGGACGCAAGACGGCCGCCGCGGTTGCGGTGACGACGAGCGCGCACGGAGTGAAGGCACCGACCAGCAGTGCACTGCGAACCAAGAACGGAGTTCACGGCCTCGTTTCAACTGGCATTTCCCTGTCCAGGTTTCTCAAGGGCCCGGACTCTTCCCGACCAGCTGAAAAAGACAACGGAGTGTTGACGACGAGCGTGCGAGCCGAGACGGCCCTCTCGCCGGCAACCCCGCTATCTCATCTTCTGGGCCTGAGACCGGAGGCTTTGCGTCCCCGCCTTGCGACGGGTTTGCCCTTGAACAACCTGGATCCTAAGTTAAACCGGATCGCCGTTGCCAAACGCAGTTCGCAGTTATCAGACGCGATTCACGCGCTTGTTGCAACGCGTCGTGACCTGGCGACATGCAGAATTTTCTTTGTCGCCACGTGCCGACGCATATAAGACAACTGCTAGACTCACCGTCATGGTCAGTGAACGCGCCTCGAGAGTGCGAATCGCCGGGCCCACCGAGCTCGTGCTGGAGCGCGGCGACGGCCGCAGCGAACCGCTTCATCCGCTCTGGCTCCGCGAGCGCTGCCGGGATGCGGTCAGCATCGACTTACGGACTCAGCAGCGCCTTCAGGATCCTTCCGATTTTGATCCTGACCTCGAGCTCAGCGCGGTCTCGCAGCCCGCGCCGGGCATCTTTCAGGTGACTTTCAGCGACGGCCACCAGGCAAGCTTCACCGCGGCCGACATTCTCGAAGAGGCCGCGCTCGCACCGGGGAGCCACGACGTTCCGGCCGCGCAGCTATGGGACGGCTCGCTCAAGGAGCTGCCGCGCGCGCGCTGGCGCGCCGAGCCCGCCGATGCGGAGCTCGCCTCGTGGACCGAGGCATTCCTGACCTCCGGCTTCATCATCTTCGAGGGAGTGCCGACCGAGCCCGGCATGGTGCTCAAGGTGGGCGCGCAGTTCGGCTTCACGCGCGAGACCAACTTTGGCGCCCTCTTCAACGTATGCTCGACGCCGAACGCCAACGACCTCGCCTATACCTCGATCGCGCTCGATCCGCATACCGACAATCCGTATCGGTCGCCGGTGCCGGGCATCCAGCTGCTGCACTGCCTGGTGAACGAGACGAGCGGCGGCCTCTCGACGCTGGTCGACGGGTTTGCCGTGGCGCAGGCGCTGCGCACGCACGAGCCGGATGCCTTCCGCATCCTTTCCACCACTCCGGTCCGCTTCAAGTACCTCGACACCGACACCGAGCTCACGGCGAGTGCGCCGCCGATCGAGCTCGACGTCACGGGCGAGCTGAAAGCGATTCACTTCAGCCCGCGGCTGGATTTCGTGCCGCTCTTTCCGCGCGGTGAGCTCGAGGCTTACTACCGCGCGCGGCGCTCCTTCGACCACCGCCTGCGCGCGCCCGACTTCGAGATCCGCTTCCTCCTCAAGGACGGGGATCTCGTGATGTTCGACAACTGCCGCCTGCTGCACGGGCGCACCGGCTTTGACCCCGCGGAAGGCTTGCGGCATCTGCAGGGCTGCTACATCGACATCGACGGACCGCGGAGCCTCTACCGTGTGCTGCGCCGCCGCCGCGTGCACGTGCCCGAGGCGAGGCGCAGCGCATGAGCCGTATCGTCAGCTTCCGGCAGATGAAGGACGGGACGCGGGAGGATTACCTGCTGCTCGATGAGTCCGAGCGCGCCTACGCTGAAGGCCTCGCCGACCGCGTGCTCGAGAGCCTGCGCAAGCTCGATCACTCGCTCCTCGGCTACCCCGTGAGCCGGCTCGGGCACTCGCTGCAGGCGGCGACACGCGCCGCGCGTGACGGTGCGGATGAGGAGCTCATCGCCGCGGCGCTGATCCACGACATCGGAGACGAGCTCGCGCCCTACAACCATGCGGAGCTCGCAGCCTCCATCCTGCGTCCCTATGTGCGTCCCGAGGTGACCTGGATCGTCAAACAGCATGGGCTCTTCCAGAACTATTATTACGTGCACCACCTGGGCGGTGATCGCAACGCACGGGATCGCTTCCGCGACCATCCGTGGTACGCCGCGTGCGCGCATTTCTGCGCAGCCTGGGATCAATCCTCCTTCGATCCCGACTACGCTTCCGAGCCGCTCGACTACTTCGAGCCCCTGGTACGAAAGATCTTTGCCCGCACGCCGCATGATCCGCGCTACGTCTCGGGTCCGATGAGCTGATCTACCCACTCGATCCAGTGCCAGACCGGCACCTCACTCGCCGCTCCGAGATGGGTGATGCAGCCAATGTTGGCGGACAGAATCAGCTCAGGTCTGGGCGCCAGCAGGTTCCCCAGCTTGCGGGCGCGCAGTGCGCGCGACAGCTCTCCCTGAAGGATCGAGTAGGTTCCCGCAGAGCCGCAGCACATGTGCGCTTCGGCCACTGGCAGGAGCTCGGCTCCCAGCCCGAGCAGCAGCTCTTCGGTCTGGTCGGCGCAGCGCAGCGCGTGCTGCTGGGTGCAGGGCTTGTGGAGCGCAATGCGCTGCGTGCGCGGGGGAAGCGCGCGGCGCGCCAGCGTGGCCACTTCTGGCGCGAGGAACTCGCCCAGGTCGCGTGCCGCTGCGCTCACCCGTCGCGCCTTTTCGGCGTAGTTAGGATCCTGCGCGAGCAGACGGCCGTAGTCCCGCACCAGCGCGGCGCAGCCTGAGGCGTTGAGGACGATGGCCTCGATGCCTTCCGATTCGAGCCGCGGCCACCAGGCGTCGATGTTGCGCCGGGCGTCATCGAGCGCGCCGCGCGGGTCGCCGAGATGATGGCGAATCGCTCCACAGCAGCCCGAGTGCGGGTCGATGAGCGCCTCGATGCCGATCGCATCGAGCACACGCATGGTCGCCGCATCGATGGAGGGCGCGAGCGCCCCCTGTGTGCAGCTGTTGAGAAGGAGGACCTTGCGCGCGTGGCTGCGCTTCGGCAGGGCGCCCGCGGGGCGTGCCGGGCGGAGCGAGGCGCGCAGCGTTGCCGGCAGCGCCCAGCGCAGCGTCCGACCCACGCGGAGTGCGCCGGCGAACAGTCCGCGCCGCGTCAGCCCTTCGCGCAGCAGCGAATGGAGCGCGCGCGTCCCCGCGGGGCGGCGGACCTGGGAGTCGACCGCGGCGCGTCCGATGTCGAGGAGCCGCCCGTACTCGACGCCCGACGGGCAGGTGGTCTCGCAATTGCGGCAGGTGAGACAGCGGTCGAGATGCAGCTGCGTCACCGGCGTCGCTGGCGCGCCTTCGAGCACCTGCTTGATCTGATAGATGCGGCCGCGCGGCCCGTCGAGCTCGTCGCCGAGCAGCCGGTAGGTGGGGCAGGTCGCGTTGCAGAACCCGCAGTGCACGCAGGCGCGCAGGATCGCCTCGGCCGCCGTGCCGTCCGCGGTGCCCTGGAACGCTGCCGCCAGCTTCGTTTCCATCGAGCCTCAGAGCCCCGCGACCAGGCGGTTGTGGTTGAAAATGCCGTGCGGATCGAAGCGCTCCTTCAAGCGCCGGTGAATCGCGAGAACCGGGGCGGCGAGGGGATGGAAGCGGCTGCCGGCCGTGCCGCCTCGCCAGTGCAGCGCGGTGCCGCCGGCGGCCGTCGCTATGCGGCGCACCTCGCTCGCGGGACGCTCGCTCGCGTACCAGCGCAGCGCCCCGCCCCACTCGATGAGCTGCGTGCCCTCGAGCGCGAGCGGAGCGGTGCTCGAGGGGACCGACAAGCGCCAGAGGCTCGGCGTATCGCCGAACAAGGTGTGGCGCTGGCTGCGCAGCTCCCGCCACCACTCGGCCGCCGCCGCCGCCTCGAGCGTCTCGCCGCCCAGGCGGCCACGCGCGGCGCGCACCGCTGCCGGCGCCCCCGAGAGGCGCAGGTGCGCGACTCCGCTCCACCAGGCGCTCGCGGAGATCGGCAGCGGCTGTCCCGCCCAGCGGTTGAAGGCGTCCAGCGCCGCGGCCGCGGTGAGCTCGAAGCGCAGCGTCTGCTCCTCGCGCGGCAGCGGCATCACTTTGAGCGACACCTCGAGGATGGGACCTAAGATCCCGAGCGATCCGCACAGGAGCCGCGAGACATCGAACCCCGCGACGTTCTTCA
>Ga0335079_10000985_pt1 | contig 32271 bp, 28 predicted proteins | sample Lox_Sample_33_FD_206719 | JGI IMG/M metagenome (GOLD analysis project Ga0335079, IMG submission 206719) | Soil microbial communities from Loxahatchee National Wildlife Refuge, Florida, United States - Lox_Sample_3.3 | ecosystem: Environmental > Terrestrial > Soil > Wetlands | place: USA...
AGACGCGCAGGCCCCGCGTGTCCTGCTGATGCGGACCCCACACTTCCTGCACCAGTTGATTGTGCGTCACGATGAATCCCGCATGGCGCGCCAGGCATTCAAGCACGCGGTACTCGAGCGGAGTCACATGAATCTCCCCGGACGGACCCTGCGCGGTCCGGCGGGCAAGATCCACGCGCACATCCCCGAATCTGAGCTGAGGGGTGAGCTCAGTCCCACGAACGCCGCGTCGCAGCGCAGCGCGCACCCGCGCGAGCAGCTCCGGTGCGCTGAAGGGCTTGGTCACGTAGTCATCCGCTCCGGCATCCAGTGCGGCGATCTTCTGGTCCTCCGTGATTCGCGCCGACAAGACGATGATGGGCACAGGTGACCATTCGCGCACGTGCCGTATCACGGTCAATCCATCTCCATCGGGCAATCCGAGGTCGACGAGAAGCAGATCCGGCTTGTGCGCCCGAGCCTCGATCTCGGCACGTGCTGCCGTTGGGGCTTCGACAAAGCGGAACTGTTCCGATTCCAAAAGCGCTCTGAGCACATTGCGAATGGACGGATCATCTTCGACAACGAGGATCCGATGCATGGCCTCGGTCATGGCCGAGCAGTCCACTCGGCCGATGACTCGGTCAGCGGCAGGGTAAACTCGAATCTCGCTCCACCACCGGGCTTGTTGCCGGCCGTAATCTCCCCCCCGTGCTCGCGCACGATGGCTCGGCAGATGGCAAGCCCCAGGCCCACGCCGACGATCGTGCCTTCCTCATGGCCACGCTGGAACTTCTCGAAGAGCCGCGCGGGGTCGCCCGGCGGCAGGCCTGGGCCGTTGTCATCCACCGTGACGCGCACGACGGCTCCCTCGACGGCCGCAGTGACCGTGACCCGCGTACCCGGCGGAGTGTATTTCACCACGTTGTCGAACAGGTTGGAGAACACCTGCAAGATGAGTTTCGCATCCACGTGCACGGGCGGAAGCTCGGCGGGCACGCGCAGCTCCACGGCATAGCCGTCCAGTCGCCCGCCCGCGGCGTCGAGCGCGTTGTGCACCAGCTCGTCGAGGCTCTCCCAGTCGCGCCGTAGCGTCACCTGACCGGACTCGAATCGAACCAGGTCCAGCACGTTGGAGATGAGATCCGACATGTCACGCGCCTTGGCCTCGATGGAACGCGCCAGCGACTGGCGAGTCGCCGCGTCGAGGGACTCCCCGCGTTCGGCGAGCGTGCTGCCGGCCCCGGCCATGACTGCAAGAGGAGTCCGTAAATCGTGCGAGATCGAGGCCAGCAGCGTGTTGCGCAGGCTTTCGCTCTGGGCCGCCAACCGAGCTGACTCAGCCCGCTCGGCGAGCTCCGCACGCTCCAGTGCAATACCGATCTGACCGGCGAAAGTCTCGAGGAGATGACGCTGCTCAGGCAGCAGCACGCGCCGCGGATTACTCGGAAGCACCGCAATGACGCCGAGGCGCCGCTGCGCATCGCCCAGCGGCACATAAAGCGCCGGTGCGGCTGCGAGCGTGTCGGTGCCGAGCCCGGCCTGGCGACCATGGTCTGCAACCCACTGGGCGACGGCCAGATCCGCGCCCTGCAAAGACTGCTCGAGGGGGCGCTCTGCAGGAAAGCGCAGCTTGCCACCGTCGACGGGCAGCAGCACCACGGCCTTGCAGGCAAACACTTCGGCGACGTGTCGCACGGCCACCCGGGCCAGGTGTCCGATACCGCGGGTCGCGGCAAGCTCGCGGCTCATTGCATACAGCAGTGCGGTGCGCCGCTCGCGGGCTCCCGCCACACGCGTCTGCTGGCGCACGCTCGCCATCAGGTTCGCGATCACCAGTCCCACGGTCAGCATGACCGCGAAAGTGACCAAGTACTGTGCGTCGGCATAGGCGAAGTTGAAACGCGGCGGCACAAAGCAGAAGTCGAACGCGGCGACATTGAGCACCGATGTGAGCACGGAGGGGCCGCGACCGAGCCGAAGTCCCACGATGGTCACCCCGAGCAGGTAGACCATGACGAGATTGACCAGCTCGAAGTGCGGATATAGGAAGAATCCGATCGCCGTGCAGGCCACGCTGACCAGGACCGCTCGGGCGTAGCGGTTCCAGCGGATCGGTTGGCGAATGCTATCGGTGCCACCGTAGCGAGCCCGGTTTGGCCGGTTGCGGTCGGTCGGTGCAACCGTAGTGACATCGAAGCCGCGGGCCCGACGCGCAAGCTCGGTCGCCGTAGAGGGCCGTATCAACGCGCGCCAGCCGAAACGTTTCGGACTGCCCAGAATGACGCGCGTCGCATTGCGCGTTTGCGCGTACTCCAGCAGCACCTCAGTCGCCGTGGGACCGTTGAGCGTCACCGTGTCGGCGCCGAGAGACTCGCCGAGGCGCAAGATTTCGATGCGGCGGTTACGCTGGGCCTCCGACAGATTCATCAAAGCCGGCGTCTCGACGTAGACTACGGTCCAGTCTGCATCCAGCGCATCTGCCAGGCGTTTGCCCGCCCGGACCAACTGTTCCGACTGCGCATCCGGGCCGGTCGCGACGATGATGCGCTCACCCGCGAGCCTCGGCCGACCCACCCGCTCGATCGCCGCCGATGCGCGTGCCGCGGCCTCGACGCGGTCAGCGACCCGGCGCAGCGCAATCTCTCGCAGTGCGAGGAGGTTGGGCTTGCGAAAGAAGCGCTCGACGGCGTTCGCCACCTCATCCTGCACGTATACCTTGCCGGCGCGCAGACGCGCGAGGAGATCATCCGGCGGAAGGTCGATGAGCTCCACCTCGTCCGCCTCGTCGAATACGCGATCCGGCAACGTCTCGCGCTGACGCACGCCGGTGATTTGCGCCACCAGATCGTTGAGACTTTCAAGGTGCTGGACGTTGACCGTGGTCCAGACGTCGACGCCCGCTTCCAACAGCTCCTCCACGTCCTGCCAGCGCTTCGGATGACGCGGCGCCGGCTTGCCGCCTACCGGATTGGAATGCGCGAGCTCATCGACGAGCAGGATGGCGGGACGACGCTTCAGTGCCGCATCGAGATCGAACTCATGCCGCGTGATTCCGCGATATGCGACCGCCAGCGTGGGCAGTCGTTCGAGACCCTCAAGCAGGCGCTCGGTCTCGACGCGACCGTGCGGCTCGACGTAGCCGACGACGACATCCGTGCCGGTCGAGCGCGCACCGCGCGCCGCCTCCAGCATCGAATACGTCTTACCGACACCGGCGGAGGCGCCGAAGAAGATCCGCAGGCGTCCGCGTTTCGCGCGCGCCTCTTCCGCCTTGATGTGCGCGAGGAGCTGATCAGGGTCGAGGCGGTGTTCGTTCATGGGCCTTGGGCGCAGTATCGCTCGAAGACCCGCGGTGAGGCGAGTTCAGCCCGCTTAGTGTTTAGCGGGCACGAGCGCATCCAGCGCCAGATTGAGCTCGAGCACATTGACACGCGGCTCACCCAGAACACCCAGCCACCTGCCCTGCGTGTGGGACTGGATGAGACCTTGAACCGTCTGCGCCGACAATCCCCGGATGCGCGCCACCCGCGCAGCCTGATAGTTTGCTCCCGCCACACTGATTTCCGGATCAAGGCCGCTGCCGGAGGCGGTCACCAGATCCACGGGAACCGGCGCCTGGTTGGTGGGGTCTGCGGCATGCAGGGCGTCGATGTTCTTCTTGATGCCGTCCGTCAGGGCCGGATTAAGCGGTCCCAGATTCGAGCCAGTCGAGGCAACGCCGTTGTAGGGCTGGGGCGAGGTGGCCGACGGGCGGCTCCAGAAGTACTTGGGATCGCTGAAGTTCTGCCCGATGAGCCGCGAACCCACGGTCTTGCCGTCCTTCAGGATGAGGCTGCCGCCAGCCTGGTCGGGAAACACCACCCGGGCGATTGCGGTGACGACCAGCGGGTACGCGATACCCGTGATCACCGTCATGATCAGAAACAGCACGACCGCCGGACGAATGAGGGAACTCATGTCAGTGTCCTCTTTATACGAGATGGGTGAGCACGAGACCCGCGTCGATGAGCTTGATGCCCAGGAACGGAATCACAATGCCACCCAATCCATAGATGAGCAGATTACGGCGCAGGAGCACGGCGGCGCCGAGCGGCCGGTATTTCACGCCCTTCAACGCCAGTGGAATCAGCACCACGATGATCAGCGCGTTGAAGATCACGGCCGAAAGAATCGCCGAGAATGGGCTCGCGAGGTGCATGACGTTAAGCGCATTGAGCTGCGGATAAGTGGTCGCGAATGCCGCCGGGATGATCGCGAAGTACTTCGCCACGTCGTTCGCGATGCTGAACGTCGTGAGCGAGCCGCGCGTCATGAGCATCTGCTTGCCGGTCTCCACCACCTCGATGAGCTTGGTGGGGTTGGAGTCGAGATCGACCATGTTGCCGGCTTCTTTCGCCGCCTGGGTTCCGGTGTTCATGGCGACGGCCACATCGGCCTGCGCGAGTGCGGGGGCATCATTGGTTCCATCGCCCGTCATCGCCACCAGTCGCCCCTGCCCCTGGTGCTCGCGAATGAGCTTCAATTTCGCTTCCGGCGTCGCCTCCGCCAGGAAGTCATCGACACCGGCTTCGGCGGCAATTGCGGCAGCCGTGAGCTTGTTGTCGCCGGTGATCATGACGGTCTTGATGCCCATGCGCCGCAGCTCCCCGAAGCGCTCCTTGATGCCGCCTTTGACGATGTCCTTGAGCTCGATGATGCCGAGCACTCGGGCCCCATCGCTCACCAGCAGCGGGGTGCTGCCGCGGCGCGCGATCTCATCAATGGTGCTGAGGATGCTCTTCGGGAATACCTGACCGAGTCCTTCGACGTGCTTCTGGATCGCAGTGGGTGCGCCCTTGCGGATCTGCCGCTCGCCGATGTTCACGCCGCTCATGCGGGTGTGCGCCGAGAATGGCACGAACGTCGCCGCCAGCGACTGCAGATCGCGCTCACGCAGATTAAAGCGCTGCTTTGCGAGCACCACAATGCTGCGCCCTTCGGGCGTTTCATCGGCGAGCGAGGCCAACTGCGCGGCATCTGCGAGGTCCTCCTCTTTGATGCCCGCTACCGGTATGAACGCGGCGGCCTGACGATTGCCGAGCGTGATCGTGCCGGTTTTGTCCAGAAGCAGAACGTCGACGTCGCCCGCCGCCTCGACGGCTCGTCCGGAGGTGGCTATGACATTCGCCTGCATCATACGGCTCATGCCTGCGACGCCGATGGCAGACAGCAGCCCGCCGATTGTCGTCGGAATCAAGCACACGAGGAGTGCGATCAACGCGGTGATCGTGACCGGTGTGCCGAGTTTGGCCACCGCGACGCTGTAAAGCGAATACGGCAGCAGCGTCGCGGTGGCGAACAGAAAGACCAGGGTGAGCGCGACGAGCAGGATCGTCAGCGCGATCTCATTGGGGGTCTTCTGGCGCTTGGCGCTCTCGACCATGGCGATCATGCGATCGATGAACGACTCGCCCGGATTGGCACTGATCCGCACGATGATCCAGTCGGACAGCACGCGTGTGCCGCCCGTGACCGAGGAGAAATCCCCACCCGACTCGCGAATGACCGGGGCGGATTCCCCGGTGATGGCACTTTCGTCCACGGAAGCCGCGCCCTCGATGACCTCCCCATCCCCCGGCATGTAGTCGCCAGCCTCAACCAGCACCACATCACCCTTGCGCAGCTCGTTCGCGCGGACGCGCGAATGGCGCGTGCGATCGCTCGCCGCAGCCAGCTTCTTGGCCATCACAGCCTGCTTCAAGCCGCGCAGGGCCGCCGCCTGTGCCTTGCTGCGACCCTCCGCCAGCGCCTCGGCAAAGTTCGCGAACAGCACCGTGAACCATAACCAGATGGCGACGTTGAAGATGAACCAGCTCGGCGCCTCGCCCTTCCCGGCGAGTGCCTGCGCCCACAGAGCCGTCGTCAGGATGCTGCCGATGTAGACGACAAACATCACGGGGTTGCGCCACTGGATGCGCGGGTTGAGCTTGCGCAACGCATCCACCACGGCGGGCCACAGCAGCGAGCGATCGAACATCGACAGCTTATGACGAGCCGTAGGCCGCGGAGCGAGCGGTGCCGGTGTCGAGGGTGCGTGCGGAGTTTGAATCATCTCAGCCATATCAGGTGCCCCACATGATGAGGTGTTCGACGATCGGTCCCAGGGCGAGCGCGGGCACGAAGGTCAGCGCGCCGACCAGGAGCACCGTGCCGATGAGCACAATGACGAAAGTCGGTCCGTACGTGAGCATCGTGCCGGCAGTGACCGGGACGCGCTTCTTCGCCGCGAGCGACCCTGCGATGGCGAGCACCGCCACAATCGGCCAATACCGACCCAGCCACATCACAAGACCGAGCGCGGTATTGTAGAAGGGTGTGTTCACCGAGATGCCGGCAAACGCGCTGCCATTGTTATTGCTCGCGGAGCTGAAGGCATACAGGATCTCCGCGAACCCGTGGGCAGCCGGGTTAGCGACGCCTGCCTGGCCGGCCGTCACGCTCACCGCGACAGCTGTTCCGGTCAGTACGATGAACGGCATCACCAGAATCGCGACGGAACTCATCTTCATCTCGAACGCTTCGATCTTTTTGCCGAGGTACTCGGGGGTCCGCCCGATCATGAGGCCCGCGATAAACACGCCGACGATCGCGAAGATCAGCATCGAGTAGAGTCCCGTGCCGACGCCGCCGAACACGACCTCGCCCAGCTGCATGTTGAAGAGCGGCACGAATCCACCAAGGGGTGTGTACGAGTCGTGCATGGAGTTGACCGCCCCGCAGGAGGTTCCGGTCGTGATCGTGGCGAACAGCGCCGAGGCGCCGATCCCAAAGCGCGCCTCCTTGCCTTCCATGTTCCCGCCCGGCTGCAGCAGGCTTGCGGTCTGATCCACGCCGAGCTTCGCCACGTGGGGATTGCCGAGCTGCTCGCTGTGAACAGCGATTGAGAGCTCGGCCACGAAGAGGATCGCCATGGCGGCCAGAATGGCCCAACCCTGGCGCGTGTCGCCGACCATGCGCCCGAAGGTGTACGTGAGGGCTGAAGGGATCAGAATAATTGCGAGCATCTCGAGGAAGTTCGAGACTGCCGTCGGATTCTCGTACGGGTGGGCCGAGTTGGCATTGAGGAACCCGCCGCCGTTGGTGCCGAGCTCCTTGATCGCCTCCTGCGAGGCGATGGGGCCCATGGGGAGCGTCTGCTTCTGGGTCGAGGCATTCTCCATCACCGGGTTGCCGTCTTTGTCCTTGACGGCATTGCCGGCGGCATCGACCTTCGGCTGCTGATAGGCCAGCGTCTCGATGGTCGTCACGTCCTTGTAGGCCGAGAAATTCTGTACGACGCCCTGGCCGACGAGCAGGAGAGCAAGGAGCGTCGAGATCGGCAGCAGCACGTAAAGCGTTGTGCGCGTCATGTCGACCCAGAAGTTACCGATCGCCTTTGCGTCGCGGCGCGCGAAACCCCGGATGAGCGCCACCGCGACCACGATACCCGTTGCCGCGGAAAGAAAGTTCTGTACGGCAAGTCCGGCCATCTGCGTGAGATAGCTCATCGTGGACTCGCCCGAGTAACCCTGCCAGTTGGTGTTGGTGATGAAGCTGACGGCCGTGTTGAATGAAGAGTCCGGCGATACGTTCCCAAACGCCTGCGGGTTCAGTGGCAACCACATCTGCAGCCGCTGCAGGGCGTACACCGCCAGCGCACCCACTGCGTTAAAGACAATGAGCGCAACGGCGTAGCCCTTCCAGCCCATCTCCGTGGCGGCGTCCGTCCCACACAGTCGATAGATAAACCGCTCAATCGGAGCACCAATGCGCAGCGGCCATATCGGACGGCCTTCCATCACATTAGCGATGTACAGTCCGACTGGCTTCACCAGAAGCAGCGTGACAACCAGATAGGTGCCGATCAGCGCCAGTGTTGAGGCCGTCATCAGAATTTCTCCGGCTTGAACATCGCGTACAGCAGGTACACAAACAGGCCGAGCGAGAGCAGCCCACTCACCACGTAGATAGCGCTCATTCCACACCCCCGAGGCGGGACAGCGCCTTGACCAGCCAATGCGTGGCTGCGTACAGCACCACAATGATCAGAATGAACATGGCATCCATCTTGCGTACTCCGCGCCGGTAAAGGCGCATCTAATCTACTGCTGCGCGTGTGAGTTCCGTGTGAGGATATGTACCTACGAGCCCGGCTAGCTCCCGAATTTGTATACGCCCTGCAGAGCCACCTCGGTCAGGTTGTTGCCGAAGGTCTCACCCTCAGGCCCCGTGGCGGCCGTCCGTTGAAACAGATCGGTCTGCGCCTTGTCGTAGCGGATTTCCATTCGTAGCTCAAAGCTCTTCGCCGGGGCATATCCGAGCGTCACAGTGCCCTCCTTCAGAGTCTGGCCCGTGGTCGCCGTCAGGAACCCGTCCTTGTCGTCCAGGTACTCCGCGCGCACTGAGACGCGCCACTGATCGTTCAACGCGTAGTTCAAATACAGGGCCGTTCCATTCCAAGTCGCGCTTGGAGCCCCGGAGACCCCGTCCTGCCTGTCATAGTCGAAGTTGACGATGACAGTCAGCGCCGAGGTCGCGTTCCAGGTTGCGACCACATCCACCAGCGTCCGCGGCGCATCTAACGAAGGGCCGAATTTGCCGAAGTAGGCCTGAGTTGTGAGCGAGAAGACCTTGTTCGGCGTCCACGCGATGCCGGCCTCGCCTGTCTTGGACCCATATGAAGTGGACGTCGTGTTCCATCCATTATTGACGCCACCGATGACGCTGAACGTATCCGTGAGCGCATAGGTCGCGCGGACACCCGTGTGGGTCAGCGGCTCCGAATAGACGAACAGGAGCGAGCGCGAGAAGTTCGTATTGAGAGTCGGATTGATGACTTCCGCTCCCGCGAGTGTCACATACTTCCCACCAATCACCGTCAGTGCGCCACTCGCGTATTGAACGAACGCCTGGCGCACGTCGATGGTGCTGTCGTTGCCATCTTCGGCAACGTGGAGAATCCTCGCGTCCTCACCGGCGATCACGTCGACCAGCGCGCCGAATCCGGACTTCGGCTGGTAGCCCAGTTGCAACCCGGCCTGGTCCAGCTGAAACGTATCGTGCTGGACATCGAATTGGTGAACGCTTCCTGGGTAGCCGTTCGAGTGGTAGTACGAGCTCGCGACGTATCCGTTAGCCGTCAGCCCCCACGCCGTGAGGCTATCGCTGAGGCTGGGGACGGGCGCCGGCGCTGGCGCAGGCGCGGTGCCAGACTCCGCCGCGATCAACGTTAGCGGCGCGACCAACGCGATTGCGGCTGCAGTCACGCTCGATATGTCTTTTAACTTCATGGTGGCTCTTCCGGCGCTACCTGCGCCACTGACGAAACACAGAAATCGACTGACCCAACGCGCGAGGCTTGCGCGGACGATGTCCGTTGCTCCGCGCCGCGTCCCGTCGCCACGAGAACCACAGCGCGATCGCAACATAGACCGCAAACAGCAGACTCATGACGCCGAGCACTCCATTCAATCTGTCCATATCAGCCATTGCGCACACCCGGTCCGTCGACTGTTCAGAAGAGGAATGCTAAGACGGTGAGTCGTTAGAGCGTTGTGAGTTAATGACCGCTGCCGCGCAGGAAATACTCACACCACGATGTCTACCGAAGCGCTTGCCTAGGCGGCATCTTCTTCGCAGGCAAATAACGCGGAGAACTGGCTCATGAAGCTCGCGACATTTCGCACTGCGCACGCGGCCGGCGGGCGAATCGGCTCGCCGCAGAATCGGCTTGCCGATCCCGCAAGACTCGCCTCGCATCTGCCGTGGATCAGTGCCGGGACCTTCCTGGTCAGCGCCTACATGAGTCAGGCGAAGCCCTTGTGCCTCACCCCGGGAGCGCCTCTAGCGCAGGACGTTCCCTGGCTTGACCGGCTTCATTGAGTGCGAGCAATGGACAAGACGAATATCGTGTTCTGCGTACTGACCGCGCTGTACGGGATGTATATCGCGATCGCCTTGTATGTCACCCGACGCAAAGCGTGGCGCACTCGCCTGCTGCAGTGGGGTCGACGAAGCCGCCTTGCGGCCCGAATCGGCTTCGCCGTGCACGACGGCGCGAGTCGCGACATCTCCGCATGGAAACGCGGTCGGCACGAGCGAATCAGCTGATCGACCCCCCGACTTCGGGGCGCCGCAAGAGTACGAGCAACCGCACGGATGAGCATAGCGGCCTCCCATCGCTCTTCGTTCGGCATCGGCTCTGACTGAATTCATGGAGACGAAACCCATCGCCCCCTGAATGAATGCTCTATAAGCCTCTCTATCGGGCTTGCCCGCGCTAACTCGCACGGTACTGCCTTTATAGAACGCGCCGTCAAACGCCGATTTGCTTGATCGCGCCGACTGTATTGGCGATGTGACGGAGCAAGCCACTCGACCAAACGTCAGAATCGAAAAGGTGCTGGCGCGGCCTATGAGCCACCGTCAGTCATCTCCGGCAGCGGACAGCTCATACGCGTCCAGCAGTCACTTGGCCGTGGCGGGCCTCTTCCACAGCCGTACCGTCGCGACTGAAGTGGACAGATATCCAGGGATGTACGCCGTCGGCGGTTGATCCTTGCCAAGAAACGGTGCCAGGGTACTCGAGGTCAGGAAGCCGCCCGTGTAGCGCTCCGGGAGTCCGCTGAGATTCAAGTGGCAGGTGAAGGCGATAGCCGTCCGAACCGGAGGCTGCGACATCAGCGCCAAGCATTCTCCAACGCCGATCCACGGGATTTGATCCACGGTTCCCGTCGCATACATCTGCAGCGGCTGATCTCGCGCGAGTTGGCCGAGGCAGGCCGTAAATCCGCCAACGTTACGCACGTGTGTGTTCACCACCCGACTATCAGCTGCGCGCGTCTGGATTGACCACAGTTGATAGAAGTCCTCGTTGGTCGAGGAGAACGGCGCCGCAGAGCACGCCGACGTCTGACCGGCGGTGTGCCGCGTGCGAGAGGTGCGGAAAACGAAGATCTCTTCCAGGCCTGCCGCCACCTCATCCTTGTACGAGGATTGAAGTTGGTCCGAGCGAGCGTCGGGCAACGCGAGCACTGCCGTCATTAGCAGTACGGTCTTCAATGCCTGCAATTGACGCATGTAACTGGCTCGCTGAAAGGCAACCGCGACCACTGCTCAATGTCAATGACAGGAAAGCGTGGCATCCGCAAGTGCGCACTCATCCGGCGCTCCATACCGCTGCCAGTACTCCATAAGCCCGAGGCGCGCGGCAAAGGCCGCAAATCGGCGATCCTTGCGAAAGGCGCTCATTCCGGGTGTCCAGAGCCGCTGAGCGCGGTGGCTTATCGCCCCGGGCATCCTGGAGTCCAGGCACTGATTGGCCATCTCGTACGCCACATCCAGCTCCCTCAGCAAGGCGTAGGTGTAACTGCTTTGCAGACACGGTGTGGCGTTGGCAATCCTAACTGTATCCGTGTTCCTACTATGGGTCGGAGGGTACAGCCGAGCGCCCGCCGCCATCGCCGCAGGCTTACGGTTCGGATCGGCCAAGGCGCCATACACGAGTACCACGATCTCCCGGGTGCGCGCTTCGTCAGGGTGAGTGGGATTGAGAAAGTCCAAGGCAGCGCTTGCTGCATCCACATAATGGCCGGCGCGGAACGCGGCCTGTTCGTAGACCGGGGCGAAATTCGCACGAGGCATTCCCAGATCCTCGGCCAACTGTGCAGACCTGAAGGCATCCGCCTCGCGTCCGAGTAGGGATTGGGCGTGTGCCCGCAGCATGATCACTGCCAAATTGGCCGGCGCCAACGCATAGGCTCGATCGTACTCGGCGAGCGATGCGCGCAGAAATCCGGCCTCGTCGAGCAGGTAACCTGCCACGAGATGGGCATTCGCATCACCGCTACCGAGCGCCAACGCCTTGCGCCTGTCGCTTTCCGCCTCCAGCCAGCGGCCTCGCAGCCTCGCTACGTTCGCCAGCACTTCCTGCGATTCCGCCAACGAGGAATCGAGCGCGATGGCGCGGTTCGCCGCGCGCTCGGCCGCAGCCAGATTTTCAATGGGTCGCTCGCCGTCTTCGCCTGATAGAACTAGCGCCGTCCCCATGCGTGCAAACGCAGGTGCCAGGTTGGGATCGCGATTCACCGCCGCCTCGAAGTACTCGATCGCGCGCTGTCGGCTCTGGCTCGTCGGACGGTCCATCACGGCCTCGCCCTGCAGGTACAGAGCGTAAGCCTGAACATTTCCAGTTCGCGAACTACGAGGGCTTACCGCAGACGGCCCGGTGCCGATATTCACTTCCAGCGCCTGAACGATCGCCGATGCCAGATCGTCCTGCAGCTGAAACAAGTCCGTGAACTTGCGGTCGTAGCTCTGTGACCACAGGTGCAGTCCGTCCTGCGCATTGATCAACTCCGCCGTGATACGGATCCTCGAGCCGGCTTCGCGGACGCTGCCCTCGAGAATTGCGCCCACACCCAGATCGGCGGCGATCCGGCGCACATCGACATTTCGGCCTTTGTACGCAAACGACGAGGTGCGCGCCGGTACCTTCAGACCCGGGACCTGCGCCAGCATGTTGATGACTTCCTCCGCCATGCCATCGCCGACATATTCCTTGGTCGGGTCGCCGGTGAGATTGACGAAGGGCAACACGGCCACGGTCGTGCGCGATGCGACGACACTCGCGCTCGCGTTCCGCTCCGGCGTTCCAGTGCCGACGCCTGCGATCTCCCGGCGCCAGGAATATCCGGTGATTACTGCTGCGATCAGCAGCAGCGCCCCGAGCAAAAGCCCCCCGCCAAGGTACTTTCCGCGGCGGACATGGCCCGATCCGGCTGCGGCAGCTGCAGCTGCCTCTGCAGATTCTGGGGGAGATGCAGTGGCGGTCGCTTGCGCCGCTTCGACTGCTGCGACGGGCGCGACCATACGGTAGCCACGCCCCCGAACCCCGGCGAGATAGCGCGGCCTGTCGGCATCATCGCCGAGCGCCCGGCGGACGACTTTGATGCGCTGACTGACCGCCTCGGGACCCACCACGAGCCCCGGCCACGCCTGCTGCATCAAATCATCGAGGGAGACCAACCCCGGGGCGGCACGCAGCAACGCCAGGAAGACGTCGAATGACAAGCCCCCACCCAAAAGCTCTACCTCCCCACGCGTGACGCGGCGCCGCTGCACGTCAACGTGAAGATCCTCGACCTGGTAATGGGTTGGCGTAGCAGCCGTCGCAGATGCCGTAACAGCCTCCGTGGTCCCGGGTGTGCCGCCAATTGGCGTTCGTTCTCAGAGCCAGTCGAGTCTGTCTGTACGTCCGCACACCGTCAACGGCGGCCCACGTGCCGCGGCATCACGCGCTGTCACCAAAAATCACGACTCATCACCGACCTTCACCGGCGTGTCATGCAGCGGAGTGTCGCGGTCGGAAGAATCAGCGCGAGCGGTGAATCGACTGCAGATGCAAATCATCCTGAAAGGTCGTGAAAATCCGCCAGCGCGACCAACTGTCCTGCACAGCGCACGGTTCATCGATGGTTTCCCAACTCGGTACGGCGGCTGCGGGCTGCGTTTCGCCCTCCTCCTGCAGCGCATCATTCAGGTCTGCCATTCATAAAGGTATATCCATGCCGAACGTAGCGCAGCTTTCTTCAGCCGTCATGCCGCGAAGCACCGACCTCGGGCGTCCTGCAAGGGCGAGTCGATACTTCCAGGGAATGGCGATGCTGATGCTGCTCCTGGTTTTGACCGGCTTCTCCCGGACGCTTTTCCTGAGACCCTTGTTTCAGGTTCCCGCGTTACCGTGGTACGACTACTTGCATGGTTCCCTGATGACTCTGTGGTTCGTGCTGCTGGTTGTGCAGACGTCCCTGGTCGCCGCGCGTCGGACAGATCTTCACCGCCGCCTGGGGATATTCGGCGCGGCGCTCGCGGCGGCCATGGTGACCGTGGGGCTCACGGTCATACTCCGGTTTCCGGCGCATTTCAGGGCGAGCAATGGTGTCTTGTCCACGGGGCTCCCTGCCTCGCCTTCGACCGCGCTCGGCTTCCTCTGGGGCGACCTTGAGGCCATCACGGTGTTTTCGATCATGGTTGCCACGGCCCTGATGACGCGTCGGCGGCCCGATATACACAGGCGGCTGATGCTGCTGGCCTCGATGGTCATCATCACTCCCGCTGTGGGACGCATTACTACCTTTCCAGATCTCGCCGGCCTCGCGTCCTCTGCTCCGGTACTCGCGTCCTCTCTCACGATCGTGCTCGTGGCTCTCATCGTGTTGCTGCCGTTGACGCTGTTGGCGCATGACTTGCTGACTGCGCGCCGGCTGCATCGCGCCACGATCTGGGGGGTCGTCGGTCTATACGCAATGGGATTCGCATTCGGTAACGTCGTACCGTCCACGGCCCTCGGACGGGCCTTGTGGAACGCACTGGTGTCGCACTGAACTACGCCGAGGATGGGGCAGGATTGGAGCCGGTGATGCAGCTCGAACCCAGATCAAGCGATGTCGAACGGCCCGATTCTCAGACGCGCCGCGAAACTTGCGGGCGGCCGCGGAACCCATTGCTGGCCGCTCGCGCAGTAAGCAATTGGCCGACGGGACTCTGATGGCCTGTGCAGCCTCTGAGCCCTCGAACCAGACGTTGTTCTCAGGCGCGGGAGGCGTCCGCTTATCTGCCGTCGACATGCTGATCTTCGCCAAAGCGGTGCTCGATCCCAATTCCCCGATCGCCGCGGCCGTGGAGACGTCGCTTCCCGCTCGTCTTCCGAGAGGTTCCTCGGTCGATCAGGCGTTCGGCTGGGAGGTCACGCACCACTCTTTGTTCCGCGAGCTGTTGCTGCACGAAGGACAGACGCACGGATACCGCGCGACGCTGGCGCTCAAACCGGCGAAGGGGCGAGCGACGGTGGTGCTGATCAACTCGGCGGCAGAGCCTTCGGCTATCGATCTTGGTCTTCATCTTGCTCTGGGAACGGGAGTCTGGCCGGTCGCGCCCTATCCACGCGCGCCGCCCCGTCGCTGAAGCACGCCGAGATCGCCCTGCTGACGCACTGAGGTAGCCCTCATGTATTAACCGGCGCGCTGATCCGACGCCGACCGGCGTCGCAAGTCGTCGAATGCAGGAGCACGGAGCCCGGAATTCCTGGTCAATGCTCGACGCCGGTCTACACTCCAAGCCCCTGGGCACGCTCGGCACCGCTGGCGTGGATGCAGCGCCGCGATCGTGACGGCTCGTCGGTCCTGGCGCGCTCCTCGTGACGCCGGCACTCACAGAGCGTAAGCTAGCCTCGCGTGCTGGCTACGGCGTGTTGCGAGTTCATGCGTCGAGTTCGTCTTCATTTCGTTCTGCCGCTGTTGCTGCTGTTCGCGCAGCACGGGGCGTTAATACACGAGATCAGTCACGTCGCCTATCTCGGGCAGGCGCAGGACGCACAGCTGCGCACGGATGAGCACCTGCTCGATAGCCGTATTTGCGCGACCTGCTACGCGTTCGCGCAGGTCACGAGCCCTGCCGTAGGCTCGCTCGTGACACTCCCCCCGCCCGATTGCGTACACCTTAGAAGCCTAGATCTCACCAACGCGGTCATCAGTGCGGAGAGCCCCACTCCCCGCAGCCGCGGTCCGCCCCCGCCTTTCGCCTAAAGCCCCCAAGTACTCCTCACAATGCGCAGGCAGCTCGAGCGATCGAGAACTGCGCGGTATTTCGGCTTTGCGGAAGGTATCGACATGTTTACAACCCGACACAGGGTTGCGAGGTTAGGCCTCGCGATCAGCCTCCTAATTGCGCTTTCGAACAATCCGGCGTACTCACAGCAGAGCGATCCGGCCGATCAGAGCGCTCCTCTGCAGACCGTCGTCGTGACGGCGCAGCGCCTGAATGAGGCGCGAGCGACCATCGAGACTCGGACCGGCGCCTCGACCTACACGATCGACGCATCGGTCATACGGTCATTTCCCGGAGGCGACAACACGCTCCTGAACCAGGTCATGCTGCAGGCCCCGGATGTGGCGCAGGACTCCTTTGGGCAGCTGCACGTGCGCGGTGAGCACAACGGCCTTCAGTACCGCCTGAACGGCATCATCCTGCCCGAGGGCATCAGCGTCTTCGGACAGTCCCTCGATCCGCGGCTCATCGAGTCGATGCAGCTCATCATGGGCGCGCTGCCGGCCGAGTATGGCCTGCGCACTGCCGGGATCATCGATCTTACGACCAAGAGCGGCATCTTCGAGCCGCATGGAGAAGTGTCGCTCTATGGCGGCAGCCACGGGGAGATCGAACCCGCGTTCTTTCATGGAGGATCGGTCGGGTCGCTGAACTACTTCGTCACCGGTGATTTCCTAAGAAGCGATCTCGGCATCGAATCCCCCGATGGGCGCTCCGACCCGCTGCATGATCACACGACGCAGTACCATGGCTTTGGGTACTTCGACGACATTATCGATTCTGATGATCGAGTGAGTGGCGTGCTCGGTATTTCCCACGGCAAGTTCCAGATCCCAAACCAGCAGGGGCTAAGCCCCTCGCTTGGACTTACCGTGAACGGCCAGAGCGATTTCCCGAGCGAAGACCTGGACGAGAACCAGACGGAGAGCACCAGTTATGGCATCGTGAGCTTTCAGCATTCACACGGTTCGTTCGACATTCAGACCTCGCTCATAGCCCGCTACTCGAGTCTGACGTTCTTTCCGGATCCCTTGGGGGACCTGCTCTACAACGGTATCTCCCAGAACGCGTTCAAGCGCGATGTGGCATACGGGTGGCAAACCGACGCGGCCTATCAACTGACCGATGCGCACACCCTCCGAGCCGGGATCTACTTCCAGCACGATCGGGCCACCAGCGAGACGACCTCGCAGGTGCTGCTCGTGGATGACAGCGGCGCTCAGATTGGCGACACCCCGGTGGGCATCATCGACAACGGTGAGCAGACCCAGAACATCGCGAGCCTCTATCTGCAGGATGAATGGAAGGTGGTGGACTCGCTCACGGTCAACTATGGACTGCGGTTCGACAAGCTCAGCGCCTATACCACCGGACAGCAGCTGGGCCCGCGGTTCAACTTCGTGTGGAAGCCGCTCGAGGGCATGACAGTCCACGGCGGATACTCGCGCTACTTTTCACCGCCGCCCTTCGAACTCGTTGGGCTCAAGAGCATCGAGAAATTCATAGGCACTACGGCGCCACCGCTCGTCGACCAGGCGGACCCTCCCTTGCCCGAGAAGGCGAACTACTACGACCTGGGTGTGCAGCAGCAGTTCATTCCCGGCCTCACGGTAGGCCTGGATACGTACTACAAGCAGTCCACCGACCTGATCGATGAGGGGCAGTTCGGGGCACCGATCATCCTGACGCCGTTCAACTATCGATACGGCCAGCAGTACGGCGCAGAGTTGACGGTGAACTACGCGGTGCGGGCCTTCTCCGTTTACGCGAACCTTGCGACCCAGCGTGCGCGGGGCAAAGACATCGTGACGGCGCAATTCAATTTCGCCTCCGATGATCTCGCCTACATCGCAAGTCACTACATTTCGCTCGATCACGAGCAGCAGTACACGGCCTCGGCAGGCACCTCCTATGTCTGGCACGACACCCGCTTCAGCGCCGATATCCTCGTCGGCTCCGGCTTGCGTGCCGACCTGGCGCTTCCCGATGGTTCAAGCATCCCCAACGGAGCACACTTGCCCTACTACCGTCAGGTGAACCTCGGGATCAGCCACGCTCTCCCGTCCTTCGGAACCGGATCCTCGAAGGACCGTCCGACGTTGCGGTTTGACGTGATCAACTTGTTCGATACCGTGTACCAGATCCGAAATGGCACCGGTGTGGGCGTCGGTGCGCCGCAGTACGGACCGCGGCGAGGCTTCTTCGCCGGCATATCGATACCCTTTTGAGAGCTACCCTTGCACCCCATGCGCCTCTGGACATATAGACATACGAGACGTATGCCGTGACATATGCGAACCACAGTGCGGCTAGACCAAGCCTCGCTCACGCGGGGCCCGTAAAGAGGCGGAGAAGCGCAACACGACCCTCACCTCGCTGATTGAGCAAGGCTTGGAGCTCCTGCTGCGGCGGCCCATGAAACGGCCGGAGCGCGGGCCGGTCATGCTGCCTGAGTGTCGCGCTGGGGGCGGGACTCTTCCGGGTGTTGATCTGAATGACAGCGCATCCCTGCTCGATCGAATGGATGGCGGTGATTGATCCTTCCAGACGTCAATGTGCTGATCTATGCATTTCGCACAGACTCAGAGGAGCACAAGCAATACAGGGGATGGCTGGAGTCCGTCATCAACGGTCCTGCCGCATGCGGAATCGCTCCGCATGTGCTCGCAAGCCTCGTGCGGATAACCACACACCCCAAAATCTACGCTCGCCCAAGCTCTCGCGCCGACGTTTTCGCATTCTGTCGCACGCTCCTAGAGCAGCCTAATGCCACAATTACGACTCCGGGCGAGCGCCACTGGGCGATTTTCGAAGATCTCTGCAAGAAGACCAAAGCAAACGGCAACCTAGCGCAGGATGCGTGGTTTGCGGCGCTGGCGATCGAGTCGGGCTCCGAATGGATTAGGACCGACCGCGACTACGCGCGACTACGCTCGATTCCCGGGACTCAGCTGGCGCAGCCCCGTGTGAGGAGGTCGCAACAGCTGGATTTGTTCAGCGTTCCGTGCCCCCAGATGCTAGGGATCACTGGTTATCCGCTACTACGGGCTCTTCGTTCCTTGTTCGCGACGCCACGCGTAGTAAGCATCCAGCGCGTGTAGCTGCGCGAGGTTAGGCGCGCCATCTCGGGCACTCGATTTCTCGTCGAAATGCATCACGTTCGGCGCCTGGTCGCTGAACGCCGGCCAGTGCGGCAGCCCCGAGCCATCCAGGTCTCCACTGGCCGCGAAATTCACCCAGTAGCTGCTCATAAGCTCCGATAGTGTCTTCTCATCCTCGGATACCGGTGGCGCCCCCGGACGCCCGAGATTGCAGAAGACGTATGGAATCTCCGTCGCATGACTAGCCGCCCTCCGGAGATGCGGGCGCGCGGTGCTCAAAATAGTACGGGTAGGCCTTACCTTTACCCGCGTGCTGAGACTGAAGGTTGGCCCACCTCCTGAGCGATCCGTGCGGTTGGGGCTCGTCTTTCTCAAACCGGCGGTGGCGCTGTGGCTACTCGGGCGCGGGCGATATTCGAGAAGTTACTTCGCGGAGCGCATCCAAAGATCGGATTCGCGGTCTCAGCGAACGGCTCGGAACTGAGACAAGGAGTCAGCAGCTTCCTGAATGCCTGCGGCGTAACAGCGAATTGAGAGTCTGGATGACTTGCTGCACTGGATGGTTCCCGCGAGCCTTGGATGAGTGCCGAGGACCGATAGCAGATGCGCCAGCGCTATTCGGATCGAAACCAACGAGAGAGCCGCGCCGGACCATGTGTCCATGGCTAACCCGGCTGTCCTCGCAGCCGCAGCCACGCCAGTGCGAATCCGACGAAGCAGAGCAGCGCCAGCGCGACGATCGAGCCCCAGAGAACGCGAATGCCCGCGCCGCGCAACAGGATGCCGTACGCGCAGTCGATGAAGTGGTAGAGGGGCGAGATCGTTAGGGCGTAGCGTGCCCAAGTGGGCATCGCCTCCGGCGCGGTCCAGGTCCCCGAGAGCGCCGTCATCGGCACCACGATTAGGATGACGAGCATGCCAACCTCGGCGGAGCTGCGCGCGAAGCTGCCGATCGCGAGACCCAACCCGGCGATCGAGAAGACGTACAGCGCGGTCGTCGCGAAGAACAACGCGGCGCTTCCGGCGAAGGGCACTCCAACCGCGAGCCGCATGACAGCATAGACACTGAGCACGGTGCCGCCGACATTCACCAGCGTCATGGCAGTCGCCTTGGAGAGCATGATCTGAACGGGCGTCAGAGGCGCAACCAGCAACTGCTCGACCGTGCCGCGCTCGCGCTCGCGCACCAGAGCTGTGGCGGGCAGCAGCAGGGCAATGACAGTCATCATGGTCAGCCACTGGCCGATGGCGTTGAACCAGTGACCGTTCAGGTCCGGGTTGTACCAGACGCGGCTCGCGTTCTCGACCGATGGCACGGTCCGCAGGTCGAGCCCGCTGCGCCGGGCGACCCGTTGCGACCAGTCCTGCGTGAAGGTCGCCGCAATACGCTCGCCGTAGTCGGATGCAAGGTAGCCCATCGTGACGTTGCTCGTATCGACCATCAGCTGCACGCTGGCGGTGCGTGCCGCGCGGTTCAGTGTCTCAGCGAAGTCCTCTGGAATGTCGAGGAGCAGCATCGCAGTACCGTCATCGAGGCGCCTCATGCCCTCGCGTGGACTCCAAAACGTCCCGATCCTTCTGAAATAGGGCTCACGGAAGCGATAAAGGAGGTCACGCGAGGCGGGCGTCGGTGTGCCCTCGTGCACGAGCAACGCAGCGTTGCGCAGGTCCTGCGTCACTCCCGTGCCCGAGATGTAGACCGCGGCCAGGAAGGAGTACGCCGTAAATGCGACCAGAACGAGATCGCGCGAACACTGCTTGAGCTCTTTCACGGTCAGGACCGCGAAGCGGCGCAACCAGCGGCGCAGCCGCTCTAGCGGGTCTGGCGCTTGTGAAAGGCCAGATAGCTGAGTGCGATCAGCACGACGGCGTAGCCAGCGAGCACGCACAGGTCGGTCCATAGAGTCGCTCCACCGACACCCTTGAGATAGCTGCCGAGCACGATGTTCTCGAAGTACATCGCCGGAAAAACGTGCGCCTGTACCCAAGCGCCACCCTCGAGGAGGGCCACGGGATTGATCATTCCCGAGAATTGGATCGCTGGTATGATGCCGATGATCGATGCGATCATCAGTGCAGCGTTCTGCGAGCGCACCAGCGTCGACACCAGCAGCCCGATGCTCGCCGTGCAGATCACATACACGAGTGTCGCGAGCAGATAGAACCACAGCTCGCCCTTGAAGGGGGCGCCGAAGTAGTACACCGCGAGTGCGCTCAGGAGCAGAGCATCGGCGAACGAGATGGCAACGCCGGGCAGCATCTTGCCGGCGAGAAACTCGGCGCGGGTCACGGTGGATGAGTAGATATTGAAGATGGATCCGCTCTCTTTCTCGCGCACAACTACGAGGGCTGTCAGGAGCGAGGGCACGAACATCAGGGTAAGCATCACGAGCGAGGGGGCGACCGACCAGTTGCTGCGCACCGCTTGGTTATAGAGGTAGCGGACCTCAAGCCGCAGGGGCTGCATGAGCACAGCGGCCCGCTCGTTGGAGACGCCCAGGCGGCCGGCAATGTAGCGCGCCTGCAGCGCCGCGCTGTAATCGCGCGTGATCGCCTCGGCGTACGCCTGAATCGTCTGCGCGCGGTAGGGGAAGGTCCCATCGATGGTAGTCGCGATCTGCGCATGCCGGCCGCTTGCAATGTCCCGCGCAAAGTGCTCCGGAATCGTAAGAACCAGGCGCAACTTGGCGCCCGCGAGCAGTCGGTCGGCCTGGTGCTCATCGGAGAGATAGCCGCGGAAGTCGAAATAGCGCGAATCGATGAAGCGATAGGCAAAGTCGCGGCCTTGCACCGTATGGTCGAAATCGAGCACCGCGAAGGGTATGTTCTCGACATCGAAGACCATCGTGTAGCCGAAGACCAGCATCCACGTCACTGGCAACAGGAAGGCGAGCGCGAGGAATACCCGATCGCGGACAATCTCCCGCCACTCCTTCTGCGCCACGATCGCGATGCGTCGCAAGTTCACGAGGCAATCCTGCTCTGCGCAGCGGCGGATGAGTTCGCAGCGCTCGCCGCGGCCTCGAGGGACTCGAGCCGCGTGACCCGGGACACGAACACGTCTTCCATCGACACCGGGCGCTCGACTGCCCCGCGCAGCTGCAGATCCGCCGACTCAAGGAGAACTCGTATGCGGATCTCGTCCTGCTCCGGCGATCGGGAGTGCAGATGTACGTGACTGCCGAACAGGCTTGCTCCGTCGAATCCGGCTGCACGCAGCACCGCGAGCGCACGTCGCGGATCGGACGTGCTCAACTGCAGAACCTTTCCGACTTCGCTCTCTATTGCCCGCTTCATCTGCGCCGGTGAGCCGCTCGCGACGATGCTCCCGGAGTGCATGAGCGCGAGCTGGTCGCAGTGCTCGGCCTCGCTCATGTAGTGGGTCGTCACGAGGATGGCCACGCGCAGACTGCGGGATAGGTGAAACAGAATCTCCCACAGCTGGCGCCGTCCGGCCGCATCGACGCCGGCCGTCGGCTCATCGAGAAATAGAACCCCGGGACGATGTACCAGCGCGCAGCCGAGGGCGAGGCGCTGACGCAAGCCCATAGGCAGAGCTTCAGCGCGTTCTCGCTGGTGCGCGCTCAGCCCCGCCATCTCCAGTACCCACTGCAAGCGCTCGCGGGCCGTTCGGCGATCGAGCCCATATACTCCCGCGTAGAGGCGTATGTTCTCGAGCACCGTGAGCTCGGCGTACAAGGAGAAGGACTGAGACATGTAGCCGATGTGCTCCTTTATCGCGTGCGAGGCCGTGCGCATATCCGCGCCGGCGACCTGCCCGATGCCTCGCGTCGGGCTGAGTATCCCGGTCAGCATCTTGATAACCGTCGTCTTACCCGCGCCGTTCGCTCCGAGCAGGCCGAAGATCTCCCCTGATGGAACCGTGAAGCTCACGTCGTCCACGGCTGTGAAATCACCAAAGGTCTTGGTAAGCCCCACCGCCTCGATGGCCGCCCCCGCACCGTTTCCCGGCACCGCGCGCGCGGTCTCCTCGCCCGAGGGCATCCAGCCGGTCGCGGGGCGCCCGGTCTGCAGCAGCGCGACGAATGCATCCTCGAGCTCCGGTGTCGAGGCGGCAAGACTCGATGGCTCCGCGTCCGGTGCCGCGGCGGTGACCCGGCGCACGGCGGTCTCGGCGTCGGGCTCCTCGACGAATACTCGCATCACCGGCCCGAGCACCTGCGTTTGGGGAAATTCGGGCTTCAACCGGCGCAGCGCGCTCATCTGATCCGCGACGCTCAGTGAAACGACCGTTCCTCGTACTCGAGAGGCGATATCCTCGGGCTCCCCGTGCGCCATGACCTTGCCCATGTACATCAGAGTCACCCGATCGAAGCGACTGGCCTCATCCAGATAGGCGGTCGAGATGAGTGCGCTGATGCCTTGCTCGCGCATCAGCTCGCCGAGGATGTCCCAGAAGTCGCGCCGTGAGACGGGATCTACGCCGGTGGTGGGTTCATCGAGAATCAAGAGGCGGGGCTCGTGGATCAACGTGCAGATCAGGCCGAGCTTCTGCTTCATGCCGCCGGAGAGGTGCCGCATCGCTCGGGTGCGGAAGGTTCCGAGCCGCGTGATCGTGAGCAGCCGAGCCTTGCGCCTGGAGAGCTCCGCCTCATCGAGCAAGCGGAGTCTTGCGAAAAAGTCAATGTTCTCCTCGACCGTCAGATTGGGGTACAAGTTAAGTCCGAGGCCTTGCGGCATGAAGCCGATGCGGTCTTTGACCGACTCCGCGTCCCGCTCGGAGACGAGCGAGGTGCCAAACACCGCCACCTCGCCCGCATCGAAGGTCAGCACACCGGCGATCGCTTTCATGAGGCTCGACTTCCCAGCTCCGTCGGGCCCGATGAGACCGTGAACCTCCCCGGCGCGCAGCTCGAGGTCCGCTCCGTCAACTGCAGTGCGGTGGCGGTAGCGCTTGCGAAAGCCGCGTACGACGACCACCCGTGTCGGCATATCTGCTCCTCACCAGCGCGGCTTGCGCCACGGGGCGTCGGCGCGCCAGCGGATCATCGCGTCGCACGGCAGACCGGGCGTCAGGCGGTGCTCGGGGTTTGCATCGAGATACAGTCGGACCTCGTAGACAAGCTTCACCCGCTCATCGGGCGTCTGCACCTCTTTGGGAGTGAACTCGGCGCGCGAGGCGATGTAGCGCACGGTGGCGGGAAATGCCCGGCCGGGGAATGCATCGGTGAACACCTGCGCCGGCAAGCCGAGGCGAACCTTGCCGATCTCGGCTTCGGGCACATACACCTGCAGATAGAGCTTGTCGAGATCGACGAGCTCGTAGAGCGGCGTGCCGACATTCACCACCTCCCCGATATTGACGAATCTGCCGGTCACGGTGGCCGTCAGTGGTGCTGCAATCGTGAGCTCATCGAGGAGCGTCTGGATCTCCCGTGTGTGAGCGGTCGCTTGCTTGTGTGCGGACTCAAGCGCCGTCAACGCCGCCTCCTGCGCTCGAATGCGCAGAGGTCCGACGCGCGCATCGCGCAGCGCCTGCTCTGCCTTGCTGCTGTCGGCGACTGCCGCGGCGAGCTGCTCCTGGGCGACCTTCCAGGCGAGCGCGGCGCGCTCGGCGCTCTGCGCATCGATTAGGTGATCCTGCAGCAGGCGCTGGGCGCGCTCGGAGTCGAGCCCAGCCTGGTGCTCTGTGCTTTGCGCCTGCCGCAGATTTGCCTGGGCACTCGCGACTCCCGCTTCAGCGGCTGCGATCGCATCAGGCACCTCCTGGCGCAAGACGGCGAGCGCCGAGCGCGCGGAGACGACCTGGCTTTGCGCGGAGTCGGCCGCCGCGCCTGCTTCGGCGAGCTGCGCCTGCGTGGTGCGGTCATCGAGCAACGCCATCACGTCGTGCGCTAGTGGGGTATCGCCCTCGCGGACGCGGATCGTCGTCACGCGCCCCATGACCTTGCTGGCCAGGGTGACCTTGTCGGACTCGATCCGACCGCTTACCTGAACCAGACCGCTTTGTGGCACGAGGAGGTGCCACAGCACGGCAGCGACTACGGCGGCGACCCCGACGCAGATCGCCCCGATCACGCCGAGTCTTGCTGCGCGCGACCTATCCATGAGTTCGCGCAGTTTCGGGGCGGCTCCCATCGATCCGCCATCCGTGCTATCCCTTAGCTCCAGGCGAGTGCAAGGAGAACAACGCGTTACCGAGCTACCGCGACCCTTCGCTGACCTGATGGCAAAGAAATTCGAATGCCTGGCACAGCTGCTCGCCCAGATTTACGCCGGCAAGTACGACGCCCGGGTTACGAATGGACTGAGCGGGGTCACTCCCAGGCGATAGGCGATTCCTGCGAACGCAGATGCTCCGTTCTGCAGTCGCGACGAGCGCAGCAAGCAAGATTGGTCCTGCGTGAGTCGGCTACAGCCACGTTCGGAAACTCTCATGACCTATGTGCCACACGCGCCGCCCCGCCTGGGTCAGGCTGACAAGATCAGTCAGGCTTACCGAGAAAGCGAGAAATGCCGCTAGACAGGGCGATTTTCGATACTTGGCCATAGAGCTGCCATAAGTATTCTTGAAAGATGTCGCAAGTCATTGATCGGAGTGGCGAGATTTGAACTTGCGACCCCTTGCCCCCCATTGGGAGCGACCTTGCCTTATTTGTCGTCACTAGTTACGATAAATACGTGAGATCCAACCAGCCATCCCGGCAACAACCCCGAGGCAGACCGTCCACGGGAAGCGCAATGAGCGCGGCCGAACGGATGCGGCGATTGCGAGAGCGGCGCAGAGCCGCCGGCTTGAAGGAAGTCGTCTCCTGGCTGGGGACGAATTCCAGGCCCACAACCTATTCGTCTCATCGCCTAATCGATGCTCGCAGTCTTGCCATGCATACCGTCATCGCACAAAAGATCGAGCGCGATCCAAAACTGCTGAGAATCCCACGGCGCAATCTGCGCCGCTGGGGCGCCCGCTCCGGGGACCCAGCACCTGCCTGGATCAAGGAGTGGCGCGAGATTCTAAGCAAACCGTGGCCAACTGTTGCGGCGCTGATTACAGAGCTCAGCGAAGAGGCGACGCGTCTCAGGCAGTCCTCTCCGTTTGCGGGCGTGCTGACTTCCTTCGAGCGCAGACGGATCTATGAAGCGTTCCGAGCTTGAACACCTGATCCGAGCCGCGGGATCCATTGCCGACGACCGTGAAATCGTCGTCATCGGCAGCCAGGCGATCCTCGGTCAGTTCCCGGACGCACCAGCAACTCTGTTGGTCTCAGCTGAAGCCGACCTGTTTCCGCTCAACCGCCCCGAGCGCGCTGATCTGATCGATGGCAGCATCGGCGAGGGCTCGCAGTTCCACGAGCTTTTCGGCTACTACGCACAAGGTGTCGGCGAGCGGACTGCCACCTTAGCGAAGGGTTGGCGGGACCGCCTCGTGAAGATTCTTAACCCCAACACGGGCGGCGTCGCTGGACTATGCCTGGAGGTCAACGACCTCGCAGTATCGAAATACATCGCCGGCCGACCAAAGGACCTCGATTTCACTCGAGAGCTTGCAAAGCACAGGATGACGCAACTCAACGTGCTTCTGGCACGGCTCGATCAGACCGAGTTGCCCGACGAGATCCGTGAGCTGACGAAGGCCCGCATCAAGAGAGACTTCAACTCCCCGGGGCGGCGGGACTGACCGCCAATGCTCACAATCGACCCGACCCAGCCGCCGGCGAACGACCGCAATCGGACTGCTCACTTGAGTTAGGGCGAGCGAATATTGTGCGCATCGATCCGCTGCATGAATTCATCCGGATGCGCCTAGCCATAATTTGCCACAAACCATCATCGATATGCCGAAGTTAAGGAGCAGACTCGTCTGGGATTGGGCACCTGACTCGAGCGCCAAGAAGGACGAGCGATGTACCGCCGATGCCTTGTGACGATTCTTGCCATGGATATCGCGGCCGCAGCGGGAGCGCGGGGTGCTGCATACGACGCAGTCGCTGTTGGAAGCGACCAATCGCCTGCGGTCCCTGAGTACGCGGAAAATGCGTCGTTTGATTTGGAGACGCAATTGTCCACAACGGGAGACTGGAAAGCTGTCGTTACCGCGGCTAACGATCCAAACTTGGAATTTGAGGCGGAAGGGGATCCAAGCAAATCGAAGATTTGCTTTGTTCGCGCATCGACTGGTACCAGCGAGTGCACCTTTTTCAGGGACCTGTTTTCCTCGCGCCTTACATTCCAGCTTTCGGACGGGCTCTCCGTCGTCCGGCTGACTTCAAAACCTGAGACGAAGGGGCTGCGACTGATGGCGACTGCCCTGTATCCCACCGGTCAGATCCGCGAAACCGCGATCTGGGTGTATGACGAACGGCGCGATCAATTCCGAGTTGCGGCTACATTAACCTCCAGCGAAGTGCGCATATTTCCGTCCGGAGCTTTGGAGGGCTGTCTAGTAACGGCGGACTGGGATCGCGCTCTCGAGCAGAGTCAGACTCGCTTTGGGAGTGACCACAAGCGAATGATAACGGTGTACCGCTATAAGACCCAGGGATCTGCAGGTAGCTACCAAAAAGTACTGACCTACATAACGGCAAAGAAGTATAGCCCAGAGGATACCGATACTATCGAGGCAGAGCAGGTTCGCATCAAAGAAGAGCTTCAAGCCGCAGAAGAGATCAGGCGATGACCTTCGAGGCGCCGTGCCCTGAACTTCCGATTTCGTTTATACGCGCTTAGGAAGCGAATGACTGCAAAGGGCCGGGGGCAAAATTGAACGACAGTTACAACGCGCGGAAGCTGCCCATCTATCGGGATATAGTGTCCCTGTTGTTGTCGTGCCCACCAAGCGTTGCTCGCTGACCCGGTGTTCACTGGGGTGCCGGTTTCTCTTTCCGGAGCCTGCCAGCGCAGCGCCACAAACGGCTCATCATGAACCTACTGCTGCCATTCGTGACACACGGGCTTCGGGCGATCAAGATATCCGAGCCGTGCGCCTGGGCGCGCCAGCTAAGGAAGACTGCTAATGCGTACTACTTTGCTGATTGTGTTCGTGGCAGGCGCTGGGATCGCTTCAGCACTAACTTCATTGCGTGCTTCGCCAGTGGCGCGCGCGGCGGACACCGTGCAGGGTCCCGTAGGCAACATCACTAATGTGCGCGATTTGAGCGAGCTCAGGAAGGATCCAGAGTACCGTGAGCAGAAGCGCGCAGAGGTTATTTCCAAGCTCGCGGAATCTGGTGCAGATGTGGCGAATGAGGTTGGCCTGACAACTTCTCAATTGCGCCAGCTGATTGATCTTGAAGCCGACTATCAGATGGGCGTCCTCGATTCGTTTGTCCCATCAGGTCCGGGAATACGCCCAGACCCGGAGGCAGCCCAAGGGAGTGTTGCAAAACAGCGGGAGCTCAAAAGCAAATTGGATGCGAACATCATTGCGCTTTTGGGTGCCGAAAAGGCGCTGCTGTTTCAGGTCTATGTGAAGTCGCAGCCAGCTCGGCGGCAGGTCAAGGAGCTTCAAGCGTCGCTGGTGGTGGAGGGAGCTCCGATGACCGCCGAACAGCAAAAGAGCCTAATCGCCACGATCACGGCCGAACAAGAGCGTCGCAACAGCGAGGCCGCAGCCTATAAAGCGCAATTGAAGAACGGCGCCGGGGCCAACAAGACGCTCTATGATATTCGCTCTGTCGAGCTCGACATCGATGAGCAAGCAAATGCGAGGATCGTCCAAGCCGCGACAGCGGTCCTGAGTCCTGCGCAACTGGGCAGTTTGCAGAAGTTGCTTGCGGAACCCATCGCCAGAGGTCGTCTTCATCTCCAAGCACATACCTCCGCTCCATAGCGGGTGTCTTATCGGGAAGCCGCATTTACGTGGCGACCGCCAGTGCGTCGCCACGTGATTAAATTGAGCCATCCCCGCGCCGCCTGGCGGAACACGCTAGGCCGATCTGTTCGATTTCCACCATCGGCTGCAGGTGTAGCCCCACACCGTTGGCGGATTTCCTGGGTGCCCTGGTGCAAAGCGCGAATGGCAGCTAACGGACAGTCAATCCGGGATCACCAGTGACCGGAGTTGGCCGACAGCGACGGTACGCCAGCTGGTGCTTTCGAGCCGAAGTCGCCTATCGCAGCTGCCGCATAGGAGACAGTGGTAGCCGGTTCGGCAGACATTCGAGCTACCACTTCGGGGTTCGACCGTTGCTTCGTGATGGGCGATGCGGTTTCAATGTCATTGCGCGACCTTAAATAGAGCCCCCTGCCCATTCGGTCCACCCGTAACGCTTACGCCATAGAAGCTTCCATCGGTACCTTGCAGTAGCGGAGCCTGCAAATTCGACGCGTCCGCGCCGGATCCGAAACTCCAGAGCACGGTCTCGACGCCGCTTAGGGTTAGTTTGAACACCGTCCCTCGCACGTATGCGCCGCCAGAGCTGGTTGTGCCGTAGAGATTTCCGTCACGACCGACTATTAGCCCGGCCTCCGGTAGCCCTCCGTCGTTGGGTCCGCCTGCACCGAATCGCCACCACACGTTCTCTTCATCCAAGGGACCCAGACCGCCATTCGCAAGGCGAACAACCGCAGCCATTCCGTTGCCGCCGAAACCATTGCCGCCAGTGTAGGTAGTTCCGTAAAGGTACCCGTCACTGCCTTCAACCAGTGACGACGAGGGTTGGAAGCCATCACTTGCCACACTCGACGACGGAATGAAGCTCGACAAAACTGTCTCAGCGCTCGGATTCTTTCGTTTGGATGATCGAAGCAGACGGGTGACGGCACGACGTGCTCGATTTAGTCTAGTTAGCCCGCTGCCTCGAGGTTACCCCTGGGTACTCTTGGACCACGCGCTATGCCTACTCTCGCATCACTTGCTCACACCCGAATGAACTCCTCCCCATCGAAGTACACACTAATATCACCATCCGAGCTGATCTTCATCGCAAGCCCATAATTTGATGCTCCGATCGCCGCCTTAGTCCTACTGCCTTCAGTTCCTCGCAATCTTCCCGATCGCTTCGGCTGCAACACAGCGCCGTAGGCAAGGATCCGGCCCGAGTTTTCGAGGACCACCGCTCCGTCCAGGGATGCCAACTCCACGGCGACCCTACGCGAAAGCGACTGGAAGGTGTGTCCCTCGAATACCGTGTCGAACTCCTGATCAATACGAGCACGCTCACCATCGGCTATCGCGTCTCCGCGTCTCACGATTTGTCGTAGATTCCGCCGATTGTGAAGAATCACAAATAGTCCACCGGACCGCCGAAATGAGACGTCGAGTGCGACTCTGTACATCGCACCGACTACTCGACCAAGAATTTGAGGACGCACTCGCTGAGCACGAGCGCGATCGCGCAGCAGCTTCACCAAGTACGCATGATTCCAATACTGCCATCGACCGTACCGGTACGTGAAACGGAGACTTCCTTCATCGAATACGAGCAAATCGCCCTGGCGACTAAGCGCGATTCCGCACTTACCCCGACGGCTCGCCCGCGCGATCGATTCCGCCCACTCGGGGAAGAAGTGTCTGTCGGTGACTTGCGCTCGTTCATAGCGGTCGAGATCGACGAAATCTATGACACTGCCCCGAGATGAGACCACGTAGGCCGTTCGAAATCCGTCGGAGAGCGCCTTGTATCTCTTCGAGGTGAGCACTTGAGAGGGGAATCGGCTCCACACCGCTTTTCTGTGCTCGTTTGGATCAAGGATACAACCAAAGGTTAGCGCTTTGTTTTCATAGCTCTGTTCTGAAAGGGTATGCAGAGCTCCTAACACTGCCGTGATACGAAGGCGCAGGTGATGATGCGCCTGTAAATGGGAGGCCACGACAAACTCGTCGAATGAGCTCTTGATGGCCGCTAAGGAAGCTTCATCGAAAGCCTTGTGCCTAGCCCCGGCGGAACCATCAACTTGCGCATCAGGGGCAAATTCATCAAACACTTGCGACACCCGGGATGCAATCAGTCCACAGATACTATGTTCTCGAGAACTGATGACTTCCGCGGCCTTCCCGATAACCCTGGTTCGCCTTCGCTTGACCGTTGCCCTCAGTGAGCGAGCGGTCTTGTCATGGCGTCCGCCGATCGCGAACGTTATTCGGACTTCCGTCCGCTTCGAGGAAGTCCAAACAGCACTTGGATGACGCCATGACCCTTCCTGCCACGCGGACACCTCAATGTGAGGCAAGAGTCGCTCGACCGCCCCCGCGCCATGATTCAGGAAGCTCTCTGCGCCCGCTCTCAGTCGCTGTCGCAACTGGCTATTTGCTCGAAGGATCCCCGACAATGTTGCATCCTTCGCCGCCACTTATTCGCGGCTACTTTCGACTTTGCGGAACATTCGATTGGCTCTAGCATTGAAGTAGGCCTGATCCAGGATCTCAGACCATGGGTGCGAGTCCACCCGCATCGCACTGAGCGCCTCGGCGCTGAAAGGGTCTGTCATAAGCAATTGCTCGACGGACAGAAGTTGCTCGCGATCGCTGTCATCTAATTGCAAAAGCGAATCGTCCGCGAGCTGCTTCTTCATGGCCAAGGGAAAGAGGATCGACGCAAACGCGAGATGCGAACGTGCACGCCAGACAAAGCGTCCGGAAAACCGCTCACCATGAGCAGCCGCGCCCCGCACGTCGCAGAAATCCCTCGCCCAAGCTTCGATCGGCCGCTGAGCTTTTTCCCAACGCTTGCGCCACCGCTCAGACATTGGGCCTTCCGAAATGCCGCTCCCAAGGACAGGTGAGAGTCGCGAGACAAGCGCCTCGACGAACTCCTGCGCGCTCGTGTTAATGCCGAAAAGCCACTCGAATGCGGACTTGACCATGACAACTTCGACATGCTCCGGCACGTCGTCTGAGTCGGTATTAGCACAGTTGAACTCGCGAATCGCCTCGCGTAGCGGCGATCGGTCGTCCAGCTTTAGGAGCGCGGCGAGCAAGGGTCGGTCCAATTGGCATTTGCTGTTGTTGGGCACGTGGCTGGGACGTTGGTGGGCGAACATATCTGTTGCCCACATGTGGCTCGTGCCGGTGTCGCGCCGACGCGTGTAAAACATGAATCTGCCCGCTTGCCCCGGCAAGTATCGCTGCGCCACGAGGATGTAGGCGTGAGTGTTGCAGTAGTCGAAGTGGCCACGGAAAAGTCGCCGCTTCGAGAGGGCCGCAAATGCAATCGCTTCGCGCGCATCGAACAGCCTGACGGCGTGCTCGCCGGCGTCCATGCCCGTGTACCAGTTGTCGATCTCGAGAAGCGAAGCACGACCCACGAGTTGCTTGGGAAGGTCCGCATACGCTGCGAGCATCGCGTCTAGGTCGGCCTGCTTCGCGTGCGGCAAATCCCCAGGAGCTGAACCGCGCTTGTACGGGATAATTCGCACGGGGCCGATCTCGATTCGCTCATCGCATGCAATCCAGGGAAAGGCGGCAACGGCCTTAGGCACGGGCTCTGAAGAGGCGTCCTGGCCCCCTGAATGGCCCCCCGAGCTGGTTTCGCTCAGATCGATAACCTCTACGTATCTGATTTAGCTGGTCGGAGCGGCGAGATTTGAACTCGCGACCCCTTGCACCCCATGCAAGTGCGCTACCAGGCTGCGCCACGCTCCGACACATTATTCTTCTTATCGG
>Ga0335079_10000987_pt1 | contig 32215 bp, 27 predicted proteins | sample Lox_Sample_33_FD_206719 | JGI IMG/M metagenome (GOLD analysis project Ga0335079, IMG submission 206719) | Soil microbial communities from Loxahatchee National Wildlife Refuge, Florida, United States - Lox_Sample_3.3 | ecosystem: Environmental > Terrestrial > Soil > Wetlands | place: USA...
ATGAGAAAGATTCTGACGGCGGCGTTCTGACGTAGACGGAACCGAAGCGGCGCGGCGCTCCCACATGGAAGGCTCGGCGTGCAGCCACACAGTGCCGGACTGCGGCGTGAATTTAAATGCGTTCTCAAGAAGATTGGAAATGATGCGCTCGAGTTTGGGCGCATCGAACGGGAACTGCGGAATCTTGTCGTTTGGCAGGAAGTACAACGCGATTCCTTTTTCCTGAAAGCGGTTTGACCAGATGCGACAGACGCCGGAGAGGCATTCGTTGAGATCGCCTTTCTCAAACTTCATTCGCAGACCGTCGACTTCGAGAGCGCTGTAGGTCAGAAAATCCTGAATGAAATCCTGAAGCCGCTTTCCGCTGTCGCGCATGTCCTGAAGAACCTGCCGCTGGCGATCATTCACAGGGCCGAGTTTTTGGCTGTGAAGAAGTTCGACGTAACCGTTGAGGATCGACAGAGGCGTTTTCAAATCATGTGCAGCGGAAGCGAGAGCATTTGTAGTTCGCTGAAAACGTTCCTGCAATTCGTTGTAGAGGCGTTGGAGATCCTCCGGCGTAGTCTCGGGCGCAAGCGGAGGCAAAGAAGGCTGCGCCGCCGCTCCTCCATTTGGAACACACGCGTTCTTGTGAGCCGAGGCCATGACGAACTACCGCAGATCCAAGCGGGGAGGGGCACCGCACGCCCGAAATGTTCTGTTAAGTGCGGGGGTGAAAAAATCGTATTCCACGGGGTACGGGTTGTCAATGAAAAATGCAACGGAATTACCCAAGTGCCGCAATTTCTTGCACTTCTGAGTAGTATTCGCGCGATGAGAGGTATTCTTTTTGAGCGAATAAAAGGAGAATATAGCTTAAGGGATTTCCCACTTAACGTGGTTTTTTCTTGGGTTTCAATGGTGCTTTCGTCCCGAGTTCCACGGCATTTCGGCGGAAATTGCCGGCTGTTGGCCCGTAATGTGCTAAGTCCAAAGGAAGTTGGCAATGGTGAGAGTGATACATGGCTGAACGGAGACCGATGAAGGAGCGGCGCCGATGGTCGAGGCTGCCGCTGGCGATCCCCGTTTTCGTACGCAGTCATGACCAGAATGGCCGCGATAGCCTGGAATTCGCGACATCCCTCAATGTGAGCGCGGGAGGCATGCTGCTGGCGGTTCGGCGTGCTTTTAAGCCGGAAGCGCAAGTACGGCTGGAAATTCCGAGTGCTCCGGTGGCGATGATGGCGGGGACTGGCACCGCACGCGCGCTGAAGGGTAAGGCTCTACGTGTCGCACCCGCCGACGGATACTACATTCTCGGAATCAAGTTCGTTCGCCCGTTGCGCCTCGGCAGCCGTCCAGCCCGCAAAAGGAAATTCATTTCAACTTTGTGAAAAGATTTGCGCATGCGTACCGGAAAGAGGTTACCGTTACGTACATCGCAGGATTACGGGCGTGTGTCCGGCTGGTGCTTTGGTAAGTTGATGCTGATCAAGCAGATAGTCTAAATTTAGGTATCCTGCGATACATTCCGCAGCTTTGGCTGTCGGTATGCACATAAATGGTCCTCCCCTGCCAGTGAAAAAATCATGACCATCAGCAGCGTAAATACTCTTGTCCAGCCGTTGGGGGAGATGCCTCCAGAGGTAATCGTCTTCGGGCGCACGGAAGCCATGCAGGCAGTGCGCGATCGCCTTGCTAAGTTGGCCGGGGCCAACGTTCCGGTACTGATTCAGGGAGAAAGCGGAACCGGCAAAGACATCATTGCGAGGATGATCCATGCAGCTTCGCCGTGGCGAACGGGACCGTGGGTGAAGGTGAATTGCCCGGCGATTCCGGGCACGTTGCTGGAGAGCGAGTTGTTTGGCTACGAGAAGGGCGCGTTTACCGGCGCCTACGGAGTGAAGCCCGGCCGCGTGGAGATGGCGCATCGCGGGACGCTGTTCCTCGATGAGATTTCAGAGCTCGATATGCCGCTGCAGTCGAAGCTGCTGCAGTTGCTGCAGGATGGACAGTTCTGCCGGATCGGAGCGCAGGAAGACAAGAAAGTCGAAGTGCGCATAGTTTGCGCGACGAATCGCAAGCTGGAACAGGAAATTGAAAATGGAACCTTTCGCTCCGATCTGTTCTATCGAATCAACGTGGTGAATCTGCACTTGCCTCCGCTGCGGGAGCGGGCTGCGGACATTCCGGAACTCGTCAATTACTTCCTCGAGTATCACAATCGCAAGTACAACTGCCGGGCAAAGGCATTGTCGGGCGAAATGATGACTACGCTGCGCAAATATCATTGGCCGGGGAATATCCGCGAACTGGAGAACCTGGTCAAGCGGTATGTGATTCTGGGCAGCGAAGATGTGATTTCGGCGGACTTGGCGCCGCGTCCGACGGATTTGTTCAACACCGACATTTCGCTGGATGGGCCGATTTCGCTGAAGAAGCTGACGCGCCAGGCGGTGCGGGAGTTGGAGCGGAAAGTGATTCTCAAAGTTTTGCAGAATCATCATTGGAATCGCAAGCAGGCGGCGAAGACATTGAACATCAGTTATCGGGCGCTGCTGTATAAGATTCGCGATGCTGGATTGCCGTCAAATCGGATGAGGCGCGAGGCGGCGGCGCAGCAGGAAGTGGCGGCGGATTAATCCCAGGGGCTAAGCCCCGGTTTGCTCGGACTCCTACGCGGCCCCGAAAGGGCCGCTCTTCCACCGTGTGGATGGTTCTGGTGACCCTCTGCTTCGCGGCTGTCCGTTTGTTCCAGACTCACTCCGACCCAACCTCTAACCTCTGAGTTGTGAGAGCGCTTTCCGGGCATTGGCGTCTTCAGGATTGATCTTGACTGCTTTTTCAAAGTGCTGGCGCGCAAGGGACAGCTGATTTGTTTTTTCGTAGGCTAGTCCCAAGTGGTAGTGAACGGCGGCGTTGTCGGGCGCTCCTGTTTTTTGGTTCAAGCGAAGAGCTTCCTGAAATTGGCTGATCGCTGACTGGTAGATTCCTTTCTGGTAGTACGCCCAGCCTAGCGTGTCAGCGACGTTTGGTGAGTCGGGCATAGCACGGCGCGCGGTTTGCGCCATGTTCATGGCAACGTCGATGTTGCCGCCTTGTTGGAGAATCACGTAGGCAAGATCGTTCGAAGCGATGGGATTGTCAGGAGAGATGTTCAGCGCCTGCTGATAAGCGGATTTGGCCTGGTCCCAGTTCTGCTGCGCGGCGTAGATTTGTCCGGCGAGAATATAGAAGCGTAGTTCGTGCGGGTGATCCTTCGCGGCCTGCAGGTAGAGAGCGAGTGCCTGGTCCGGCTGACCAGCTTCGGTTTGGACTTTTCCCAACCTCTCGATGGCGTCGACGTTGTCTTTATCGAGATCGATTGCTCTACGCAGCGCGGCCTCGGAGCCGGAATAATCTTTCTTTCCCGCGAACAGGACGCTTCCCAGCAGATAGTAAAAGCCACTGTTGTTGGGAGACCTGGCAATTTGCGCATTCGCTACAGAAATGGCTTTGTCGAATTGCTTCTGGATCGTGTAGGTGTTAACCAGGCCGCTCAGAGCTTCATTGGACGCCGGATTTTTGTCGAGCGCCTGCCGGTAATATCTTTCGGCGTCTGCGAGGTGCTTCTGGGCGAATTGGATATTGCCCATTTGCACCAGAGGCGCGGGACTTTCGGGCGCGCGCTGCATGGCTTGTTCGGTGTCGTGTTGTGCGTCGGTGAACTTTTGCTGCGCCATCTCGGCGACGGCTTTCAGCAGGAATCCATCCGGAGAAGAAGGTTCGTAAGTGATGATTTCCTGCGCGGTTTGCAGTAAGGCGGAGTAGTCAGCGCGATCGAGTTCGACGCCCCCGAGAGAATGTTGCGCCTCGATGAGGGTTGGTCGGAGCCGAACGACTTCACGCCATTCGGACTCGGCGCGGCTGGAGTCTCTTTGCTGCGCGTATGCGTTGCCGAGTTGAAAGTGAGCGATGGGATTATCGGGATCGTTTTTCAGTGCGGACTGGAAGGATTGGATGGCGCCTGTGGCGTTGTTCTGGCGCATCTGGATCTCGCCTTGATAGATCAGTGAGTCTGAATCGTTCGGATTCGCCTTGAGCAGTTCAGCTGTCAATTTGGATGCTTCGTCGAGACGGTTTTTCAAGATGAGAATTTGGATGTAATTCCTCTTGGCGGTGACGTCTTTGGGATACTCAGAGTAGATGCTGCTGTATTCGTTCAGCGCCTTGTCGAGATCGCCTTCCGAAAAATAGTAGTCGCCGAGCATGCGGTAGCCCTGAGGATCGTCAGGCAGGTCTTTCTTGGTTTTTTGAAGAAACGGTTCGATCTCGTCTTTTTTCCCCTCCTGCAGGAATACACGAACGAGGCTGGCGCGCGCGTCTGCGTTTTGGGGATCGACTTCAATGGTGTGTCGGAATTGCTGTTCAGCTTCCAGAATGCGGCCGTGCGATTGATAGAAGGTGCCCAACGCGAGCTGTGCATTTAATGATTTCGGATCGGCAGCGATTGCCTTCTTCAGGCTGGCTTCCGACGCTTCGAGCTGGTTCGAGCGCAGCTGTAGAAGCGCAAGCATCAGGTACGGATCGGAACGCGATGGGTCCAAAGCGATTGCTTGCTGCATCTCATGAATTGCTTCGGGCAGCTTGTCTTGGGTGGCGTAGTAGTTGGACCAGGCCTGGTGAGTCTCGGAGGTATTTGGCTGCTTATCGCGAAGCAGGTCGAGATGGGTCTTCGCCTGTTTCAGCGTGTCAGGATCGGGCGAGCCGTCCTGGGCGCGGACGGTGACGAGCAGATTGGCGAGATCGGCGTGCGCGGGGTAGGTATCGGGCGCGAGTTCGACGGTGCGCGAGAGTTCCTGGAAGGCGCGCTGGCTATCACCGATTCGCAGATAACTTTGGCCAAGCTGAAAGTGCGCTTGCGCGAAGCGGGGATCGATCTGGAGGGCGTTCGAGTATTGGATGGCAGCTTCGCGGTATTTCCCCTGAGAGAAGTATTTCTCGCCGCTGGCAAAATATTTCTGCTTGCGCACGTTGGGGTCGCGTGTGCAGGCGGTGAGAACACTGGTCAACAGGACACACGAAATCAACAGTCGAAGCATGTTCGGGCGAACCATCAAGGATTTCTCCAGCAATTTAAAGCGGACGGGATGCTTGACGGTGAATGATAATTCATGTTCTTGCCAAAAGAATGTTACGCAGTTCACATAGTTAGGGCAGGCCATCAGCGCGGAATATAGGTGTTGAGCAGTGGCAACACGGAGGTTGTGAATGGCATTAGCCGGTGCTCTGCGGCCTCGGCGGTTTCTCCCGACAGCATCTCGCTGGTGATGCGCACCAGCGCGCCGTCGCTGCGGTTCATGCGCAAAGAATCGGCGACGAGATAGAACTTGGCCCAGTATTCGCTGGCAACTCCGCGATCGTGTGCCCAATACCAGTAGAGAACGATACGGCGGTCTTCTCCTTTGCGGATTACGTATCTGTTGACAGGAAACGGCGCGTGACCAGGCATCGCTAACGTAATCGCGCGATTCTCGATGGGGACCCATCCGGAGCCAGGAAGGCAATGTTGCGGAGAGTGGATCGTGTCTCCGGCGCGCTGGCTGGAGAAATAGGCGATGAAAAGATCGAGCGGGGCATCCTGGTCATTCGTGTAAGAGCGGAGCAGGAAGTCGCCGGGGCCGAGAACTTTTAGGGTATCGGCCTCGAGGGGCACGTCGACGCCCGTCCAATTGCCAAGCTGGTGCGGATAAAAATCGAGGGGCACGCGATTGGGGACGACCTCCGTGCGTTGGCGGGCCTGCAGGAAGATTGCACCAAAGAGCAGGATGGCGGCCGCGGCCGCGAAGCGCTTGGTGGCGTCGCTCATGATGCTTTCGCCTCCTCGGGCCGATGCCAGCGAATCGCGGCATGCAGCAGGTAGAGAAGGAAAAGTGAGAGGACAAAAGTAAGCCATCCCCAGGATTCGTGAAAATATCCTTCGGCCTTTTCAGGGTCCCAGTATTGGACGAGCAAACCCGTGCCGATCACGCGAATGGCGTTTGCGAACACTGCGATTGGGACTGCGGAAATGGCCAATGTCCAGCGCACCCACGAGCGTTTGTCCACGAGATATCCGTACATGATGGCAAGGGCCAGAAGGGACATCAGGGAGCGAATGCCGCTGCAGGCTTCCGCAACTTCAAGAGCTATTGACGAGAGATTGATGATGTTGCCTTCGCGAAGAACCGGAACACCGAGTGTGGGCAGGACGGCCGCTGCCAATCGCGATGCGAGCAATTGAAGAGGAAATGTGATCTTGTTGAAGACAATTGTGGGGATGGGAATCATCAGCAACAGGAAGGCCCAAGGGAAGACTACGACACGGAAGAATGGCCAGCCCAGATCGAGGATGATAAGCCCGGCAATCAGCAACAGCAGTGAAGAGCGAGCCAGGAAAAGTTCTGCGCCCATTTCACCGACCAGCAGCATAAAGATTCCCGCGAGAAGGAATGCCACTCCGGACCAGGAAGGTTGAGGAACGCTTCGGGCGAGTTGATCTCGCTTTCGCCACACGATATAGGCCGCGAAGATCGGCACCAGGAACCCGTGAGAGAAGTTGGGATCGCGCCACCACTGCAGGGCGAGGTGAGCGAGCGTGCGCCAGTAAATCCAGAGGGAGAGCGCGCCAAGAACTACGAGTTGCCATCGCGGGAACGCGGTGGCTGTTCCTGCGGAGTTCTGGCTCGCGGACGCAACTTCGGGTTGGACCACATTTGTTGACATGAATCAGGCGGGAGTGAAGCACAGGATAACGAAATGAAATTCGGCGCGCAACGAGGAGTGTCCCCACATCTGCTGATGTTCAGCGGTCTAATACTCGCGGCGTTTTCGCACCGCTGAAAAAACTTGGGAAAAGTTTTTCCCACACGAGTGGAACTGGTATTATTGCCAGCGCCCTCCAAAGGGCAGGAGGCGGCGCTTAGCGTATTCCTGCTCGTAAGTTGTTGAAATAACAGGGTAATATACCAGCAAGTCGTGCGGGATCGGCACCTCCCGTGCAGTCCCAGATTGCGGAATTGTTTCGGCCTCTTGACCGATCGCAAGCGGGCAATTGGCGGATTCTTGCCCCTTCGGGCAACAACAACGTGACGACAGCACCCGTACTTTCCAAGGGCAAACCGCGCCGCGAGTGTGCACCGGATCTCTTCGATTTCGATCTGTTGAATTCCCACTTTTTTCGCAAATGCGGAGGAAAGTGGAGCGCCCCGTCGTAAGAAGTGGGGATCCCAGTGATAGCTGTTGAGAGGGATATGAGTAGAGGTGGAAAGTTTGTGGTCGCAGCGTGGCTGGCGATGATAGGAATGCTGGCCTTCGCGCAGAGTAGCGACGGTGGCAAAGCCGATGCAGCGAAGGGCGACCAACCTGCGGAAGTCGTATCTCATGTGGAGCCGTCTTCCGATTACGTAATTGGATCTGACGATGTGCTGCACATCTCGGTTTGGAAAGAGCCTGACCTGACCGAGACGTTACCCGTGCGTCCGGACGGAAAGATTTCGATGCCGCTACTGAACGACATTACGGCGGCGGGGCTGACTCCGCTGCAGTTGCGCGATGTGATCACCGAGCGACTGAGGAAATATGTGACCGATCCGCGCGTGACGGTCGCCGTCACTGCAATGAACAGCCGCAGGGTTTTCGTGACGGGAGAGGTGAATCACAGCGGGCCGATCACCTTGCTGCCGAACATGACTGTGCTGCAGGCCATCTCACAGGCGGGATTTACGCAGTTTGCAAATACCAAGGCGATCTATCTCCTGCGTAGTCAGAACGGCAAGCAGGAGCGAATGCCGTTCAACTACAAGGAAGTGGTGAAAGGGAGCCATCCGGAACAGAACATCTATTTGAAACCAGGCGACACAATCGTGGTCCCGTAAGACAGTAATGAAGCAACGATTTTACATTTTGATCTTGGCCGCAGTGCTCTGCGCTGCGAGCGCCGCCTGGGCGCAGAGCGATTCGCAAGCTGATGCTTCGGCTCAGCAACAGAGTTCCGGCGATGAGCCGCAGAATCTGCCGCCGCCCTTGACGGAGAATCCGCCACTATCAAGTTTGGATTTGCCCTCGCTGGAGCCACATGCCGCCCCGCTCAGCTACTTGCAGCCCGGAGCGACGGTGAGCGAATCGCTGGATTCAAATCCTACAAATGGCGTCGGCACCGGCAATTCGGTCTCATCTGTCAGCCGCGGCCTAGGGAGCCTGACCCTGAAGAGAATTTGGAGTCACTACGACCTTGGGCTCGAGTATGCGGGGGGCGCCGCCTACTACAACATTCCGGGGGCGGGCTGGAAACTGCTCCAGGAGATGGACCTGAACCAGAAGATCAACTGGAAACGCGGTCAACTTTCCGTGCGCGACAGTTTCAGCTATCTGCCGGAAGGCAACTTCGGAAATGCCTATGGATCAGAAGGCTCGGTGAATATCGCGTCGCTCGGCAACACGCCTTTCGGTTCGCTGCTGGGAGGCAGCGTGCTGGGGACGCTTGGCCTCGCTCCCCGCATCATGAATCTGAGTGTTGTTGACGTAAGCGAATACTTGTCGCCGAAGTCTGCGGTGACGGGACTGGCAGGCTATGCGTTTACGCATTTCTATGGAAGTGACATTGCGACCGGCACGCCATTCATCGGCGCTTCGCAGTGGTCATTCCAGGGCGGGTACAACCGGCTGCTGACGCCGCATACACAAGTGGCATTGATGTACGACTATCAGGGGTTCGATTTTTCCGTGTCCGGTTCTGCATTTCATACCAACGTGGTCCAGGGAATGTTTGGGCGACGGATTTCCGGGCGGATGGACCTGCTGCTTGGTGCGGGCCCGCAGTTTACGAGCATTTCAAACCCATGCTCCCTCGCCGATTTTGCGGAAAAGAATGCACACTGCTCCGTGAATCAGAGCGGATCCTTAGTCGGGTCCATTCCTCAGACCAAGATTGGAGTCGCCGCGATTGGCAGACTCCGATACCGGTGGACGAAAACAGATATGGCGCTGAGCTATGAGCGCTATACGACGAGCGGTTCGGGATTGTTTGCCGGGGCACAGAGCGACATCGCACGATTGAGCGTAAACCGGCCGCTGTCGCGCGTTTGGGCCATGTTTGCAGATGTAGGATTCGCCCACAACAACCGTCTGCAGTCTTTGAGCGATCAGCAGCTTTCTACCTGCTTTGCAGGATTGCCGGGAGAACCGAACAACAGCGGATTGCCGCTTTGTCCCGGAGTCGACGCGAACAGCTACTCTTACGGGTTTATCGGCGGAGGTGTGCACCGTTACATCGGGCACAATTTTCACGCGTTCGTGAGCTATCAGTTCAACGAACTGCTTTTCGATCATTCGTATTGCGGCGGGCTTCCGGAATGTGACCGCATTTCCAACCGGAATGTGCTCACGTTTGGCTTGGATTGGATTCCGCGGCCAATCCGCATTGACTAGCAGTGTTTCGGATGTGTGGTTGAGCAGTACAGGAACAAAAGGATGATTGCCGAACGAGAGCTGACACTGGACGACTACATCGCGATGTTACGCCGCCGGGCGAAGATCATTCTTGTCCCGGTGCTGCTGGCGCCGCTAGTGGGCTTTCTGGTGTCGTACGCATTTCCCTCGAGATATATGTCGCAATCGCTCATTCTCGTCGAGCAGCAGCGAGTGCCCGAGGAGATGGTGAAGCCCGCTGTAACGGAAGATTTGACGACCCGAATTGCGACGCTGCAACAGCAGGTGCTTAGTCAGAGCCGCCTGCAGCCTGTGGTGGAGAAACTTTATCCCAACAAGAATCCGCAAGCGGTCGGGGATATGATCGACACGATTCGGCAGAACATGGCAGTCGAGCCGGTGCTGACGGATTTATCGTCCATTGGAAACGGGGCCAACAAACCGAAGAAGGGAAATAGTCCAGTCCCAGGATTCTATTTGAACTATACGGCGCCGAATGCGCGCGAGGCGCAGCAGATCTGTAACGAACTGACGGCGCTGTTCATCGACGAGAATTTGAAATCCGTGCAGGCCGCGGCGACCGGTACCACCGACGTGCTCAATCGCGGCCTGGAAGATGCAAAGAAGAATCTGGATGACATGGATTCGAGATTGGCCGCGTTCAAGAAGCAATATGTCGGCCAGCTTCCGGGTGATGAAGAGAACAATCTAAAAATTCTCACCGGGCTAAACACACAGCTCGAGGCCAATACGCAGACGTTGAACCGGGGGCAGCAGGACAAGGCTTATACGGAATCGATGCTGGCGCAGCAGCTGGCGGCGTGGAAATCATCGCAAGCGACGACGAATCCGGCAACGCTGGAGAAGCAGCTTTCCGATTTGCAGGCGACTCTGTTGCAGTTGCGGGCGAAATATACGGACGACCATCCTGATGTCATCAAGACGAATTCCGACATCGCCGAGGTGAAGAAGAAACTTGCTGAGGTGAACAAAGCCTCCGAGACAACTGATGCCTCGACCGACAAAGCATCTGCATCGGAGCCGATCGAAATCCGGCAGCTGCGGCTGCAGATTCATCAGTACAACGATCTGATCACAGCTGCGAATCGCGACCAGAAGAGGTTGCAAGAGGAGATCAATTCGTATCAGGGAAAGGTCTCTCTGAGCCCGGCCGTCGAGGAGCAGTACAAGCAGTTGACGCGTGATTACGATAACGCGCAGAAGAATTATCAGGATCTTCTGGCGAAGAAGAGCTCCGCGGACTTGACGGTGAAGATGAACAACCAGTCGCAGGGCGAGCGGATGTTTCCTCTGAATCCGGCGAATCTACCAGACTCGCCGAGTTTTCCGAACCGGCTGCTGTTTGCTCTGGGCGGGCTCACTGCAGGTTTTGCGCTGGGCGCGGGATTGGCTTTGTGGCTGGAATATCGCGACAACGCTATTCGCACGGCCGCAGACGCCGAGGCAGTTCTGGAGTTGCCGATGCTGGTGGCAGTTCCGTGGATCGGCGCCACGAAGCCCTCTCATGGCAACGGCAGATTCTGGCAAAGAAACGGCGAGGGAAGTGGCAAGGCGGATGTGAGGAAAGACACGATGCCGGTACAGTCGAAGGCGTAGCTGACAAAATTATGTATAAGGACTTCTACGGTCTCAAAGCGAATCCGTTTAATGTGAATCCGGATCCGCGGTATTTGTTCCTGACCAAACATACGGAAGAGGCACTGGCATGCCTGACTTACGGCGTTGAGAGCCGCAAGGGATTTGTTTTGCTCACGGGCGAGGTGGGGACCGGGAAGACCACGCTGATCAATAAATTCCTGGAATGGCTGCGGACGCAGAAAGTGACGACCGCATTCGTCTTCAACTCGCGGATGAACGTGCCGCAATTTCTCGATTACATGATGTCGGATTTCGGGATTCCGTGCGAGTCGGAATCAAAAAGCCAGATTGTGCTGAGCTTGTACAACTGGCTGCTGGAGCGGTATCGGGCAGGAGAAACGGCAGTTCTCATTGTGGATGAGGCGCAAAATCTCTCGGATGAAGTGCTGGAAGAAATTCGCCTGCTCACGAATCTGGAGACTGCGACAGAGAAGTTGCTGCAGGTTGTACTCGTGGGCCAGCCGGAACTCGAACAAAAGTTGAAGCAGCCTCAATTGCGGCAACTGCGGCAGCGCCTCACGTTAAGAGCGAAGACGCATGCTTTAACGCTTGAAGAAACACGCGCGTATGTGCAGCAGCGGCTTCGTATCGCCGGGGCGGACGGGCAGGATATTTTTGCGGTCGAAGCCCTCGACGCAGTGTTCCGGCATTCGCTGGGCATTCCTCGCGTCATCAATCTGATTTGCGAACACTGCCTGGTGAATGGATTTGTCGATCAGCATCGTGTGATTGGAGCCGAGGTTGTCGATGCCGTCGCTCGAGACTTTGACCTCGTAAACAACACTTCTGCCGCCGCGGGAACTGCGCCGGCGGCTGTTGGGCCAAGCGATAAGTTTGATCTTGCGAGTGCGCTGCGGTCGCTCGCGAGTCTTGCGGACCGGTTGCGTGGGGAAGAGAAGGAAGTTCCCAGCGAGAGGAAGTTATGAGCCGCATTCACGAGGCGCTAAAACGTGCAGAACAGGAGCGCGCTGCACGCGGCGGGAATTCGGGGAGCGATTCAGCCTCCGTTTTGCAGGAGATGCCGCTTCAGACTTTGCCCCACTTTGGAAGCGCTGCGGTTGCCGATCCTTCTTTCCTCGAATCGGATGCTCTTCTGGCGCGGTGTCCGAAGTTCGAATGGCGGCCGGACACGTCGGTGATGCTGTTCATGAACGGCAAAGATGGCGCGCGCGGAACGGAAGAATACCGCACGCTGCGCTCGCGTTTGTATCACCTCCGCGAGAAGAATTCTTTAAAGAAAGTGCTCATCACCAGCGCCCTTCCGAAGGAAGGCAAGTCGTTCACAGCGGCGAACTTGGCGCAAGTTCTGGTGAGGCAGCACGGGCGCCGCGTGTTGCTGATTGATGCCGATTTACGCCGACCGCGGTTGCACATGATGGTCGGCACCACACCCGGCCCAGGACTAACGGATTATCTTCTTGGCGATGCAGACGAGTTCTCAATCATGCAGCGCGGGCAAATCGAAAACTTGTTCTTCATTCCCGGTGGCGCGGCGATTGAGAATCCCGCCGAGCTCATCGGCAACGGACGCCTAAAGAACTTGTTTGATCGCATTGAGGCACAGTTCGACTGGATTGTGGTTGATTCGCCCCCGGCGGTTCCTGTGTCTGACGCCAGCGTGCTGGCCAAGGCCTGCGACGGTGTATTGCTGGTGGTGCGTTCGAATTCGACTCCGGCGGACATTGCAAGAAAAGCGCGGCAAGAGTTTCCGGAAGAATCTTTAGTGGGCATCGTGCTGAACGGGACCAGCGACGAAGCTGTACCCTACGCGCGTTATTACTACGAAACGTACGAGAAGAAGGAATCCGTAAAGTCCCAGGGATGACAGGTGATCCGACTTTTCAACGTTTATTATCCGGTGCGGACGTTAGTGCTTCTGGTGGGAGAGGCTCTCATTGTTGGTCTCTCATTCGCACTGGGAGCGTTGTGGAGTTCCGAGAGCCTGCTGCGGTTCAATGATGCGATCTTCATCGAAGGCGGTTACGTCAGGATCCTGCTGCTGACCGCCATTGTGCTGCTTCTGTCTCATGGTTTCGATCTTTACGATTCCTCAAAACTTGGCGCGAAACTCGAGCAGGGCTTTCGCATCCTGTTTGTTCTAGGGCTGGTGGCGCTGGTTTTGGGCGCAGTGATGTATTTCGTCCCGGAGTTCTTGCCCGGCCGAAATGCGGCGCTCTTGGGAGTTGTGATTCTGGCGTTTGCTCTATTTGGCTGGCGATGGGCATATGCCTGGCTGATTCGTCAGCCCATATTCCGCGAGCGGGTCTACGTGCTGGGCACGGGAGATCGGGCTCAGCGATTGCTCGATGGACTCAGGCGGCAGGCGATTGGTGTGGAAGTTGTGGGCTGGAGCGGAGATATCGAGGGCGACGTAAATCGCGAGAGCGTCGCCAGTCACCTGCTGGGTCTCACGAAAAAAGGCGCAGTACATCGTGTGATCGTTGCGCTGAACGACCGGCGCGGGACGTTGCCGGTCGAGGAATTGCTCGCGTTGCGCCTCGCCGGGGCCAAGGTGGAAGATGCGACTTCGTGGCTCGAGAAGATTTCCGGGCGCATCGAAGTGGATCAGCTTTATCCCAGCTGGCTGATATTCACGGAAGGGTTCCGCTTCAACAAGTTCAATCACTACCTGCGCCGAATTGTGAATTTGAGTGCGGCATTCCTGGGTCTGGTCGTGAGCCTGCCGCTCACTCCGTTTATCGCTATGGCGATCAAGATGGATTCGCCCGGACCGATTTTTTATCGGCAGAAGCGGGTTGGCCGGCGCGGGTCGATTTTCTTCTGCTACAAATTTCGCACCATGCGCCAAGATGCCGAAGCCGATACGGGTGCGACTTGGGCATGGGATGACGATCCGCGCATCACGCGAGTGGGCCGCTTCCTGCGCGCTTCGCGACTCGACGAGATTCCACAACTCTGGTGCGTGCTGAAGGGCGACATGCATTTTGTGGGACCGCGCCCGGAGCGCCCGGAGTTCGTAGAGTGGCTCAGCAAACAGATTCCGTACTACGGTGTTCGGCACGCGGTGCGTCCGGGGATCACAGGCTGGGCACAGGTTCAGTACAAGTACGGCAACACGCTCGAAGACGCACGCGAGAAGCTGCAGTACGACCTTTTCTATATCAAGAATGCATCGATCGGCCTCGACTTCCTGATCATGTTTCAGACGATCAAGATCGTCGTGCTTGGCAGGGGAGCGCGATGAAGTGGCTGTTCTGGACTTCGTTTGCGCTGCTTGCCTATACGTATGCGGGATATCCGGTGTGGTTGTGGGTACGAGCGCGGCTAAAGCCATGGCCAGTGAGGCGCGGTACGGTTGAGCCCGGGATCTCGATTGTGATGGTAGTCCGCAATGAATCGGCGGTGCTTGCCGAAAAGCTGGAGAATCTGCTCCACATCGAGTATGCCCCGGAGAGGTGCCAGATCGTGGTGGTGTCGGACGGTTCCGACGATGGCACCGAAGCTATTTTGTCCACATTCAAAAATGAGCCCCGTGTGCGAGCCGTGCTTAGGAAGGCTTCAGCGGGGAAGGCCGCGGGGTTGAATGACGCGCTGAGGTTTGCCGACGGGCAGATTCTGGTTTTCACGGACGCGCGACAGAAAATCGAATCGGATGCAGTCCATTGCCTGGTCCAGAACTTTGCGGAACCGGAAGTTGGCGCTGTTAGCGGAGAGTTGATGCTGGGCAATCCGGCATTTGGCGAGAGCGGCCAAGGCATGGGGCTGTATTGGAAACTCGAAAAAAGAATCCGGGAACTGGAATCCGCGTCGGGATCGGTGGTGGGAGCGACTGGAGCCTTGTACGCGGTGCGGCGCGAACTCGTGGTCGAAGTTCCAGCCGACACGATTTTGGATGACGTTTACATTCCGATGCACGTGGCGCAGCAGGGGTTCCGAGTGTTGTTCGACGGACGCGCTAGAGCGTGGGACACTCCGCACCTCGGCGCTGATCGCGAGTTTCAAAGGAAGGTTCGAACTCTCACCGGAAACTACCAACTGCTGCAACTTGCTCCGTGGCTACTGCGCAAACGAAATCCTCTACGATTCGAATTCATCAGTCACAAACTGATGCGGCTGTCGGCGCCGTTGTTTCTGCTGGGGATGCTCGTGTCTAGTGGCCTGGCGGAGGGGATGTTTTTTCGATTCTTATTCTGGCTGCAGATTGTTTTTTACTCGTTCGGTTTGTTGCCGTACTTGAAGCTCGATCTGGGCCCAGTGTCGCGTCTTTGTGATGTCGCTTACACATTCGTGGCCCTGAATGCCGCGGCTGTCGTTGCTTTCGCGAATTATGCGACCGGGAACATGAGAGTCTGGACCCAGTCCGGAGCGCGCAGGGAGATCACAACCTGATGCGCATTCTTTGGGCCAAATCGAACAAGATTCTTCCGGTCAGCAGTGGAGGCGACATCCGTTCGTTCCATCTGCTGCGGCAACTTGCTGCTTCCGATCAGGTCACTTTCTTTTCGTACTATGACGGCGATGCCGACCGGCAGTATGAAACAAACCTGGAAAAGCAGTTTCCGGGCTGCATTTGCGTCGGCACTGGCAAGAAATTCGATTGGAAGGTGGCTCGAGGGATGGATTATGTACGGCGACTGCCGCAACCCGCTCCCTATGCAGTGAGCCGGTTCGCTTCGACAAAAGTGCGGGATCGACTGAGGCGCGCGATTTACGAGATGCGTCCGGACGTAGTGGTCTGTGACTTTCTGGATGCAGCCGTGAATTTTCCAACGCGGCTGCCGGTTCCTTCCGTCCTGTTTCAGCACAATGTAGAGAGTGAGATCTGGCGCCGCTATGCCGAGACCGAATCGAGTCTGCTCAGAAGGCGAATTTGTCGGCGCGAATACAACAAGATGCTCCGCTACGAAAAAGCGATGGTCGCGAGGTTCGATCGGGTCATTGCGGTCTCAGAGCATGATCGATCGTTGATGTCCCGCTGGGTGGACGTGAGTCGGATCGATGTTGTGGCGACGGGGGTGGACCTGTCGCAGTTTCGGTCAGCAGGCCCGTGCGATTCGAATTCACGGCTCGTTGTATTCGTCGGTGCGATGGATTGGGAACCAAATATAGATGCTGTCGAATATTTCTGCGCGGCGGTGTGGCCGCAGGTGACCGCGAAATATCCCGAAGCACGATTTCGAATTGTTGGACGCAGTCCGGATCCGCGTGTGCGCCGATTGCAGAGCGCGACCGTTGAGGTAACTGGCTCGGTCGCTTCGGTTGTAAGCCATCTCCGGGAGGCTGCGGTTGTGGTTGTGCCGCTCCGGATTGGCGGAGGCACGCGACTTAAGATTTATGAAGCGATGGCCGCCGGTAGTGCCGTTGTCTCGACTGGCATCGGCGCAGAAGGTTTGAGCGTAAATCCAGGGAAGGATATCTGGATTGCGGATGAACCACGACAGATCGCCCAGGCCGTGACCCGTTTGCTCGGAGACGGGGAATTACGACGGAGCTTTAGATTCGCAGCGGCGGAACATGCGGCGAGATTCGATTGGTCAACTGTGGCGCCCACGTTCCGGAAAATTCTCAGCAAAACTGCTCGCTCCGCTCCCGCAGCGAATGCAACAGCGGAGCTAGTATCAGCAGCAACCGTTTCCGAGCCAAGGGTGTAGCCGACGAATAGAAGCATGGCCACTACGTCACAAGCCATTCGCGAGCGCTTCAAGGTGATTAAGCCAAACGAGGCTACCGGTGCGTTTTTCTGGCTGAGCACTTTCTTTTTCGTGTACTCAACCCGGCCCGAAGACTGGATTCCCGGACTCTCCTACATACCTCTGGCCAAAATTTCCGTTGTGTTCGCTCTGATCGCGCTCTTCATGGCAATGGGCAGAACACGAAGGAAGATTAAAGATCTGCCGCGTGAGTCGAAATTTCTGCTTTCGATGATTGTCCTGATGTTGCTGTTTGCTCCGCTTTCTCCCGTGTGGAAGACGGGAGCGCTGCTGCGAGCTCTGGATTTTGCGAAGGTTTACATCGGCTGGGTGCTCACCTACCTGCTGGTCACGAATCTGGAACGGTTGCGGCGTTTAATTCTGATCCAGTCAGCTTCTGTCGCTCTGGTTGCGCTGATCTCGATGCTGAAGGGGTCATCGCAACTTCGGCTTCATGGAGTACTGAACGGAATATACGGAAACCCAAATGATCTTGCATTTGCCATTGTTCTGACAGTTCCGCTCATCCTGCTGCTTCTGCTGACCTCAAAAAACATCGTGCTGAAAAGCCTGTGGGCCGCCGCAATCGTCGTAATGCTATACACGCTATTTCTGACCGCCTCACGCGCAGGCTTTATTGATCTCATTATCTCTGCTGCCGTGGCGTTGTGGTTTTTCGGTGTGAAAGGGAGAAGGCCGGCGCTCATTGTTGGCAGCGCTCTGATTGGCGTGCTCTTGCTTGTAGTCGCTGGGAGGCATTTGGAAGAGCGGTGGCTTGCGATCACTGGTTCAGAGATCGACAGCTCAGAAAAGATCACCGCTTACTCGACGTACGTGGAGCGGAAGTTCCTGATGGTGAAAGCTGTCGAGGGAATTCTGCACTATCCGCTGACCGGCGTGGGAACGGGTGTGTTCCCCGCCTACTCAGGACACTGGAAGACTGTCCACATGACGTATCTTCAAATTGCCGTCGAGGCCGGGCTTCCCGCTCTCGTGCTTTACCTGTTGTTCTTTGGTGCCGGTTTCCGCAAGTTGCGGAAGCTATTGCGCAAACCGGATCCGAAGTCCGAAATTACGATGTTTGCCTGGGCGTTTTATTGTTCTTTGGTGGGCTTTGCGGTGGGCGCGTGCTTTGCGCCAGAAGCTTATCAGTTCTTTCCTTACTTCACGGTAGCATACATTTCTGCGCTCGCCGCGACTGTAGAGGAAGGGCAGCCTGAAATGGAGATCTCGACTGACGCCGCAGCTTCTGGCCTGAAGTTCGGCCGAAAATATGGGAAGTATGGACAAACTCGACCAGCACAGCTTGTCCGCTAAACTACGCGGCATCGTGCGATGCACGGACTGCCACGCTCCTTTGGCAGAGGCAGGCGGGGCATTTGTCTGCGCGCTATGCGGGAGTAGATTTCCCCTGGTCCATGGGGTGTACCGTTTTGTTGACGCCGAAGATTATGCAGCAAGTTTTGGCTGGCAGTGGCAGCGGTACTCGACGACACAGCTCGATACATTGGGAACGGGGAGCGACGAAGACTTTCGAAAGAGGACCGCAATCGATCCGCGAGAGCTGCAGGGAAAGCTGGTCCTGGATGTCGGTTGCGGGATGGGCCGGTTCGCGGAGGTGGCTACTCGATGGGGAGCCGAAGTCGTCGGCATTGATCTGAGTGACGCCTGCGAGGTGGCTGCGCAAAATCTTGGAGGACGGGATTTCGTCCCTTTGCAGGCGGATGCGCTTAAGTTGCCATTTGCGCCCGAGAGTTTTGATTACATCTATAGCATCGGAGTACTGCACCACACACCGGACTGCGAACGTGCCTTCAAGAGCCTGCCCCGATATCTGAAGCCCGGAGGTACCATCGCAGTCTGGCTGTACAGCGGATATAACAAGTGGTATCGGTTCAGCGATTTCTATCGGAAGTTCACGCGAAGAATGCCGCCGCGTTTGCTGCATTCGATGTTGAGGATAGCGGTGCCATTGTTCTATTCGATTGACCGCGTTTTGCGGGCGATTCCGCTTATTGGACGACGCCTGGCCGGCTTGGTTCACTACCTGTTCCCCGTGAACTTGAATCCCGATCCGCGATTGAGATTGCTCGACACCTTTGATTGGTACTCGCCCGAATATCAATCAAAGCACACGTACGAGGAAGTATTCCGCTGGTTTGAGAGTTGCGGGTTGGAGGGTCTCACCGTCGGAGAATTGACTTTGTCGGTCAGGGGCCGCAAGCCGGGGGCGTTTGGTCAAGAAGTGCTACGCGCCGAAGAGAAGCAGGCCGAGTGGGAGTTGCCGACCGCATGAGTGCATCCCAAAAAGCAGGGGAGCGACACGGTCGGCGAAGCCTTGCAGCAAAGGTTCGTTATGGAGCGCGGGTTCTGCCCGGATTGATACGTCACCAGAGTTCTCGTTCCCGTTCAAAAGGCCGCGCGCACTTAGTCATTGCGCTGGCAGATCATTTCGAACCTGCCATCGTTCCGGGCGATGGACAGAAGCGTGTGCCACGAGACATTCAGGAGCAGCGAGTTGAGCGCTGGTGCAAGGAATATCCCGCGCTGGCGCGAGAGTGGCGTGATTGCGACGGCTATCCCTTTCAACATACGTATTTCTATCCGGCCGAGCAGTTCGATGCGGTCCTGATCGACCGCCTGGTGGAACATTGCCACGAAGGCTGGGGAGAGATCGGGATTCATTTGCATCACGGGATGGATGTGCCAGACACAGCGGAAAACACCCGGAGAACGATCGAAAACTTTCGGAGTGAATTGGAGGAGCGCCGCTGCCTCTCGTATTTTGACGGAACCGAGCAGCCTCGGTATGCGTTTGTGCATGGTAACTTCGCACTCGCGAACTCCGTGGGGGGACTCATGTGTGGCGTTGATTCGGAGATGCAGATTCTCGCCGAGACGGGCTGCTACGCGGACCTCACGCTTCCTGCCGCGCCGTTCAGTCCTGCACAAGTCTCGAAAATCAATTCGCTATATGAGTGTGGATTACCGCTTGGTCGCCGCGCCGCGCATTCGACGGGAGTCGACCTGCAAGTTGGCCGTAGCGCGCATGTGTTTCCACTGGTTGTGCAAGGGCCATTGCTGCTGACATTACATCACGGGCGGCCACGGATTGAGAATGGCGCGCTTGTCGGGACGAATCCTCCTAGCATGCGCCGATTGCATCTTTGGAAGCGCGCTGCGATTTGCGTGAAGGGCCGTGCCGACTGGATTTTCATCAAGCTGCATTGCCATTCGATGGATCCGACGCATGAATCCTCTATCTTGGGCGATGCGATGCACTCGTTTCTTCGAGAGTTGGTACAGGGCGCCGCCGAGAGAAACGAAGTTCTTCACTTTTGTTCCGCGCGTGAGATGGTGAACATTGCTCTGGCGGCTTGCGATGACTGCGAGGGGAATCCTGGCGACTTTCGTGACTATCGGCTCAAACGGTTTTCCGAACGCGAAGTACGGCGCCGCACCTCAATGAGTAATTCAGAAGTCGTTGCCAAGGCCTGACTCATGTGCGGAATTGCTGGAATTATCTCGGAAAGCCAGCGCGTCGACGCGGAAACAATCCATCGAATGTGCGAGACGTTGGTGCATCGCGGGCCCGACGATGAGGGCATTTACGTTGAGGCGGGCTGCGGCATAGGGATACGGCGGCTGAGCGTCATTGACGTCGCGGGCGGGCATCAGCCGGTGTTTAACGAAGACCGGTCCATCTGCACGGTATTCAATGGCGAGATCTACAACTTCGGCGAGCTACGCAAGGAACTGGAGAGTTGCCAGCACAAGTTCAGAGCGAATAGCGATACTGAAACGATAGTTCATCTATACGAGGAGCATGGCGCTGAGTTCGTTCAGAAGCTTCGCGGGATGTTTGCAATTGCTGTTTACGATCGCAAGCGACGTAAGCTGCTGCTGGCACGTGATCGGATCGGAATCAAGCCTCTGTACTATTCGTTTGAGGGCGGCAGGCTGCTCTTCACGTCAGAGATAAAAGCGATTCTCGAAGTTGCTCCTGAATTGCGCGGGATCGATCAGCAGGCTCTTCTGCAGTATTTTTATTTCGGGTATATTCCAGATCCTCTGACGGCGTTCCGTGCCATCCAGAAACTTCCGCCAGGACACATTCTCGAATATTCGAGTGGAGAGATCCGCTTGTCCAAGTATTGGGATCTGCCCGCCTACGGCGCGTACTCGCCCCGTTCGGAGGGTGACTGCCTGGAGGAGCTCGAACATCGTCTAGAAGAGTCGGTCCGGCTTCATCTGGTTGCGGACGTGCCGCTGGGCGCGATGTTGAGCGGTGGCGTCGATTCTTCCACAGTTGTTGCGTTGATGGCTCGGGCTGGCCGCCGGGTGAAGACGTTCTCGATTGGATTCAAACATGCGGACTTCAACGAAGCGGATCATGCCAGGCGGGTCGCTGAGCATTTCGGCGCCGAGCATCACGAACTGATACTCGAGCCGGATGTCACCCACATCGTCGACACTCTGTCGAGGTCCGTCGAGGAACCGTTCGGTGATTCTTCGATGCTGCCCATGTATTACGTTTCGCGACTGGCGCGGCGGCATGTCACCGTCGCTCTCACTGGAGATGGAGGAGACGAAGCGTTTGCGGGCTACGAGCGTTATGCAATCCATCTGTACCAGAGAGATCGCTACACATTTTCCAAATGGGCCGGAAGAATCTATCGCGAACGTGTTCATCCCTGGATTCCGAGCGGTGTGCCAGGGCGCAGTCTGGCATACAGTGTTTCATTGCCGTGGAACGAGCGATACACAGAGGGCATATCGCTGGCACCATTTCAGAGGCAGTTTGGGTTATTGTCGCGGGATTTTGTGGAATCGGCCGGTGGAGACCCGTTGAAGGATTTCCGAGACTGGCTAGACAGAGCGCCGGCCCAGGACCCGCTCAGTCGCGTACTCTATCTCGACACGAAAACGTACCTTCCGGGCGACATTCTGACGAAAGTCGATCGCATGAGCATGTTGCATTCGCTAGAGGCACGCGTGCCGCTTCTCGATCACAAGTTCCTGGAATGGTTGACATGTCTCGCACCGGAATGGAAGATGCGGGGCGGCAGCACCAAGTATATTTTTCGCAAGCTCGCGGAGCGAGTCGGAGTACCGAGAGATGTGCTTGATCGGCAGAAGCGAGGATTTTCTCTTCCGCTGGTTCACTGGATGCGCAATGAGTTGAGGGAGATGATCCTCGGCGTTCTCACCGAGCCGCAAACACTACAACGCGGCTATCTGAACGAAGCTGGGGTTCGGCGGCTGTTGGATGAGCATTTCCAGGCTCGTCGAGACCATTCGCCGCGGATTTGGCGCTTCCTGATGTTTGAGTTGTGGTACCGGAATTTCGCGCGAGCGGCGTGCGGCGATAATCGCTTGTCCAGAGAACGAGTCTATTCAGTTACCGGAGGACAGGCGTGAGTGCAACACTCGCGTCGGAAGCCTCCAAGTCGTCACCTTTCAAGCCGCACAGAAGTTCTCCCACACTCTTTTTGATGACGGACAGCTTTTCCACTGGCGGTAGCGAACGCCAGTTCGCTGCACTCGCAAGCACGTTGAGCCAAAGCCGATTTGCAGTCCGAGTCGGCTGCATACAAAAGCAAGGTGATTTTATCAACGGATTCGAAGGGGCTGTCGAGTTTCCATTGGGGGGAAACCTGTATGGTCCGACTTCTTGGCGAATGCGAGTAGGACTTGCTCGGCATTTGCGGCGGAACCATGTCGATGTTGCGCATGCTTTCGACTTTTATACCAATGTCGCGCTGCTTCCTGTGGCGCGACTGGTACAAGTTCCCGCCGTGATTGGCAGTCACCGGCAACTTGGCGACTTGCTTGGATCTGCAAAGTTCAACGCGCAAATATTTGCGTTTCAGTTTTGTGACCGTATTGTGTGTAACTCGCGTCCGGCTGCCCGCATCCTCGGCGATCATGGAATTTCCGAAAAGAAGTTGGTTGTGATCGGCAACGGACTTCCGGAGGAGGCATTTACTTCAACTGAGCCTGCACTACCTAGAGCGAAGGGGCTGATGCGCGTCGGCATGATCGCACGGATGAATATCGCCGCGAAGAATCATGCGCTGTTTCTGGAAGCAGCGGCGCGAATTGCAGCACGCCTTCCGCATGTTGAGTTCGTGCTGGCTGGCGATGGGGCCTTACGCAGCGATCTAGAGCGCCAGGTCTCGCAGTTGCGATTGCAGCACCGGGTGCTGTTCCTCGGCAATCGGCGCGACATTCCAGAGGTGCTTGCGTCGCTCGATTTGGCAGTTCTGCCGTCAGCTTCGGAGAGCCTGTCAAATGCAATCCTTGAATCCATGGCCGCGGGCGTTCCTGTCATCGCGAGCGATGTGGGCGGAAACCCGGAGCTACTAAGCGATGGCCGAGGGACCCTTGTCAAAGTTGGGGACTCCGAAGCGCTGGCACGCGCGATTGAATCTGCTCTGCTGAATCCGCGCTGGCGCCGCGAAACCGGGGATCGAGCGCGGAAGTTTGCGTCGGAGCACTTTCGCCTTGTCGATGTCACCCGGCAGTATGAAGAACTCTACGAGGAGTTGCTGGAAGAAAAGAATTGGCAACCGCGACAGATTGTCAGCGGCACTGCGGGATCACGCACTGGCGTCGCGATTGTGGCTGCTTCGCTGCGCTACGTGGGTGGGCAGTCTGTTCAGGCGGAACTCCTGCAGAGATGCTGGTCGGGTGACCCGGAGGTGGAGGCGAAATTTGTCGCGATCGACCCGCCGTTTCCAGGTTGGGTGCGTTGGGTGGAGAAAATTCCCGGGGTGAGGACACTGTTTCGTCTTCCGCTCTACCTGAGAAATCTCTGGCGGGCATTTGAAAGGGTTGATATCGCACACATCTTTTCGGCTTCGTATTCCTCGTTTGTGATCGCGTCTGTTCCGGCTTGGCTTGTGGCTCGCGCTCGCGGCGCGAAGGTTCTGATTCACTATCACAGCGGTGAGGCGCAGGATCATCTGCACAAATCGCTTGCGGCGCGCTTTGTGCTGAACTGCGTCGATCGGATCGTGGTCCCAAGCAAGTTTCTTGTAGATGTCTTCAGTGTGTTTGGGCTTGGAGCAGTTGCCATCCCGAACGTGATCGATTTGTCTCAATTTCGCTTTCGGGCGCGAGAAAGCCTGCGCCCTCACCTGATCTGCACCCGCGGATTTCATCCCTACTATTGCGTGGACATTGTTCTGCGCGCATTTGCCGAAGTGCAGAAGCAATATCCAGAGGCACGACTTGATCTTTTGGGAACTGGGCCAGCCGAAGGCGTGCTGCGGGATCTGAGCCGTGAATTGACGCTCGACAATGTTTGCTTTGAGGGCGTTATCTCTCGGGAAAAAATCGCGGACTACTACGATCGGGCGGACGTTTTCATCAATGCTTCACGACTGGACAACATGCCCGTTTCCATTCTTGAGGCGTACGCAGCCGGTTTGCCGGTGGTAAGCACCGCGCCCGAGGGAATGTCCTACGTCGTTGATGATGGCAAGACCGGACTTCTTTCTCCTGTTGGAGATTCCCGCGCGTTGGCCGAGAGCGTACTGCGCTTGCTGAATGATCCGCAGCTTGCTTCGAGCCTGGCGACTGACGCTCTGCAGAAATGCAGTCAGTATGAATGGCGTGTCGTGCGGCAGCAATGGCTCGGAGTTTACGAGACATTACTCAGCGTTGAGTCTCACTAGCTCACTGCTATCTCAGTTATATGCATTCCAAAGTCGTGAGCATCGCCTTCCAGGCAAACTCTTTGCCAGAGCTCTAAATTCAAAAGACGCCAAATTCGTTGGCTGTTGTCGCGATGCCGGGAGCGATGTTCACGCAAGAGTTGCTCTACCGTGTCCCTTACGAACAGGCCTCGCGCAAGGCTGCGCGGCTCCAGCAGCAGGCTTTCGATTGCAGCCAGCTGCGGCCCAGCCAGCCAAGTGCTCCAGGGTGTTGGAAATCCCTGCTTGGGACGATAGATGATCTCATGCGGCAGCAGGTCGGCCATTGCCTGCTTGAGAATGTGCTTGCCAGAAAATCCACACAGTTGATATTTCGATGGGATGTTGATCGCGAATTGAGCGAGAACATGATCGAGAAATGGGACACGGCTTTCGATGGACGACGCCATGCTCATGTTGTCCTGCTTCATCAAGAGTTCGACGAGATAGGTCTTGATGTCGGTGTAAAGCATGCGCTGCAGAGAGTCTCCGGTGGATTGATTCCAGAATTCCATCACATGCGTGTAAGCAGCGCCATCGTTTTCAGAGACCGTAGCTTGCGAGCTGTGCAGGATAGCCTGATCTTTTCCTCCGAAGGCCGAGAAAAAATTGTCGAAGTATATTGAGGACCATGAGGCGCCGTCGAGCCCGAGAAAAGTGTGGCCGAGCTTGCGGCGAATGGACGCGCTGATCGCGCCCGAGTCGTCAATCGCGTTGCGGATACCCCGGCGAATAAGTTCCGGCACCAATGCCCGATAAATCTTGTCATACGAGGCGTTCTTCAATGTAAAGGCGTAACGAGAGTATCCACCGAGTGTTTCATCGCTACCTTCACCCGTAAGTACGACTTTCACGCGGCTGCGCGCGAGTTCCGCGAGGAAGTAGAGCGCGACGCTCGATGGCCACGCTATGGGTTCGTCCTCGTGCCAGATGAGTTGTGGAAGAGCGGCGAAAAAATCTTCGCGGCTGATTTGTACTTCGTGATGACTCGAGTTGATATGTTGGGCAACCTTCCGCGCGTAGGGAAGTTCGCTAAAAGCCGACTCGTTGTAGCCAATCGAGAAGGTCTCGATACGATCTCCGCGAATGCGAGTGGTAAGAGCGGCGATTGCACTGGAGTCCAGTCCGCCGCTGAGGAAGACGCCGAGTGGGACGTCGCTCATGAGATGACTGCGAACTGAATCCTCAAGAAGCTGTCGATAATTTTGAACGTATTCCGCTTCACGTTGGTCTGGTGATTCGAGCTGCGCTGTGGTCGAAAGATCCCAGTACTGCACTATCTTCGCTTTGCCTTTAGGGTCCAGTTCGAGAGTGTGGCCAGGCATCAGCTTCTTGATGCCGGTGTAAAACGTCTCTTCTCCCGAGAGATAGCCGAAGGCGAGGTATTCGGGTAAGCCCGGCAGATTGAGATCCCGCGAAACGCCCGAATCTTCGAGGATCGATTTGATCTCCGAGGCAAAAATTAATTTGTCATTCGTGAGCCGATAGTAGAGCGGCTTGATTCCGAAGCGATCGCGCGCAAGAAAGAGCGACTTCTTTCGTCGATCCCAGATTGCGAAAGCGAACATTCCCCGCAGATGTTGAACACAGGCTGGTCCGTATTCTTCATAAAGATGAACGATTGTCTCGGTGTCACTGTGAGACTTGTAGCGGTGACCGAGGGCTTCCAGTTGTTGTCGCAACTGCAGATGGTTGTAGATCTCGCCGTTGAAAACGATCGCGAGCGACTGATCCTCATTGCTGATAGGCTGATGGCCGGTCGTAAGGTCGACGATGCTGAGGCGGCGCATTCCCAGGCCGACAGGGCCATCAACAAAGAAGCCGTAATCATCGGGACCGCGATGCTCGATCACCCGGCACATTGCACGCAGGGCTGCCGGGTCTGCATGCTTCTCTTCGGAAAAAAGCAAGACACCGGCAATTCCACACATTGAAAAAGCATTCTCCGGGGCAAACTGATAGCGTCGCGTGATTTGCTATTCTAAATGGCGGCGAACTGCCACAGTTGCGGTTTTCGTGGCAATAGGCACGCGCATTTGAAAATGTCTATGGTACAGCCGCTGAGTCCGCGCCAGATTCACCCTCATTCAGACTGTCACTCCGCTTGGCTATTCTTCATCCGAGAATCCCGTTGAAAGCAGGAAGCAGGAGTGCATCGATCAGCGCGTTTGGATTGGTATACGCATGAAGTACCGCATGATTGATTTCGAGAGTGTGAATTGGGAGGAACTGGACCACTTCGCCGATCGGACTATTTTTCAGACTCGAGAATGGCTCCGGTTCTTGAGAGAGACGCAAAAGGCGACGCCGGTTATCGTCGAGTTGCGGCAGGATGGTCAGATAGCGGGGTTCTTCTCTGGCCTGATGTTTAGCAAATTTGGGCTGAAGGTGCTCGGCAGTTCTTTTCCCGGATGGGCGACTCCATACATAGGTTTCAATCTGGTTCCTGGTGCCTCTCGTGCTGAGGCGCTGCGAACGATCGAACTGCTGGCATGGGACACGCTGAAATGCATGCACATGGAAGTATCGGACCCGTATTTCTCGATGGCGGATGGAACGACGCTGGGATTCAGTAGTGGTACATATTCATCGCACCGGACGGACTTGCGCCAAACGGAGGAACAAATATGGGGCGCGATGACGAGTGCTTGTCGGCGGTGTATTCGGAAGGCAGAAAAGAGCGGCGTCACGATCGAAGAAGCCAAGGATCCCGAGTTCGCCGATGAGTATTATGCTCAACTGAAAGAGGTTTTTGCCAAGCAGGACCTCGTTCCTACCTACAGCGTCCAGCGGGTTCGCTCGCTGATTCAACATCTGAACCCGACGGGACGGCTCCTGCTATTGCGCGCTCGCGACCCGAACGGAAAGTGTATTGCGACCGGCATTTTTCCGGGCTTCAACAAGATTGCGGAGTTCTGGGGAAATGCGAGCCTGCAATCGGGCCAGATCTGGCGCCCCAACGAATACATGCATTGGTACGTGATGCGCCATTGGAAGAAACGAGGCATTGAAGTTTACGACTGGGGTGGTGAGGCGTCCTATAAAGAAAAATATGGTTGCGTGCGCTATGCAGTCCCGTGGTTCACAAAGTCACGGCATAAAGTCATCGGCAGGCTGAGGGATGAAGCGAAGAAGATGCACGCGCGCAAGCAGCGGCTGCTAGGCTGGCTTGCACAGACAGAGCCGTCTCGACCGAGTAAACCGTGACCGATCCCAAACCAGCTGGCGGTTTTAAGCTCGCGACCCAGTCGCACGAATGTAACTCGAAAGCGCGAGTTTTTATTGTAGGCTGTCCGCGGTCCGGTACGAGTTTCCTGTATCACTTACTTCTCTCTGCCGGCCGTTTCGCGGAATTTCACACGCAGATGAATGTGTACGACGTACTCGGGCCGATTTATGGCGATTTGGGTGTCGTGCGCAACAAGAGAGCGGCGCTCGACGAATGGTTGCAGAGCAAAGCTGGGCGTATTTCGGGCTTGGAGCGTTCGGAGATTGAACAACAAATTTTGGAAAATTGTCATCGAGCAGGCGACTTCCTGTGCATCATCATGGATGCAATCGCGCGCAAACAGGGCGTCAATCGCTGGATTGATTCGACTCCGACGAATATTCCGCACATGCGGCGCATACATCGTGATTTTCCGGATGCATTGTTTGTTCACATTATTCGCGATCCTCGCGATGTGGCGCTGTCGCTCGATAAGCGCGGTTGGAGCCGTCCGCTGCCCTGGGACAAGGACAAGAGTCTGCTCGCTGCGGGACTTTACTGGGAGTGGATCGTAAGCAAGGCGCGCCATCTTGGTGCGAAGTTGCCGGAGCAGTACCTCGAAGTCCGGTACGAAGAGCTGGTGGCAGAGCCTAAAAAGACGTTGCGCGTTGTCGGCACGTTTATAGGTTCGAATCTGGACTACGATCGCGTCCTGCAGCGACCGGTTGGATCCGTGAAAGAACCCTTGACGGCTTTTCGCGAAGACCTTCAGCAGGGCCGCTTTACTCCCGTTGGCCGATGGAAAGTGAGATTTCCACCCGATAAGCTTCGCGAATTCGAGACCTTAATTGGGCCATGCATGGAGGATTTCGGATACTCGCCACTGACACCCAAACGCGAGCGAACCCTCAAAGCAAGGCATCGGGCCTTGTGCGCAACCTACGGAGCTTTCTATCCATTGAAGCAGTGGTTAAAGACGCATACGCCTCTGTCGCGTTGGATGGTGAACTACGACGAAATATTGATTAATAAGTGAAGCTCAACATGCTCCAGAGCCCTGAACTGGGCGAGCGGCAAGAACGACGGAGATGGCTGTAAATCGAATGTTATACTCGCCTTCAACTTTTCGATGGCACGGATTGAAATGGTGAGCGCGTCAGTGGATGCCCGGAACTCCGCGCCCAGCGCCCGAGGCCGGGCGCCAGTTTTCGTGATTGGATGCCATCGATCGGGCACGAATCTTCTTTACGACACACTGCTCTCGGCAGGCGGCTTCGCGATTTACCGTGGCTATCTCCCGGTACACAAGATGCTGATCCCGCGTTTTGGATCTTTGCAGCGAAGAAGGAATCGAGAAAAACTGCTGCGGGTCTGGTTGAAGAGCGAAAGCTTTCGGCGGTCGGGACTGCCTGAGAGCTACGTTCAGGAACAGGTCTTGGATCATTGCCGAAATGGTGGGGACTTTATCCGGATCACGATGGATGAAGTGGCTCGTCAGCAGAGCGTGCTGCGGTGGGCGGTGTACGATCCGGATGCAGTTTTGTATTTGCGACAAATTAAAACGGAAATTCCGGATGCATTGTTCGTGCATATTATTCGTGACGGAAGGGATGTCGCGTTGTCACTTAAAAAGATGGGTAGGTTTCGGCCGTTCCCGTGGAACAGACGGCAGCTCGGTTTGGAGGAGACCGCGGTTTATTGGCGCTGGATGGTCGAGCGAGGACGGAGCTACGGCAAACGGATTCCATCTGCGTACATGGAAGTGCACTATGAGGAACTCGTGTCGCATCCGCTGGGGGCATTGAAGAGGCTTGGCGAGTTCATCGGGCACGATCTAAGCTACGAGCGAATTCGGCAGTCGGCATTGGGACGAATCAGCGAACCCAACTCGTCGTTTGCGGACGAATCGCACGCCGCGCACCCCTTGGAGCGTTGGAAAGAAAAGTTGAGTCGCGAGCAAGTCTTAGGCATCGATTCTGCGGTCGGCGACACACTGGAAGCATTCGGTTATGCATTGGCGGCTGCACCGTTGGAACGGAGCGGCGCTCTGCGGAATTGGTGGCTACGTTTGTTCTATCCCGCGTTTCTCGATGCGAAGCTATTTTTGAAGACCGGCACTCCGCTTGGACGGTTTGCAAATCTCGAGCCACTTCATGCGGATCCAGTTGAATGACGGGGCTGATATCGGAGGCGGTGGCATGACAAGCGCCGGTTCCATCTATATTGTCGGAGGACACGTCCGGCAAAATCTCTTTCGCAAATTGGAGGAGTGGCAGTCATGCGACAGAGCGCGAATTGTGCAATTAGGCCCAGAGGAGAATAGGTCTCACGTTTGCGTGGAATATTCTTCCTCTCCGGAGTTGTGCTCCGATAATCAGCCGGCGATACTTTTCAAGGCTGCATCGATCTGCGATAAGACACTGTATGCCTGCACGTCGACTGAAGTGCTTGTGTATAAGTTGCCGGGGTTTGAGCAGGTTCGCCGCATTTCGCTTCCGTGCTTCAACGACCTCCATCATGTGTGCCCCACGAGTCGCGGTACGTTGGCGGTCGCGGTAACGGGTCTGGATATGGTCGTCGAAATCACGTCAACGGGAGAGTTAGTTCGCGAGTGGAGTGTGCTTGGAGAAGAGCCGTGGGCGCACTTCTCGAGGACAACGGATTACCGCAAGGTGCAGACTACAAAACCGCATCGTTCGCATCCGAATCATATTTTCGAGTGGAACGGCGAGCTGTGGGTTACACGCTTTGAGCAGAGAGATGCCATCTGTCTAACTTCCCCGGGTCGAATTGATATTGCAGTGGAAAGGCCACATGATGGTCTTCTGTTCGGCGGTTCTTTGTACTTCACGACTGTTGACGGGCATATCGTAATCGCCGACCCAGACTCGCGCGCCGTTACCCGGATTTACGATTTGAACAAGATGCATTCCCAACCACGACAAATCCTGGGATGGTGCCGTGGTCTGCTCCCCGTTGACGAACGCTACATCTGGGTAGGATTCACGCGCGTCCGTCCGACTAAGTTCAAAGAAAATCTGGCTTGGATCAGGAACAAGGCCAATCGTCACAAGTCTTCGCACATTGGCCTCTACGATCTGAAGGAGCAGAGATCCGTTCGAGAAATTGCGGTTGAGCCGCATGGCATCGGAGTCGTGTTCAGTTTGTTTCACGCGAGCTGAGTGATTCATGGCGAATGGAATTGCTGTCTTGATGTATCACGAGCTCGAGATCCCTGGAGTACAGCTTTGCCAATCGGATCCGGGCTACCGGCGATACGTCGTTCCAGCCTCGGCCTTCCGAAATCAGCTTGCTCATCTGAAGTCTTCAGGATTTACGGGAGTCAATGTCGGAGACGTTCTGAAGGGTATACATGTCAGAAGTGTGGTACTCACTTTCGATGACGGATGCGAAACCGATCTGGAAGTTGCAGTGCCCGTTCTAGCTGATCTTGGCTTTCGCGCGACGTTCTACGTCACCGTCGGATTTCTGGGAAGACGAGGTTATATGACAGAATCGCAGGTGCGAGAACTGAGTGCGGCGGGCTTCGAACTCGGCTGCCACTCCATGAGTCATCCCTATCTGACTGAATTAGACGCTATGAGTCTTCAGCGAGAAATTGTTGGAGCCAAGGAAAAGCTGGAGCAGGTTGTCGGGCGCGCCATAGAGCATTTCTCGTGTCCGGGAGGGCGGTTCGATCAGCGGGTTGTTGCGACGGTGGAAGAGGCCGGCTATGCGACCCTTGCCCATAGCGAACCGCGTCTCTACTGCAGCGAAAGCGGGCGCTACTCGATTGGCCGCATACCGGTTCTTTGCAACACCTCAGCTGACGAACTCGAGCGCATCTGCGAGGGGCAGGGCCTGTGGCGGCGTTCATTTGGCCAGCAGATTCGATCCGCAGCGCGCAATCTGATGGGCAATCGTTGGTACGACAGGCTCCGTTCCTCTGTGCTGTCGCGCTCCGAGTGAACCCCGAACGCTGCGATATCATTCTGTTTTTGCTAGTATTACGCACTTCTGCGTGACCATCCGCTTCCGATGAGAATTTCCGAATGGCGCAAGATCGCGAACAAAATCGGCAGCATGAATGGCCGTGAGCTACGTGATCGCTCGCGCCAGGAAATCCAAAAACGCTGGGACACTCTGCTTTCTCGTATTGATGACGACTTCACGAAGAATCCATTTGTCAGTGAGAACGTCCAGGGCGGATCTTTTTTCTTCAAACCATTCCAAGTGGAAGAGATCATCTCGCTCGTGCGCCAAAGAGTTCCGCATGCCGTCGAGCAGATTATTGCGAAGGCAGATCGCATCCTTGCTCATCGCTTCGATCTTCTTGGATTCGAAGATCTCGATTATGGCGAGCACATCGATTGGCATCTGGATGCCGCCCATGGCAAGCGTGCGCCGCTCAAGCCCTTTTACACGGTCAAGTATCTGGATTTCGGCGAAGTCGGCGACAGCAAAGTCACATGGGAACTGAATCGACACCAGCATCTTGTGACTCTAGCGAAAGCGTTTCGGCTGACGAATGATCGCCGCTATGCCGACGAACTCCTCACGCAATGGAGGGA
>Ga0335079_10000989_pt1 | contig 32203 bp, 25 predicted proteins | sample Lox_Sample_33_FD_206719 | JGI IMG/M metagenome (GOLD analysis project Ga0335079, IMG submission 206719) | Soil microbial communities from Loxahatchee National Wildlife Refuge, Florida, United States - Lox_Sample_3.3 | ecosystem: Environmental > Terrestrial > Soil > Wetlands | place: USA...
AAGGCGGAAGTCGCCCCGGTCGATCAGGGCGATGGTCGGTTGCGCGACGGACAAGGATCGCACGCTCTCGACGAGAGATATCCTCCGGTACGGAAACCGGGAAAGGAGCTTCTCGTACTGCTCGAGGTAGTCCCTGGCCTCCGCGAGACGTATGGCTGCATGGCCCCGGTCTTCGGGAAGATAGTACGTAACGATCTCGACGCCGTTCATCTCGTTGCTGAGCAGCGCGTAGCGGCCGGCCACAAGGCTCAGCCCGTCGAGGGGATGGTCGAATTGGAAGTGGAATTCCCACTGGCCATCGCGGATGTTCTTCTCGATCGCGTCCGCCTCGGACACGGCCTCGTACCCCGCCGGCAGATTCACCCTGAGCCGGTATCGCGCGGGCCCTTCGATCTTCGGATACCAGGCGCCGGTCAGGAATATCCCATTGGCATCGATGACCCTCTCCTTGATCGGCGGGGATCCCGATCCGGAACTTGTCCCGCCCTTGAACACTCCTTCATATTCGATCGTCAGTCGTCCGCCTTCCTTGGGAGCGGTGCTGATCGCGATCCTGTTGTTCGTGACCGCACGATCCATGGCAACACCGTTGAGGCTCACGTTCTTGATGATGAGGTCCGACGTGGTGATCGTAACCGGCATGTCGGGAGCGAGCGCGATGGTGGCAACGCCTGTCAGGCGAGAAGCGGGAAGGTCGATGGAGACGGTGAGGCTGTATTCCGGCAGCGTTATTTCGTTGCTGCGAGCCGGAAACGGGGAGAGCAGGATGAGAATAAGAAAGAGACTGCGAATCAGTTTCGGCATAGGTGCCTCGTGAAGAAGACCGTAGAGCTATCATAGCAAAAAAAATCATATTTATCCATAAGTTATTATCTCCGGCGCGATGATGGCTCATGGCGGTCCCGCGGAAATCCCGGGTTCCGGACCATCGTCATCCGTGTTTTCATGATATTTAGCTTGTATTTGGAAGGCTTCGCAATTATAATGGCCATCTAGTTTACAACGACTCCGGGGGAGGTTTCCAAATAGATGGCTGTAAAAAAAGGTGCAAAAAAGAAAACCGCCGCAAAACCGAAGCCCAAGAAAGCGGCCAAAAAGGCGGTCAAGAAAGCCGCTAAAAAAGCCGTCAAAAAAGCAGCGCCGAAAAAGCGCAGCACGGCCAGACCGAAGAAAGCTGCAGCGAAGCCCGTGAAAAAAAAGAAAACCACGGCTGCACAAGCCGTCCCGTCCCGTCCCGCACGCATCACCCCGGCAACGCAGAAGCGGAACGAAGTGCTGAAGAAGATCCTGCTCAAGAAGCGGAACGAGGTGGTAGCGGGCCTCGAAGCCCAGATGGGCCGCAAACTGACGCGGGAGACAGGGCAGCGGATCGACGCGGCAATGGACAGTGCGGACATGTCATCGCAGGACATGGACCAGGGCATTGATTATTCCCTCATCGAGATGCGGTACGAGCAGTACAAGGACATCGCAGACGCCTTCCGTAAGCTCCAGAACAACACCTTCGGCCTGTGCGAAGAGTGCGGCGAAGAGATCGACATCAAGCGGCTTGAAGTGAACCCGCTCGCCCGGTACTGCATCTCCTGCAAGACGAAGAAAGAGGAGATCGAGCGGATCCAGAAGGAAGAGACGAGGTTCAAGGAATAAATCTCTGGGAGGTCAGGCGGTCCCGAAAGGACATGCTTCTCACCTGTCCCTGTCGTGTCAGAGAATCAGGTTTTTCTTGACAAAAAGTCCGTAATCCAGTATCGTATGCCTCTGATTTTCCGGGGCGGTGTAGCTCAGCTGGTAGAGCAGGGGAATCATAATCCCTGTGTCCGGGGTTCGAGTCCCTGCACCGCCACCATTTTTCCCCCACTCTCTTTTTCCGCGGTCGTTGTCCCCTGAACACTGGAAGATATCCAAAGCGTGTTCCTGTTGCCATGGTGTTTTAGCTGCGTAATTCTTTCTCTCGCTCATGCTCCTTCTGAACGTTCAAGATACCATCAGGAAGTACGGCCTTCTGGACCCCGGAGACCGGGTGGTTGTCGCGGTATCGGGCGGGCCGGACTCGGTCTGTCTTCTTGCCATCCTGCACACCATGGCGAAGAACCTCGGCCTCTCCCTCCACGTGGCCCATCTTGACCATATGTTCCGGGGCGAGGAATCGGCGGAAGAGGCGCAGTTCGTCGCCGATCTCTCGAAAAAGCTCGGCATCCCGTCGACGAGCGAGCGGTTCGACGTGCCGGCCTTCTGCCGGGAACGGGGACTGTCGGCCCAGGAGGGCGCGCGCAAGGTCCGGTACGGATTTCTGGAGCAGGTGGCGCACGATACCGGCGCCAGCCGCATCGCGACGGGCCATACCGCGGATGACCAGGCCGAGACCTTTCTGCTGCGGCTCCTGCGCGGCGCAGGCGTCTCGGGTCTGTCCTCCATCCCGCCGAGGCGCGGGATGATCATCAGACCGCTCATCGAGATCACCCGGGACCAGGTACTGGACTACCTGAGGGAGAACAGCCTCGGCTTCAGGACCGACCCATCGAACGCGAAACCGGTATACACGCGGAACAGGGTGAGGATGGATGTCATCCCTGTCCTCCGGCAGTTCAATCCCCGTATCGTTGAAACGCTCGCGGCCGAAGCTGCCCTGCTCCGGGACGAGGATGAGGCCGTTGACGCCTACCTGGGATCGGTCACGGAGGCCGCTCACCGGGAGGATGACGAGACGGTCTCGATCAAACGCGATGCCTTCGACACGCTCCCGCCCGCTTTCCGCCGCAGGTTGCTCAGGAAGATCGCGGACATGACGGACAGGGGCGCCTCATTCCTGTCGCTCGGCCAGATCGACGATGCGCTGTCGTTCATGCTGAGCACGCAGACGGGGAAATCGATCATGCTGTCCCCCGGGCTTTCAGTCACCCGGGAATACGACCGGTTCGTCTTCAGCTCGCCGGCGGCTCGCCCGGGCTTTTCCCGAACCCTGTCGCACCCCGGCGCCACGATGGTCCCGGAGCTCGGACTCGAGGTCAAGACCCTGATCGCGGAGGGCCGCCGGACCGAGCCGGAGCTTTCAAATTATATATGGCAGGCGCAGTTCGATTATGATAAGATAGGGCCGCTTTTGACGCTCAGGAGCAGGCACTCCGGCGACCGGTTCAGCCCCTCGGGAATGGCCGGCAGGAGCAAAAAGCTCCAGGACTATTTCGTGGACGCGAAAGTGCCGCGCCGAAAGCGGGACAGGGTACCCTTGCTCTGCTCGGGAGAGGATATCCTGTGGGTGGTTGGCCTCAGGACCGATGAGCGGTTCCTGGTAACGGAAGCAACGCGGACGGTGCTGACGGTGCTGATCAGACCGTCAGGCGCGAGACATGGGGAGTGAGGCAACGGGAACGTCTCAAGATCCCGCCTTACCCTTTACGGATATTACGGAGGCCATGCCATGGTAGGCATCGATTTTGGGAAGCCGCTGTTTACGAGCGAGGAGATACAAAGGAAGATCCACGAATTGGGAGCGAGAATATCGACCGATTATGCAGACAGGGATCTGCTGGTCGTCGGCGTGCTAAAGGGAGCCCTTTTCTTCATGTCCGACCTGCTCCGTTCGCTCAGGATATCGGTCTGCATGGATTTCATGCATGTCACCAGTGCTTCCTCGAAGGACAGGGAGGGGCACCCCGTTCAGATCCTGGCCGACATGAAGCAGGACATCAGCGGCAAGCATATCCTGCTCGTAGAGGACATCATCGACTCCGGCCTGACCGTGGACTACCTGAAGAAGATGCTTGTTGCCCGGAATCCCGAATCCCTCAAGGTCTGCGTGCTGCTGGACAAGCCCGACCGGCGTCAGGTGCCGATCGAGGCGGACTATGCCGGTTTCCGCATCCCGAACAAATACGTGGTCGGCTATGGCCTCGACTACAAGGAACGCTACCGCAACCTGCCCTACATTGCCGTGCTGCCGCTCGAGGAGCGGCAGTCCTCATAAGCTACCCCTGACAGGCGTGGGAAGGGGACTTCCCGTAAGGAAAGTCCATCCAGAACGGGATTAAACTGTTGTTTCCGGCCGGTCAATATGTTAGAATTCAATATTTCGCAGGCCCCGGGGCCTGCCGCTTTTTTCAGGAGGTTTTGATCGGTGAACTCATTCTACAAAAATCTGGCGCTGATACTGCTGTTCGTCGTGGTATCCGTGCTGATCTTCAATCTCTTCAATCCCGTGAACACGGCATCGGAGCAGCTGCCGTTCAGTTCCGTCATGGATAAGATCGCGAATGGCGACGTGAACGACGTCACGATCAAGGGTAACGAGATGTCCGGAAACCTGAAGACGGCGAAGTCCTTCAGAACGAACCTGCCCGAATATCCCGATCTCGTCAAGGACCTGCGCGCCAAGGGCGTAAAGATCAACGTCGAGCCCGTCAAGGAGTCGGCGTGGTACAACTTCCTCGTGGTCTGGGCGCCGCTCATTCTGATGGCGCTCTGGTTCCTGTTCATCATGCGGAACATGCAGATGGGCGGGAACAAGGCCATGTCCTTCGGCAAGAGCAAGGCCAAGCTTTTGAACGAAAGCTCCAAGAAGGTGACCTTCAGTGAAGTGGCCGGCATGGACGAGGCCAAGGTCGAGGTGCAGGAGATCATCGAGATCCTCAAGGACCCGCAGAAGTTCCAGAAGCTGGGCGGCAAGATCCCCAAGGGCGTGCTGCTCGTCGGGCCTCCCGGAACGGGCAAGACCCTGCTTGCACGGGCCATTGCCGGCGAGGCGGGCGTGCCGTTCCTGTCCATCAGCGGATCGGACTTCGTCGAAATGTTTGTCGGCGTTGGCGCCTCGCGCGTGCGCGACCTCTTCGAACAGGGCAAGAAGAATGCCCCCTGCATCATTTTCATCGACGAGATCGATGCCGTGGGCAGGCATCGCGGTGCCGGCCTGGGCGGCGGCCATGACGAGCGCGAGCAGACCCTGAACCAGCTCCTCGTCGAGATGGACGGTTTCGAGAGCAACGAGGGCGTGATCCTTGTGGCGGCTACGAACCGCCCCGACGTGCTCGACCCGGCGCTCCTCCGGCCCGGCAGGTTCGACCGCCAGGTCGTGATTCCCCGGCCCGATCTGAACGGCCGCGTCGGCGTGCTCAAGGTGCACACCCAGAAGATCAAGCTGGCGCCCCATGTGGATATCGAATCCATTGCCCGCGGGACGCCGGGCCTCTCCGGCGCCGAGCTGGCGAACCTCGTGAACGAAGCGGCGCTGCTCGCGGGCAGGGCCGGCAAGACCCAGGTTGAGAACGACGACTTTGACCGCGCCAAGGACAAGATCCTGATGGGCCTCGAACGCAAGAGCATGCTGATCAGCGACGAGGAAAAAAAGAACACCGCATACCATGAGGCGGGCCATACCATGGTGGCGAAGCTCATCCCCGGCACGGACCCGGTCCACAAGGTCTCTATCATCCCGCGCGGCATGGCGCTGGGCGTCACGCTCCAGCTGCCCACCGCCGACCGGTACTCCTATGACAGGGATCACCTGCTGAACAACATAGCGATCCTGCTCGGCGGCAGGGCTGCCGAGGAGATCGCTCTCAAGCACATGACCACGGGCGCGGGCAACGACCTCGAGCGCGCCACCCTGCTTGCCCGCAAAATGGTGACCGAGTGGGGCATGAGCGACAAGCTCGGTCCGCTCACCTACGGCAAGAAGGAAGAGCAGATCTTCCTGGGCCGCGAGATCGCCCAGCACCGGGACTACAGCGAGCACACCGCTGTCGAGATCGACGAGGAAGTGAAGCGAATCGTGGTCCAGAACTATGAACGGGCGAAGAAGCTGATCACCGACCGCCGCGACACGCTTGACACGCTCACGAGGGCACTGCTCGAGAAGGAAACCCTCGACGGGCCGGAGATCGAAGCGATCGTGAACGGCCAGCCGGCCACGGCGTAGGAGGCCGGCATGGCGCCTGTCTTCCGCATCTCGGGGCATGGTGCGATCACGGTGGTTCTGCACGGTCTGACCCCTGAAGAGTCAGGCGAAATCCGTAATGCCTTGCGCAGCGTTGATGGCGGGGCGGACCAGAAGTCCGCTCCGCCTTCTTTTTCGGAACAGACATTCCGGGACGGCGCCACGGTGCCGGTCCTGACCGGCACCGCCGACCAGATCAGAGAAGCCTCCCGCATCATCGCTGCGTACGGCGGCCGGGCCCGCGCTCTAGCCGAAAAAATATCGTCGCACCTTGACAACTACCTGCGCTCGGATTATAAAATGAGCTGCAAGGGGACCGTGCTCGACCTCGGCAGCCGCACGCACATCATGGGGATCCTGAACGTCACCCCCGATTCGTTTTCCGACGGCGGCCGCTATGCCGATCCGGAGCGCGCCCTGGCCCATGCCCGGGACATGGTCACCGCGGGGGCGGACATTATCGACATCGGCGGCGAGTCGACCAGGCCCGGCGCGCTTCCCCTCTCCGAGGAAGAAGAGCTGCGAAGGATCATCCCGCTCATTGAGCGCCTGTCGGCGGAGCTTTCCATTCCCCTTTCGGTCGACACGTACAAGTCCTCCGTCGCCAGAAAGGCGCTCGATGCAGGCGCCTCGATCGTGAACGATATCAGCGGGCTCCGGTTCTCGCCGGACATGGCCATGATCGCAGCCGACGCGGGCGCAGCCGTCGTGATCATGCACATCAAGGGCACGCCGCGCGACATGCAGCAGAAACCGGTCTATGCCGACGTCATCGGCGAGATATCTTCTTTTCTCGCGGAGGGGATCGAGCTCGCCGAACGGGCAGGCGTCAGCCGCGAAAAGGTGCTGATCGATCCGGGGATCGGGTTCGGGAAAACGCTCGAGCACAACCTTACGATCCTGGGCAGGCTCGAGGAGTTCCGGACGCTGGGCAGGCCGATCGTGCTCGGCACGTCGCGGAAGAAGTTCATCGGCACGGTACTCGGCATTCCCGGGCCGGATCACCGCGTGCTGGGATCGATGGCGACGATCGCGCTGGGAATCGAGCGGGGCGCCTCTGTCCTGCGGGTCCATGACGTTGCCGAGACGGTCCAGGTCGCGCGCATGACCGATGCGATAATGAGGACAACCACAGGATTTTCGTCATCCAATCGCGGGAACCAATGACCAGGCGCCACGGATAGACGTCCGGTAATGGTGATCTCATGCTTGGATCGCCTCCTGGTTCGATGATTTGTAATGGGGAACCTATCTTTATTCCATGCTGACCAACTTTGCCGAAATACGGGCCGCCCTCGCCCACTACCGCTGGTTCAACGACACGGTGGACATTGCGCTCGTCTATTACATGTTTTACCGCATCCTGCTGATCATCAAGGGAACACGGGCGTTCCAGATGCTCATCGGGCTTGGCATCATCGTGATCGCCCTCGTCGCATCCCGGGCGTTCGAATTCTACACTCTGGACTGGCTCATCCATAGCTTCTGGTCGCAGATCGTGCTCGCTATGGTGATCCTGTTCCAGCCCGAGATCAGGCGCGCCCTGGCCCAGGTCGGCCAGAACAACATCTTCAAGTCCCTGTCGGCCGTGGAAAAGTCCACGTTCATAGAAGAGACGGTCAAAGCCGCTGTGTCCATGGCGAACAAGCGGATCGGCGCGCTGATCGTGCTGGAGCGGGACACGGATCTTTCGACGATCGTGGAAATGGGGACAGAACTGGATGCAAGGGTCACGAAGGAGATCCTGGTCAGCATCTTTCTCCCCTACTCGCCGATCCATGACGGGGCGGCCATCATCCGGAGCGGCCGGATCGCGGCGGCGGGCTGCTTCCTGCCCCTCACGCTGTCGTCAAACATAGCCAAGTCCTTCGGTACGCGCCACCGGGCCGCCATCGGCCTGACCGATGAGTCCGATGCGGTGGTCGTGGTCGTGTCGGAGGAGACCGGCGAGATCTCCGTGGTGAAGCACGGCGCAATCGAGCAAAATGCGGATGCGCAGGCGCTCAGGAAGACGCTCCAGGAGATCTTCATCAGAAAGAAGAACGGAGCGCCGTAAATGGACATCCGCCGATGGCTCACCGACAACTGGGGCATCAAGCTGCTCTCGCTCGGCCTTGCGGTCGCTCTCTGGTTCTACGTCACCTCGACCGGAAAAACGGAGCTGACGCTCACGGTCCCCATAGAGCTGAGGAACATACCGGCCGGCATGACGGTCGTGGGAGACGTCACCGGCAGTCTCGAAGTGCGCGTGCAGGGCCAGGAGCGCGTGATGGGGGACAGCGCATTCAGCAAGAAGATCGTCGCCCTGCTCGATCTGTCCCTGACGAAGGAGGGCGAGAACGCGGTCCCGCTGTCCCCCGATGATATCAGGCGGCCGGCGGGAACGATCATCACGCACCTGTCGCAGACCGAGGTCAAGATCAAGCTCGAACGGCTCGTCCGGAAAACCTTCCGGTTGAGGCCGGTCCTGCACGGTACGCCCGCCGCCGGGTACCGGCTGGCGGGCGTTGCGGTGACGCCGGCGAAGATCGTGCTGGAAGGGCCGGCAAGCGTCATGCAGACGATCGACAGGCTTGAAACCTTGCCCATCGACATCCAGCGGGCGAGCCAGAGCATGAGCGTGGAGCCCCGGATCGATTACCAGGGAAAGCCGGTTAAGCTCCTGGAGAAGAACATCACGGTGCGCGTGAATATTGAGAGGACGGGACAATGAAAAAGCTGTTCGGCACTGACGGGGTCCGGGGCGTTGCGAACCAGGACCCGATGACTTTGGAGATGGCCATGCGGATCGGCAGGGCGGCGGGGCATGTCTTCCGCGATTCCTCCCGCCGCCACCGGATCGTCATCGGCAAGGACACGAGGCTCTCCGGCTACATGATCGAAAGTGCCCTCACGTCCGGGCTCTGCTCGATGGGCGTCGATGTGCTGCTCGTGGGGCCCGTGCCCACGCCTGGCATAGCGTTCCTGACGCGGAGCCTCCGCGCCGATGCGGGAGTCGTTATCTCCGCATCGCACAACCCCTACGAGGACAACGGCATCAAGTTCTTCGGGCGGGATGGATTCAAGCTGCCCGACGAAACAGAGGACAAGATCGAGGAACTCATCTTTTCCGATGCCATCGACCACGTCCGGCCGACGGCGTCCGAGATCGGCAAGGCCTTCCGGGTCGACGATGCGATCGGGCGGTACAACGAGTTCGTGAAGTCATCGTTCCCGCGCGGCATGGACCTTGCCGGTCTGCGGGTAGTGGTGGACTGCGCCAACGGGGCGGCCTACAAGATCGGTCCGCGCATCCTGACCGAACTCGGCGCCGACGTGATCGCCCTGTACGATGAACCGAACGGCATGAACATCAACCAGGGCTGCGGCTCGCTTCATCCCGAGGTGATCAGCAGGGCGGTCGTCGCGAACGATGCCAGCATCGGCATCGCCTTTGACGGCGACGCGGACCGGGTGATCCTGTGCGACGAGCGGGGAACGGTCGTGGACGGCGATGCGGTCATGGCCATCTGCGCACTCCAGATGATGAAGGAGGGCAGGCTCAAGCAGAACACGCTGGTGGCCACGGTGATGAGCAACCTCGGGCTGGAGCTGGCTATGAAGAAAGCGGGCGGAAGGCTGGTGCGCGCCGCTGTCGGCGACCGCTATGTCATGGAAAAGATGCTGTCCGGCGGATACAATCTCGGCGGAGAGCAGTCCGGGCACATTATCTTTCTCGATCACAACACGACCGGAGACGGCCTCATCTCGGCGCTCCAGGTCCTTTCCGTGATGCGGCAGGCCGGGAAGCCTCTGTCCGGGCTGGCATCGTGCATGAAGAGCTACCCCCAGACGCTTGTGAACGTGCAGGTGAAGGCGAGGCAGGAGCTGGCGTCCATCCCCGAGATCGCGAACCGGATGGCGGAGATCGAGAAGAAGCTTGAGGGTACGGGGCGCCTCCTCGTCCGTTATTCCGGCACGGAACCCAAGGTCCGCGTGATGATCGAGGGCGAGAGCGAAAAGGAGATCAACGACCTTGCCCAGGGCCTGGCCGGCATCATCAGGGAGAAGCTGGGGTAGCATTCTCTCTTGGAGATGAAAGAACGATGATATAAGAATCAGTCCTGAACAGGGTCGAGAGCCCGTCCCGACATACTCCGATCGGGGCTCAGCAACTCCTATGCAGAAACCCCTCATCGTCCTCACGCTCGCGTACGTTGCAGGCCTGCTGCTTGGGCAAGGGTTTCTCTACTTTCCCGCTGCCGGTATCATCCTCGTTATCGTATCCCTCCTCATAGCGGGAATCTTCGCCTTGTCCGGCAGGGTTTCCTTGCAACGCTTTCTCCTGGTCACCATCCCCGGGCTCGCAGGCATGGCAGCCTATCTCTATTCGGCTGCCTGGTTGCCATCGGATCACTATACCCGACTGTTCCCGGAGACCAAAGCACCTCATCAGATGTCCGGAACGATAGCCTCATCGCTGGACCGGGACCCGGACAGGACGAGCTTCGTCGTCGATGTTCATCGGATCGATGCCGTCCCGGCTTCGGGCAGGGTCCGCGTGAGCATCCGGGAGGCGAATGCATCGATCGGGTACGGAGATCGGATTCTCTTTTCAGGGAAACTCTTCAGGCCCGGGGGATACAGAAATCCGGGTGGGTTCGATTACTCCGCATACCTTGAGCAATCGGGTGTTCATCGAGTGGTCAGCCTGAAAGGCCTCGATCAGATTCAGGTCCTCGTGCCGGGCGCGGGGGTCTTCAGGACCATCCAGGACTGGCGCGAGCGGATCAGGCGGGCGTTTCTCGCTTCGACCAGGGGGCCGGGCTCGGCCATTCTGCAGGCCATGGTCCTGGGCGAGGAGGGAGGGCTCACGGACGAGATGCGGGATTGGTTCATGGCCGCCGGAGTGACCCACATCATCTCCATCTCGGGCTCGCACCTCGGCATGTTCGCAATCATCTGCTTCGGCCTGATACGGCTGCTCTTGCGGCTCATGCCCGAGCGCTGGTATCATTGGCTGACCCTGCATGCCGATCCGAGGAAGATAGCTGCCTGGGCGACGCTCCCCCTCGTGATCTTCTATACGCTCCTGGCCGGCGGCCAGACGGCCACGGTCCGGTCGCTGGTGATGATCGCTGCCGCTCTCGCGGCGCTGATCCTCGACCGGGAGACCGCGCTGGTCCATTCGCTCGCGATTGCCGCGCTCCTCATTCTGGCCGTGACCCCTCAGGCCCTGTTCGACATATCATTCCAGCTTTCGTTCCTGTCCGTTTTGAGCATCGCCTTCGTCGTCCGTCTCTGGCAGGAGCTTGGCTGGGAACGGAAGGGGCGGGTGATCGGCCTGCTCCGGGACGCGGCGCTGCTCATGATCATCTCGTTCTCGACGAGCCTCGTTACGGGCCCGCTCGTCGCCCGTTATTTCAACCAGGTTTCGCTTGCCGGCCTGGTGTCGAATACAATCGTGGTCCCCTTTGCCGGCATGGTCATCGTACCGCTCGGACTTCTCTCGGGGGTGCTGTCGCTCTTCATGGACGCGCTGCCGTTCGCGGGCCTGAACCAGTTCATGGCGGACCGGTTCATCGGCACGGTCGTCTTTTTTTCCCGGCTGCCCTTCGCCGTGTTCCATCCGCGCTCGCCGGGGCTCCTGTGGCTGACGGCCTATGCCGTCCTTGCTGCATCATGCTTTGTCCTCCTGCGCGCCTGGCTCCTGGCGAGGTTCAAGCCCCTTGCCTCGTCATTCCGCATCAGCCGGACAGCGGTGGCGGCAGCGACAGGCGCGGCGCTCCTTCTGGTCGCCCTCTCAGTTCCGGCCTTCCTTCCGAAGCGCGGGCTCGAAGTCTCGTTCCCCGATGTAGGGCAGGGCGACTCGGCGCTGGTCCAGATTCCGGGAGGCCGGACGATCCTGATCGACGGGGGAGGGACCTATGACGACCGTTTTGACGTCGGACGCCGAGTCCTCGCCCCCTTCCTCTGGGGCAGGGGGGTCCGCAGGCTTGACCTCGTGGTCTTGTCGCATCCCCACCCTGATCACATGAACGGCCTCAAGTTCATCCTGAAAGCGTTCGATGTTGGGGAGGTCTGGACGCACGGAATGGACGGGGATCTTCCGGGATATGACGATCTTGTCCGGGTGATGCGGGACAAACGGGTCAGGCATACGGTCATGTCAGCCCGTGACGCAACGGTCCGGCTGGGAGATGCGCAGCTGAATGTGCTGCACCCGGTGCCGACGTTTCACTCGCGGGAGCGGAAGGGCTATGCCGCAGAGAACGACCGTTCGCTCGTTCTGCGGGTCGCGTTCCGTGACCGCGTACTTCTGTTCACCGGAGACATCGGGACCGGGGCGGAGGGGGCGCTGCTCCACGGGGAGAGAGATTTGAAGTGCGACCTGCTCAAGGTGCCGCACCACGGGAGCAGAAGCTCGAGCTCCGAGGCCTTCGTCGCTGCCGCGCGGCCTTTGCTCGCGGTCGTGACCGTTGGCCGGGAGAACCGCTACCACCATCCTGCGGAAGAGGTCATCGAGCGGTATCAGCGAACGGGATCGCGCATCTATCGGACGGACCGCGATGGAGCGGTATTCATCCGGGACGACGACCGGGGGCTGCAGGCGATGGCGTGGAGCGACCGGGAACTCTCCCGCATCAGGGAGATCGGGGAAACATCGCTGCAGCTCGAGCGGGAGAACTGGAAGCGGGTGTGGATCAGGAAATGGGAGCTTTGATCGGGTAGACCTTGAGGAAGCCGAGGAACTCCTTGGCCGTATGGGTGCAGTAGTTCCGCTTCGGGGAAATGATACTGAAGTTGCGGTGGAATTTGATGTCCTTGAACATGGTCGCCTTCAGGCTGCCGTACTTGATGGCCGAGCGCGCAGCCCAGGCGGACACGATGGAGACGCCCATGCCTTCCTCGACGGCGCTCTTGATGGATTCCGTGCTGCCGAGCACGAGGGCGATCCTGAGGTTGTCAAGCTTGATGCCGTGGTCGTCCAGATGCTTCAGGATGATCTGGCGGGTGCCCGACCCTTCTTCCCGGAGAATCATCGGCTCCTTGGTCAGGTCGATGGCCGGTATGTTCCTGCGTTCGGCCCAGGGATGGGCTGGCGACATGATCACCACGAGCTCGTCCGATAGCAGCGTGTCCACGGTGAAGCGCTGTTTGCTCACGTCGCCCTCGACGAGCGCGATGTCGATCTCGCCGGCGTTCAGCTTTTCGGTGATCGTCTTCGTATTGTTCACCACGAGCGAGATGTTGACCTGGGGAACCTTTTTCTTGAAGGCGGCAATGATCGAGGGCAGGAGATAGTTGCCGATGGTGGAGCTGGCGCCGATGGAGAGGGAGCCCTTGATCGAGCCCGTGATCTCGCTGATGTTCTTCTGGGCTTCCGCGTAGAGCGCCAGGATCTCCTTGGCCCGCTTGTACAGGATCTCGCCCGCAGGGGTCAGGTTGATGGAATTGCCGGAACGATCGAACAGCCGGGTCTCGTACAGCTCCTCCATGGCCTGCACCTGGAGGCTGACCGCCGGCTGCGTCAAATGGATCAGCTCCGAAGCCTTCGAAAAGCTCTTCGTCTCCGCGACAGCGCAGAACACTCTCAGTTTATGATCTTCCATAGGTTAGACGGATCGTAAAAGGTGGAGTAGTGGAATTGATGCACTATCCGAAGGCTGCGGCTGCAAGGTTCATTTATAAATCAAACGGTTGTTGTTGTCAAGCAGATTATAAGGAAACATAAGGTTACTATAAAAAAGGATTATAATCCGATGAAAGGATCACTTCATATTGTCAATAAAATCGAGAGCTTCCTGGCGGTCCCTTAGCGTTCCCTCAGCCTGGCGCTCTTTTATCAGGTCAAGGATCTCGCGGAACCGCGGGCCCGGCGTGAGTCCCGCGTCGATCAGGTCCTGTCCGGTCACGAGCGGTTTTGCCTCCGTCTTCAGAAATTTCACATAGTAGTAGTCGAGAACAGCGGCCATGGGTTTTTCCGTGTCCATGAACCTGTCCCTCGGCATCAGGTCATAGGTTGCACGGGCATCGGCCTGGGAGAGGAGCAGGCTCTCGGGAAGCGCGTCGCCCAGGTCACGACAATAGCGGTACATGGCGTTCTTGCCCGGCCCCCCCGGAGCGGAGAGATTGAAGAGACGCATGTGGTGCTTGATGACCGACGTGACCATGGACTCAGTGTCGCGCGAGAGCCGGAAGCGGCCGCAGGTGTCCTTTGCCTTGAGCGCTCCGAGATTGTCATGGCCGTAAAAATGAATATGGCCGCTCTCATCGTGCGTGAAGGTGTCGGGCTTCGCGATATCATGCAGGAGACAGGCGAACCGGAGCGCCGCCTTGCGGGGGACGGGGTGCTCCAGGTGTTCGTCGAGGTGCTCCAGGACCTGAAGGTGGTGATCCGGTGATATCTTCTGCAAGTCGTCGAGCACAAAGTCCAGCTGCTCCACGGTCTTGAGCGAATGTGTCCGGACGTCATGGGTATGATACATTCCCGGAGAGAAACCGCCGAGCGCATCCAGCTCCGGGAAAAGCGGTGACAAGAGCCCGAGGCCGTCCATAAGGGCCAGGGAGCTGCCGGCGCCGCGCTGCGCCAGCACCTGAAAAAGCTCGTCCCGGATGCGTTCGGGAGCCGGGCGGGTCGTGAGGTCAGCCCGTGAACGGATGTGGTCCTGAGTCTTCGGGTCAATGCGGAAACCGAGCAGGGCCGCGAACCGGACGGCGCGCAGCAGGCGAAGAGGGTCATCATCGAGAACGTCCGGCCTCGTAACCCGGACGATTCTCTCGCGCACGTCCCTGCTTCCGTCGAAGGGGTCGATCAGTCCGTCGGCCGCCCCGGTTGCGAGGAACTTCCTCAGGTCGAGCGCCATGGCATTGACCGTGAAATCCCGGCGCCCGAGGTCGGCAGTCAGATCGGGACCTTCGAAGTTCGTGAAGTCAAACTGGACATCCCCGCCGGCATCACGCTTGACGACCCGGGAGATTTTCCGCTCTTCGTCGAGAAAGAAAAAACTACCGCCAATCCTGTCCGCGAACGCCTGCGCAACCGACTCGGAGCCCGATGGCATTGAAAGATCGAAATCCTTGATGTCACCGATGCCGATCAGCAGATCACGGACCGACCCGCCGACGAGATAAACCCTTTGTGGCGTCAGGCGAAGCAGGGAAGCGAGATATGGCAGGACGGCGGGATTCATCGATGGTTCTCAGTATACCGCAAGACTCGCGTCATCTCCGACCGCCGGTATCCGGCCCCGCTAGAGCCGGTTGCGAGCAAAATTGCGGCCGCGGGGTCACGAGGAGGGAATATGGTTAGCTGCTTTCATCATGTTCGATGCGGCTGATTCTTCCAGGCCTGCGTCGGCAAGGCTTGCCTTGTTCTGATCGAAGAACCGGTTGAGGCCACCGCGACGCCGTCACATCTCCCGCGATTTTTCTTCAGCACCCGCACCGGCGATCTGCCGGATGGTCTCGAGCCGCTTGCGCCGCTCCTGCCGGGTCACATACCAGTCCTGGACGAGCGTCTCGATAAGGCCGATCAGGAGCTTGGCTTCTCCCGGTTCGGTGTCGAGGACCTCGGCGCTCCCGCCGTCCATGCGGGCACCGATCATGCCCGTGCCCCTGACCGATTCGATGGTCTCCCACGTCAGCGGGTCTGCGGTCCCCTTGATCTGGCGGAACTCGTCGCTCAGGCTGGCCGGCTGCACCTGCCAAAAGTCCCGCAGCATTTCCGAGAGGCAGCGCCGGGAGAGCGCCGCCGCCACCTTGGGACTAAATTCGAGGGCGAGACAGGCCTCCCGGTAGTCCTCGAGCACGCGGGGAGGCAGGTCAACGGCGAAGGACCGCGCGCGCGACGGCGGGATCAGGGCCCACGTCTTGATGTGCTTCCCGGTGTAGGACCGTTTGCCGGAGATCTCCAGGCCGTGCAGGGAAGCGCTCAGGGAAAACTGGCGGCACGCGGGGTCCGGGCAGACCACGAACTTGACGACCAGCCGGCGTGGTCCCTCGGCGTTCTCGAGGGTGAGGTCCGCGAATGCCACCTGCCGCCCCGCGTCGGTGACGATCTGGTCTCGATTGCAGAATGGACAGTGCCACTGATATTCACTCATTCCTTCCTCCCGGGGAGATCACCCCGCAAGCAGCCCACGCAGACGCCCTTCGTCCCACTCCTTCGTGATGACCGCATCGCCGATCCGGCGGGGAAGGACGAACTTGACCTTGCCTGCCTCGGCCTTCTTGTCGACCTGCATGGTATCCATGAGCTCGGTCACTCCCGGCCTCCGCTTCAGCGCCGAAAGATCGCACGGCAGGCCGTAGGACCGGATCAGGCGCTCCACGCGCTCCGGCACCGACGCGTCACACAGTCCGCTTTCCCGGGCAAGGCGCGATGCATAGACCATCCCGATGGCGACCGCCTCGCCGTGGCGCACGGTGTACTGCTCTGCGGTCTCGATGGCGTGCCCCACCGTGTGCCCGAAGTTCAGGATAGCCCGGAGCCCGCCCTCGCGTTCGTCCCTGCCAACCACCTCTGCCTTGATCTCGCAGGAGCGCCGGACAATGTGCCCCAGGGCATCGGGGTCGAGGGCCTGGATACGGTCCCGGTTCGTCTCAAGGTACTCGAAGAGGACCGCGTCCCGGATGACGCCGTACTTGATGACCTCGGCCATGCCCGAGAGGAACTCCTCCCGGGGCAGGCTGGTGAGCACGTCGAGGTCCATCAGGACCCTCTTCGGCTGGTAGAACGCGCCGATCATGTTCTTGCCCATGCCGTGGTTCACGCCGGTCTTGCCGCCGACGCTGCTGTCCACCATCGCGAGAAGCGTCGTGGGGACCTGGACGAACGGGACGCCGCGCATGTAGGTCGCCGCCGCGAAGCCCGTGAGGTCGCCGATCACGCCTCCGCCGAGAGCAACGAGAGCGGACTGACGGTCGAAGCTGTTGGTCAGGAGCGCGGTGTAGATCGCATTGGCCCAATCGAGGTTCTTGTACCGTTCCCCGTCCGGGACCTCGATGGACAGGACCAGGAACCCGGCGGCCTTGAGGCTGTCGACCAGCCGGCTGCCGTACAGCTTCTTGACGGTCGGGTTCGTGACCAGCGCCATTTTCCGGCCGAAACCGAGGCCCTGGAGCCGTTCGCCGGCGCGGTCGAGGCTCGCGCCGATCTCGATGTCATAGCTCCGGTCCCCCAGGCTCACGTTAACAATAGGCATAACGGATTTTTTCCTTGATCTCCGTGATCACGGCCTCGACAGACTTCTCCGATGTATCGATGACAGCATCGGCCTGGGCATAGAACGGCGCCCGGCTTTCGAGCAGTTCCCCGATCTTCGCCAGAGGGTCTTCGGTCCGGAGCAGGGGGCGATGGGTCTCGTGTCTGACGCGCTCGAAGATGACCTCGGGCCGGGCCGTGAGGCAAACGACGAACCCGGCCTTCTTGAAGGCTTCACGGTTCGAGTCCCGGAGCACCGCACCGCCGCCGGTTGAGACCACCTGGCTCTCCCGCTGCAGGACCTCCCCGATGACGCGCGACTCGACCTGGCGGAAAAAGGGCTCGCCCTTCGTTGCGAAGATCTCCGTGACGGACATCTTCTGGTCGGCCTCGATCAGCAGGTCGGTGTCCACGAACTGGTAGCCCACATCCTTCGCAAGCCCGGTGCCCACGCTGGTCTTGCCGACGCCCATGAAACCGGTCAGAATGATGTTCTTAAACATGATAATAACCGTTCAAATGTCAAAATACAGATGCCAAAGAATATTCAGAAGGAAAATCTCAGGGTGTCATTCACCGCGTTCATGAATATACCGATCGTGCTTTGAACGTTGCACGCGGGGGTTGCCATTCCGGGCCTATCTCTTGGCCTGCTCCTCTTCCACTTCCATCCGTGCCTTCAGGAGCTTGTCGTAGGCAAGGTAATTCCGCTTCATTTCATCGATGCTGTCGCCGCCGAACTTCTCGATAAGAGCCGACGCGATCTCAACGGCGACAGCCGCCTCGGCCACGACGCCCGCGGCAGGCACCGCGCAGGCGTCGGAACGCTCGATGCTCGCCTTGAAAGGCTTCTTGGTGACCATGTCCACGGAACGGAGCGGCTTGTAGAGCGTGGGGATCGGCTTCATGGCGGCGCGCAGAATGATGGCTTCGCCGTTGCTGATGCCCCCCTCGATTCCTCCTGCCATGTTCGTTCTGCGGGTAAAGCCCTGCTTCCTGTTCCAGAAGATCTCGTCGTGCACCTCGGAGCCGGGCTTGTTTGCGGCGCCGAACCCGGCGCCGACCTCGACGCCCTTGATCGCCTGGATGCTCATGAGGGCACCGGCGAGCCGGCTGTCCAGCTTGCGGTCCCAGTGAACGTGGCTGCCAAGCCCGATCGGAGCGCCCCTGATGATCAGTTCGAACACGCCGCCCAGCGTGTCGCCGGCTGCACGGGCCTGGTCGATCTTCTTCATCATCCGCTTTTCCGCTTCCGGGTCCGAGCACCGGAGCTCCGACGCCTCGGCGCGCTTCCTGATCTCCTGCGGCGAGACCTTGGGCACCTTGGCGAACACGCCGCCGATGCTGAGCACATGGCTGATGATCTCGATGCCGAACTCTTCCAGCAGCCGCTTTGCGACGGCACCGACGGCAACGCGCATGGCCGTCTCCCGTGCACTCGACCGCTCCAGGATGTTCCGGATGTCCGGCGTGCCGTACTTGAGCGCTCCCGCAAGGTCCGCGTGGCCCGGACGGGGCCTGGTAACGGGGTCGGCGGTGTTCAGGAACATGGGGTCGGGCGACATCTTGTCGCGCCAGTTGTCCCAGTCCTTGTTGCGGACCATGAGCCCGATAGGGCTGCCCAGGGTCCTGCCCCAGCGGACACCGCTGGAGATCTTGACCGAGTCCTTCTCGATCTTCATGCGGCCGCCGCGTCCATACCCTACCTGGCGCCTGGCCAGGTCGCGGTCTATGTCCGTCATACGGATGAGGAGCCCAGCAGGCACTCCCTCGATGATGCCCGTGAGAAGCTCGCCGTGAGACTCTCCGGCGGTGAGAAAACGTAGCATGCGTCCTCCCTGAAATACAGCGAATTTCCTGGAAATTTGGCGCATCATAACAAATTTAGGATAGAAGTGCAATCGAAAGTATGGTATATTCCGGGGTATATTTCGGTATTTTGGGGATTTTTCCTCTTTTTTATGGGGTTTTTTAGTAGTTTAATCCGCAAGCCCCGGCATCCGTAGCTTCCGGGAGGGTGGCATGCGCTATTCGCAAGGCGCCTTTGGCAGGGTTTTTATCGTCAAGTTCGAGGACTGGGACGACCTCCTCATGGGCCTCAGGGAAGTGGCTGCCCGGGGAAAGGTCAAGGCCGGTACGATCGGGAATTGAGCGAGATGAACGGGCATCATGATGCTGGAGTTGAAATGACCTTGAAGAGGGTGAGGCATCGGCGATGAGACGAGCTATACCATGATCGCGCTCCTTTGTTCCGTTGAGGCCGAAGCAGAACTGCTGAAGGCCAGGGCAGCGGTGGCAAGAAGCGCCGTGATAGGCTCCAAAACCATCATGGAGGGAACGATCGACGGCAGCGACGTGCTGCTCTGCGTCTCCGGTATGGGCAAGGTCAATTCGGCCCATGGGGCTTCACTCCTGATGACCCGCTACGACCCCGAAGCCCTTATCATCTTCGGCATCGGCGGCGCCTACCCGGCTTCCGGCGCGGCGATCGGCGATGTGGTGCTGGCGAACGAGGAAATCGCGGGCGATGAAGGGGTCCTGATCGCCGAGGGGTTCAAGGACACCGAGTATATGGGAATCCCGCTGCTCAGGACCGCCGGCTCCGTCATATTCAATGACTACCCTGCTCCGGAAGGGCTGTTGAAGAAGGCCCTCCAGGCGCTCCAGTCCAGCCCCGGTCGCGTACAGGCTGGCCCCTTTGTCACCCTGTCCACGTGCACGGGGACCGCTGCGCGCGCGCGCGAGCTTGAAGCGCGCTACCACGGGTTGTGCGAGAACATGGAGGGCGCGGCCGCGGCCCAGGTCGCTCAGTACCATCAGGTGCCGTGGCTCGAAGTGCGGGCCATTTCGAACATCGTCGAAGACCGGGATCTCTCCAAATGGGACATTCCACGGGCGGCCGATGCTGTCCAGAGGGCGGTCCTCCGGATCCTGGGGGCATGGAAACAGTGAATCGCGCGCACCTGCTCGAACACAGGTCGATCGGCTCATGCCGGATCTAACGATAGGACACAGCTTCCCCGTGCAACACCTATGACACAGACGCTTACCATAGGCTATTCCCCCTGCCCGAACGATACATTCATCTTTTACGCTCTCATCCACGGCAGGGTCAGGGTCCCCGGCATCGCGTTTCGCGAACAGCTCGAAGACGTGGAGACGCTGAACCGGATGGCGCTCGAGGGCGAGCTCGATATCACCAAGATATCCTATCACGCGCTGGGCCATCTGCGCGACCAGTACGCGCTGCTCCGTTCCGGAAGCGCCCTCGGCAGGGGATGCGGGCCGTTGATCGTAGCAAAGCCGGGGACCGGCCTTCCGGACCTGAAGCACGGCATGATCGCGATACCCGGCAGGATGACAACTGCCTTCGTCCTGCTCAGATTGTATGACCCTTCGATGCAAAACGTGCAGGTAATGACCTTCGACCGGATCATGGATGCCGTCGCGACGGGACAGGCCGCTGCGGGACTGATCATCCATGAGAGCAGGTTCACGTACCACCGGTACGGCCTCGAAAAGCTGCTCGATCTGGGCGAATGGTGGGAAGGGCACTCCGGACTGCCCATCCCCCTGGGCGGCATCCTGGGAAAACGATCCCTCGGGAAAGACATTCTGCTCGCCGTCGAGGATGGGATCCGCCAAAGCCTCCGCTTCGCCCGGACGCATGAGCAGGAGGTCATGGACTATTGCAGGAAGCACAGTCAGGAGATGGACGAGCAGGTGATGAAAAGCCATATCGCTCTCTATGTGAATGACTTCTCGATCGATCTGGGCGAGGAAGGAATCAGGGCGGTCCGCAGGCTGTTCGATGAAGCCGAAGCACTGGGCATATTCCCCCGGTCCGATAAACCGCTTCTCGCGGATGGCAAAAAATCCGTCGGCATGAAAACGTGACGTACATCGAAGGGGCGGCCCCTTGTGGCCGCTTACGGAGAGTGACCTCTCAGGGTTACTCCTGCAGACATTTATATGATTACGATCAAGCTCTTCGCCATATTAAAGGACCGGGCAGGACGGGATGAACTGCAGGTGCCCTATTCAGGAGGGCCGGTCGTTGATCTGTTGAAACAGGTGGCGGCCGTTTATCCTGCGCTGGCGGACCTCCTGTCACCGGGCAGGATCATGGTGTCCGTCAACCAGGAATTCGTGAGGCAGGACGCGCCTGTCCGCGACGGGGACGAGGTGGCGCTCATGCCGCCTTTTTCGGGCGGGAGCGGACGGGCGCCGATCAGGGTCCAGCACGAGCCTTTCTCGGTCGACGAGGAGCTCGAACGAATGAAGCAGTCATCGAACTCGATCGGCGGCATCGTGACCTTCCTGGGCACCACGCGCGACATCTCGCGGGACAAGGCCGTGTCAAAGCTGGAGTTCGAGCACTATCCGGGGATGGCGGAGAAGAAGCTTGCGGAGATCAGGGAGCGTGCGATCAGGGAATACGGGGTGATCGATGTCTCGATCATCCACCGCGTGGGAACGCTGCCCGTGGGGGAGAACATCGTGCTGATCGCCGTCGCCGCAATGCACCGCGACGAGGCGTTCAAAGGCTGCCGGTTCTGCATTGACGAGTTGAAGCGGATCACGCCGATCTGGAAGAAGGAGACCACTTCCGAGGGAGAGGTATGGGTGGAGGAACATCCCTGACCGCGAGCGCGAAACCAGAGCCGCACGAAGAAGCAGTATCGAAACACAAAATCCCGGGCAGAGCTCTGTCCGGGATTTTTTTGATAGGTATTGCGGAGTTGTTAATCCGGTCTACAGACTTGGTTCATTTTTTCGCCGCCTTCTTGCCGTTCTTCAGGAACACCACGCAGGTGGTACAATCGTTCTCCATTTTGCAGCGGGTCGTCTCCCAGCAGGGTTTCCCCTTGTCCGTGAACGCCGTGCAGGTCGCGCGCCGCTCGTCGGGGCAGTCCTTGATCTCCCAGCAGGGCGCATAGTCAAGAAGCTTCTTGATGCCTTCGATGCTGATCTTTTTGGCGTGGATCAACTCCCGGATGCAGCGAAGCCACTTGATGTCATTCTCCGTGTAGAGCCTGTTCCGGCGCTCGCGGGTCGGAAGGATCAAACCGTGCTTCTCATAGAGGCGGAGCGTCTGTGCCGTGGTCCCCACGAGCTTTGCCGCAACACCCATGGTGTAGAGCGGTGCATCCTTGTCTTTCAAAACGTCCAGGCCGTCAGCTACCATAATTTTTTCACCGTCTCCCATGCATTCAGAATAGAGGATGTGAGCATCGTCATCTTATCGGTCACCAGGAGCAGCCCCATGGCGATCAGGATGACGCCGCTTGCTATCTTTATTGCCCGGAAATGCCTCTTCAGCCGCTCGAAGGACGAGAGGAATGCGCTGATGGCGACGGCAGACAGGATGAAGGGGACGCCCAGGCCGATCGAGTAGCATGCCAGGAGCGCCATGCCCCTGCCGAGCGTGTCCGTAGTCATGGCCAAGGCCAGCACCGACCCCAGGAACGGGCCCGTGCAGGGGGTCCAGCCTGCGCCGAAGATCATCCCGACGACGACGGTGCCGGCAAAGCCGACGGGCCGGCTCTTGAGATGGATCTTCGCCTCCCGCTGCAGGAACGGGATATTGACCACATCCATCACGAAAACGCCCATGATGATGATGAGGATGCCGCCGACGATCCGGATCGTGTCGAGGTGCCGGGAGAGGACGCTTCCCGCCAGGCTCGCCGTGGCTCCCAGGAGCACGAAGATCAGCGAGAATCCCCCTACGAACGCCAGGGAATGGAGCAGGGTTATGTTCATGTTCTTCCTGCGAGATTCCCGGTCCACCAGTTCGTCGTAGCTTATCCCGGTTATGTACGATACGTAGGAGGGGATGAGCGGAAGAATGCAGGGAGATGCAAACGAGATGAAGCCCATGGCGAGCGCATACAGCAGGATATACGGCGTTAATCCCTGAGACAGTTCCATCCAGGCGCATCCCCCTCATACTATTGGAAAATCATAATACCAAAGCGGATTCAAGGGAGTCAAGAAAAACTTTTTTAATTTCTGATTTACTTTTTCTCAAATTAAGATTATTCATGCGCACCTTTTGCCATTTTCATCTTCCCTAGGTCGTGCGATACCGGTTTCAGAAGTTCTGACTTTGGTATACAGTCTTTTGCAGAAAATTGTGTTGACATTTCTTGCGATATGGTTAAAATGCACAGGTTTGTTTGAATTTGACCCGGAGGTGATGTCCCATGGCAGAAATGAGCAAGACCGCAAAGGCGGCGACCAAAAAAGCGGTCGTGAATCTGAATGTTCCCCAGTGCTGCGGGAAGCCCATGCAGGCGGCAAAGATGATGACCACGACGGGCAGGGTACGCGGCATGATGTGGCTCTGCGATAAATGCTGGAAAGAGAAGGCCATCTAGCCTTTCATCCTGGTTGCAGCGGTCCGTTCTGATACGATTGAGGCGGTGATCTTTCACCGCCTTTTTTTGCCTTTTCTTCCCGGTCGTTTCCAGCCAGAAAAAAGTCAGGATCTCAGTGCCGGGAAGTGCCCCGGACATCAGCAGGTTGTGTCCCAGCCACGTGTTCCGACCTCAGTTCCTCTTTAGTCTCCCTGCCCTCTCAGCCCGCCAGAGAATCCTTCCGTCTGCAGGGACGCGCCTTGCCCGAAGCCATCCAAAGCTTGACTTTGCAACGGAGGGGATGCTATTATCCAGCCTGTTTTGCATCAATCAGAGAAAGGTTCCACACCGGTGAAAACAATGAAGAAAACACATTCCTGCGGCGACTTGGCGAGGAAGGATGTGGGCGCCACGGTAACGCTCATGGGCTGGGTCAACACGAGGCGGGACCACGGCGGGCTCGTTTTCATCGATCTCCGCGATCGCGCAGGGATCACGCAGGTGGTCATCAATCCCGAAACATCCCCTGAGGCGCATAAGACCGCCCATGAGATCCGGAGCGAGTTTGTGCTTTCGGTCACCGGAACGGTCGCTCCCCGGCCGGGCAATACGGTGAACACCAAGCTTCCCACCGGAGAGATCGAGATTCTCGTGAGCGAACTGACGGTCCTGAACCCGTCCAAGCCCCTGCCCTTCATGATCGAAGACGAGACGGACGTGGCCGAGAGCATCAGGCTCAAGTACCGCTACCTCGACCTGAGGCGCCCCAGCCTCCAAAAGGTGCTCCTGACCAGGCACGCGATCACCCGGACGGTGCGGCGCTTCCTGGACGACCACGGCTTCGTCGACGTCGAGACGCCTTTTTTGACCAAGAGCACGCCGGAAGGCGCCCGCGACTATCTCGTCCCGAGCAGGGTCAACCCAGGCATGTTCTTCGCGCTGCCCCAGTCTCCCCAGCTCTTCAAGCAGATCCTGATGGTTGCCGGGTTCGAGCGGTACTACCAGATCGTGAAGTGCTTCCGCGACGAGGACCTGCGCGCCGACCGGCAGCCCGAGTTCACCCAGATCGACCTCGAAATGTCCTTTGTGGAGGAGGCGGACGTGATGTCGCTCATGGAGGAGCTGCTCGCGGAGGTCTTCAGGGCCGTGAAGGGCGTGGAGCTTCAGCGGCCGTTCCCGCGGCTTGCCTTTCAGGAGGCCATGGACCGCTACGGCTCTGACAAGCCGGACACGCGCTTCGGGCTCGAGCTGAAAGACATTTCCGATATCGCGAAGGCGTCGGATTTCAAGGTCTTCCTCCAGGCCGTGGAGCTTGGCGGACAGGTGAAAGGGTTCGCGGCGCCGGGCATGGCGGGGCTTTCCCGCAAGGAAGTGGACGACCTCACGAACGAAGCGAAGATCTTCGGAGCGAAGGGATTGGCCTGGATCAAGGTGGTCGATTCCGGTTTCGAATCGCCCATCGCGAAATTCTTCAAGGACGGCCAGGTCAAGGCTATTGCGGACAGGCTCGGTGCGAAGCGCGGAGACCTCATGATGTTCATCGCCGACAACCGGAAGGTCGTGGCGGAAACGCTCGGGTATCTGCGGCTGCTTCTGGGTAAGCGGCTGAACCTGATCGACGAAAGCAGGTTCAATTTCCTGTGGGTCACGGACTTCCCGCTGGTAGAATGGAACGCAGACGAGAAGCGGTACGATGCCATGCACCACCCCTTCACCGCTCCCCGGGACGAGGACCTGCCGTTCATGGAATCGGACCCGCTCAAGGTCCGGGCCAAGGCGTACGACATCGTCCTGAACGGCTCCGAGATCGGCGGCGGCAGCATCCGCATCCACCGCTCCGAGGTCCAGTCGAAGATGTTCGGCCTGCTGAACATCAGCGAGGAGGACGCCCGCAAGAAGTTCGGCTTCCTGCTCGAAGCGCTCGAGTTCGGCGCGCCGCCCCACGGCGGTCTGGCCTTCGGGCTCGACCGGCTCACGGCGATCCTGACGGGCGCGACATCCATCCGCGACGTGATCGCGTTCCCGAAGACGCAGAAGGCGGTCTGCGTCATGACCGAGGCGCCCTCCCGGGTGACCCCGGCGCAGCTCCGTGAGCTGTCGATCAAGCTGGACATCGTCGAGTAAAAACTTTAACCACAGAGGGCGCAGAGAAAGGCCTGAATCTGGAAACCGTTTGCAACACGAGGGCTGTGTCGTTTTCCGGCATCTCCCGGTGTTCTCTGTGGTTGATGCAGGCTTGAGGTTTGTTCATGAAATGCAAGGTTTGCAATAACGTAGTGACCCTCCGGCTTGGCTGACGCAGAGCAGTGCTGCGCTGCACGGTGTGCGGCAGGGAGTTCGAGATCGGCCAGTATCTCGAAGAGATCAACGAGGAAATGTGGGAAGCCATCTCCAGCCGGGCCTGCAACAGGGTCTGAGCCGAAGTACGGGGTCAGTCACCGGCGCAGGCCTGCCGGGGCGTCAGGGGATGTCCGGAAGAACGGTCCCCGCATGCCCTTCCGGAAAAGCCATATACACATCCCCGGTAATCAGTTGGTATGGTGCAAGCTCCATCAGGATCAATCGCACGGACCTGCCGTGAAACGAGCTATGCGCGCCGTCTTCAGCCGCTGAAATTTACCTGCACTCCCGTACCCTGCAATCTCATCCCAGGGGGTGCTTCCCCTCGCTCAATTCCCTGCAGAATCCGGCGATGCCCGCGAGCTCGCGTTCGATGATCTCTTCCGCACGTCTCGACACATCCCTGACCTCCAGCCCGCGCTCGAGCACGACCTGGGCAGCCGCCATCTGCGGCTGGTCAATGGGCGAGCCGATCCTGCTCACGAGATACACATAGGCTTCCCGGATGCCCTCGATCTCGCGGCACAATTTTTCCGCCAGGCGGTGCGAGAGAATATTGTATATCTTGCCCACGTGGCTCACGGGGTTTTTGCCTGCCGCGGCCTCGGTGCCGAGCGGCCTGTTTACGGAGATGAGGCCGTTCACACGGTTGCCCCGCCCGACCTGACCGGAATCGGCGTCCTCCGCCGACGTGCCGGTCAGGCTCAGGTAGATGCCGTCCATGCCCCTGCCGGGTTCGTCCAACGCATTGTAATGCACGCGGACTTCCCCGGAGCCGGCGCCCTGCCGTAAAAACTCGCTCATCTCCTGAATCAGTAAATCCTTCCTCCAGAAGTAGTCCTTTTCCGATGAGATCTCCCTGCAGAGGAGCGGCATGGCCACGGTAAGGTCTAGATCGTTCCCGTGCCTGAGCGCCATCACCTTCACGTCCTCGCCGGTCTCGGGGCGGCTCGCCTTGAAGTCCGGGGAATTGAGGCGCCGCTCCAGGCCGAGCACCATCTGCTCCGTGGGGCTCAGCGGATAATACCCGACCGTGGCCGACGTGTCATTGGCTCCCCTGACCGCACCCGGCCGCGAGAATATGTCCGTCAGCTCTTCCGACCCGGGAGCGAGGACAACCCGGTAGTTCACCTGTTGTTCGGGATCGACAAAGCGCATGTTCTTCCTGAGCCAGGCGCGGGCCGCATCCACGGCGATTTCCGCCACGGGAATGCTCCTGCCTTTGGCGCTGCTCGTCGCCCGGTCGCCGATCGTGAGCTCCATGGGTTTCAGCACCTCGCCGCCCTTGAACTCCTTCCTGACGCTCCCGGCCGCCAGCAGGCCCTTGTCGATGTTGTGGTGCAGGATCGTTCCGAATTCCTGGAGGTAGGCCTGCGAGAGCGCGATCGAAATGGCGTCCATCATGGAATCGCAGAGCGTGTCCGGATGGCCGACGCCTTTGCGTTCAACGATCTCGAAGAGATGGTCCGCGACGGGTTTCCCGGGAAAGGGCTCGACAATGATCATGCTCTGATTATACAGGAAAACCATACCATCGGCCGGCGGGGCATGGTTCCGGATACGCGGCAGGACAGGGCAAGGGCGAGCTTATCTCGAGGCGTCTCCAAAATCATATTTCCCGGTATTGGGCATGACGGCGGAACAAGACTGAATGCGTTTCTCGGCGTTACCCCAGCCGTTCGATCAATTCCCTCACGGTCACGAACAGGTCGCCCGGGATCGGGTGCACGCGCGGGGCGGGCCGGTTCTGGTTCAGTTTCATGAGCGGCGCTTCGCGGTCCTTGTTGAAGCAGAGGATCTCGGCGCGGCTGCCGAGGTAGTCGGTATGCTGCGGCGCGCCGGAGATGCCGAGGGCGATGATGAGTTTGGGGTTTACGCGAACGCCGGTCTGGCCAATCTGGGCATCGAGCGGCAGCAGCTTCAGGTCCTGCGTGACCTTGCGCGTCGCTCCGAACATCGGTGCAAGGCCGAGCGCCTCCAGCTTCTTCTTGAGCTCCTGTGCGAGCGCGATTCCCGAGTTGTCCCTGATGCCGTACCCGAGGTCGATGATCACGTCTGCCTGTGCAAGGGTCGGCGGCGCTGTGGGCGGGAGCGGCATGATCCAGCCGGGATCAACGGCAAGGTCCAGGATATGGGCTTTGAATTCCCGCCTCTGTGCCTGCGCCGGGAAATCAGCTTCCGGGGCGACGGTCACGAATGCGGAGCCGCTCACGAAGACATGGCGCCTGATCAGTCTGCCTTCATAGGCGGGGAGCGAAAAGACAAGAGCGCCCGGGCCTTCCCTTGTTACGTCCGTTACTCCTGAGCAGAGGAGGACGTTGTTTCCCGGGTCATCCGCCTCGCCGGCCGCGTAGGCAAGGGAGCTTGCCCATTCCGTGCCCGCGAATATCATCGCGCTGTTCGACGCCTGCAGCATCAGGCGGAGCATCTGCCGTTTGCCCTCCTCCGTGAGCCTCCCGTTCCGTGAATCCAGGCAATAGGCCTGCTCGCAGCCATTTGCCCGAGCCACGCCGAGAAGCTGAGGCCACTTGTCGCGGGGAGCGGGTATCACGGCGCAGACGTTCCTGCTGACCAGTCCGGCAGACAGGACGCAGGCGCGGAGCACGGCGATATTTCCCTTCGGGTCATGGGGCTCGAGCACTGCCCAGATCGCATTGCCGTCCGTAAGAATATGATGGGGAAGCTCTCCGCGATAATCCTGCGATGTTCCCGCGCTTGCCGACGCTGCGAAGACCCTGATGTACTCCGCTGCCGAGAGGGGGTCGGCGCTTATTGCTGACGTTGACCTTGCTCCGGAGGGAAGGTCAAAACTTCCAACAGCATTCAGCTTTTGGTCAGACGTCATGACACTGATGGGCGAGTTCAGTGCAGAAATCGATTCTACGATATTATGTTCCGGCTCGGACGCAGCGCCCGCAATGCTGATGACCGACGGAAGTGCGGGATGGACAAACCCGCTTCCATCGGGCTTGACCTCGATCTCATTTGTCCGTTCGTGGTGCCGATCGAGCCTGCCTGCGAGATAAGCGCCTAGGCTCCGGTCTCCGTCGAGACCTGCGTCACCCACGGCGATCAGGTCGTACTGCTGAGTGCCTTCGAGGTTCTGTATCATCGGGACATACGCGGCGGGTCCGCTCGAAGGGGCGATATCGAGGCGATGGAGGCTGTCAGCGCGGGGCCCCGCGGTCATCCTGAGAAGCGATTCCAGTTCCACGCCTCCGGGCATGAGCACGTCGATACTTACCAATGAATCGCCGCTGGGCTTGAGTGCGAGCAGCTGCGTCAGGGCCGCCAGGTCGGACGGGTTGATCCTCCACACGAGTTCTCGTAATTCCCCGTCCGCCAACCGGGGCCGGGGCGACAGATCGGCAACGGGCCTGATGATCGAAAGCGCGCGAAGAGGAACTGCTAATGCCCCCGGTGCCGTGACAGGAGCAGGTTCCTTGCGCGACATCTCATCAAGCGCTGCATCGGCCAGTCGCACCTCGGGCATGTCCATGCTGTTCCTGACCTGTTCCCAGTTCTGCAGGAATTTCTCCTCCAGATGCTCAAGGCGCGTACGTGTCCTCTCGGCCGCCCTGCGGCCGGCGGAAAGCATGTTCATGCCGTAGTCCGGGAGATGCAGGTCAAAGGCGGGACGCCGGGCATTCAGCCACTCCCTGCGGTACCGGATGCATTCGAGCCGCAGGATCTCACCGGCCATCTCGGAAAGGGGGAAGAGCGCGGGCTGGAGCATGGCATCGGACCAGCCCGTGTCGCCGAGCGTCCGGCTGGCTTCCCTGACATAGGAACGGAGCCGGTTCTTCCATGCTGCCAGCGTCCGGTCGGCATCAGGGCCCTCCTGTTCGGAGAGCTCCGGCCAGTTTGCTGCCATGGCGATCAGGTCCTTCAGGATGAGGAAGCGCTGGACCTCGTTCGTGCCTTCGTAGATCGTGAGGATGCGGCTGTCGCGCCGCGCTTTCTCGAGTAGATGCTTTTCGGTCTGGCCCGCAGGGCCGTAGGCCTGCTCCACGAGTGTGATCAGTTCATGGATGTCCTCGGAGCAGACGTATTTTGCGATGGCCGATTCCATGCGCACCGACTCATGGGGCCGGTCGAACAGGCCGATCAGGTAGGAAGCGAGGGACTCGCTGCCGAACAGGATGGCCGCTGCCTCGCCCAGCAGCCTGTCGCGTTCCTCCGAAGCAGGTATCGCTGCGTTCGCCTCGGCCAGGAGCTTGCGCATCAGCGCACCGGAGACCACGGCAAGTCCGCACCGCCCCACGTTCAGGGTCTCGAGCGCGTTCACCTGGCCATGTCCCTCGTACCCGATCACGGCCTCTCGCGGTACCCGCACGCTGTCGATGGAAATCTCGTTCGTGGGCGAGCCTCGCTGGCCGGTCTTCTTCTCGTCTGCCCCGACCTTGAGCCCCTCGCTGTGCCGGTCCACCATGAAACCGGTCACGCCCTCGGGTGTCCGTGCGTACAAACAGAACTGCGTCGCTATACTCCCGTTCGTGATCCACATCTTGGCGCCCGTCAGGCTGTAGTACTCGTACAGGGAGCCGTTGTCCGTGCTGCGCACCTGGCCGATGTCATGGAACGGGCATTCCTTTCCTTTATAGAGATAGTAGCGGGACCCCTGGTCTGTCCTGTAATCGTATTGGTCATAGCGGATCGGCTGCTTCTGCTTGTCCGGCGTCTCATAGGCAATTCCGACATCCGTGAAGACGATCTTGTCCGCATCGATCAGATACCGGAAGCTCTCCTCATCGCCCTGCGGCTGAAAGGAGTACCTGCCGTCATCGAGCGGCGTCATTCTTGCTTTCAACAGTTTAGCCGTAGTTTGGACACCGCCAGAGTCCGAGCCTGCTGTCGGTTCGGTCAGGGCAAAGGCGCTGACCGCGCTGTGGCCGAGGTAGCGGAGGAAGAGCCGGTGGCAACGCTCGCGCCGGGGAAGCTCTTCGAGGGAGGCACGGATGTCGGGCATGACCTTATCGAAGAGCCCGCCGGCATGCCTGAGATCCTCCATGAATGCGCCGAAATCGCCGCGCTGGCCGGCGATGCCCGCGCCGTAAAAGGCTTTCAGAAAATGTGCGGCAAGATATTTCACGACGCGGGTATGGCGGATCCGGTCATCCACCAGCTTCATGATCGCTTCGTATTCTTTCCTGATCCATGCCGGGTTGGGTCTGGACAGGGCGCGGATGAGCCTCGCGAGCCGGGCGCCGATGCTGCCGAGTCTGCCTTCGTCTTCAACGAGGGGGGTCAGTTCCTCGCGCACGCGGGGAAGCTCCTCCTCGAGCCCGAGCAGGATCGGTGTCGTGCCGATGCTCGTGCTTGCCATGATCAGGAGGTCAATGGACGCGTCGCCGAAGCTGCCGGCCGCGGAGTTCAGGAGGTAGTATTCCGCCTTGCGCCAGCCGAGGCCGTCGAGCGACTGGGGGATATAGGTGGCGAGCCATTTGCCGTTCTTTGCCGCCTGTATGATCTCCGCCGGCAGATGATGGGACCGGTCGATGCTGCGCTCGAAGCCCAGGCCGTTGAATTGCTTTTCAGAGCAGTTCTGCCTGAACCAGTTCACGAGATCTGCCCAGCGCGCCCTGAGCTTCGGGTCATCCATCTGCATCTCGGGAACGAACCGCGGCGAACGGTCGAACACGGTCGCCAGGAAGCTCCCCGATCGGTGAGGCGCGCCCGGGGCCGTGCAGAACGCATCGTAGTCCGTGCCCTCCATGATAGCGGTGCTCGGGGGCGCAACGGGAAAGACAGACGAGGGAGGTACTGAACCGCGGCCCCCGGAGAGCGACGCCTGCATGACAGCGTCTTCCGCCAAGCCGAGCAGGACCTCGGCAGCCGCCGCGCGCGTCTCGCTCCCTTCCCCTCGGCTCAAGGCTTCCTCGATGGAGACGAGCATTCCGCGAAGGGCGGTGACCATGGCTTTTGCTTCCCCGGCGAGCGAAGCGTCCGGCTGCCCGGCCAGATCGGCGCACTTCTTCATGATGGCGTGTAACCGAAAGGCGAGAGGCTGCAGCGGTTCGCCCTGCACGGTGTCAAGACTGCCGAGAAAGGGTATTGCCTGCTCGAGGTCCTGCCCAGCGAGCGTACGATTCAACGCGGCAGCCGCGCCGTATCCCGGGGCCAGGAACCGGAACAGGGAACTGTCCCGGTAGAACCGCGAGAGCAGGTCGTCCTCGGAATAGGCAAAGCCGCCGAAGACCTGCCCGGCGTCGTAGCCCATGCTGCCGGGCTCGGGCCCGAAGGCCTTGGCCGCGATCGTTGAAAAGAGAAGACCGAGTTCGGAGTGTCGCGTCGGGACTTCGGAGTGAAAGCTAACATCATAAAGAGTTTGCAGCAGCATCCGCCAGGCTTCGATCCGCGCGATCAGCGCCTTGACCGCGCCGAGCT
>Ga0335079_10000991_pt1 | contig 32181 bp, 24 predicted proteins | sample Lox_Sample_33_FD_206719 | JGI IMG/M metagenome (GOLD analysis project Ga0335079, IMG submission 206719) | Soil microbial communities from Loxahatchee National Wildlife Refuge, Florida, United States - Lox_Sample_3.3 | ecosystem: Environmental > Terrestrial > Soil > Wetlands | place: USA...
GCGTTTGCCGTGGGCGCAAGGACAGGCGTGCGGATGACGCGGATACCAGCGCTGTGGGCGACGTCGTCGAAGGTCTCGGTGAACTTGCCATCGTTATCCCGGAGCAGAAACCTCGGGCCGTTGCCGAACGGAGTCGGGTCGCGCAGCTGCTGGATTTGCCGTTCGTCCAGTCCGCCTTCATCTTCCTGATCGAGTCTCCGACGAGCTTCACCCTGTGGGCGTTGTGGACGAGGCGATCGCAGACAGCGTCGGCGATGGTCTCGTCGTTGGTCCAGGCGACGCTGGGCGTCATCGTGGATGCGGTATGGACGAGTTGTCGCGTTTCGAGGTGGATGACGACGAAGACGTAGTGACAGAGAAACCAGAGATCGCGGACCTCGACGAAATCGCAGGTGCGTATTCCGGCCATGCCGATCAGCCATTCCGGCTGATGCCGATCGCCCATTCCGGCTGATGCCGATCGCCCATTCCGGCAAGGCGATCACCGGGAGCGTTGCGCCGCCGGGTAACTCTACTTTGCTGGTTGATGACAGCGCTATAAGGCGGCCAAGCTCGACGAGGGGTACGAGAAGAAGTCCATCAACAACCACCTCACGGCACTGCGGAGGCTCCTCAACCTCGCCGTGGAGTGGAACAAGCTCGACCGTGCGCCAAAGGTACGGGCCTTCAAGCTGGGTAGGAACACCGTCGAAGAAGACGAGTACCTCACCTTCGAGGAGTCCGAGCGCTTCCTCCGGACCGCCGCGCCCGAGTGGAAGACCCTTCTCGTCCTGGCGATCAGGGCCGGCCTCCGATCTGGCGAGCTGCTCGCGCTCAAGTGGCAGGACGTCGACATGGTCGTAGCCCAGGTCGTCGTTCCCAGGACGCTATGGAGAGACCAGGAAGGCCCACCGAAGGGCGGCCGGACCCGTCCGGTGCCCCTCTCCGACGAGACCGTGGCGACTCTGAAGGCGCACCGTCACCTTCGCGGTCCCTACGTCTTCTGCGACGACGCTGGGGGACGACTCACCCACAGCATCATCAAGGACGTTGTCCCGGGAACCTGCCGACGAGCCGGGCTGGCGAAGCGGATCACGACTCATGGGCTTCGCCACACCTTCGCGTCTCACCTCTCCATGCGAGGCGTGTCGCTGAAGACGATCCAGGAGCTCCTGGGTCACGAGTCCATCGAGATGACCCTGCGGTACGCCCACCTGTCACCGGACGTGAGGCGCGGGGCTGTGCAGCTACTGGACGGGCCGGCCGAAGTGCGTGGCACCAGCGTGGCACCAAGCACCCCGTCATGAAACCCCCCCCGTCGAAACGGGGGGTTATTGGAGCGGGAAAAGGGATTTGAAAATTGACGGTAGGTGAATTCCAACGGCGCGACAGTCCACGCCTTTCTGTCGTTTCGGCCGTCGTCACCAGCACTTAGATCCTCGATTCGGTTCCCCAGGCTTCCCCACCGTTCCCCGGGCTCCTCCCAGCGTCCGGGAGACATACGGGAGACATGTGAGTTTGCGTGGCGGCGCGCATTGCCGGCGTGTCGGAGCTCGGTCTGGGGATGAGCCCCTATCGCCGGAAACCTCCGCCTCCGTGGAAGCCTCCCCAACCGCCGCCACCGCCGCCTCCCCAACCGCCCCCGCCCCAGCTTCGGCCCCCCCCAACCCCCCCCGCCACCCCACCCACCTCCGCCCCCACCGCGGCTGCTGAGGTCCCCTCCTCCCCAGCTACCTCCGCCGCCCCAGGACGAACTCGCGGACCTCGCATCCCCCGCGGACCGCGACTGGGAAACGGACCGCCCGTAGTTCGCTCCCGCGGAGCCCTTATCGACATTGCTCCACGAGCCGTTCGAGCCGTACTTCTGGGTCTGCCCGGTCGAGGTGTTGTGGCTGTACACGTTTCCATCGTGGTCCGCGTAGTAGTTGTCGCCCGACTCGGCGACCTTCGTCGTCTGGCCGCCCGGCCCCGTTACCTCCCCACGCCCCACGGTGGTCTGCTGACCGGTGTAGGCATTCCCCACCGTGGCACGTCCGCCGGAGGCGCCGACGCCGGTGGTCGGGTTGTAGGTCGCGCCGCGGCTGCCGTACGCGTAACCACCCGTGTAGACGTTTGAGACCGACGCCCGCTGCCCTGCGGACATCCGCCCCGTCGCCGAGTTGTAGGAAGTGCCGACCTTGCTCGACCAGGCGTTGCCGGTCCAGGCGTTGTAGCCGGCCGAGCTGCGCGTCACCGCCGAGGTGGCTCCGTAGTGGCTGTACATGTTTCCGCTGGTGGCGGCCCAGCCCCGCGGGCCCCATGCGGCCGCCCCTCCGTACACGCCGTGGTAGGCACCATAGTATGCGCCGCCGTAGGCCATGGGCGGGTGGTAGTAGTACGGCATGGCACCCCAGTACGGCACGGGCGCGTAGCACCAGTAGGCCGCCGACCATCCGATGGCGAAGCCCATCGCGAAGCCGGTCCAGGGCGTGTAGGTGACGTTGGCCGCGTAGCCGTAGGTGACGGGCGGCGGGTACCAGACCGTCGCGGAGACGTAGGCTGGGTAAACGTATCCGGTGCCGTAGACCACGGTCCCGTCCGGCGTCACCACGACGCCCGTGTACCCCGGCGTGTAACCGACCACAACCACGCCTGCTGACGCCGCGTAGATTTTCACGAAGGTAACGTAGAAGAGCGATGAGCTAGGCGGGATGGAGTAAATGACCGCCGGGATCGACGTAGCCACCGTCCACGGCCCCTTCACCGAGGATGCCTGGAACCAGACCCCGGCCTGCACCGCGTACCACTTGGTCGGCGTCACCATGAGGATTGCCTGGGGAGAATTGAATACGTACATGAGCCCGGTGTCGGCGACCGGCTTCAGCTCCGGTTCGCCGTTCACCACGGGCCGGAAGGCGACCTTCGCGGTGTAGACGGTTGCCATGTGCGGGATGCCAGCCTCGATGGCGGCTTCCTGGGCCTGCGGAGTGGTCGGCACCGAAGCCTTCACGTTCTCCTTCGGGCTCGTGTCCGGGATGAGTGCGAAGTCGACCGGCAGGTCCTTGCCGGGCACGTGGGCCCACGGTCCTGCCAGGGCGGGCGCCTGGAACCAGCGCCCGGTGACGAGCACATAGACTTGCTGGTCGACGAGATCGCGGAAGACGTTCCCGGTGGTGTTCGAGACGTAGAGGAGCTGCGTTCCCTCGATGGGGAGCCACTCCATCGGCCCGCTCGTCGTGATGACCTCGGTGGGCTCGGTGGCGACGACGATCTCTGGCGCGCCCTCGGCGAGCGTGGGCTTCTTGCCCATTCCCTCGGCGGGTGGCCCTTCCATTAGATCGATGAGCCCCTTCTTCGCGAGATCCTTCGCGGCCTTGTTCGCGCCGCTTGGAGGCCTCATCGACACCGTCCAGGGACCCGAGAGAGACGCCGCCGTCATGAACCCGTCGAGGACATGGACGTAGACCATCCCGTAGGCATCCTTGAGGAGGAGCGCTCGCGTGTTTATGGCGCGGGTGAGTGTCGTTCCCTTCACTGCAGTCCAGATCGGATCCCCCTGCAAGAGCACCAGCGCCGCGGACCGTTCGGTGAAGACGATCCGCGGCGGCGTGTTCTCGACCGGGACCTGGAGCGCCTTGCGCTCCGCGCCCTCGATGGCCAGGGCGGCCTCGAGCCGCGCCAGGGACATCTTGGAAGGCTCGCTGGAGACGATCTTCTGCATGGCCGCCTGCCAGGATGCCGCGTTCTGGGGTGCCGACGGGAAGGTCGCCTTCGCGATGGTGGCCCCCTCGATGTAGACCACCCGGCCGGGCCGGTCGACGATGGTGTAGGCGGTGATCTCGACGACGCCGAAGACCGGGTCCTTCGAGCCGGTGGGCAGCACCTGGACCGCCGCGTGAGCCTGGTAGTTGTAGTCGTCCCAGCTGTCGAGCTGCGGCTGGTAGATGGTGTAGCGCGTCCCGGCAAACTCGGCCGTCTTGGGCCATGGGTCGGGCGTCACCTCGGAGGCTGGAGGCTCCGGCTCGCCCAGCGCGGCGGGCGGATCAATGGCCTGCGAGGCGTCCTGCGCGACAAGCGGCGGCGCGTTGGGCGGCGAAATCACAGCGGGCGGCGATCCGGCAGCGCTCTGCGGCTGTGCGGGCGGAGTCGGGGCGAAATCGGAGGAACCGGGTTGGCTCGCTGTAGCGCAGCCCACGAAGACGGCGAGTATCAAGGCAACGGCAGCGCGCAGCGGGCCGTGAGGGATCATCGCCAGCCTCCTTCAGAAATCTTCAGTTCCGGTTGAAGTCGAAGTTCTGGACCTGGATGGCGTACCCCTTCGCAGGTACCGTCACCTCTGCGTAGGCGACGTAGTTGAGCCCGCTAGGAAGAGTGGCAAAGCTCGCTGTCAGATTGACGGGACTTCCCTGGAAGGCCGTGGTGACCGTCGTCCTCAGGGTCTTCTTCGTCGTGGCATCCACCCAGACGGTGAGCGAGTCGCCAGGCTGAACCACGTTCTGGCCAGTCATCATCAGTTGGCCGTTCGGTGCTGGCATGGTCGTCGCAGTATCCATGAAGTTCATCACGGCCCCCGGCGTCGGTAGCGTGTACTCGTAGAGGAGGCCCCGGAGCCCTTGCAGATACTTCTCCAGTTCCTTCACCTTCTTCTCGGCAATCCGGCGGCGGAAGAAGCCTCCCGGCAACGGCGAGTGCTCGTCGTTCAGGACCGTGCGCTGGAGCTTCCCATCCGGGCCGAAGTTCACGAGGTCGATGCGGAGGTCCTTCTGCTGACCGTTCACCATGAGGTCGATGCGCTCGTTCCAGGTGTACTGCTTCATGAGAGCGGCGTTCTGGGCGCGCGACTGTACGACTTGGACCGTCTCTGCGGCGCTCTGAGCGACGTTGCCCTGCGCCGCGGCCGACTGCGTGAGAAGAATAGTGGCGAGTGTAGTAACTCCGATGGGGATTCTCATGGCGCTCCTCCGACAATGCGATTGAAAGTGACGTTAGCGAGTGTGCCCTGCAGAACGACGAGACCACAGGAGCGCACTCGAGAGTTCCAATGGGCTTCACCCCTAGAGTAGGACGGTCACTTGCAGGCGCAGCGTCCACGAAGGGTACGGCAGGTGGTCGGGGTGGACCGCGTTGTAGAAGGCCTGCGCGGAGAAGTTAATAGGCAGCTTGCCGAAGCGCTGAAGCTTGCCAAAGCCCGCTCCAAACGGGACGAGCCAGCGCTCATTACTCGGTTCAGTCCAGTCTGCGTTGATGATTGGGGCAGTGGTGACGTACCAACCGTGCGAGAAGTTGTAATTGACGAAGTACTGCAGGAGGAAACTGTTCGCGCTCGCTCCGGCCACAGACCAGACGTTGTTGACGAGCACGCCGATGACCCAGTGGCCCGGCATGGAGAGAAGCACGGCCGATGGCCCAAGCCCCCACGTCGTTTGCGAACCCAGTAGCGGCGACGTAGCCGAGGGGAAGCTCGCGACGGGCCCGATGCCCCAGATGATGTCCCCGGGCTCCTTCGGTGACAGGAACGCGGTTAAGTTAATGTCTCCAACCCCCGAGGTGCTTCCGGTCTCACCCATCTCCAGGCTCGGCTGCGTCACGATGGGGATGATGGTGCGCGTGATGAGATTCACTGGCCCGAAGTGGATGGGGATGACCGGCTGGAAATTTAGGACATTCTGGACGGCGCTATTGGGCCCGTATCCCAGGCCGATGTTGTCCTGGAAGGGGAACGAGTAGATGTCGGCGACCGGGTTCTGCGCCTCCTTGGCGAGTTCCTCCTCGCTCTTCTCCGATACCGCCCTAGGCGTCGCGGCATCTTCCGCCTGACACCAGACGGGCGCCGTCAGCACAAGCGGACCGCCTACTGCGAGCCACCATTTCCATGACATGCAACGCCTTTATCCTGGGCGGCCGCTACTCGGCCATGTTCGCGTTTAGCTTCTCCATCACTTGGTTGAGATTGAACGTGCCGGGTCGCTGCCGGGGTGGGAACTCCTTGAAGCTCCGGAGCCATCCACCCACGTAGACCAGTGCAGGCGGGATGAGGAAGGCGCGATCGAGCCGCCAATGGGCGTAGCCAAGTCCGTCGATGTCCCCCCGCTCGAAGGGGTCGGAGCGCAGGTTGAACAGCTTGGGGACGCGCAGCACCACCATCGGGTCCTGCCACACGTCGAAGCCGTGGGCGCGCTGCTCCATGAACACGAGTTTCCAGTGACTGTAGCGGAGCCCGCAAACGTCGCCGTCGTCGGTCCAGTATATGAACTCCTTCCGCGGCCATTCCTGCGCCTCGCCCTTGAAGACGGGCAGGAGGTTGTAGCCGTCGAGGTGAACCTTGTAGGTCGCGCCTCCGACGGTGGTGCCCTTCAGGAGGGCCTCCTTCACGTTCGGCTGGCCAGCGGCGGCGAGCAGCGTCGGCAGCCAGTCCTCGTGCGCGATCATCTCGTTGACCTCGGCGCCGGGTTTGATGACGCCAGGCCACCGGACCAGGAGCGGTACGCGGTATCCGCCCTCCCAGTTCGTGTTCTTCTCGCCCCGAAACGGGGTCGTTCCCCCGTCCGGCCAGCTCATCACCTCGGCTCCGTTGTCGGACGTGTAGATGACGATTGTGTTGTCGGCGATCTTGAGGTCGTCGAGCTTCTTCAGGAGCTGCCCCACCTGGCCGTCGTGCTCCACCATTCCATCGGGGTAGGGCCCAAGGCCCGTCTTGCCCTCCGCCTCCTTCTTGAGGTGGGTCCAGATGTGCATGCGCGTTGTGTTGAACCATACGAACCACGGCTTGCCGGTTGCCTCCTTCTCGTCGATGAACTTGAGCGTCGCGGTGAGAAACTCCTCGTCGACGGTCTCCATCCGCTTCGCCGTCAGCGGGCCCGTGTCCTCGCACCTCTGCTTGCCCCACGCCCCGAAGCGCGGATCCGGGGGAAGCGTGCTTGTCGTGGCGGTCGCCCAGCAGTGGAAAACGCCCCGGGGACCGAACTGGGCCCGGAACACCGGGTTACGGGGGTAGTCCGGGCTCTCCGGCTCCTCCTCCGCGTTCAGGTGATAGAGATTGCCGAAGAACTCGTCAAAGCCGTGGACGGTGGGAAAGAACTCGTTGCGGTCGCCGAGGTGATTCTTGCCGAACTGCCCGGTGATATAGCCTTGCCCTTTGAGCAGGTTGGCGATGGTCGGGTCCTTGTCCGACAGGCCCTCCGGCGCCCCCGGCAGGCCGACCTTCGTCAGCCCGGTGCGGATGGGCGACTGGCCGGTGACGAAGGCCGCGCGCCCGGCGGTGCAACTCTGCTGCCCGTAGGCGTCCGTGAACAGGGCGCCTTCAGTGCCGATGCGGTCGATATCCGGGGTGCGGTAGCCCATCATCCCGCGGTTGTACTTGCTGATGTTCCAGTACCCGATGTCATCACCGAAGATGACGAGGATGTTCGGTTTGCCTTGCTTGACTTGGGCGATTGCAGCTGTTGAGAGGGATGCGGCGGCTGCGACGGCGAAGACCTTGGTGAGCATGTTGGCCATGGCAACTCCGCTGACTTTCTATCTCGCAGCCGCCGCTCCGGCTGCCGGTGGCTCTTCCGACGACCGCAGGTCTATTCAAAGCCGAAGATCCGCTTCCAATCGCTCTTCATGCTGATGACGACCCAGCCCACTTCACGACGTCACGCTCGACCCCGCGGCTAGTCGTCTCCCTTATGCTTTTCCATTTCCTGCAGGATGCCGTTCAGGTTGTATGTCTCCGGCGCCTGCAGCGGCGGGAATTCCTTGAAGGAATAGAGTTCCTTCTCCCACAGTAACTGTCCGATCGGCAGCATGTTCCAGTCGTAGAGATAGGCGGTCGTTGGCGAGGCCAGTGCACCGCCCAGGGCCATGGCTGACTTCGAGTCACTGAAGCTGATCGTCTGCTCGAAGGGGTCGCGTTTGACGTTGCCGACCAGGGTCCAGTGGTAACTGACGAGCGGCAGGAACCAGCCCGCCGCACCACCAGGCGCCATCGAGTAGTACATCTTCCAGTTCTTGTAGCGCACCGCAGACGGTGTCGCGCCCGAGTAGTAGAAGAACACGTCACGAGCAGAGTGCTCTGACGTGCCCTCCAGATATGCGCGTTGGTCGAAGCCGTCGAGCATGGTCTTCACGATGCCGGGGTACTTGCCCGCCTGGATCTGCTTGTTCAGCTCGTCGCCTTTGGGGCCGCCGGCGATGTCGACGAACGTCGGCACCCAGTCGAGAGCCGCGAACATCTCCTTCTTGACCGTCCCCGGCTTGATATGCCCCGGCCAGCGGACGACCTGGGGAGCGCGGTAGCCTCCTTCCCAGGCCTCGCCTTTCTGACCCTTGAATGGCGTGATGCCACCGTCGGGGAAAGAGACCGTCTCGGCACCGTTGTCGGTCGTGAAGACGACGATAGTGTTGTCGAGCTGGCCCATGTCCTCGAGCTTCTTCAGGACATAGCCGATGTTGTCGTCCATCTGCTTCATGCCTGCTTCGTTGATGCCCCAGTCCTTGCCGCCCTTCGTGCCGATCATGTCCTCGTACTTCGGCGGCAGCATGGTCGTCACGTGCATGCGCGCCGGGTTGTACCAGACGAAGAACGGCTTGCCCGTCTTCTTGGGGTCGTTGCGGTCGAGGAAATCGATGACCTTGGCGGAAATCTCCTCGTCCACGGTCCTCGAACGATCGAGCGTCAACGGACCCTCGTCCTTGCACGTCTGGTTCTTCTCCGTGCCGTCCGAGGACTTGCACCAGATGACCGGTCGCGGGGGTGTGAGGCAGGTTGTGGTCCTGGGATCCACGGCACCGGCGACCTCGGGCAGGCCCGGGACTGGCGTGTTCTTGCAAGGTGGAGCAATGCTCTGGACGGTCGGGCTGCTGTTGATGTCGGGGAAGCTCACCTGCTGCATAGCGTCGAGGTGGTAGAGGTAGCCCCAGTATTCCTGAAAGCCGTGCGCCGTCGGCAGCGCCGCGGTGTGGTCGCCCAGGTGGTTCTTGCCGAACTCGCCGGTGGTGTAGCCGAGGTCATGCAGGAACTTGGCGAGCGCCGGGGTGCCCGGCCGCAGATAGGACGGGCTACCCGGCAGTTGCGGCGGGATCATGCCCGTGCGCAGCGGGTACATGCCTGTGAAGAATGCATTGCGCCCAGAGGTGCAGCTCTGCATGGCGAGATAGTCCATGAAGATCGCGCCTTCGTTGCCGATGCGGTCGATGTTGGGCGTTTCACCGACCATCAGGCCGCGGTGGTAGATGCTCGGCTGCATCCAGCCGATGTCGTCGCCCATGATGAACATGATGTTCGGCTTCTTCGCATCGGCTGCCCTGGCGGTGTCGGCGGCTAGACAGGTCGCCAACGCCAGGGCAGTGGACGCTGCCTTCAGCCCCCCGGCTATCTGGAGTTCCTTCTGGAGACTCATCTGCGACTCCTTGCTTGAGTGTGTGTATGCAGCACAGCGACGGGCGAGCCCGCGAGAGACGCGCCAACGCCTCTCCTAAGGGTCTGTGGCCAAAGTTGCCCTCCATTTAGTCTGCGTTGCTGGCATGGCCCACTCGGAATGGCCCGCCACGCTTGTGCAACCCGGTTGGGACCCTCCGTAATTTCGATTTGCTGTTCAGGACCAAAGTCTTGTCCGTGACTGATAGTCATGACGTCATGGGAGCACATGCTCCTGGACATTCGTGAGATTCAGCACGTCGTGGCGCTGGGTCGGCTCCGACATTTCCGGATCACCGCCGAATCCCTTGGAATCAGCGCTTGGCAGCCCTTGGAGCCCATCAGCACGATGGGGCGCCTCGACCCGGCGTCCGGTCACTTCCTGCCGTCGATCACACTCAACTCGGGTGGCCCATGTGAAACGAGCCGTAATTGTGGAAACGATCGCCAGCAAACGCGAGACGTCGATCGTCGGGATGGAGGGGCTGCTGGCAAGGTTCAGAGCCCTCTTTTGATGAACGAGCCGGCTTGCAAGCCACGCCGAGAGCCCGCGCTTTCTCGAGATCGTCTCCAGGTGGGCGAGCTCCTCGCCCTCAAGTGGCAGGACATGGACCTCGTCGCCGGTCACCTCATCGTCCGCCGCACGCTGTGGCGCGATCAGGAGGGACCGCCGAAAGGTGGCCGGAACCGCAAGGTGCCTCTTTCCGAGGAGGCGCTCCTGACCCTGAAGGCGCACCGCCACCTCAAGGGTCCCTACGCCTTCTGCGATGCCGCCGGCATCCGCTTGACGCACTCCATGGTGAAGGAAGTGGTGCCCTCGTCCTGCCGCCGCGCAGGTCTCGGGAAGCGGGTCACCACCCACGGGCTACGCCACAGCTTCGCGAGCCACCTTGTGATGCGGGGGGCTTCGCTCAAGGCAGGCCAGGACCTCCTCGGTCACGAGAGCATCGAAATGACGCTTCGCTACTCCCACCTCACACCGGACGTGAAGAGGGAGGCGGTCCGACTGCTCGACCGGCCCGAAGTTGGGAGACATTGGACGGCGATCAACAGCCTCTTCGACCCCTTTTTCCCCAAGGGCCTGCAGTGGTACTGGAAAGGCGACTTCGTCAAGACGCTATCCGACGAGGCGATCGACGCCCACATCGCCCAAGCGCGCGACGCCCCGACCCCCTTCTGCCTCATGGCACCTCTACCCGATCGACGGGGCGGTGCGGCGGGTCGGCAAGGATGCCACGCCATGGGGCGCGCGCGACGCGTCCTGGTCAATGGTGATCGCGGGCATCAGTCCGGATCCGAAGGACGCCGAGGCGCTGAAGCGATGGGGCCGAGCCTACTGGAAGGCTCTCCACCGGTTCAACATGGAGGGCGGTTATGTGAACTTCATGGATGCGGACGAGGCCGACAATCGGGTGGAACTGAGCTACGGCGACAACTACCGGCGACTGGCCAAGATCAAGGCGAAGTACGACCCCGACAACCTGTTCCACGTCAACCAGAATATCAAGCCGAAGGCTTGACCTCACGATCGTGGCATGCTTGATTGTGATTTAACGAATAGTGGATTCCCAGTGTCGTGTTGTATACTCTCCCTAGCGCTTACGCGGCGCCACGGTTCGGTTCGGCTTTGGCAGCGACGATCGGTTCGCTGTCACCAAGTGCGACAAGGAGCTCTTGCCGCCTCTGATCCTCTCGGCGATCCACATCAAGAGGACCCCGTATGACATGCCGGATGGCACCCCCGGGAAGGTCACCTCGCTCAGGTCCTCCATGGACCGGGGAATGTCGCGAGAGCGGGTGTCCCCGATGGGACGCCACCGGTCGGCTATGCGAGGAGAGTTGGGCTTTTGCGAGACCGAGGCTGGCTCGTCGATTCAATGCCCGGCGGGACGGTTGACGGGGCCACGGCCTGCCTCCTTCCGGCAGGCTGCATCTGTCCGGCCTTCGTCCAAGTACCCCACCCTGAAGTCTCCGCCGTGGTTGATGACCGCCCAGGCAGTCCTCGTTTGAGCGTCCACTCCGTAGGTGCCCAAGCCATAGCCGGCGTGCCACGGCCCCCAGACAAACGCCTTCATCCCCCCGCCGTTGCCGTCGACTGCGTTCGTCCATTTGCCGTCTTCGGCCTTGGTCTCTAGGCCGAAGTCACCTGCCTTGGCTTCGTCGACGGAACCCACCATCGCATCGTCATAGGTGATCGCCAGCGTGTATGTCTCTGTCTTGGCCGTCCCCATGGTGGTCGCCATGCCCCACAAGTGCAGCTCCCGGCTCGCTGTTCCACATGCGCGCGTGGACCATCCGGTGTTCACCGCATGGACGAACGTCCGGCCGGTCCCGTCTTTGCTGTCGGCGAGGCTCGTCCCGTAGATGATACGAGCGCGCGTCCCCTCGAAGGTGTCCTCGACGGTCGTGTAGGCGGAGCCCGGCGGAACAACAAACTCCTTTCCGCGCAGGTCGTAGCCAAACGTCTGGCGCCTGCTAAACACGAGTCTCGGCGTCGTCGTCAGTGTCCACTCGCCGTCGATGAGCCGTGGGGCGACGGGCGCGGAGTAGTAGTCCACCATCAGGCGCGGCCCGTCGACGGTGAAGATGTAGTAGCCCACGGTCCTCGTCTCCTGCGCGATCGGAGCCTGACGTGAACGCTCCAGAACAGGTATCGCGAACGCAGGCACCCAGCGACGCCAGCCGTGCCGCCTCGGGAGGTAGAACTTCGAACTATCGGACGCGCAGACGAGCTCGGTCACCTTGGCAGTGGCGCCGTCGTGCGTCCAGACCAGGGAGAGGTCATGCATGTGGTCGTGGCCCCCGACGTAGTAGCGTACGCCGTTGGCCGCCAGAGTCCGGATGAATGCATCCATTGCCGCCGGATCCGAATCCTGGTGAGGCCCGAAGAGATTGTCGGAGTGGTATTCGGTCATGAGCCCTTTGTGGCCGAACACGATGACGTGGCCTCTCCTCGGCTTCCCGGGCAGGACCTCCGAGATCCAGCGCTGCTGGGGCTGGATGGTGTTCGTCCGCCCGTCGAACTGGTCGAGGAGCACGAGCCGGACGTTCAGGTAATCGAACGAGTAGGTGAGCCCTCGCATACCATCTGGACTGCTGAAGTTCGTGCCCACCACGAAGGGCGCGCCTCGCGCCGGTGCCGGTGGAACGGCACCCGCATCCGGGTTCGCCACCGCCAGCGCGTCAGCCGGCGTGGCGTTCTGGGTTCCTCCTCGCGTCTGCGGAAAGACCCTCTTGAACTCGTCCGCGTCGGTCGAATCGTGGTTGCCCCGCAGTGGGAAGAATCCGATCCCGGCGTTGTAAAGCGCCTGGGCGTAAATGGCACGGATGTCCATGTTCGTCGCGCTCGGGGTGTCCGTCAGGTCGCCGACCGCGACGACGAACTTCACCCCGTGCTGGATGAACCGCACGTTGACCTGGTTGATGATGTCCACCGCACACGTGCCGGGGTTTCGCCCGTCGTCCGGCTCCGTCCACTGGGTGTCCGCCATGACCCCGAAGCTCCAGCGCTCCTCGGGCGCGTCACGGGTCCCCCACCCTCCTTCAGCACTCGCCCCTGCAGCCACGGGGGCGTGAGTGAATAGCAGGGCCGCGGCCGCGCCCATGGCCAGCGCTGCGCGCACCGTCATCGGCAAGGCGCTCACGGTGCTCCTCTCCCCTGGCGTTCGCCACGCGCTCCTGACTTGAGCGCGGCCCGATCGAGATTCTACGGCCACCCAAGCGACTGCGTATTCCGGCCATCGTGAACGCTGAGATCGGCGCATCGTGATCACCGCGATCGGCCATGGTGATCGGAGCGAAGCGACGCTGGCAGGTTCACTTGTCTGACTCGGAGGCCTCCTTTCGCCTGGAAGGACCCTTTAGCACGAGGCGGTGAGCGTTGTGCAGGAGGCGGTCGCAGACGGCGTCGGCGACGGTGGGGTCCCCGATGTGGTCGTGCCACTTGGTCGTGGGGACCTGGCTGGTGATGACGGTCGAGCGGGTTCCCGAGCGGTCCTCGGGGATCTCCAGGAGGTCGCGGCGCTCTTGGTCTCTCGGAGGCGCGAGGCCCCAAGCATCGATGACGAGGACGTCGATGCGGGCGAAGCGGGCGAGGAGGTTGACGTAGGTGCCGTCGGCGTGGGCCAGAGTGAACTCTTCGTTCAGACGGGTGGCCCGGCGGTAGGGGGCGCGAAAGCCCTTGCGACACGCTTGCTGTGCGAGGGCGCAGGCGACGTAGGTCTTTCCGGCCCCTGTCGCACCCGTGATGGCGATGTTCTGATGCTCCTCGACCCAGCGACAGGTGGCGAGTTGGCGGACGGTGGCCTTCTCGAGCTCCCGGCGTGGTGGGTAGTCGATGCCCTCGATGCAGGCACTGGAGATGCGCAGCTTGGCCTCCTTGAGCGCGCGATCGAGTCGCTTGTTCTCTCGGTAAAGCCACTGGGCGTCGATGAGCATTCCCATCCGCTCGTCGAAGGCGAGCTTCTGCGTCTCGGGGTCCTTCTGCTGTACCTTCTGTTCGCACCTCGCGATGAAGGGCGCCACGGCGATCTCGATTCAGGAGCTAGCAGGCCACGCCCACCTGTCGACAACGATGCGGTACATGCACTTGCAGGCGGGCCACAAGGAAGCCGCGATCCGCCTTTTGGAGTCCACGGGGCCCACCGGGGCGCCTTGGCACTGCCACATAGTGGCCACGCCTATCCCAGAAGTAGAAAACCCCCTGGCGAACCAGGGGGTTAGATGGAGCGGGAAAAGGGATTTGAATTGTAACGGAGAGTAACACCTAAGTGGGCGCAGGTACGCTGTTTTCCCAACATCCTCGCCGCATTGCGCTCTTTGCCCTTTCCGCCCAGCTCCAGCCGTTTCCGGGATCCTCCGGCCATTTCCAGCCACAGAATGGCGCCAGAATGGCGCTAGATACTGGGGCGTGTCAGACCACACAAGCGGGTTGGAGTCCCCGGAAGGGCACCCTGGTGTTCGTGACCACTACTGGTTATGATGTGGTCATGAGGCAAGTCGGCATCGCGGATCTCAAAGCGCATCTAAGCGGACACCTGCGAGCCGTCAAGAAGGGCGAGACGCTTCTCGTCTTGGATCGCGGCACGCCGGTCGCGCGTCTTGTGCCCGCAGCGGATTCGCGCGGCGGGTTCGTCACCCGCCCCCCGACCCGTGATCTTCAGTCCTTGAAGCAGATGCTGAAGCGCCTGCGGCCGCTCGACCTGCCAGTGGACAGCCTCGCGATCCTCGTCGAGGACCGGAGGCGGTGATCGCGTACCTCGACTCCTCCGTCATCCTTCGGCTAGTCCTGAATGAGCCGAACCCGCTTCGCGAGTGGCCAGATGTCCACCACGGCGTGACCAGCGCGCTCGCCGAGGTGGAAGTGCTCCGCACGCTGGATCGGCTGAGGTTCTCGGCCCCCTCAATTGACCCGCAGGTGCTTGCAGGGCGCCGTGAAACAGCCTTCCTGACCCTGGAGGGGTTCGAGACGATTGACATCACGCGCGTCATACTGGCACGCGCGGCCCAACCGCTTGCCACCCCACTCGGCACACTCGATGCCATCCACCTCGTGTCCGCCATGGGGTGGCGCGAACAGTTCGAGAGCCTGATCTTCGCCACGCACGACGTTGCGCTCGCTGCCGCTGCCCGGGCGAGCGGCTTCGAAGTGATCGGGGCAAAGCAAACGTGACTAGTTTGTTTCCGAAAGCCCGATCAGGAGCGCACGCCCAGGTGGCCCGATCCGGCGCTTATCGCATTTGTTCGATGTCGCGCACGGCTCCGGTGTCGGCCGACGTGGTCAGGGCAGCGTAAGCCCGCAGTGCCTCGGACACAAAGCGCTGGCGCTTGGCTGGCTTCCAAGCACCGGCCTCTTCGCGTCCATGGAGGCGCGCCGCCGGGTCAAATGTTCCGAGGAGATGGCGAGATGAATGCGCCGATTCGGGATGTCGATCTCGATGATATCGCCTTCCTCGACCAGTCCGATGACGCCACCAGCCGCAGCTTCGGGTGAGCAGTGGCACATTGACAGCCCGGCCGTGCCGCCGGAGAAGCGTCCGTCGGTGAGCAATGCGCATGCCTTGCCCAGACCCTTCGACTTTAGGTACGAGGTCGGATAAAGCGTTTCCTGCTTGACCAGAGCAGGCTCACCTACCTACCGACAGTCGTGTGGAGTTGTGCCGTCTGCGGCTACGCCAAGTACGAAGCGGCACGTGAGGCGCGTTGGCTTCCCCTCGCCTCGTGACCAGCGATCCGGGTGTGGCTCTCCATGTTCGGCCATCACGACTGGATACCGCCGTTCACGATCGCGCGGGAGCTGCGTGCCTGCGGCGATTGCCGGGACAGCCACGCAACGGAGGCTGCGGCCGCCGCCTCGCCCCGGCCCTGAATCCTCCGACTCCCAAGGTGCATGTCAGTACTCGCTGCCAGGGCTGTCTTCTAGATCTGGGAGACAGTCACTAACCTAACGCAGCAATCACTCCAACATCGATAAAGGACAAGTCATGGCTCGCACGGACGAGAATAAGACACTTCGCATCCTCGGCGACGAGGAGTTGAGCACGGTGAGCGGCGGCGATAGCCGCATGATGGGCGCCACTGGCCCAGCGCTGATGGCCTACTATGATAACAAGGCGGCGGGGAATGACGGGGTAGCCGCGTTCCTTAGCGGTTTTCTCGACGGAGCAGGAACCCCGGTCCCACGCCCTCATCCGCTCTAAACAGCTATAGGGTCTGAAAGAGCGCCGGAGCCCTTGCGGACTTCGGCGCTTCTGTCTTCGGCGGTGGGCCGTTCGGAAACCAGTAGTGCCGCTGCACCCGTGGATCGACTGACCCGCGCCACGGGGAGCCTCATTCAGCGGCGGCACGGCGACGCCGGCCTCCGTCCGCAAGAGTGGCGGATCATGTTCGTCCCGAGCAGGAAGTGCTCAACGGCGGTTTCGACGCTTCTTCCGCCGGTTGCGAGCCGCCCAGCGGCGACTGCTTTCTCTGCTCCCGAGCTTCGCCGGTGAGGGCGCGGTTCCACTCGCGACGTTATTTCTGCATCTTCGCGCGATAGACGGGATCGGTTTGGTACCTCTCATTCGCCCCTTCGATTCCCGATTCCCGATGGCGCTCGAGCCGGCATAGCTCGGAGCATGTGCTGCGAAGGGTATGCAGGTCGGGCGGTGCGCGCCTGAGTGGCAGTCGTTCATCATCACCGACGTCAAGACCGGGCTACGGGTCGGAGAGCTCCTCGCGCTAAAGTGGGAGGACGTTGACCTCATCGCAGGTCAGCTCGTGGTTCGGCGAACGCTCTGGCAGAACCAGGAGGGCCCGCCGAAGGGAGGCCGTGACCGGACGGTGCCGCTCTCCGACGAGGCGATTGCAACCCTGAAGGCGCACCGTCACCTTCGGGGCCCTTACGTGTTCTGCCAGCCAGACGGGAGCCGGCTCACCCATAGCCGGGTGAAGGATGTAGTTCCGTCCGCGTGCAGGAGGGCCTGTCTCGCTAAGAGGATCACGACGCACGGGCTCAGGCACTCGTTCGCGAGCCACCTTGTAATGCGTGGGGCGTCGCTCAAGGCAGTCCAGGAGCTACTCGGCCACGAGAGCATCGAGATGACCCTCCGGTACAGCCACCTGGCGCCGAGCGTGAAGCGGGATGCCGTGCAGTTGCTCGATTCGCCGAAGGGGACCTCCCAACGGCAACCTGACGGCAACGCGGCCGGGGACGAGCAACCCAGATGATGAAAACCCCGGCAAGTCAGGGACTTACCGGGGCGAAACTGGAGCGGGAAAAGGGATTTGAATTCATAAGAGGAGTGCAGCGCAACTATGCGAAGGCGTTCCACATTCTCCAGATTCGCTTGGCTGCACGCCCACTTCCGAACCTTAGACCTTTCCCCTGCCCTGCCCGGCAATCCCCTGGATTCCTCCGCCGTCGTGGAGCAGGTGTGGAGCAGGATTCCGGCCAGGCCGCCTGCTTTCGATTCCGGCCCGGCCGAGGTTTCGAAGCACAGGGGAGCGGCGATGCCAACGTTAGGGCCAAGCAGTAAGATGAAGAACATGATTCAGGCACTCAAGGCGCGTGTTAGCGGCGGACGGCTCGTGCTCGATGAGCCCACCGATTTGCCGAACGGCACGGAGGTCGAGTTGGTACTGCTCGACGAGGTGCTAGCCAGTGGCGGGGACTACCTGGACGACGAGGAACGCGCGCGGCTGCATCAATCCATCGACCGCGGGTTCGATGACATCCGCGGCGGCCGCACCCTCGATGCTCGCCAGGTGATGGCAGGGCTCCGGACGAGAGCGGTTGGAGGGTGAAGGTCGAGCTTTCGGAGGAAGCCCGGGCACAGGTAGAGCAAATCGACGCTTGGTGGAGGGAGAACCGCCGGGCAGCACCGAACCTCTTCAGCGATGAGCTTGAGCAGGCACTCCTTTCGCTCGAAGATACCCCGACGTTGGGCGTGCGCTACGCACCGAGGCCGAACGTCCGTCGCCTGCTCCTGAGACGCACCCATTACCATCTGTACGTCATTGAGGAGACGGCGACTGTGTACGTGATCGCCGTCTGGAGCGCCTTCCGCGGCCGTGGCCCGCGACTGTAGCTGGCAACGGTCTAATGCTCCGCGAGCATCATCTCCAGCGCCTTCTCGAGTCAGCAAGAGCATCCGAGCCATCGAGCGGGGGCGGCCGTTGTGAGAACCGCGACTAGGGTCGGAGAGTTGCTCTCGCTGAAGTGGCCAGGCTGGGAAGAGATACGGCGTGCCCGAGGTAGCGAGATGCTGCGGTTACCCCCTACTGCCCTCGATGTCAGCGACCGGTCTTGGTCATCTTGGCTGCCTGCACTCTTGACTCGCCGTGGGGGGGCAGGGCGGCCCGGGCCAGTTTGAAGAAGATGTCGGTGTTTGTTTGCACGCCGACGAACTCTTTCCAGAGGTCGCTGCCGCTGCTGAAGGCGGACACGGGAACGTCGGTTGCGGTGTGCAGCGCTTCGTAATCAGAGACGTTGCCGCGCATAAAGAGCCCCCTGGCGTCGGACTTGCGCAGGTAGTGCATGCCCTCGTCGGCGTAGCCGGCCTTGCCGAGTTCCACCTTCAGAGCGTCCGGCAGGAGTGCATCGACGACCGGCAGCGGCTCGGAGAGCCAGGTCTCGTAGCGATCCGCGCCTGCGCCGTACCCCACGAGCACCTTGCCCTTGACGTCGAGCGTCGCCGGGTAGCCGTCGGGCGCGATTGCGTAGGCGGGGAACCCAGCCTCGTCGGAGGTCCCGACAACGGGCTGGTGCGCCGGCACCACGGTCGGGTCCGAGGACGGGAGGTGCTCGTCCGGCAGGCCGGCCGCGGCCGTCGGAGTGACGGTGAGCGCTCCGATGAGGCTGAACCCCGAGCACTCGTGGTCGGCGAGAACCAGAACCACTGTGTCTCGCGAGGACTCGGCGAAGCGGCGAGCTACGCCTACGGCGGCGTCGAACTCGATGACTTCGTCGATCACTCGCTCGGCGTCCATCAGGTGGGACTGCTTGTCGATGTGCGCTCCCTCGACCATGAGGAAGAAGCCGTTCCGGTTCTTGCGGAGAACCTTCCGGGCCACCTCGGTCATCTCGTCGAGCATCGGCTGGTCCGGTGCGTGGTAGTCGTCGACCACTCCCCGCCGCCTCGGATTGCGCCGCTTGGCGACCTTGTCGACTGCGACGTTCATGTTGCCATACCCGAACAGGCCGAGGAGCCTGTCCGGCGGAGACGCCTTGAGAAGGGCGAGCCTCGTCCAGTCTTCGACGTAGGTGAAGCCTGCTCCCTGGAATTCGGCAATGAGGTCGCGCGTGGGATCGGCGGCACCGGCGGCGCTCGGCGGCAGGCTCCAGCCCGCGAGCAAGTCCAGCGGCATGGGGCCGTAGTCGCTGCTCGCGCTTCGTGAGGAGTAAGGGTGGGCGGGGTCGCGCGGCTGGAACCATCGGCGGCCGCCTCCGAGCAGGACCGCCAGACCGCTGTTGCTCCGCTCGTCGAAGTACTGATCGCAGATGCCGGTGCCCGCCTTTCGGTTACCGGTGTGAACGATGTTGGCGGCCGGCGTTGCGTCCTCGACATCGGCCGTAGTGACCAGGCCGAGCGAGGTGCCCTTCGCGCGGTGGAGGTACTCGGCCAGGTACTCGACCCTCGGCTGGTAGAAGGGATTGGTGACATTTGCCGGGTAGACCCCTTCCTGGCTGTTCTTGAAGTGGTTGCCGGTGGTGTAGCACGCCATCCCCGGCGCGGAGTCGGTGACAATGCTGTCCAGCGAGTGCGTGCTCACAAGGCCCGTGCCGGGGAACTTGTCCATCTCCAGCATCCCGTTGGGGTCGCCACCGCTAACGCCGTATTTCACGATTCGTGCCGCGGTGCGATGAGCGATGCCCATTCCATCGCCGAGCATGATGATGATGTTCTTCACGCTTGCGCGCCGTGCTCCGTGGGAACTGGCGTGGACCTCAAGGACGCGAATGGTCGATGACGAGGCAACCGTGCCGGTCGAGTCGCTGAAGGTCGCCGAGAGCGTGTGGGTCCCGGGCTTCGAAATGACCTGGCCGCGGACGTTGAACCCGCCCCACCCCTCCGGGCTGATGCCGTCGGTATCGAGGCTATTCTGAGCCCCCGAGGTGAAGGCCACGTTTACGCCGTCGATGGCGAGAGTGGCGCTGAACGGCCCGGTACCCCTGCCTTCGACGCGGATGTCGAATCGCTGGCCCTCGAGGAACCGGGCTCCACTCGGGGGGATCACGGCGACACTCGCCGGCAAGGGCAAAGCTGGCATGGAAAGCGCCGCGGCAAGAGCGGCCACGGCGACCCGAACGGAGCGGCCTGAGACCTTCATTGGCCTAGCCTACATCGCCGAACGTGCCACTGCGGCAGGAACCAATGCCTCAGGGCTTCTGAGTGGGCGCTGCGCAGGATGGAAGGTCCTCCGACTTCCCTAGGCGACATTGCGCCTCGGCGGCCGGCTTGGCTTCACGCGTCTGGCACACTCGCGCTGCGCTTTCGCAACCGCTGCACGCGATGGTCCAGCCCTCATCTCGAAACCTTAGGAGGGGCGATGTCCACTTTCCGTATCGTTGCCGTTGTAGTTCTTCTCGCTGGTGCAAGCCCTAGCCTCGTCCGCGCTGACGGCTGGGGTTCTTTCGGTCACCTGGCCTCGGTCCAGGCCAAGCTCGACACAGCTGGCGACTATGTGCTGACCTGGGCGCCGGACCATCGCGCCTTCATTGAGGTGACGGCTGGCACCTCGCCAGACTCCATTTCGCCCAAGAACGTGGTGATGTCCTCGGCGGGTGGAACGGCGGTCGTTGTCACGGGTCTCGACCAGTCCAAGCGCTGGTACTTCAGGGTCTCCCCCCGGCATGACCGGGGCACCGTTGTCGCCGAGCGCCAGATCCCGCTCACCGGGGCGGTGAACTTCCGCGACCTGGGCGGGTACCCGACCGAGGACGGGAGGTCCACGAAGTGGGGCGTGTTCTACCGCTCCGATGCGCTGAGCAAGATCACGGTCAGTGATGTGGCCTACCTCGAGAGCATGGGTCTTAAGTTGGACATCGACTTGCGCAGCGACAGTGAAGTCGCGAGCGCGCCGGACGCGATCACGGGTTCGTCCATCGTGTACAAGCGAGACGTCATCGTTGGACTGACCGCCAACATCGTTGCCTTGTTCGCTGACCCGAGCGTCAAGTACGACGTGGCCGGGATGGTCACACTCTACGACCAGATCATCGACGATAACGCGGCCGTCTACGCGAGCGTCATCCGAGACCTCGCCAACAACGGACCGGGAGCAGTGCTTCACTGCTCGGCGGGGAAGGACCGCGCGGGCATCGCGTCCGCCCTGGTGCTCGCCACGGTGGGTGTGCCCGACGACGTCATCGTGAACGACTACGCCCTCACGGAGCAGTACGAGGCGGTCCTCATCTCACAGGAAGTCCCTGCGGTTCAGGGTCTGCTGAAGTCGCTCGGCATCGACCCGTCGCGCCTCGGCTTTCTGCTCGGATCTCCGCCGGCCGTGATGGTGGAGACCCTGTCCCATATTCGCGCGAAGTATGGCTCCGTCGAGAAGTACTTGATGTCGGGCGGTCTCGACGCCGGCACCATCGTGAAGTTGCGCGCCGAGTTTGTCGACTGAGCGTCTCGAGGGTGGCTGGCTTGCGCCTCGGACGAGCCAGCCACCCTGCGCAGTACCGTTCCGGACTCTCTGCGCCAACCTCGTCCCAGTTTCGACGGGAATCCCTCCAGAGGATGGCGAAGCAGATTGGCCCCACACGCGCGAAGCCCCGCACGGGTGGGGAGGCTGTGCGTCCCGAATATGCAATAGCGGGGAGATCACGATGGTTCCCCGAGGCGTCAGGTCGGGGTTACCAAGCGTTTGTTGTGGCGTCGAGGTCGGGTAGCCTGCTGCCCCCATGAAGGAGGTCCTCCTCGCCATCTTCGCCTCCGTCCGCGCTGGCCTCCGATCGCGGGCCGCGCTCCAGCTCGAGGTCCTCGCGCTGAGGCACCAGCTCGCCGTCTACCAGCGGTGCCCCACCCGACCCCGCACCAAGGTCGCCGATCGCCTCCTCTGGGCGTGGCTGTCCAAGACTTGGGCGGGCTGGCGTAATACCTTGGTCTTTGTCCAGCCGAGCACCGTCATCGCCTGGCAGCGCCGGAGGTTCCGCGACCATTGGGCTCGCCTTTCCCGAGCCAGGCCCGGCAGACCCAGGCTGGCCAAGGCGGTCCAGGACCTCATCCGCACGATGTCGACCGCAAACCCGACGTGGGGCTCCCGGCGCATCGTCGGTGAACTCGCCAAGCTCGGCGTTCCCGTGGCCAAGGCCACGGTCGAGAAGTACATGGTCCGCCCGAGGCAGCCGCCGTCACCGACCTGGCGGGCCTTCCTCGACAACCACGTGAAGGACCTCGTGTCGGTCGACTTCTTCGTGGTGCCAACGGTCGCGTTCAAGGTGCTGTTCGTCTTCATCGTCCTCGCTCACGCCCGGCGCAGGATCGTGCACTTCAACGTGACGGAAAACCCCACCGCCCAGTGGACCGCCCACCAGATCTCCGAGGCGTTCCCCTGGGAGGCGGCGCCGCGCTACCTGATCCTGGATCGCGACTGGGTGTACGGGCCACCCTTCCAAACGCGCATGGAGCGCATGGGCATCGAAGAAGTGCTCACCGCCCCTCGGAGTCCCTGGCAGAACCCCTACTCCGAGCGGGTGATCGGGAGTATCCGCCGCGAGTGCCTCGACAAGGTCATCGTCCTCGACGCGCGGCACTTGCGCAGGCTCCTCGCCGACTATTTCGAGCACTACCACTCTTGGCGTTGTCACCGCTCCCTCGCCAAGGACTGCCCGGCGCGTCGGCCGGTGCAGGGCCCCGAGCGCGGGGATGTCGTGGAGGTCGCGGAAGCTGGCGGCCTCTACTGCCACTACGAGCGACGAGCGGCCTGAGCCGCAGCTGCAGGCCCAACGCGCTCAATTTCACGCCGTGGCGGCCACGGCAGGGCGAAGTTGCACCTTCAACCCTCAATAGCCTTCTCGGTGGCTACCGGTCCCCTGGCTTGGGCGTCGGCCCCCGCCTCGGCTCTCCGTCGCGAGGCCCGTTGGGCGACATGATCTCGTATTTGGGACGGACAGGAGCCAGGTGAAGCGTTCTCGGCTGCCCAGCCATCATCCATGAGCCAAGCTTGCTTCTCCGGCTGGCGACACGGCACGTGCGTCGCGCTGGCTTCTCGCCAAAGTCGGATCCCTCGCTTGCGCCAAGGAACTGCGTCACAGGCTCTGCGAAATACCCAGGAAGAAGCCCCGCCGGGGTCCGTATTGAGGGGCGAACTGGCCGATGCCGGTTCCGCTACGTAAGAGATACGTCGTGTCCAGCATGTTGACGACGTTGAGCCGTACCGTCAGTGGCCTCTTGTTCTGCCAGACGTCGATGTCTCTTGCTGCCGCCGTGTTGATCACCGCGTAAGCTGGCACATGCTGGGTGTTGCCGAAGCCACTGGGGAGGCCGCTGCCGTAGATACAGTCTGCGCTGAAAAGGAAGCTGCTCCATGAGTAAGAGGCGCCGGCGGAAGCCGTGAGCGTTTGCGCGTCGTCGGTGACGTGATAATTTGTAGCAAGGTAGGCGAACTCCTGCGGATCGAAAAGGTACTGGTTGGACGCCACGCGCTTCGCCCTGGTCACGTTCAGCGAGATGTTCCCGTAAGCCCTCAGCCCTCCGGTCTGATAGCTCAAGCTGAACTCCGTGCCTTCGCTGTAGCCTTGTGCGTAGTTGAGTTGGGTCAGAACCACCGCTTGGCCAAACTGACCATCATCGAGGAGATTTGCCGCAAGCTTGTAGTAGGCGCTCGCGCTCATCCGAAGACCAGGGAAGGGCCTGCTGTCGATGCCTATGTCGAAGAAGCGCGAGCGCTCCGGCTGTACGGGACTCTGTGCGTTAATCGCGGGCTGCAGTGTGGTGTTCTTGAAGAGCGCCAAGTTCGTCGGCGTCGCCTCCGCCTGCATGGGTGGGGTGAAGTAGCGCGCATACCCAGCGTGAAGCGTCGTACGGGGGAAGGGCTCCCACAGCAATGCTACGCGTGGACTCACCTGACTGGCAGCGACGAACTGATACATCTGATCGACACGCAGCCCGAAATTCATCGTGAAGTTGCTTGCGACCCTCCACTCATCCTGAACGTACCCGCCGATGCTCCATCCGAGCTTCACGGTGTAGTCATCCACCGGCGTGGGAATCGGCAACGGGGCTCCGCTCGCATCCAGGGGTAGCACGGTCGACAGATTGCCCACCTGCGTGTCCTCGGGGGCGATCCCGAAGCCGGCTCGTAGCGTGTGGGCGTCGCTGAGACGGTAGGCGCCGTCGAACTGAATCCCGACGAGAAAGCTCTTCCGTGTCACATTCGAGGCCACGTTGTTGAAGACGAGATCTCCGTAGATGTCGGGGACGAAGTGGACCATCGCGTATCGAGCGAAGAGAGACAGTTGCGTGTCGAGCTGCGCACCCTTCGTCTGCAGGGCGAGAATGTTGAACGCGTAGTTCTCGTATTGGTTCTCGTTGAGGTTGGCTGAGTTGTACGCTGGATCGCCGAAGTCCCCCAGCGGCGCCTCACCGATCACGTTGGGTATCTGGAACTGACTGAGGGAGAGGCCAGCCAGGTAGGTCAGGCGGCTTGACTCCCCGAGAAGCACAGATAGATAGCCGAAGGCCTTCCACTGCTCGGTCTGGTCGTGGAGCGGGTAGAAGGTCGGCATCGCATTGTTGAGCCCTTCGTCGCTGCGAAAGTATCGCCCGGTGACGAAATACTCCATGGTCGCCTCTTGTCCGCCGTACTCGACGCTTGGCGACACGCTCCAGAACGTGCCGCCGTAGATGGCCACTCGCCCGCTCGGCGGGTATTCACTCTTCGCCGTGATGTCGATAACCCCGGCGGTGCGAAGCCCGTATTGAGCCGGTAACGCTCCGTCCAGCAGACGCAGGTCGCCGACGAAGCCGGCTTCCAGGATCTGGCCGAAGCCGGAGAGGCCGTCGGGCAGCTGGATGCCGTTGATCCGGTACTGGACGTTGGCGTATTCATTTCGCACGTGGTAGCTGACGTTGCTCGTCGCCGAGTCGGACGACACCCCCGGGAGGTGAAGAAGCAGGCTGTCTATGGGTGTGTCGGACCCTTGCGGAAGCGAGTTTATCGCCTGGCGATCGAGGTTGGACGAGGTCGCGCCAAGTGGCGGCAGGAGGAAGCTGTCCCGCGACTTGTCAAAGGTCGTCATCTTGTCGTGGACGACCTTGCCGGGCTTCTCGATCACGACCTCGGGAAGCGTGACCGCATTGGCCTCGTCGGGAGAGGTGTCCCGAGGGTCCTGAGGGAGCGTGGGCGCGCCGTTCACGGGCTCCGCCGCGAAAACTTGGAAGCCGGCGAGAACGATCAGAAGAGCCGCGCGCGGGCGCGGGGACGAACCGTCACGCTCGCCTCTGGGTCCCCGCGCCTCTCCGTCTAGGAGTCGCATTCCCGCGTCTCCAGAGAGCGGCCCATCCAGCGTGAGGACGCGGACATCGAGCAGCGAGCGACCCCCTGCACGGAACTAATCAAGCGGCCATTCGGCTTGCGGGTAGAGTATTCCAGTGAAGGCGTTAGTACCGAGGTGGCGGGCATCTAGAGCCCAAGCCAGTGGCACTCGCCTTACGGATTCGTGAGGAATCCGTGACGGTCATCGTTCGTCGTGAATCTGATGTGTGCCTCGAGGGGCACCGCGCCCCTCGAGGCACACGCAACCTACTGCCCGACGTACCCGTAACAGGTCTTCAGCGGGGAGTAGTCGTAGAAGTGGCTACCAGGTGCATGGCGGGCCCCATCGCATGCAGCCTTGAAGTCGATCTCCTCCTCGTTGAGCAGCATCCTCACGATCAGGTTGCCGCTGGCGTCGCTATAGATGTCCCACTGAACGTTGGCGGCCATGGGAGCATCGATCTCGTCGCGCCAGGGACTGGCCGTCGGCGAGATGAGGTCGGCGTTCCACGGGCTGTGCGGAGCGTAGGTGTACGTCACCGTGTCGGGGAGCTGGAGGAAGATGTCCTTCAGACTCAGAATCGATGCGAAAGGCGTCATGATCTCCGCGTGCGTGAAGCGGAGCTTTGCGCCATTGGCGAGGTTGCCCTTCTCGACCGCATCCACCTCGCTGAAGAAGTCGTTCAGCAGGATCTGCGCCATCCCGTAGGTGGCATTGCCGTCTTCCACGGCACCCGGACCCATCTGGTAGAAGTCGATCGCATCTCCCATGTAGTTGAAGAGGTCCACCTCGGCCTCGGGGATGTACTTCCTGAAATCCATGTGGTTGAGCTCCGCCTCCATGGCCGGCACGATGATGTAGATGGAGTAGAGGTTGTTTGCCGCATCGAGCGCGCTGTTGATGGTCGTGCCGCCGCTCCCGGTCGTGGTGTAGCTCTTGCCATCGGCTCCCGTGAACGTGAACGTACCTGTGTCGGCGAAGCTGTACCCCGGTGTCCCGAGCTTATTGATGAAGTCCTGCGTGAAGAGCCGCTCCAGGATGGCCTGAGCCGCAGCATTGGCCTCCGGGATGGCGTTGATCGCGTTCACCTTCGCCGTCTGGATGGGGTCGCTCGCCTTGAACTTCTGGTAAGCGAGGCTTGCCTCGTAGGTGGCGTAGTACGGGTCGGTCGAGTTCGTCACTGCGTCTTGCGCTGCACTGAGCTTGTGGAAGTAGAGCAGGAACCTGTTGGTACCAGGGAGCTGCGACTTGGGCTTGGTGCCGTAGCCGCTGACGGCAGGTGGGTAGTTGATGAGCGAGCCAAGCGCAGGGCTTTCGCTCGCAAGGGCCCCCGTGAAGTACCCGGAACTGTCATAGGCTCGATTGACGCCGGAGGTCTCCACGACGATCTGGCGCCCGACTTTGGCGACCTGCTCGAAGTACGAGGGGAGTCTGTGCAGTAGCCGAGTGGCGATGGACTCGTGCTCAAGTGCCCCGAGCGCCGTCAGGTTCCCGTAACCGGGAGCCGTGATTCCCTTTACGCCGGCCCCGAGGACCGTGTTCGCCTGAATGAAGGCGAGGACGTCCGGGCCCAGCTGCTGGCCGAGCGGCGTCAAGGCACCGTCCGCCTGGGCCTTCAGCCACATGTTGTAGACGACGATATCCGAACCCTCGCTGGACATGCCGCGCGCACCGTGGCGGGCAACGAGCTCCGTGTAGACGGGGCTGAAGCCGGCCGGCGGGGGTTCGTAGGTAATGAAGTGCTGCTGCGGTTCGTACAACGTCTCGGTGGTGAGGTTCGCCTTGTTTTCTGGGCAGCGGACCGTGACAGGCGCCTTGGACGAGGCGGAGAGCCCGGTGGCGCTGTCGGTGACGGTAACCGCCAAGGAAACGTGGATGGGGCCACGGCCCAAGAGCTTGCAGAAGGCCGGCGTGTAGAGGACATCCGACTGGTTCCCAGTCATCTTCGGCGCGAAGCTTCCGACTAGCGGCTCGACGAGCCCATCGGAAAAAGCGTAGGACCAGGCGCCGTGACCGCCTCCGTCCTTCGGCACAACCGCTAGCTCACACCGCTCGCCAGGGCCGATGGATCGATGCGTGATTCGAAGGAAGAATCTTGGCGCGACCGGCACTTGCGCAGCCTCGGTGTCTGCCAGTGTGACCGGTGACCACCCCAGGACCAAAGCGCAGGTCACCACTAGCGCGAGCCCGCGCTCCATTCGCTTTCCCATGTTTGACTCCATGACTATTAGTGAACGCCCGCAGCCTGCCCTCTTGAGCCGCGAGAATGCGACTTTGCCCAGAGCATCGAGGCAACGTTCTCGAAACATCGGAACGAGTTAGCGGCGTGGATTTGTGAAGAACTGTGAATGATCCGCTGCTTGGTTCGACACACGAACTTCGCGCATTCGAAACGCCCACTTCCGGCAGCGCTTGTCTAATCTTCGCCGCGGCCCAGCGGACCCGGCTTCTCCTGGCGAGAAGTCCTGTCCAGCCTTCAACAGAGGAGGTGCAGAGCTCTCGGATCACATCGCTAGAGCCGGGTTGCCGCGCCCGTCAAGCTTGCGGCAAAGGTCGTTTCGCAGCAGCACGTCAGTCACACATGTAGTGTAGTGATGAGGGGAACCCCATGTCGAACCGACGCCGTAGGCTTCTCAGTGTTTTGGCAGTGTGCGCCACGATCCTTCTAGGTTCCACGGCAGGAATCGCAGCAGCGGATGTTCCCGACGCCGTCTACAGCCCCAACTCCTGGCTGAACATCACTCCGGGCAGCAGTGCCTCGCAGCTCTCGTTTTCCTGGGCCACCAAGAACGTGGATCTCACGGCGTTCGCCTACGCGCCCATCGATGACATCCTGTCGAACGGGCTCGCCACCTACAGTCTCCCGGTCCCGGAAGTCCAGGTCGTTAAGCTGAGCCAGAACCAGGACCCCTCGACCGTCAACTTCGACCAGGATCCGACGACCAAGACGTTCTATGGCATCGCTCTTGAGTCGTATGTGACGCAGTCCGGGACGACGACGGCGGCCGGCTGGTACCAGAACAAGGTGACGGTCAGCGGTCTCCACGACTTATCTGCCTACGCGTATCGCGTCGGGTACGGAACAACCTGGAGCAGCGTGTACACCTTCCAGACCCGCGATCCGAGGTCCTTCACGTTCGTCAGCGTAGGCGACCCCCAGCTCGGCGCCAACACGAGCGGCGCCCACGAACCTCCCGCCCAGGTGGGGAACGTTCTTCCCTACGACACGACGAGCTGGCAGGCGAGCGTTGCCACCATCGCCCAGGCGGCTCCAGACGCCAGCTTCATTATCTCCCTTGGGGACCAGATCGAGAACACGTCGTCGCAGTCCGCCGTTGACCCGCAATACGACGCCTACTTCAGCCCTCTCCAGTTGCTGGGCATCCCCGTTGCCACCGTCGACGGCAACCACGACTACGGCCTGGGCCAGTACTATGCCTACCACTACAACCTCCCGAACCAGTCTCAGCAGTACGGCGCGACGCAGTTCGCCAACGATGGGGACTACTGGTTCAGGTATGGTGACGTCTTGTTCCTGATGCTCAACAGCAACACGATCAGCGCCGCGACGCACGACGTTTTCATCCACCATGCCATCGCATCCAACCCCCTGGCCAGGTGGAGGGTCGTCTGCTTCCATCACTCGCTGTTCAGCGCCGCCGATCACACCTTCGATAACGACATCTTGTTCCGGCGTGGTGCGTACTCCGCGATCTTCGACAAGCACCACATCGACGTGGTGCTGAGTGGGCACGACCACTCCTTCACCAGGTCGTTCCAGCTTCTCGGCGGCGTGCCGGTGTCCCAGGACAAGATGCGCGTCGCAAAGGACGGCAGCGTCAGCGTGAAGGACCCGGCCGGGACCCTTTACATGACCCTCGACTCTGGCAGCGGAAGCAAGTACTACGACCTCAATAGCTCGTACATCAATCCGACGACAGGAGCGATCACCTATCCCGTGTTCGTCGCGAACTTCTGGCAGCAATACGTGCCGACGTTTTCCCGGGTCACCATCGACCACGACAGGTTCTCGATCGTGACGTACGCCATCAACAACCTGAAGCAGCCGATCGACAGCTACACCATCGTCAAGTAGCAACCCTGCTGTTCGCGTGATTGGCATTCTCGCCGCATCGGCTTCGATCCGGCGAGCACGCAACAGCTAGAACCACCTCGGCGCGTGCGGAGGCATCCGCACGCGCCGAGCCATTCGACGGGCAACTTTCGAAGTGCATCGAGGCCCACGCTTGACAAGACGACTCCTTCCTCGCAGGGCACTCTGGGACGCACTCGCCGGTGCGGTGGTGTTGGCGCTCTTCGGGCTCGCGATCGCCGGGCTCTACACTCACGCGCCCGGCTACAAGCGGTTCAGTTCCGGCGCCTCCTCCTACGTGCGCTACGAGAAGGCCAGAGTAATGGCCATCGACAAGGAATCGTTGCATCGAGACACGACGAGTGGATTGGAACTTGGATATCAAGTCGCCACCCTACGGATCCTTACTGGCGAACACGCCGGTAATGTCCTGACGGTGAAGAACGCCCTGAGCTACTCGAGCAACGTCAAGGCTGCCGCGGGATCCGACGTGATCATCTGTGTCGACACCGCCGACAAGGACACCTACGAGGTCTGGATCTATAGCTACAATAGGGGACCCTTTCTTTATCTGTACGTTGGCTTGTTCGTGGCAGCGCTCTGCACCATCGGAGGCGGGCGCGGCTTCCGATCGGTGCTTGGCATCATCTTCACGTTCACAGGCATCGCGTTCCTGTTCATTCCGATGCTCTACCGTGGCTATTCGCCGTCGCTGGCGGCGGTGGGCGTAGTGGTCATCACCCTCTGCGTTTCCCTGGTGCTGCTCGGCGGCTTCAGCGCGAAGACCCTTTCCGCCATACTGGGCAGCCTGGCGGGGGTGGTCATCTCCATACTCTTCGTCACGGTAGCGCTCCAGATCACCCATCTCACCGGATTCAGCACAAGTGAGGCTGACGCCTTGGTCCAAATTGCCGGGGCCACTCAGATGAAGGCCGGGGAACTTCTGTTCGCGGCGATCCTCATCTCCTCCCTTGGCGCCATTATGGATGTCGCGATTTCCATCGCGTCGGCGGTTAACGAGGTGAGTCTCAACAACGGCGGGCTGGCCACAAGAGCGCTGTTCAACAGCGGGATGAACGTCGGGCGCGACATGATGGGGACCATGGCGAATACCCTCATCATTGCGTTCACAGGTACGTCACTTAACGTGCTTGTATTGCTGTATTCGATGAACGTTACTTACTATCAGCTGATCAACAACAACATGATCGGCGTCTATATCGTTCAAGCCGTGTCTGGAAGTATCGCAGTCGTGTTGACCGTGCCCCTGGTGTCGCTCGCTTCGGCCTACTTGATTCCTGGCGTCAGGCAGCGCAGCCAAGAGAGCGTGTTGCCCGGGTCCGCGAGCTGAACGCTGCGGCCCCCCCAACTTCATCCGTAATGCCTTGCGAGGGCGTCCGGCGGCGGGCAACGGCTAGCCCACGGCTCTCACGATCCTACACATTCTTGCAGCGGGATCCCGGGCGTGATCCTCTGCCGCGATGAGGGGGAAACGTGGTGAGAAGGTGCCGATTCTGTCCGAGGAACTCAGCGATGCCGAGCTGGGGGACGAACGGCTGAACCGGCCGCTCGGAATCCTCGCGGACCTGGTCGCCGAACGGCCAGACGCCGGGTTCCCAGAGGCGCTTGACGACGCGGAGCTCGAAGCAGCGTATCGGTTCTTCGGCACTGATCGGGTCACGCCGGAGGCGATCCTCGCTCCGCACCTCCGGCAGTGCGCTCGACGGGCGAGCGAGCACGAGCAAGTGCTCGTCTTGCACGACACGACCGAGTTCGAGTTCGGTGGGCGAAAGAAGCGCGAAGGGCTCGGGCGGCTCATTAGCCCAGGCCGGTGTTGCGATGGTGACTTGGTGGCCATGAGCGGTCGTAACGTCACTGGCGTGAACTTCAAGAAGGTCGGCTGCAAAGACCTTTTCTAGCTAGGTGAACGGAAATCCGGGCGCGGAGAAGAGGGTGTAGGCGCCGCCGGATAGAATGAAGCCTTGGCTCGAGAGGCCATCCGCAGGGCCTGCCGATCCGACGATGACTCCCGAGTCGTTGATTCCGACTGCCCGCAGGTCCGTCCCGGGTGCCTGTGTTTGATGAGAGATTGCTTAGCTCGGCCCATTTGGGTCGTTCGGCTTCGAGCAGTCCCTAGAGGCTCCTGTCGGTCGACAAAACTGAATCCGGGCGGAAACGTCCAGCCAAGACGCGAAAGCTCGGCTGAGCGGCCTTACATCGGGAAGCTCTCTAGCCCTCCCAGGAGAAACCCGCTCGGATTCCAGGGCGTGCCTCAACAGGCCTCGTCGTTGCCCCGCACGCAGGCTCTGCCGCCAGGTGGTCGTCGATGAGAAACGCCTACGCGGCTGCGCGCCAGCAGTACCGATGGTGCAACCCACCGACCCGCCGCCGAGCGTGCAAGACGGCCAGGCCAGCGGGGCGCCGCTCCTCCTCCCGGCCTGCAGGCGCATCCTTGCCGACGCCAAGATGCGTCCGGTCCTCGTGGTAATAAGCCCCGTACTCTGCAAGTAAACGGCGAAGATGGCGATCATCGAGGACGATCACGTGGTCAAGCAACTCGCGACGTACACTGCCCACAAAGCGTTCCGCCACACCGTTTTGCCACGGGCTCTCGTAGCTCGTTCGCTTGGGCTTCAGGCCCATCGACTTCGCCGCGGACACCACTTCCGCCGAGAAGGTTGAATCCCTGTCGAACACCAGGTACTTCGCGCGGCTGCAAGCCTCGTCGTACGGGAACGCCTCCCTGAGTTACTGGAGTACCCACGCCGAGGT
>Ga0335079_10000992_pt1 | contig 32178 bp, 28 predicted proteins | sample Lox_Sample_33_FD_206719 | JGI IMG/M metagenome (GOLD analysis project Ga0335079, IMG submission 206719) | Soil microbial communities from Loxahatchee National Wildlife Refuge, Florida, United States - Lox_Sample_3.3 | ecosystem: Environmental > Terrestrial > Soil > Wetlands | place: USA...
TCACGCGACGAGTCGGCGAGACGGTCATGATCGGCGACGACGTGACCATCACGGTTCTCGGGGTGAAGGGCAACCAGGTGCGCGTCGGCATCAATGCGCCGAAGCATGTCGCCGTACACCGTGAAGAGATCTACGAGCGCATCAAGCGCGAGCAGCAGGCAGGCGGGTCCGAGGGCGGCGGCGGCGCCGATGACCCGGACCAGTCACCGGAGAAAAGCGCGCAGTACGCCTGAGGATCAGCGAAAGCTCGGCAACAGCGAACGAGCGAGCGACTGCACCTCCGGCAGCCGCACGACCCGCAGAGCCTCCTCGATGTCGAGCGCCAGCAGGCGGTCGGTCTTGGCGAACGGGACCTTGAGCCGCAGCGCTCCCTGAGCGGAGCTGAGGCGCGGCGAGGTCTTGAGCGGCGCGCGGAAGTCGACGCCCTGGGCGGCCGCGAGAAACTCGATCGCCGCCACGGTGAGCGTGTTGCGCGTCATGGCGAGGACGCGCCGGGCGCCGTGGGTCGCCATGCTGACGTGATCCTCCTGGTTGGCCGAGGTCGGGATGCTGTCGACGCTCGCCGGATGGCACAGCATGCGGTTCTCGGCGGTGAGTGCCGCGGCCGTTACCTGCGCGAGCATGAACCCGGAATTGACGCCGCTGTCGGCCGCCAGGAACGGCGGCAGCCCGCTCATCTTGGGATCGACCAGCAGCGCCACGCGCCGCTCGGCGATGGAAGCGATCTCGGTGGCCGCGAGCGCCAGGATGTCGGCGGCAAAGGCGACCGGCTCGGCATGGAAGTTGCCGCCCGACAGCACCTCGCCCGACTCGGCAAAGATGAGCGGATTGTCGGTGACGGCATTGGCCTCGGTGGCGAGCGTCGCGGCCTGCTGCGCCATGACATCGAGGCACGCACCCATCACCTGGGGCTGGCAGCGCAGCGAATAGGGATCCTGCACGCGCGGGCAGTCGCGGTGTGACTCGCGGATCTCGCTGCCGGTGAGCAGCTCCCGATACACCTGCGCGACGCGCGCCTGCCCGCTGTGGCCGCGCACGCTGTGTATGCGCGGATCGAAGGGCACATCGCTCCCGGCGAGCGCGTCGACCGACAGCGCGCCGCTCACCACCGCGGCCGCGAACGCGGTCTCGAGCTCAAACAGGCCCGCGAGCGCGAGCGCCGTCGAGACCTGCGTGCCGTTGAGCAGCGCGAGCCCCTCCTTTGGCCCCAGGGTGAGGGGCGCGAGACCCTCCTGCGCCAGGGCTTCCGCGGCGGGCAGCACCTCTCCGTGACGGCGGATCTCGCCGAGGCCGAGCACGCTGAGCGACAGGTGGGCGAGCGGGGCCAGGTCTCCCGAGGCGCCGACCGAGCCCTGCGACGGCACGCAGGGTGTGAGCCCGGCATTGATCAGGCGCTCGAGGAAGCGCACCAGCTCCGTGCTGACACCCGAGAATCCTTGTAGCAGGCTCGCGAGCTTCAGCACCATCGTGAGCCGCACCACCGCCTCATCGAGCAGCGGTCCCACGCCGCAGCTGTGGGAGAGGATGATGTTCCGCTGCAGGAGCGCCCGCTGCGCCGTTGGGATGCGGGTCTGGGCCAGCAGTCCGAAGCCGGTGTTTATGCCGTAGGCCGGGGCCTCGGCCGCGGCGAGCCGCATAGTCGCCGTGTGCGCCGCGGTGACCGCGCCCAGGGCGGCGGTGTCGATCTGCACCGTGAGCGGATGCTCGTACACGCGGCGCAGCTCCGCGAGCTTCAGCGGGCGGGCACCGAGTTTCAGGGGGTCGTGTTCGGCCATCTGAGGACCTCTCCGGCCCGGACCACGGTCCGGCGCGGGTTGAAACCAATCCAGTAGCTGAGCTCCTCCACGGAGCGCACGCTCCACACCACGAAGTCGGCCGCCTTGCCGGCGCTCAGCGTGCCGCGCTCGGCCGCGAGGCCGAGCGCCCGTGCGGCGTGGCGCGTCACCGCGAGCAGGGCCTCCTCCGCGGTGAGCCCGAAGAGCCGCGTCCCCATGCTCATCGCGAGCAGCAGCGAGGTGCCGGGCGCCGAGCCCGGGTTGCAGTCGCTCGCGAGCGCGACCGACGTGCCCGCCGCGCGCAGCTCCGCGAGCGGCGGCTTGCGTGCCTCGGCGAGACAGTAGAACGCCACCGGCAGGAGCACCGCGACGCTGCCGGACCTGGCGAGCGCCGCGGCCTCGGCGGCCCCGGCGTATTCCAGGTGATCGCAGGAGAGCGCGCCGCAACCTGCGGCCATGAGAGTGCCGCCCAGGTTGCTCAGCTGCTCGGCGTGCATCTTGACCGGGATGCCGAGCGCGCGCGCCGCCTCGAACAGGCGCTGCGCCTGCGGGACGCTGAAGGCGATCGATTCACAGAACACGTCCACGGCATCGACCAGTCCCTGCGCCGCGAGCTCCGGCAGCCATCCGTGCGCGATGGTGTCGATGTAGGCGTCGGCCCGGCCGCGGTACTCCGGCGGCAGGGTGTGCGCGGCGAGCAGCGTCGTGCGGACCGTCACCGGAAAGGCGCGCCCGAGGTGGCGCGCCACGCGCAGCATCTTCGCCTCGTCCGCCAGCGTCAGTCCGTAGCCGGACTTGATCTCGAGCGCGGTCACACCCTCGTTGAGGAGGGCCGCGAGGCGCGGTGCGCTCTCATCGAGCAGCTGCTGCTCGCTCGCAGCGCGCACCGCGCGCACGGTGGCGAGGATGCCGCCGCCCGCGCGCGCGATCTCCGCGTAGCTCCTGCCGCGCAAGCGCTCGGCGTATTCGCCGGCGCGGTTGCCGGCGAATACCAGGTGCGTATGGCAGTCGATGAGTCCCGGTGTCACCCAGGCGCCGCCAAGATCGTGGACTTCGGACGCGCCGAGCGCCGCGGGCAGCGCCGCCTCCTCGCCCACCCACTCGAGGCGTGCGCCGCGCGTCACGAGCGCGCCTTGGGTGATGACGCCGAGCGCGGCATCGCAGGTTGCGAGCCGGGCGTTGCGCCAGAGCTTGCAGGCTTCGGCCACCGGGATCCTCAGCGCCCTGTGCCGAGGAACGGAAGATTGAGCCCCCGCTCGCGCGCACAGGCGATCGCCTCCTCGTAACCGGCATCGGCGTGACGCATCACGCCCGTCGCCGGATCGTTCCACAGAGTGCGCTCGATGCGGCGCGCCGCGGCGGGCGTGCCGTCGCACACGATCACCACGCCGGCATGCTGCGAGTAGCCCATGCCGACGCCGCCGCCGTGATGGATCGACACCCAGGTCGCGCCGCTCGCCGTGTTGAGGAGCGCATTCAGCAGCGGCCAGTCGGCCACCGCGTCCGAGCCGTCGCGCATCGCCTCGGTCTCGCGGTTGGGGCTCGCGACCGAGCCCGAGTCGAGGTGATCGCGGCCGATGACCACGGGCGCCTTGAGCTCGCCGCGCGCCACCATCTCATTGAAGGCGAGACCGAGCCGGTGCCGGTCGCCGAGGCCCACCCAGCAGATGCGCGCCGGCAGTCCCTGGAACTGGATGCGCTCGCGCGCCATGTCGAGCCAGTGATGCAGGTGTCGGTCGTCCGGCAGGAGCTCGCGCACCCGCTGGTCGGTGCGGTAGATGTCTTGCGGGTCGCCCGACAGCGCCGCCCAGCGAAACGGGCCCATGCCGCGGCAGAACAGCGGCCGGATGTACGCCGGGACGAAGCCCGGGAAGTCGAAGGCGTTCTTCAGGCCCTCATCGAAGGCGACCTGACGGATGTTGTTGCCGTAGTCGAAGACCGGGATGCCCTGCTGCTGGAAGGCGAGCATCGCCTCGACGTGCCGCCGCATCGAGGGGCGCGACTCGCGCGTCACCTGTGCGGGGTCCGTAGCGCGCAGGCGATCCCACTTCTCGACCGTCCAGCCCTGCGGGAGATAGCCGTTGACCGGGTCATGGGCCGAGGTCTGGTCCGTTACCGCATCGGGGCGCACCCCGCGGCGCAGGAGCTCGGGCAGCACCTCGCAGGCGTTGCCGAGCAGGCCGACCGAGACGGGTTGGCCCGATTTGCGCGAGCGCTCGAGGAGCTCGAGCGCCTCCCCGAGGCTCTTCGCCTGGACGTCGAGGTAGCGCGTCTCGAGACGCTTGGCGATGCGCTCGGGGCGGCACTCGAGCGCGAGCATCGAGGCGCCGGCCATGGTGGCGGCGAGCGGCTGGGCGCCGCCCATGCCGCCCAGGCCCGCGGTGAGGATCCATTTGCCGGCGAGATTGCCAGCGAAGTGCTGACGCCCCATCTCGACGAAGGTCTCGTAGGTGCCCTGGACGATCCCCTGGCTGCCGATGTAGATCCAGGAGCCCGCGGTCATCTGGCCGAACATCATCAGGCCCTTCTTGTCGAGGGCGTTGAAGTGCTCCCAGTCGGCCCAATGTGCCACCAGGTTCGAATTGGCGATGAGGACGCGCGGCGCGTCCGCGTGCGTGCGGAAAACGCCGACCGGCTTGCCCGACTGGATGAGCAGCGTCTCCTCCTCACCCAGTGCGCGCAGCGCCGTCACGATCTGCTCGAAGCACTGCCAGTTGCGTGCCGCCTTGCCGATCCCGCCGTACACGACGAGCTCCGCGGGGCGCTCGGCGACCTCGGGGTCGAGGTTGTTCATGAGCATGCGCAGCGGCGCTTCGGTGAGCCAGCTGCGGCAGCTCAGGGTGGTGCCGCGCGGCGCGCGCAGCGTCGGCCGGTCGGTGTGGTCGTTCATGGTGGATCCTCGCGACGGCATGCGCTCTTGAAACAGCCGATGGCGCAACCATTCATGATAAAGGTCTGACCGCGGAGCCTGGGAGCCCCCTGCGGCCGGCGATGCGCCGAGAGTTCCCCCGGCCGGCGGGTTCGGGTAGAATGCGCGGCCCTCGCGGGCCTGACGGGAGCCGCGGGGACGGGTGGCTGGTGTCGTCGGGTCGGGCTTAGGTCCGAAGCGGGGCACCCCCGAGGAAAGACGAACGGAAAGCCCCCCAGCGGGGCTTTTTTGTTGTCCGGCTCTCGAGTTTGGGGCGCGGATTTGGCGGGATGGGCCTTGGGGCCCATTTTTGTTTTGGCGAGGGCGAATGGCAGGCACATTGCGCGAGCGGCTCATCGAGCTGATCGAGCCGCTGGTCGGGCGGCTCGGCTATGAGCTGGTCGAGCTCGAGTATGGCGCCGGGCGCGGGCACGGGCAGTTGCGCGTGTTCATCGACGCCGCCGCCGGTGTCGGGGTCGATGACTGCGAGCGAGTGAGCCGGGAGATCTCGGCGCTGCTCGACGTCGAGGACCCGATCCCGGGCGCCTATACGCTCGAGGTGTCCTCGCCCGGCTTCGACCGGGTGCTGCGTACACGCGAGCACTTCGGGCGCTTCGTCGGCTCGCGCGTGTTCGTCGAGCTGAAGGAGCCGCGTGCCGGCCGGCGCCGCTATACCGGGCAGCTGCTCGCGGTCGACGACGACGGCATCGCGCTGGCGGTCGACCAGGAGCGGGTGGCGGTGCCGTTCGCAGAGATTGGCAAGGCGCGGCTGGCGTCGTGAGGTAGACCAGAGTGAACAAGGAAATCCTGATGGTGGTCGATGCCGTCTCCAACGAGAAGGGCGTCGACAAGGAAGTGATCTTCGAGGCGCTCGAAGCCGCGCTCGCGTCCGCGACCCGTAAGAAACACGGCGAGGAGTGGGACGTGCGCGTCGCCATCGACCGCAAGAGCGGCGACTACGACACGTTCCGGCGCTGGAAGGTGTTCGCCGACGACTCCAAGGAGCTCGAGGTGCCCGAGCGCGAGCTGCGCCTCGAGGACGCGGTCGACGTCGATCCCAGCGCCCAGGTGGGCGGCTTCGTCGAGCAGCCCATGGAGTCGGTGGGATTCGGGCGCATCGGCGCGCAGCAGGCCAAGCAGGTGATCGTGCAGAAGGTGCGCGAGGCCGAGCGTGCCCAGGTGGTCGAGGCCTATCGCGACCGCGTCGGTACGCTGGTGAGCGGTGTGGTGAAGCGCGTCGATCGCAACGGCATATACGTCGATCTGGGAAGCAACGCCGAGGGCTTCGTGCCGCGCACCGACATGATTCCGCGCGAGCAGGCCAAGCCCCAGGACCGCATCAAGGCGTTCCTCAAGGAAGTGCGCTCGGAGCCGCGCGGCCCGCAGCTGTTCCTGACCCGCACGGCGCCGGAATTTCTGGTCGAGCTCTTCAAGCTCGAGGTGCCGGAGGTCGGACAGGGCCTGATCAACATTCTGGGCGCGGCGCGCGATCCGGGCGTGCGCGCCAAGATCGCGGTGAAGAGCAACGACCCGCGCATCGACCCCGTGGGCGCCTGCGTCGGCATGCGCGGCTCGCGCGTGCAGGCGGTCTCCAACGAGATCGCCGGCGAGCGCGTCGACATCATTCCGCACGACGACAATCCGGCGCAGTTCGTCATCAACGCCATGTCGCCCGCCGAGGTCATGTCGATCGTGGTCGACGAGGACTCGCACAGCATGGATATCGCCGTCTCCGAGGAGAAGCTCTCGCAGGCCATCGGCCGCGGCGGGCAGAACATCCGCCTGGCGAGCCAGCTGACCGGCTGGGACCTCAATGTCATGACCGAGTCGGACGCCGAGGCCAAGAGCGAGACCGAGGCCAAGGAGCTGGTGGCGAATTTCATGAAGCAGCTGGACGTGGACGCCGACGTGGCCACGATCCTCGCCCAGGAGGGCTTCTCGACCATCGAGGAGATCGCCTACGTGCCGCAGGCCGAGCTCGCGGCCATCGAGGAGTTCGACGAGGACATCGTGAAGGAGCTGCGCAACCGCGCGCGCGACGTGCTGCTGACGCAGGCGATCGCCAGTGAGGAGACGCTCGACCAGTCGATGCCGGCCGACGACCTGCTGCTGCTCGAGGGCATGAGCCCGGACCTTGCCCTGGCGCTCGCGCGGCGCGGGGTGCGCACGCGCGAGGAGCTCGCCGAGCAGTCGGTGGACGAGCTCGCGGACATCGAGGGGCTGGCGGCGGACAAGGCGGCGGCGCTGATCATGACGGCGCGCGCCCCGTGGTTCGCAAGCGAGGCTTGAGTCTATGGCGGAAGTGACGGTTTCCCAGTTCGCGGAAGTCCTCAAGGTGCCGGTCGACCGGCTGCTGGTGCAGCTCGACCAGGCCGGCATCAAGGTCTCCGGCCCCGAGGCGCGCATCAGCGACGACGCCAAGCTCGAGCTGCTCACGCACCTGCGCCGCAGCCACGGGAGTGAGGCGGACAGCGACGGCGCGCCGCGCAAGATCACGCTCAAGCGCAAGACGCAGAGCGAGCTCAAGCTCGCGAGCATCCAGGGACGCGCCCGCACGGTGAACGTCGAGGTGCGCCGCACCCGTAACTACATCAAGCGCGACGTGCTCGAGGAGCGGGCCCGCGCCCAGCAGGACGAGCTGGATCACCGGCGCCACGAGGCCGAGGAGGCCGCGCGCCGCGAGAGCGAGCGGCAGGAGGCCGAGCGGCGCGAGCGCGAGCGGCTCGAGGCCGAGAACCGCCGCCGCATTGAGGAGGAAGAGACGCGGCGGCGCGCCCAGGAAGATGCGCGTCGCGTGGCCGAGCAGCGCACGCGCGATGACGAGGCACGGCGTACCCGCGAGCGCGAGGAGCACGAGCGGCGCGGGACCGCCGAGCGCGAACGGCCGCAGGCGGCGCCGGCGACCCCCGTGGTACGCGAGCGGCCCCCGGCAGCCCCGGCGCCCGTGGCTGACGACAAGCAGCACACCCGCTACGGGAGACAGGAGCTGCACGTCACCGGGGACGTCAGCTCACGCTACAAGAAGAAGCGGCGCGCCAAGGCCCGGCCGCTGCCGGCGGCGGCCGAGGGCCGTCACGGCTTCGAGATGCCGACCGCACCGGTGGTGCGCGAGGTGGGCATCGGCGAGACCATCACGGTGGCGGAGCTCGCCCAGAAGATGGCCGTGAAGGCCAACGAGGTGATCAAGATCCTGATGAACATGGGGGTGATGGTCACCATCAACCAGCCCATCGACCAGGACACGGCGGTACTGGTGGTCGAGGAGATGGGCCACACGCCGAAGGTGCTCAAGGAGAACCAGATCGAGGCCGAGCTGCAGGGGGGCCAGGCCGAGGCGGACGCCGAGCCGCGCCCGCCGGTGGTCACGGTGATGGGACACGTCGACCATGGCAAGACCTCGCTCCTCGACTACATCCGCCGCACCAAGGTGGCGGCGGGCGAGGCCGGTGGCATCACGCAGCACATCGGCGCCTACCACGTCGAGACACCGAAGGGCGTCATCACCTTCCTCGATACGCCGGGGCATGCGGCCTTCACCGCCATGCGCGCCCGCGGCGCCAGGGCCACGGACGTCGTGGTGCTGGTGGTGGCGGCCGATGACGGCGTGATGCCGCAGACGATCGAGGCGATCCAGCACGCGCGCGCCGCCAACGTTCCGATCGTGGTCGCGGTCAACAAGATCGACAAGAGCGACGCGGATATCGACCGCGTGCGCACCGAGCTCTCCAAGCACGAAGTGATCTCGGAGGAATGGGGCGGCCAGAACATGTTCGTCAATGTCTCGGCGCGCACCGGCGCGGGTATCGATCAGCTGCTCGAGGCGATTCTGCTGCAGGCCGAGGTGCTCGAGCTGCGCGCACCGCGCACCGGGCTCGCCTCGGGCGTGGTCATCGAGTCGAGCATCGAGAAGGGCCGCGGCGCGGTCGCGACCGTCCTGGTGAAGAAGGGCACGCTGCACGTCGGCGATCCGATCATCGCCGGCTCCGAGTTCGGGCGCGTCCGCGCCATGTTCGACGAGAACGGCCAGGCGGTCGAGGAGGCTCCGCCCTCGATGCCGGTCGTGGTGCTCGGCCTCTCGAGTCCGCCCAACGCCGGGGACGAGATCCTCGCGGCCGAGAGCGAGCGCAAGGCGCGCGAGGTCGCGCTGTACCGCCAGGGCAAATTCCGCGACGTCAAGCTGGCCCGCCAGACGACCCGCAGCGAGGACGTGTTCTCGCAGATGGGAGAGCCCAAGGCGGGCGTGGTGTCGGTGCTGATCAAGTCCGACGTGCAGGGCAGCGCCGAGGCGCTCAACGAGGCGCTCGCCAAGCTCTCGACCGAGGAAGTGCAGGTGAAGGTGATCGCCTCCGGACTCGGGGCCATCACGGTGTCGGACGTGCAGCTGGCCGCCGCCTCGCACGCGCACATCATCGGCTTCAACGTGCGCGCCGACGCGAGCGCACGCGATGCGATGAAGGAGACCGGGGTCGAAGTGCGCTACTACAGCATCATCTACGAAGCGATCGACGACGTGAAGCAGATGATGACCGGCATGCTGCAGCCGGAGATCAAGGAGCAGATCGTGGGCGTTGCCCAGGTACGCGAGGTGTTCCGCTCGAGCAAGTTCGGCGTAGTGGCCGGCTGCCTCGTGACCGAGGGCTTCGTGCGCCGCAACAACCCGATCCGCGTGCTGCGCGACAACGTGGTCATCTTCGAGGGGGCGCTCGAGTCGCTGCGGCGCTTCAAGGACGACGTGGGCGAGGTGCGTGCGGGCACCGAGTGCGGCATCGGCGTGAAGAACTACCAGGACGTGCGCGTCAACGATCAGATCGAGTGCTTCGCGCGCGTCGAGGTGGCACGGACCCTTTCATGAGGGCCGCACCATGAGCGAGGCCCGCAGCCGCCGCATCGAGTCGGAGATCCAGCGGGTGCTCGCGGCGCTGATCGCGCGCGAGGTCAAGGACCCGCGCGTCGGTAACGTGACGATTACCGCGGTGCATGTGGCCCCCGATAAGGGGACGGCCCGTGTTTACTTCACACCCTTTGCCGCGCGCGAGCCGCCCGAGACGGTGCGGCTCGGCCTCACGCACGCCGCGCGCTTCCTGCGCGGCGAGCTCGGCCGCAGGCTCTCGCTGCGTCACGCGCCGCGCCTCGAGTTCGTGTTCGACGACAGCGTCGAGGGCGCGGCCCGCCTCACCGGCCTCATCGACCGGGCGGTCGCCGCCGATCGCGCCGCGCACGGCGACGACACCCCGGCTGAAAGCGACGGCGGCTCGGACGGCGACCCGCGCTGAAAGCCTGAGCGCCATGCCGAGCGGAATCCTGCTGCTCGACAAGCCGCTCGGACTGTCGTCCAACGCCGCCCTGCAGCGAGTGCGGCGGCTCCTCGGTGCGGCGAAGGCCGGCCATGCCGGCAGTCTCGACCCGCTCGCTACGGGCATGCTGCCGATCTGTCTCGATGAGGCCACCAAGATCGCCGGGGACATCGTGGCCGGCGCCAAGCGTTATCGCTTCACCGTCTCTCTCGGCGAGCGCACCGCGACCGGCGACGCCGAGGGTGAGGTCGTGGCGACGGCTCCCGTGCCGGAATTGACGCGCTCCGCGGTCGAGGCGGTACTCAGGACTTTTCTCGGCACCCGCAGCCAGGTGCCGCCGATGTACTCGGCGCTCAAACAGGGCGGGGAGCCGCTCTACCGCCTGGCGCGCGCCGGGGTCACGGTCGAGCGCGCGGCACGCACCATCGAGCTCTACGAGCTCAGGCTCCTCGCCCTCGGCTCCCGTTCCCTCGAGCTCGAGACCCGCTGCTCGAAAGGAACGTATGTGCGGGTGCTGGCAGAGGAGATTGCCGAGGCGCTCGGCACCGTGGGGTTCGTGAGCGCGCTGCGCCGACTCTCGGTCGAGCCCTTCGACGATGAGCCGATGCAGACCCTCGGGTCGCTCACCGGGATCTGCGCCGCCGGCGGCACGGTGCCCCTCTTGCCCATTGACTACCCACTCGGGCACCTGACGGCGGTGCACCTCGGGGCGGTGGATGCCGCGCGGGTTCTCAAGGGGCAGGCCGTTGCGGCGCAGGTGCCGGCCGCGACCGATCTCGGCGAGGACGGAACGCTCCGGGTGCGCCTCTATGACGAGGCGGGCAGATTCCTGGGCGTCGGAATGGCGGATCCCACCGGCACGGTGCGGCCGCGCCGGCTCCTCAACCTCCAGGGCTCACCCGGCCGCTAGTCGCCGCCCGAGCGGGGCCGCCAAGTCTTCAGTGCGATCCCGTACGCGTAACGGAGGGATCGAGCATCGGCAGCGCACGCGACAGATCCTGTTGCCCGGTGTTGTCGACGTCCTGCTTGCTATGCGTGCTGCCGAAACCGGAGCAGAAGTTGCTGTCCTTCACCGGAATACGGCTCGCCGTCTCCGGGACGCAGGCCGGCTTGGCCGCCGCCGTGGTGGTCTGGTTCGGAGTGGAGGGCGGGGTGGCGCACGCGGCGAGCGACAGCGCGAGTGCGCTCAAAACGAGTGACTTCAGCATGGCAATCACCTCGATTGGAGAGCCTATGCCCGTGCCTGATGCACTGCAAGGCTAAGGAACGCGCCACGCGCCCCCCGGGTTGACACACCCGAGCACTGCCTCGCGGACGGGCCGTCGCGCGCCGCACAGCGCGGTCGGCATGCGCGACGAACCCGTCAGGTGGAGGGGGCATGGACGCTCCGAAAGCTTGTCCCCTTGGCATCGGGGCAGGTAGAATGCGCGGCTTACCAAAAGGGCTCTTGGGACAAGTAGTTAGGACTCGAGCGTAATGGCTTTAACCAGCGAGAAAAAGGGCGGGATCCTCGCGCAGTTCCGCCGCGGGCCGGCCGACACGGGCTCACCCGAAGTACAGGTGGCGCTGCTTTCCGAACGGATCAACGACCTCGGCGAGCACTTCACCGCGCACAAGCGCGACCACGCCTCGCGGCGCGGCCTGGTGAAGCTGGTCAACCAGCGCCGCAAGCTCCTCGATTACCTCAGAGCCACCCAACCGCAGAAGTACCAGGAGCTCGTAGAGCGACTGGGACTGCGCCGCTGAGAAATGCGTAAGGGCCGCCGTCATCGACGCGCGGCCCTCGTCGTTTTCGGCCGAACCTTCCACTTCCGAGGAATGAAGCTTTGAGCGTCGTCAGCAAGTCGTTTCCTTATGGTCCGCACACGGTCACCATCGAGACGGGCGAGGTCGCCCGCCAGGCCGAAGGTGCGGTTCGCGTCTCCATGGGCGATACCGTGGTCCTGGTCACCGCCTGCGCGCAGCAGACCCCGGCTCCCGGACGGGATTTCTTCCCGCTCACGGTCAACTATGTAGAGAAGACCTACGCCGCGGGCCGCATCCCCGGCGGCTTCTTCAAGCGCGAAGGCCGGCCTACCGAGAAGGAAACGCTGACCTCGCGCCTCATCGATCGTCCGATCCGCCCGCTGTTCCCGGACGGCTTCTACAACGACGTCCAGGTCGTGGCGACGGTGCTGTCGATGGACCCGGAGATCGACGCCGATATCCCGGGCCTGCTGGGGGCCTCGGCCGCGCTCGCGCTCTCGGGCATTCCTTTTAATGGGCCCATCGGCGCAGCCCGGGTCGGCTACCGGGACGGGAAGTATCTCCTCAACCCGACCGCCAAGGACCTCGGCGAGTCGCAGCTGCACCTGGTAGTCGCCGGCACCGAGCATGCGGTGCTCATGGTCGAGTCGGAGGCCAAGGGCCTGTCGGAGGACGTGATGCTCGGCGCGGTCGTCTACGGCCACGAGCAGATGCAGACCGCGATCAGCGCCATCAAGGCGCTCGCCCGCGAGGCAGGCAAGCCGCGCTGGGACTGGCAACCTTCCGCGGAGAGCGCCGAGCTGACCCAGGCGGTCACCATGCAGGCCCAGGCGGCGCTCGGTCAGGCGTACAGCATCACCGAGAAGCAGCAGCGCCACGCGCGCCTCAGCGAGATCAAGAACCAGGTACTCGCCGCGCTCACCGCCGGTGAGGCCGCCAGGCACAGCAAGGAAGGCGTCGAGAGCGTGCTCTTCAAGCTCGAGAGCAACATCGTGCGCCAGCGGATCCTGAACGGCGAGCCGCGCATCGACGGCCGCGATACGCGCACGGTGCGCCCGATCAGTGTCCGCGTCGGGGTACTGCCCCGAACACACGGTTCCGCGCTCTTCACCCGCGGCGAGACTCAGGCGCTGGTCGTAACGACGCTCGGCACCACGCGCGACGCACAGATCATCGACGGCCTGGAGGGCGAGCGCCGCGAGCCCTTCATGCTGCACTACAACTTCCCGCCGTTCTCGGTGGGCGAGACCGGCATGATGGGATCGCCGAAGCGCCGCGAGATCGGCCACGGCAATCTCGCGCGCCGCGGCGTCAATGCCGTGATGCCCGACATGACGACCTTCCCGTATGTGATCCGCGTGGTCTCGGAGATCCTCGAGTCGAACGGCTCGAGCTCGATGGCGAGCGTGTGCGGCACGTCGCTGTCGCTGATGGACGCGGGCGTCCCCATCAAGGCGCCGGTGGCCGGCGTCGCCATGGGCCTGGTGCTCGAGGGCGGCCGCTACAAGGTTCTCACCGACATCCTGGGCGACGAGGATCACCTCGGCGACATGGACTTCAAGGTCGCCGGCACGAAGGACGGCGTCACGGCGCTGCAGATGGACATCAAGGTGGAGGGCGTCACGCCCGAGATCATGAAGGTGGCGCTCGAGCAGGCGCGCGAGGGACGGCTGCACATCCTCACCGAGATGAACCGCGTCATCCACCAGTCGCGCGAGAAGATGTCCGAGTGGGCGCCGTCGATCATCACGCTCAAGATCGATCCGGAGAAGATCCGCGACGTGATCGGCAAGGGTGGCGCAGTCATCCGCCAGATCACCGAAGAGACCGGCACCACCATCGACATCGAGAGCGACGGCACCGTGAAGATCGCCTCGGTCGCCGGCACCGCGGGGCGCGAGGCGCAGCGGCGCATCGAGCTGATCACCGCCGACGTCGAGGTGGGGCAAATCTACGAAGGCAAGGTGGCGCGCCTCATGGACTTCGGCGCGTTCGTCACCATCCTGCCGGGCCGCGATGGCCTGGTGCACATCTCGCAGATCTCGAACGAAAGGGTCGAGCGCGTCAGCGACAAGCTGCGCGAGGGCGATGTGATCCGCGTGAAGGTGCTCGAGGTCGACCGGCAGGGGCGCATCCGCCTCTCCATGCGCGACGTCGACGCCCCGCATTAGGTCATTGGCGGGAAACGCCTGCGGCGTTTCCCGCAAGCCAGACCCAACAGCGGGTTCCCGCCCGCGGGCCAAGAGCGCGGTCTTGGCCCGCTAAACTAAGTGCCAGTCAAAGCGTCTGAAGTAACGCTTTTGCCGGCCGCTGCTGCGCCTCTAGCCCTGCGGGAGGCGGGCGGCGGCCTGGGTGGCAAACTGCCGCAGGCTCTGCTCGAGGTAGCTGCCCACCATGCCGCGTGTCGCCACGCCGTAGGAGCGGATCACCTGCGAGAGGAAGTCGCGGCTCATGAGCGGCTCGTTGCCGTGCTCCTGCTCGGCGATCACCTGCAGCAGGATCGAGCGCGTGATGTCGCCCTGAGTCTTCTTGTCGATGACGACGAAGTCGATACGTTCGATCACCAGCCGGCGGATGTCCGCGAGGGTGATGTAGCGGCTCTCGACCGTGTCGTACAACCGCCTGTTGGGATACTTTTTTATGGTGCGCGGCTCGCTCATCGCACTCCCTCACTCTAGGTTATGCACCTTCCTTAGTGCAGGGCGTTGGACGCTACCTTAGTACAACTGCGTGGCGAACCCAACTCCCAACATCGATTTGTCGCTTCCGTTCTATTGGCCGAGGCGCACCTCTCTCACGCCGCAGAACCGCTCCACACTCCAGTGGGCGGTCGCCCAGGCGAGAATCGCGCCCGGGGGCTCGAGCTTGAGCTCAGGCGGAGGCGCCTGATTGAGTAGCATAAGCGATTGATATAACTGAATTCCCGGCGCGGCCGGATCGAGTGCCAGCGACCGCCGGGACTTGCTGAGCTTGCCTCCTTGCGGCTCGACCACGAGCGGCAGGTGGGTATAGCGGGGGGTCGGCAGGGAGAGGGCGCGCTGGAGCGCGATCTGCCAGGGAGTGTTGTCGAGGAGGTCCGAGCCCCGCACGACGTCGGTCACGCCCTGGCGCGCGTCATCGATCACCACGGCGAGTTGATAGGCGTATACCCCGTCGCGGCGTCTCACGACGACGTCGCCGCGCTCGCGCAGACTGAAGGTGCAGCTTCCCTGCGCACCATCGAGGAAGGCGAGCGTACCGTCATCGACCCGGAAACGTGTGGCTGTCGGGCCGCCGCGCCGCGGGCCGCCGCGGCACGTGCCGGGGTAGCCGCCCTCGGTACGCTCGCGGCGCGAGCAGCTGCACTCGAAAGTCAGCCCCTGCGCGGTGAGCCGGGCGAGTGCCTCGGCGTAATGGCCGGTGCGCGCGCTCTGGTACTCGACCGCGCCGTCCCAGGCGAGTCCGTGCGCCGCCAGAGTCCGCAGCAGCGCATCCGCCGCGCCCTCGATCACGCGCTCGCGATCGAGGTCCTCGATGCGCACGAGCCAGCGCCCGCCGTGATGGCGCGCGTCGAGGAAACTGCCGACCGCGGCTACCAGCGAGCCGAGGTGCAGCGGCCCGGTGGGCGAGGGCGCGAAGCGCCCGAGGTAGGGCGTCTCAGCGATAGCGGTCGTCGCGATCGCCGTACTGGCGCTCGCGCCGTTCGCGCCGCTCCTGCGCCTCGATGCTGAGCGTGGCGACGGGGCGCGCCTCGAGGCGCTTGATGCCGATTTCCTCGCCGGTCTCGAGACAGTAGCCGTAGGTGCCGTCGTCGATGCGCTTCAGGGCATCGTCGATCTTGCGGATGAGCTTGCGCTCGCGATCACGCGTACGCAGCTCGAGGCTGAACTCCTCTTCCTGGGTCGCCCGGTCGTTTGGATCGGGGAAGTTCGCCGCCTCGTCTTTCATGTGGGAGACGGTGCGGTCCACCTCGACCATCAGGTCGCGCTTCCAGCTGTTGAGGATGTTGCGGAAATGGTCGGCCTGCTCCTTGCTCATGTACTGCTCGCCGCGCTTGACGATGTAGGGCTGTACATTGCGCGGACCGGCCAGCAGGCTCCCTGGCTCAACGGCGTCGGCCTCGTCACCCTCGCCGGGCACTGCGGTCGCGGCGGCCCGCGGCGCGACGGCGGCGGGGGTCGCCGGACGCACCGGCGCCGGCGGGGCGGCCGGACGTGCCGGCCTGCGTGCCTCGATGGCCGGCTCACCGGCGGGCGCGCCCGTGTGGGCGACGGCTTTCTTCGCCGGGGCGGCAGCCTTCCTCGCGTGGGCCGACGCGCGGCCGCGCGCGGCCTCGCTCTTGCGAGCGGCGGCGGGCTTACGGGCGGCAGGCCGGCCGGTCGCCTTTCTGCCCTTGGCGGACTTAGGCGCAGTTCTCTTGACCGGCATCAATCGCTCCTCGACGGGTGGTCTGGGTCCTGAAGAACGCGCGATTATACCGGCCGACCTTGACGTGTACAGATGCTGCTGAGATGGCCCTTTTCAGGGCCGTGACCGGGCGGCCGGACCGCCTGAACCTTACGGCAGCGTGACCTGCGGCGCCGGTTGCCAGCCGGGCTGTCTGCGCTCGGCGACAACGGTGGTATGGATCCCGCCGCGCACGTTGAACTGCGCCGTGAGGCGCAGGAAGCGCGGCTCCACCGCGGCGTGCACGTGGTCGGCGATCTCGTTGGTTACGGCCTCGTGAAAGGCGCCGCGGTCGCGGAACGACCAGACGTAGAGCTTGAGCGATTTGAGCTCGACGCAACGCCGGTCCGGCACGTACTCGAGATCGAGCGTCGCGAAGTCCGGCTGACCGGTGCGCGGGCACAGGCAGGTGAACTCGGGGATGCGCATGCGGATCGTGTAGTCGCGCTCGACCTGCGGGTTCGCGAAAGTCTCGAGCTGCGTAGTGGGCGTCGCGGGCATATTCATCTACACTACACCATCCCTGGTGGCGGGGATGCGGAGGGGTAGAAAGCACAGATGCGGCTGACCAAGATCAAGCTCGCCGGCTTCAAATCCTTCGTCGATCCCACCACCATCAGCTTCCCCAGCAATCTCACCGGTGTCGTTGGCCCAAACGGCTGCGGCAAGTCGAACGTCATCGACGCCGTGCGCTGGGTCATGGGCGAGCTGTCCGCCAGGCATCTGCGCGGCGACAACATGGCGGACGTCGTGTTCAACGGCTCGAGCGCGCGCAAGCCCGTCGGCACCGCGGCGGTCGAGCTGGTATTCGACAATTCCGACGGCAAGATCGGCGGGCCGTACGCGAGCTACGGCGAGATCGCGCTCAAGCGCCAGGTATCGCGCGACGGCCAGTCCACCTACCTGATCAACGGGGTGCGCTGCCGCCGCAAGGACATCACCAACCTGTTCCTCGGCACCGGGCTCGGCTCGCGCAGCTACGCCATCATCGAGCAGGGCATGATCAGCCGCGTCATCGACGCCAGGGCCGAGGACATGCGCGCCTTCGTCGAGGAGGCGGCCGGCATCTCCCGCTACAAGGAGCGGCGCAAGGAGACCGAGGTGCGCGTCGCCGAGACGCGTGAGAATCTCGAGCGGCTGCAGGATCTGCGCGACGAGGTCGAGAAGCAGATCCGTCACCTGCAGCGTCAGGCCACCACCGCGCGCCGCTATCAGGTGCTCAAGGAGACCGAGCGGCGCCTGGTCGCCGAGCTGATCGCGCTCAGGCTCCGCGACCTCGACAGCGGCGCCGAGGTTCACGACGCGCAGCTGCGCGGCCGCGAGCTCGCGCTGCAGTCGCAGATCGCCGCACAGCGCGCCGCCGAGGCGGCGCTCGAGCGGCAGCGCGCCGCGCAGGTGCTGCACGGCGAGCAGCTGTCCGCGGTGCAGGCGCGCTACTACGAGGCCGGAGCTGAGATCTCGCGTCTCGAGCAGACGATCGAGCACACGCGCGAGCTGCGCGAGCGGCAGCGCGACGATCTCGCTCAGGCGGGCGCGACGCTCGCCGAGCTGGCTACCCACATCAGCCGCGACGAGCAGCAGCTTGCGGCGGTGCGTACCGAGCTCGCGCGGCTGGCGCCGCAGCTCGCCGGCGCGCAGGCGCTGGAGCAGAGCGCCGGCGCGGCGCTCGAGGCGGGCGAGCAGGCCCTGCAGGAGGCGCAGCAACGCTGGGAGCGGCACACTCTGGCCGCCGGCGCGGCCGAGCAGACCGCCGAGGTCGAGCGCACGCGCCTCGCGCAGCTCGAGAAGGAGCTGCAGCGCCTCACGAGCCAGGCGCAGCGCCTGGCCGAGGAGCGCGCGGCGGTCACCGTTCCCAACGGCGGCGGCCAGCTGCTCGCGCTCGAGCGCGACGAAGCGCAGGCGCGTGCGGCGACCGACGAGCGCAACCAGACGCTGGCCCGCGTGCAGGAGAGCATCCAGACGCTGCGCGCCGCGCAGCTCGCCGCCGAGTCCGCGCTCGAGCAGGCGCGTGCGGCTGCTGAGGGGGCGCGGGCCGAGCTCACCTCGCTCGAGGCGCTGCAGAGTGCGGCGCTGGCGGATCGGGCCGGGGAGCCGGTGTGGCGGGCCGGTGCGGGACTCGCCGGCCGGCCGCGACTGGCGGCCTCCGTCGAGGTCGAGTCCGGCTGGGAGCGCGCGGTCGAGACTGCGCTCGGGGACTATCTCGAGGCGGTGTGCGTGCCGCGGCTCGAGGAGGTCGAGGCGGCGGTGGCAGACCTCACCGCCGGACGTATCACCGTGGTCGAGGGCGGCACGGCCGCGCGCGGCAGGGCGCGCACGCTCGCCGCACGGGTGTCGGGCCCCGCCGCGGTGTTGGCGCAGCTCGCGAGCGTGCGTACCGCCGAATCGCTCGCCGAGGCGCTGCGAGAGCGCAGCGCGCTCGCGGACGGCGAATCCTTCATGACCCGCGAGGGCGAATGGGTCGGGCGCGGGTGGCTGCGCATCGGCCGCGGCCCCGATCCGCGCGCAGGTGTCATCGCGCGTGAGCACCGGCTCGGGCAGCTACGCGCGGCGGCCGCCGCCGCCGGCCACGAGGCAGCCTCCGCCGAGGGCAGACTGGCCGAGGCACGGGCCGCGCTCGCGGCCGCCGAGGCCGAGCGCGATCGCCTTCAGGGGACGATCCAGGCGGGTCAGGAGCGCTACGCGCAGCTCAAAGCGGCGCTCGAGGCGGGCCGTGCCCGCGCCGAGGAGACGAATTCGCGGGTCGCGCGGCTCGAGCACGCGGCGGCGGAGCTCGAGCGCGAGCAGGCCGCGCTTGCCGCAGCGCTGTCGAGCGCCCGGGAGGAGCTGGCACGCGCGCGCGCCGCGGCCGCTACCCTCGCCGCCGAGCGCTCCGAAATCGACGCTGCGCGCGAGCTGCGCCGTGGCGCGCTGGCGCAGGCGCGCCTGGCGGCGCAGGCCGCGCAGCTCGCCGCCCGCGACCTGCACGTGCAGGTCGAGACGCGCCGCTCCACCGAAGGCACGGTCGCCGTGGCCTTGAGCCGCATGCTCGAGCAGCGCGAGCAGCTCACGCGGCGCCGCGCCACGCTGGAGGAGGAGCTGGCATCGGGGGACCAGCCGATCATCCAGGCGCAGGGGCGCCTCGGCGCCGCGCTCGAGCGGCGCCTCGAGGTGGAGACGCAGCTCAGCGCGGCGCGTACGGTGCTCGAGGAGGCGGACGCCGCGCTGCGGGCGCTCGACGAGCAGCGCCTCGGCGCCGAGCAGCGCGTCAGCGCCGCGCGCGAGGCCATGGACGCCGCGCGACTCGCGGCCCAGGAGACACACGTGCGCCGTGCGGCGCTCGCCGAGCAGTTTGCGGAGACCCGCTGCGAGCTCGGCGCGGTGCTGGCGAGTCTCGCGCCGGAGGCGGGCGTTGCGGAGTGGGAGCTGTCGCTCGCCGAGACGAGGGCCGACGTCGAGAAGCTCGGCCAGGTGAACCTCGCCGCGATCGAGGAGCTCAAGGACCAGACGCAGCGCAAGGAGTACCTGGATCGGCAGTTCGCGGACCTCACCTCGGCGCTCGAGACACTCGCGGAAGCCATGCGGCGCATCGACCGCGAGACGCGCACGCGCTTCGAGGACACCTTCGAGCGCATCAACGCGGGGCTGCGCGACAAGTTCCCGCGCCTGTTCGGCGGCGGGCACGCCTACCTCGAGCTGGTCGGCGACGACCAGCTGACCGCCGGGGTGGCGGTCATGGCGCGGCCGCCCGGCAAGAAGAACAGCACCATCCACCAGCTGTCGGGCGGCGAGAAGGCGCTCACCGCGGTGGCGCTGGTGTTCGCGATCTTCGATCTCAACCCGGCGCCGTTCTGCCTGCTCGATGAGGTGGACGCGCCGCTCGATGAGCACAACGTCGGGCGCTTCTGCGACATCGTGCGCGACATGTCGGGCCGGGTGCAGTTCGTGTTCATTACGCACAACAAGGCCACCATGGAGCTCGCCTCGCAGCTCGTCGGCGTCACCATGCAGGAGCCCGGCGTGTCGCGCCTGGTGACGGTCGACGTGGACGAGGCGGTGCGGCTGGCGGCGGTCTGAAAGGTGCGGGCACTTGAGGGGTGCGCCTGATGTCTGAGCTGCGCTGGTGGCTGCTGATACTCGGTGTGCTGTTCTTCGCCGGGCTCACCCTGTTCGAGCTGCGACGGCCGCGCCAGGCGCGCCGGCAGGGTATGCCGCCGGAGTCCACCCGCCCGCGCGAGACCTCGCTGCAGCTGCCGGAGATGCATGCGCTCGAGCCGCTCGGCCGGGGCGCGCTGCCGCTCGTCGAGCTGCCGGAGGACACCGCGACCTATCCGGTGCTGGAGGCAGCGCTCCCCGAGGCGCAGCCAGCGGAAGCGGCGGAGGCGCTGCCAGCGGAAGCGGCGGAGGCGCTGCCAGCGGAAGCGGCGGAGGCGCTGCCAGCGGAAGCTCCCTTGCCGACGGACGGCGGGGCGGAGGGTGAGGAGCAGGCGCCTGCGTACGCGGGCGAGCCGTCTGTGTCGGCCGGGAACGGGCATCACGACGGCCTGCGGGTCGACTGGCCGCCGGATGAGCAGCGTCGGGTGGTGGCGCTGCGGCTCGTGGCGCCGCGCCCGGATCAATTCCCGGGACGCTCGCTGCGACAGGCGCTCGCCGCCGAGGGCTTCGTGCTCGGACGCTTCGACATCTTTCACAAGCCCGACGAGGCGCAGCGCGCGATCGTGAGCGCGGCGAGCCTCACGCAGCCGGGTACCTTCGACGCCGAGACCATGGACTCGCAGCACTTCGGCGGCCTGTCGCTGTTCGCAGTGCTGCCGGGTCCCATGACGCCTCCGCAGGCCTTCGAGGAGCTGGTGACCACGGCGCGCCACCTCAACGAGCGCTTGTGCGGCGTGCTGCAGGACGAGGCGGGTACGCCGCTCACCCCGGCGCGCATCGCGAGCCTGCGCGAGCGCCTGAGCAGCGGGACGCTCTCGTGACAGAGCGCCCGGCGGCGCGTGCCGCCGAGTTGCGTGCCCAGCTGGCCGAGCACGACCGGCGCTACTACGTGCTCGACGCCCCGACGATCCCCGACGCCGAGTACGACCGGCTGATGTCGGAGTTGCGCGCGCTCGAGGCCAGTCATCCGGAGCTCATCACCGCGGACTCCCCGACCCAGCGTGTCTCCGGGACCCCGAGCGCCGCCTTCGGCGAGGTGGTGCACCGCGTGCCGATGCTGTCGATCGACAACGCCTTCAGCGCCGAAGATGTCGAGGCTTTCGATCGGCGCGTGCACGAGCGGCTCGGGCGTACGGGTGAGCTCGACTACATGGCCGAGCCCAAGCTCGATGGCCTCGCCGTGAGCGTGCTGTACCGCGACGGACACTTTGTCCAGGCGGCCACCCGCGGCGATGGCGTCACCGGCGAGGACGTCACCGCCAACGTGCGCACCATCCGCGCGGTGCCGCAGAAGCTCACCGCGCCGGCAGCGCGCGTCATCGAGGTGCGCGGCGAGGTCTTCATGTCGTTGAAGGGTTTCGAGCGCATGAACGAGCGCGCACGCGAGCGCGGCGAGAAGGTGTTCGTCAATCCGCGCAACGCCGCCGCCGGGAGCCTGCGGCAGCTCGACCCGCGCATCACAGCGGCGCGTCCGCTGCGCGCCTTCTTCTATGGTCTCGGGGTCCTCGAGGGCGCGCCGCTCCCCTCCGGCCAGGCGCGGCTGCTCGAGTGGCTGCGGGCGCTCGGGCTGCCGGTGTCCCCGGAGGTGCGCGCGGTGCGCGGCGTCGCCGGCTGCCTCGCCTACTACCAGGACCTCGGCAAGCGGCGCAGCGCGTTGCCGTATCAGATCGACGGCGTCGTCTACAAGGTGGATTCACGGGCCGATCAGGAGCGCCTCGGTTTCGTGTCGCGCGCGCCGCGTTGGGCGATCGCGCACAAATTCCCGGCGGAGGAGGCGCTCACGCGTGTGCTGGGTATCGAGTTCAACGTCGGCCGCACCGGCGCGCTCACTCCGATCGCACGTCTCGAGCCCGTGTTCGTCGGCGGTGTGACCGTGAGCAACGTGACGCTGCACAACATCGACGAGGTCCATCGCAAGGACGTGCGCGTCGGCGACACGGTGATCGTGCGGCGCGCCGGGGACGTCATCCCCGAGCTCGTGAGCGTAGTGGCGGAGCGCCGCCCGGCCGCGACGGCGGTGGTGAAGCTCCCCGAGCGCTGCCCGGTGTGCAACTCGAGGGTGCTGCGCGTCGAGGGCGAGGCGGTGGCGCGCTGTACCGGCGGCTTCACCTGCCGTGCGCAGCGCCAGGAGGCGCTCAGGCACTTCGCCAGCCGCCGCGCGCTCGACATCGAGGGCCTGGGTGACAAAGCGGTCGAGCAGCTCATCGAGCGCGAGCTGGTGCGCTCGCCCGCCGATCTCTACCGGCTCGGCACCGCGGAGCTCGCCGCGCTCGAGCGCATGGGAGAGAAATCCGCCGCGAATCTCATCAAGGCGATCGACAAGAGCCGGGACACGACGCTGCCGCGCCTGCTCTACGCGCTCGGCATCCGCGAGGTGGGCGAGGCCACCGCTCTCGCGCTCGCGCGCCACTTCGGCACGCTCGAGGCGCTGATGCGCGCGAGCATCGAGGAGATACAGGCCGTCGAGGACGTGGGTCCGATCGTGGCGGCTCACGTTGCCGCCTTTTTTGCCTCGGAAGACCATATCAAGGTTATCAAGCAGTTGCGCAAGGAAGGCGTGAAGTGGCCTGAAGTCTCAGCAGCACCCCAGGGGGAGGAGGCGCCGCTCGCCGGGCGCACCTTCGTGCTCACCGGGACGCTCGGCTCGATGACCCGCGAAGAGGCGGAGCAGGCGCTCATCGCGCGCGGCGCACGCGTGGCGGGCAGCGTCTCGAAGAAGACCAGCTACGTAGTCGCGGGGGCCGATGCGGGATCGAAGCTCGCGCGGGCGCGCGAGCTCGGGATCCCGGTGCTCGATGAAGCGGAGCTGCGCGCGCTGCTGAAGGGCGGCTGAGCGAGCCGCGCCGCCCGCAGCGAGCGATCGCGTCAGTTTTTCGGCGCGGCCGCGGGTGCCGCGGGTGCCGCCGCCGCGGGAGTTCCCGCCGCCGGCGCTGCAGCGGCTCCGGGGGCGCCCTGGTCGAGCGTCTTGGTGACCTGCGCGGTGCGCATCAGCTCGTCCAGGTAGTCCTTGAATGTCTTGCGCTCGAGCTCCTGCTCGATGCGCGGCTTGCGCTGATCGAAACTCTGCGGGCTGAGCGGGCGCGTCTCGACGAGCTGGATGACGTGCCAGCCGAAGGGCGTCTGCACCGGCGTCTTGGTGTATTCGCCGGGCTTCAGGGACTCGAGCGCCTTCATGAACTCCGGCGGTACCGCCTCGGGACGCACCCAGCTCAGGTCGCCGCCGCTCGCCTTGGAGGGATCCATGGACTCGGCCTTGGCCAGGTCCTCGAACTTCTCACCGCGCTCGAGACGTTGCACCAGCTTCTCGGCGAACGGCTCGGTGGCCACGAGGATATGGCGGGCGTGGTACTCGTTCTTGGGCGCGGCGGCGACATAGGCCTCGTACTCGGCGTGCAGCTGCGCGTCGGTCGGCTTCTTGTCCTTCAGGTAGCGGTCGCCGAGCGCCTGGCCGAGCACGTTGAGGCGCGAGAGCTCGAGGATGTAGGCGGTGTCGCCGCTCTTGTCGAGGCCCTGCTTGACGGCCTCCTGCGCGATGACCTCGCCGCGCACCATGTTGTCGAGCAGCTTGCCGCGGATGTCGGGCGTGAGCTCCGCCGAGGTCTTGCCGGTGACGTTCTTTACATAGAACTCGTAGAAATCCCGCGTGATCGGGTGGCCGTTCACGGTGGCCACGGCCGGCGAGCTGTCGGCCGGGGTGGTGCTCGACTTAGGCTGGCAGGCGCCGAGCGCGCCGAGGGCTGCGGCCAGGAGGAGGAGACGCGAGAGGTTCATGGTCATGAGGAGTATCCCGGTAGGTTGCGAGGATCAATGGGTCTCGTCGACGGTGCGCGCCGTGATGTTGAGCGCGTGCACCGAGCTCTCGAGCAGGGGACTGAGCGCCTGGTACACCATGCGGTGGCGCTCGAGCGGCCGCCGGCCGCGAAAGGCATCCGACACCACGAGCACGCGGTAATGTCCGCGGCCGGCCTCGCGGTGGCCGGCGTGGCGCGCGCCGTCGTCGAGGATCTCGAGCCTGCTCGGCGCGAAGGCGCGCTCGAGCGCGGCGCGCATCTCGGCCATCACCTCAGTCGCGCCGTGCATCGCCGCCCTCCACGGCCGGCGGCACCGCGGGTGCGGCGCGCGCGGCGAGCCACAGCACCTGCGCCAGGAGAAACACCACCATGGCTACGAAGTCGACCAGCTTGAGCGCCACCCATGCACGCTCGCTCAGGTAACGCAGCACGATCACGTTGAGCGCGCCGAGCAGGGCGTAGAACACGGCCCACAGCAGGTTCAGCCGCCGCCACAGCGCCGCGCTGACGCGCAGCCGCTCGCCGTAGGCTTCCGCGAGCGTGCCGCCGAGCAGCCGCTCCGTGAGGGTACGCTCCCCGATCCAGAAGCTGCCGATGAACGCGAGGCTCACCAGCCAGAAGAACACCGTCGGCTTCCACTGAATGAAGGCCTTGTCGTGCAGCACGAGCGTCGCGCCGCCGAACACCAGCACCAGCACCGCCGACAGCGTGTGCATGGGCGGCAGGCGCTTCAGGCGCAGCCAGTCGAGCGCGAGCAGCGCCAGCATCGCGATCATCAGCACCGCGGTGGCCGTGTACAGACCGCGCAGGTAATACGCCGCGACGAACGCGACGAGCGGCGCGAACTCGGTCAGGGCCTGCATGGGAGAGTGGGCTGTCGGGCCAACGGTGTACCGGACAAAGGGCCGCGTATATTGTCACGGATGACCGAGTTCCTCCAACTGCATCCGATCGACCCGCAGCCGCGTCTCATCCGCCGCGCCGCCGAGGTGGTGCGCGCCGGCGGCCTCATCGCTTACCCGACCGACTCCTGCTACGCCTTCGGCTGGCACCTCGGCGACAAGCGCCCGCTCGAGCGCGTGCGCCGCATCCGCCAGGCCGACCGTCATCATCATTTCACCCTGGTGTGCGCGAGCCTCGCCCAGGTCGGGCGTTTCGCCCACATCGAGACCTGGCAGTTCCGGATCCTCAAGGCCTGCCTGCCCGGTCCCTACACCTTTCTCCTGCGCGCCACGCGCGCGACGCCGCGGCGGCTGCAGCACGAGCGCCGTCGCACCATCGGCGTGCGCATCCCCGACCACCCGGTGCCGCAGCTGCTGCTCAAGGAGCTGGGCGAGCCGCTCATGAGCTCGACGCTGATGCTCGCCGACGATCCGCAGCCGCTCACCGAGGCGCGCGTCATCGAGCAGCGCCTCGCCCACGAGGTCGACGCGATACTCGACGGCGGCGACTGCGGCGTCGTGCCGACCACGGTGGTGGACCTGTCGGTATCGCCGCCCACGATCGTGCGCGAGGGCAAGGGCGCGCTCGGCCCGATCATGGGGCGTGCGCTATAATTGCGCGCGTGAGCGACGGCCGCATTCCCGAGATACCCGCAGCCCCACTGCGGGGAGGCACGTGAGCTCGCCCGCGCCGCCCCGGCGTGTCCTTTCCGGCATGCGGCCCACGGGCCGGCTACACCTCGGCAACTACCACGGCGCGCTGCGCAACTGGGTGGAGCTGCAGTACCAGTACGAGTGCTTCTTCATGGTGGCCGACTGGCACATGCTCACCACCGGCTACGACGATACCTCGCAGCTGCAGGAGCACGTGCGCGAGGTGCTGATCGACTGGCTGGCGGCCGGACTCAATCCCGGAGTGGCGACGCTCTTCATCCAGTCGCACGTACCCGAGCACGCGGAGCTGCACCTGCTGCTGTCGATGATCATGCCGCTCGGCTGGCTCGAGCGGGTGCCGAGCTACAAGGATCAACAGGAGCAGCTCAAGGAGAAGGACCTCGCGACCTACGGCTTCCTCGGCTACCCGCTGCTGCAGAGCGCCGACATCCTGGTGTACCGCGCGGCCTACGTGCCGGTCGGCGAGGACCAGGTGGCCCACGTCGAGCTGACGCGCGAGACCGCACGCCGCTTCAACCACATCTACGGCCGCGAGCCGGATTTCGAGGCCAAGGCCGAGAAGGCCGTCAAGAGTCTCGGCTCGCGCAACGCGACCACCTACCGGTCGCTGCGCCGCAAGTTCCAGGAGGGCGGCGACACCGAGGCGCTGGAGCGTGCCCGCGCCCTGGTCCACAGCAACAACCGCATCACGGTCGCCGATCGCGAGCGCCTGCTCGGCTTCCTCGAGGGCACCGGCGTCACGATACTGCCCGAGCCGCAGGTGCTGCTCACCGCGTCTCCCAAGGTGCCGGGGCTCGACGGCCGCAAGATGTCCAAGTCCTACGGCAACACCATCGGCCTCAGGGAGGATCCGGAGGCGGTGGCGCAGAAACTGCGTGCCATGAAAACCGATCCGGCGCGCGCGCGGCGCACCGATCCCGGCGATCCGGACAAGTGTCCGGTGTGGGACCTGCACAAGATCTACTCCGACGAGGCCACCCGCAAGTGGGCCAGCGAAGGCTGCCGCAGCGCCGGCATCGGCTGCCTCGATTGCAAGCAGCCGGTCATCGACAAGATCGTCGAGGAGATCGGCGCCATGCGCCGGCGCGCGCAGGAGTTCGAGGATAGTCCCGAGACGCTGCGCAACATCGTGGCGGAGGGCGCCGAGAAGGCGCGCGCCGCCGCGCGCGAGACGCTCGATGAGGTCCGCCGTACCATGCATCTGCGCCCCGACTGACGGGGCGCGAGACTCAAGCCGATGAAACCCAACCTCACTATCGTGGTCTCGAACTCCCCGGCACCGCCACCCTCGCCGGAGAGCGCGCCGGAGCAGGTGGAGATGCCGTTCGCGATGGTGAACGGCGCGCCTTACTCGCAGCTGCCGCGCGACCTGTACATCCCGCCGCAGGCGCTCGAGGTATTCCTCGAGGCCTTCGAGGGGCCGCTCGATCTGCTGCTCTATCTCATCCGCCGCCAGAACCTCGACATCCTCGACATTCCGCTCGCCGAGATCACCCGCCAGTACATGCAGTACATCGAGCTGATGCAGGACCTGCAGCTCGAGCTCGCCGGGGAGTATCTGGTGATGGCCGCGACGCTCGCCGAGATCAAGTCGCGCATGCTGCTGCCGCGGCCGCCGAGCGTCGGCGAGGAGGGCGAGGATCCGCGCGCCGAGCTGGTGCGCCGCCTGCAGGAGTACGAGCGCTTCAAGCGCGCCGCGCAGGAGCTCGATGGCCTCACCCGGCTCGAGCGCGACGTGTGGGCCACCTCGGCCGAGCTCAGGGAACGGCACGTGGTGCGCGCCCTGCCGCAGGTGACGCTGCAGGAGATGCTGGTCGCCTTCAAGGAGGTGGTGGCGCGGGCGGAGATGTTCGCCCACCACCACATCGAGCGCGAGCGGCTCTCGGTCGGTGAGCGCATGAGCGACATCCTGGCGCAGCTCGCCGCGAGCGGCTTCGTCGAGTTCGCGCGGCTGTTCCGCCCCGAGGAGGGCCGCATGGGGGTGACGGTCACCTTCGTCGCGATTCTCGAGCTGATGCGCGAGGGCCTGATCGACATCGTGCAGGCCGAAGCCTTTGCGCCACTGCACGTGCGTGCGGCGAGCGCCGGGCGCACCCTGCACCTGGTGGCCGGCGACGACTCCGGGGAGGAGGAGCCTTCATGAACCCTGCCTACATCCGCAACATCATCGAGGCGGCGCTGCTTGCCGCGGGCCAGCCGCTGCCGGTGGCGGAGCTGGCGCGCCTGTTCGATGAGGCCGCGCGCCCGAGCACGCAGCAACTGCAGGCGGCGCTCGAGGCGCTGGCCGAGGAGTACGCCGGCCGCGGCATCGAGTTGAAGCACACGGCGGGCGGCTATCGTATCCAGGTGCGGCGCGAGCTGGCCGCGGAGATCTCGCGGCTGTGGCCCGAGCGCACCGTGCGCTACTCGCGGGCGCTCCTCGAGACGCTGGCGCTCATCGCCTATCGCCAGCCGATCACGCGCGCCGAGATCGAGGCGGTGCGCGGCGTCGCGGTCAATCCGAACATCATCCGCACCATAATCGAGCGCGGCTGGGCGCGGGTCGTCGGGCATCGCGACGTGCCCGGGCACCCGGAGCTGCTCGGTACGACGCGCGAGTTCCTCGACTACTTCGGCCTGAAGAGCCTCGATGAGCTGCCTCCGCTCGCGGAGCTGCGGGCGATTGGCGAGCTCAACCTGCAGCTCGCGCTGCCCGCTGAGGAGCCGGGCGCCGCCGCCGAGACGGGCGAGAGCGAGGGCGAGGAGGGCGCGCAGGACGAACGCTCCTCCGCCGGGAGCGGGGACTCGCACGAGCTGGTCGCCGCGCCCCGCGCACTGGACGACTGATGCGGCGCCGCCCTGCGGCTGCGCGGCCCCGGGCGCGCGCCGCGCCGGCTGCTGCGGGCGCGGCTCCCGAGCGGCTGCAGAAGCTGTTGGCGCACTCAGGTCTCGCCTCGCGGCGCGAGGTCGAGGCCTGGATACGTGCCGGCCGCCTCAGCGTGAACGGCGTGCTGGCGACGCTTGGCACCCGCGCGACGGCCGCCGATCAGGTGAAGCTCGACGGGCGGCTGGTGCGCACGCGCGCGGCGCCGACGGGCGGTCACGTATTCCTGTGCCACCGCTCCCCGGGTGAGATGCTCGCGAACCTGACAGCACGGCTGCCGAGCCGCGCCGGCCGGCGCTTCATTGCGGTGAGCCCCATGCCGCGTGTCGATGGCGGTCTCGAGCTGGTGACCTCCGGGGGAGCGCTCGCGCTCAGGCTGCAGCGCCGCGTACACGCGCTCAGCAGCGAGTTCGGCGTGCGGGTGCGCGGCGAGCTCGGTGAGTCGCAGCTCGCGGGTGTCCTCGGCGGCGAGCTCGACAGCGGCGCGCACCTGGCGGTCGAGCGCTGCGAGCCTGCGGGTGGCGAGGGGGCGAACCGCTGGTACACCGTCGGCGTGCGCGGCGCGAGCGGCAAGGAAGTGCGGCAGCTCTTCGAGCGTCAGGGCGCGCTGGTGAGCCGCGTGCTGCGCACGCAGCTCGGGCCGGTCGCGCTCGGACGCGCGCTCGGGCGGGGTCAGGCGCGCGAGCTCGCGCCCGATGAGCTCGCGGGTCTGCTCGGTTGATTGGAGAAGATCGCCTGCGGCGATTTCTTCGGGTATCAGCCTGGTTGCCGGGCGCCAAGAGCGCGGTTCTGGCGCCCCGCGCTACTGCGCGTCGAATGCCTGCCCCGTGACGCCGCGGCTCGCGGGACCTAACAGCGCGAGGTAGGGACCGGTGAGCTTCTCCGGCTCCGGCACGGTCGCGAAGTCCTCGGCCGGATAGGCTTGGCGTCGCATCGCCGTGCGTGCACGGCCCGGATTGAGCGTATTGACGCGGATGGCGCTCGTGCCCTCGAGCTCCTCGGCGAGCACCTGCGCGAGCCCCTCGAGGGCGAACTTCGAGACTGCGTAGGCGCCCCAGTAGGCGCGGCCGCGCCGCCCGACGCTGCTCGAGGTGAAGACGATCGAGGCGTCGGCGGATTTCTTCATCACCGGCAGCAGCTCACGCGTCAGGGCAAAGGCGGCCGTGAGGTTGACGTGCAGCACCCGGCACCAGGTCGGCACGTCGTAGTGCTCGATGGGCGAGAGTGTCCCGAGGATTCCGGCATTGTGCAGCAGGCCGTCGAGCCGCCCGTAGCGCTCGGCGAGCGCCTGCGTCAGGGCATGGTAGTCGCCGGCGAGCGCCCGCTCGAGATCGAGCACGCCGATGCTGGCCTCGGGCGCGCCGCTGGCGGCGATCTCGGCATGCACGGCTTCGAGTCGCCCTTCGTCGCGGCCAATGAGGACCACGCCGGCGCGGTGCTGCGCGCACGCGAGCGCCACCGCGCGTCCGAGCCCGGCGCTCGCGCCGGTGATGGCGATCACGCGCCCGGCGAGCTCGTCGGGGCGTGCGCGGTGCGTACGTGGATCGAAGGTGTCGGTCATGCGATGGGTCTCACGAGAGTGCGAAGCGCCCGCCGGCTGCACGACGCGCCGCCCGCCAGGCGCGCCAGCCGTCGAGCAGGCCGCGATCGTCTCCCTCAGGCAGCGCGTTCGGCAAGCGCGCCGCGGCGCGGCGCGAGCCGGCGGCGCCGATGGCCGCCCATACCAGCAGCGCCCGCAGCGCGGGCTGGGTGGCCCGCGGCAGGGCCCGTACCGCGGCCGCGAGCTCCGTGCGCAGTGCCGCGTGCCGCTCGCGCACGAGCGTCGCGAGCGCCGCAGGCCACGGCGGCTGCGCCAGGCTTCCCGGGTCCGTGCCAGCGCGTGACAGCTCATCGAGCGGCAGCCGCAGACGTCCGGCGCGCGCATCCGCGACGAGGCGAGCGAGCAACTCCGCCTCGCGCAGCGCGGCGCCGAGCGCGCGGCCCGCGGCGGGGTCGAGCGCGGGCGCGCCGCAGCGCACGACCGGGACGATCATCGCCTCCGACCAGCGTCCGCAGTAGGCGGCGAGCTCGCGCCGGGTCTCGAAGGTAGCCGCGGCGAGATCCCACACCGCCGTGTCCACGAGGCCCGCGAGGCCCGCGAGCGGCGCCGGATCGAGGCCGTCGAAGGAGCGCAGGGCCGCCTGCGTCAGGGGATGAGTCGGCGTTCCCTCGGCGCAGCGGGCGCATTCGCCGCGCCACCACTCGAGCCGCACATGGGCCACCTGGTGATCGACCCCGGCTGTGAGACTCGTGCCGATCTCCTCCTCGATGCCGAGGAGCGCCGCGAGCAGCGGGCGCTGGGTCTGCGGTGCGTAGAGCCACGCGAGGGCGCGCGTCGCGGAAGGCGCCGGCCTCGTCGGCCTCATTCGGTTCCGGCCGGATCGGCGGGCGGCGGTGGCGCGAGCTTGCGCGGCAGCTGGGTAATCTGCTCGAGCTCAGGAAGTGGCACGCTCGAGGTGACGCCGAGCTCCGTGAAGCGGCGCGCCTGTGGATTCACATAGCGCTCGAGCGAACCCGCCGCGGCATTGTAGGCCTCCACGGCGGAGTTGAGGCGCTGCCCGATGCGGGAAAGGTGCCCCTCGAAGGTCGCCAGACGCTGGTAGAGCTCCTGGCCCAGGTCGCGGATGACCGTCGCGTTGTGTGTGACTTCCGATTGGCGCCAGCCGTACGCCACGGTCTTGAGCAGCGCGATGAGCGTCGAGGGAGTGCTGATGATGACCCTCTGGCTGAGGGCGCTCTCGAGGAGCTCCGGGCGCTCGCCGAGCGCGGCGGACAGGAACTGGTCGCCCGGCAGGAACAGCACCGCGAACTCGGGGCTGCGCTCGAACTGGCTCCAGTAGCTCTTGGAGGCGAGCTCGCGCACGCGCGCCTCGACCTGCTGCGCGTGGCGTTTGAGCGCGAGCGCACGCTCCTCCTCGCTCGCCGCTTCCAGCGCGGCGAGGTAGGCATCGAGCGGGGTCTTGGCGTCGATGACGAGATCGCGCTCCTCCGGCATGTGTACCACGAGGTCCGGCCGCAGCACGCCGTCCTGGCTGGCAACCCGCACCTGCTCGCTGAAATCGCAGTGTTCGGTGAGCCCGGCAAGCTCGACGATGCGCCGCAGGCTCAACTCGCCCCAACGGCCGCGCACCTCGGGGCGGCGCAAGGCCGTCGCGAGGTTGCGCGTCTCGCGCGAGAGCTGCGCCTGCCCGCCGCTCAGGGTCTCGATCTGGGTCCGCAGCGCCGCGAAGGCCTCGCGCCTCTCGCGCTCGAGCGAAAGCACCTGCGCCTCGGTGCGTTCGAGCGAGGCGCGCAGCGGCAACACCAGCTGGGCGATTGCCGCCTCGCGCTCTTTCAGCGCGCCCTGCGCCTCGGTCTGCTCGCGCCCGAACACCTCGCGCGCCAGCTGCAGGAACAGCTGGTTGTTGGCGTGCAGCGCCTCGCGTGCCATGGCATCGAAGCTGCCGCGCAAGCGCCTCTCCGCTTGCTCGAGGAGCTGGGCGCGGCCCGCCTCATCGAACGCGCCCGCCTCCAGGCGCACCTGCGCCGCGGTCAGTTCGACGCGCAGGGCCTCGATGCGGCGGGCGGCGCGAATGTGCGTGACCAGTCCG